>Ga0255095_1000072_pt1 | contig 62550 bp, 47 predicted proteins | sample Colum_Law_RepC_8_2_FD_188435 | JGI IMG/M metagenome (GOLD analysis project Ga0255095, IMG submission 188435) | Freshwater microbial communities from Columbia River, Oregon, United States - Colum_Law_RepC_8d | ecosystem: Environmental > Aquatic > Freshwater > River | place: USA: Oregon...
CGCAAGTTCGTCGCAAAATGCCCCGGAGGGGGTTCCTCTCAATTGGTTCCTGCCACGCTTTTTGAGTCACCCTTCACTACTGCAAAGAGGTGTCAGGCCTTACGGGACCTCACGTCCTGACAAGCGTTCGGCTGGAGCGATTTTGAGGACCGTCGATGGGGAATAACCCACAGCATTTCGGGAATAACGTGTAATCCACGTTGCAGGTTATCGATGAAACAGCGAAGGAGACTACACAAGCTCCGTCAACCTGAAAACAAGATCTGCAAGTGGTTAAGGTGTCCGGGACTAATCGAGAGAGGCAACTTGTCTGCGATCTCCAGTCCTCCCTTGCCTTCTCATAAATTGCCGAAGCACCTGAGCATTTGAGTCGAAGTGGCCTGAATGAGTACCTCGGATAAGATCTTGCCGCATGTCAACCGCTGACCCAACTCAAAATCGAGACTCAGCAATTCTGACTGCGCTGGTTCAGACGGACTCAACAGCCTGGTGTTTCCTGCTCGCCGATGACCGTGAAGACATCCGATGTTCTCGGGCATTCCTTACACTTTGGAACATCAAAGCTCATTCTCAACAGACCGCTGGCATCTTCAACGAATCTCGCCGCACGATCGCTCAGTCCCTGAAACTGCAGGGAATTGATGCGGAGGATTTTTTCGTCTTCGCAATGTCCGGTGGGCATGACAATCGGCCTCCCATTTTTCTGCTACGCAGAGACTTGCCAAAAGTTCGCGTCATCATCACGGCGGTGAAGAATGGCACTCATGTCATTGGACAACTGGTGCGGTTTCAGGAATTCGTTGACGCAACGGCCCTGGAAACACTGATGCAGGAAGTATCCAGTTCGCAGCAACAACTGGAAATCCTGTCCCAGCGTGAGCGTGAAGTTCTTCACATGGTTTATGAGGGCCGGACCAACAAGGCCATTTCAATCGCCGCGCAGATCAGCGAAAAAACGGTCGAGAAACATCGCGCAAGAGCCATGCAAAAGCTGGGAATCAGTTGCACCGCTCAACTGTTTCGACTCGTTTCCAAAGCATGGATGTTGTCTGATATCCTGAGAACCGAATGTGGTCGTGTCAGTGCTGAGTCCGGCGGAGCATCGCCTTCTGAAGAACAGCACCCGCCGCTCGCCTACGACGAGAAATGAACCTGATCTCGGAGAAGGCGGTTTCGCTTTCGCAGAGTCTTCAGGAAAGAGCCCCATTTCATGCATTCGGTTTCTGAGGCATTGAGCATCATTCTTGCGCATGTTCAGCAAAGACCCGCCGAACCGGTTTCGTTACGAAACAGTCTGTCGCGAGTTCTGGCTGAGACGCTCTCTGTCCCGCATGATTCTCCGCTGTTCGATAAGTCGCTGATGGATGGATTTGCGGTCCATGTCGCGACGGTTAAAACATCAGGAGTCGACTCGCAATCTCAGTCACGAATGTTTGATGTGGCCGAAGTGGTAACGGCGGGCAACTTGCCAAAAATTGCTCTCACAGAGAACCTGGCAACACGAATCATGACAGGGGCCCCACTACCTGAGGGCTGCAATTGCGTAGTTCCCATTGAGCAGACTCTGTTTGACGAATCGCGCCCCGAGACGGTTACAATCCCTCGATCTGCACTGCGACTGGAATCCTGTTTAATTCGTCGAGGAACCTCTGCGGCTGCCGGATCAGTTCTGCTGGGAAAAGGGACGCGACTTCAGCCACAACAACTGGCAGCCCTCGCCGAATTTGGCTTCAACACGGTCATGGTCGAGCGTCGTCCGACTGTTGCCGTTCTGGCGACAGGAGATGAACTGACTTCGATCGACGAAGCCCTGATGCCCGGACAGATTCGCAATTCGAATGAGCCAATGCTGATTGCGCAAATCGCTGCGTGTGATGCCACGCCCGTGGCATTGGGGATCGCTCGGGACGAAGAACAGCAACTGCGGGACAGAATTCTGAAGGGACTACAGAACGACTTTCTGTTACTGACAGGAGGAGTATCCGCAGGGATTCTGGATCTGGTGCCTCAACAACTGAAGCTGGCCGGAGTCACCCAGATTCTGCACGGGGTTCACATGAAGCCTGGCAAGCCATTATGGTTCGGAGTGTTTGAGCAGGGGTCTCATCGCTGCCTTGTTTTTGGTCTTCCCGGAAACCCTGTCAGCAGCCTCGCCTGTTTTGAACTCTTTGTGCGGCCGGCCCTGCAGAAATTTTCAGGAGTTGCTTCGTCCGCAGCACCACTCGTCGCTTCACTGGAAGAATCCGCTCAGGTGTTCGGGAACCGCCCCGTTTATCATCCCGCGAAGATTCAAATTCAAACGGGCCGTTTGACCGTTCGGCAAGTTCCCTGGAGCGGTTCATCGGACCTGAAAGCGACAGTTGATGCCAACGGGATGGCACTACTGCTTCCCGAACACGGGCTTTACAGTCCCGGGGAAACGGTCGAAATCTGGCTGTGGGGCGACCAGCGTCTGCTGTAGTCCCGCAGGCATGGCTTCAGACGGACTACACCAAACTCTGGTGCTTGCAAGTTGTTGATTGAATCGTTTAACGGCAAGCCGCAGGAATCGTCGCCCGATTTCGCCTACGCCTGCGGCTTGCCTTTAAACGAGAACGCTCAAGACTCGACGACTGTTAACGCGCAGCTTCCCCTCAAGGCGCGATGGAGAAGCCCCATGCTCACCGCTGGAGGAGTTTTCAAAGTCAGCCCCGCAGCACACGGCATTCGGCAGCAGGTCGGCAAATGTTTGGGCAACTGCGGCCGATTCGCTTGTCATTCGGAGTAAATCGCGAAGAATCTGACCTGCCTGATCTCCGCAGGAGATGAACATCCGATACCCGAAGGAGTCCTGTAACTCCTGCGATCAGATCAATCGACAGGCCCATTCGTTTCAGGGGCGAGGCCCCTGTTAGAACTTGTTTTTTAGTCCGTCTTGACCCTCGAAGGGTCTGGATTGGCCTGATGACTGTAGTTTACTGCGGTCACTGGCCGCGTTGGCAGGAACTCTGCATGACGAGTCCGGTTTCTGGCAATCAGAATGATCCCGAACGGGATCAAATGATTGACACCTACTACCGCGAGCATTCTCGTGAGTTGTGGGCCCTCTTTTATTCTATGTGCAGCGATGCTGAGCGTGCGTATGACGCCGTTCAGGAAGCATTTCTGCGCTACTACGACTATCACGGGGAGCCGGTTCGCGATTTGCGAGCATGGTTACTTCGAGTTGGTCAGAACTGGCTTCGGGATGTCGCTCGCAAGAAGAGCAATTCCTGTGGCTTGTTGCCTGGCATGGACGATTTTGCTGGTCATCGTGAATCTGCAGAAGATATTCTCAGACTTTCGGAACGACAGGGGCAGATTCGAAAGGCTATGCAGGAACTGAATGAAGACGACCGGAAAGTTCTGGTCATGAAATACTCGATGGACTGGTCCGCAGCTCAAATGGCAACCGTTATGGATTGCAGTGCGGCGGCAATCGACATGAGGCTTTCGAGGGCACGACGCCGTCTGGCCGAAGTACTGACTGAACAGGGGTTTGAATATGAATGATTCATCCAACAAACGATCCGCCGGCAAGATTCCGTCCGAAGAGCAGATGGACGGACTGCTGAAAGACTTCTTCAAACTGGAAACCCCATCGGGCCTGAACCGTCCGTTCCGCCGACCTGTCATCGGTCGCCAGCAGGACACGGCAGCCTCATTGGTGACGCTATCAACGTCTGAGCCCACGGCAGCTCCTCGCAGCCACAAAATGGTCGTCGCGAGCGCAATTGCGGTTCTGGCGATGTCACTGATTGTGGCCATGAAGGTTCAGACTCCATCGTCATCCGGCAGCAGCACTGCAGCGAATACACAGCCGACCGAGCCAACTGAGAAGCTGATGCTCGTTTCTCCCAAGGGCGAAGCACCATCAACACAGGTTGTTGGCGAAGATGGCGTGACATTCGAAGAAACAGACACGATTGAAGTGAAGTCACAAAAGTAACAGAACAGACCGATTCTACGCCTGTTCCCGTGCAGCTAACCGACAAGCCCTTTTCAGATCTTCTGGCCGACTACTGAACTTCGGTGCTGACAGAGTCAAAGGTTTGCAATCTTCCTCTGCGGAGTTGCTTCGGTAACTTTGGGAGCCGAGAAAACCCAGAAATAGTCGCCAACCTGGCCATGATTGGATTGAGCCTGTTGATTCAGGAATTCGCATTCACGCTGCATGGCTTCGCGCGACCAGCCGAGACATGATCGCATCTTCAGCGTGACGGGATCATAATCCAGAGCATGCTCCGCCGGGGATCGGACCATCAGCGCCGAAGGCAGAACGCAGCAGTGGTAAACTCGCAGAGCACACGGGAAAGTCCGTGCGCGATGGAAGCTGCGGCGAAATTGTTCCGGACTATCGCCGGGAAGCCCCATGATAATCTCGATGGCAACTCGGGAAACATTCGTCAGTCGCGCCATATTGTCTTCGAAACGTTGTTCATCAAACGATCGCTCAACATGAGCCAGCACTTCGTTGTCGAATGACTGTAGCCCGACGCCAACGAGAGGATTTCCAACGCTCGACAGAAATCGAATGTGTTGGTCCGTAACTTTGGCCGGATACACTTCACAGATTAGTTTTCGATTGTGAAAGAACCCGGTTCGTTCAGCCGCAATCTCAAGCTGATCAAAAGCGCGACCGTTGAGATTAAGTCCCGCATCGACCAACAACGCCCCTGTGACCTGAGCATGCGCCATGGCCTCAAATTCTTCGGCTAGATGTTCGGCCGTGCGAACTCGCTTTGGAGATTCCATCGTGCCCCATTCGCAGAAGGAACACGTATAAGGGCAGCCGCGATAGGTCTGCAGAACGCCGAGACCTCCATGCGGAACCAGGCCCATGACATACGGTGATGGCAGCAACTTGAGATCGGCCAGCGGACGAGTTGGCGTTTCGTGCCAGTGTTCATCATGCCACTGAGCAATGCCGTGAATTCTGCTGAGCGAGTCCGCGTTGCGATTCGTAGCCTGCACAATCTCCAGAAACGTCAGCTCACCTTCATTGACCACCAGCACGTCGACGGCATCACGCGTTTTTCGGAATGGCAACTGATCCAGCATGCTGGGACGAGCTGAGGGACCTCCAAAGACGATCAGTCGTGAGGGATCGTCGCGATGCAGTTGAACAGCGACGTCTGCAAACAAAGGAAACGACCAAAGATAGCTGGAGAAGCCGATCACATCCGGATCAAGCTGCACCAGTTCCTCCGTCAGCGCGTCGGCGGAGGCATCATGCAGGTCGTACACATGCAGATCGAGCCCTTCGATGTTGGCGGCCCGCAGCGTCGCCTCAATCATTCGCAGGCCGTGATTGGAGATCAGCTCCGGCATCGCGGGATCCGGAATGGGATACATCGCGATCAGAGCAACACGCCGACCGGAGCGTTTGCTGTTGTGCCCTCGACGCGACGAGGTTTCGGTGCTCGATGAAGCATCAAGCACTGCGAAGGCTCCCGTTGATGCGCGCCGGAACAAATCCACGTGACGAGACGTTAGGGATTGCCAGTCGCTTCAGCTGCGGCGGAAACGACCACCAGAATTGTCCGGAGCTGCCACCACAACGGATTGTTTCTCGACTGAGCATATCGCGCATGTCGAGCAGTTCGGTTTCGCTCCAGCCGACGCAGGATTTCATTGACAACGTGAAGGGGTCAAACTGCATCTGCCACTCAGCTTTTCCTCGAGTCAGCAACGCATCCGGCAGAACCAGGCAGTGGTAGACTCGCACTGTCACCGGCAAGCTGAGTGCGTAGTTGAGTGTCTCCAGAAAGCCGTCCCATGTATCGGTTGGTAGTCCAAAAATGATTTGAACTTCGATGTTGTAGGCGACTTTGGAAAGTTGCTCGATCGCCGGCCCAAAACGTTCTCGGCCATAGGGACGCTGCATACGTTTCAGCAGTTCAGGATTGAACGACTGGAGACCAACGCCAAGATACGATGGGCGACATTGAGAGAGGAATTCGAGATGATCGTCGGTTATTTTTGACGGATAGATTTCGCACCACAGACCGGACTTTTTCAGGAAGCCAACCTTCTTTTCGGCTGCCACCAGATTGCGAAAGGCCTGAGCGTTCAGATTCAAACCAGCATCTACGTTGAAGACCGCCGGCGCGTCATGGGCCGCCAGGGCTTCAAGTTCACGCGTGAGATAGTCTTCTGAAAAAGCACCCTGAGCAATATCCGGGGCTCCCCATTCGCAGAAGGTGCAGTTCATCGGACAGCCGCGAAACGATTCCAGGTAGCCGACGGCGCCGTAGTGCATTAAGCCCATTTGATAGGGCGATGCGATCACATCCAGATTCTGCAACTTTGGACGCAGGCCGGTGTTTTTCCAGCCAAGAGGAGTTGGCAATTCCAGACCAACGATAGCCGACAATGTCGTGTGACGATCAACCGTGGCCGGAGCATCCTGGATGGCTCGGGCGATATCGCAGATGGCTTGTTCTCCATCACGAGTCACAACGGCGTCGACGTAATCGATCGCTTTTCGATAAGGAGCCAGATCCAAAACAGCAGGTCGTGCTGACGGACCACCGAAGATAATCGTGCAATCCGGAAACCGCTTCTTCATCCGGCGTGCGACTTCGATCAGGCATTTCGCAGACCAAACGAACAGCGAAACACCAATGAGTTGTGGCTCGAACGCAGTGAGCGCGTCGACGTAGGCATCCGCGTCGTCTCGTTCGAGGTCGAACAGGCGAGATTCCGCGTCTGCCAATTCCGGGTCGGCTACGACAGCGGCGAGAATTCGATGAATGCCATACGACGGAAGTTCAACGCCGCGATGTTCGTGGCTGTCAACTTCCGGAGTCATGCAGACGAACGCGATACGTGTCAGCTTGCGATTCAGCGCGGCCATGTCCGAAATGCGTCCCTGCAATCGGTGGAGTATTCTTAAGGCGATTTGCGCGGGTATACTAACAGAGATGGTATTTTCAGGCAGGAGAGATTCCGAAATCCGCTGTCTTACCCTTGGCGGAGTTGCTTCGGATCAACACTCAACTATGCATGAAAACACTCACCCGTGCGAGGAATACCGTGTAAATGACGTCGGACAAGAATGTCCGACGTACAAATCACGCCAAATCAGAACGCTCTGTAGTCCCCCACTCGGGAGCAGGTGCTTCGAACTTTTGTTCCTTGCGATCGGCGTCCTGGAAGGCGATCGATTCCGAATGCAGACACATCGGCGGTTCAGACGGAAGCAGGGTGTGACTTGAACCGAGCTGTCCGCCTTTCAGATAAGCCGGGTCGCCAACGATCGGGAATCCCAGATGCCATAAGTGTGCGCGGATCTGATTAGTACGACCAGTGCGCGGGAAAGCTCGGACGAGAGAGGTGCCGTCTTCGAAACGATGGAGCACTTCAAAGGCCGTGCTGGCTTCGTGGCCGTCGGGATCGATCAGGTAAATACCACCGTCCGCTGCTTCACGCGCGATCGATGCCTCACACGACAGTTTGTCTGCGGCCGGATGCCCGTGAACTTTCGCCAGATAGGTTTTTCCAACCAGACGATTCTCAAACTGCTTTTGCACAATTGAGGCGACTCGTTTGCGTTTGCAAAGCACCATGATGCCGGAAGTATTGGCGTCGAGTCGATGGACAATATGAGGTCGGCAGGGGAACCAAACCAGATTCAAAATATTGCGCAACGTGTTGCGGTTAAATCGTCCGCACGCATGAACCGGCAGCGGCGCTGGTTTTGACAGGATGATGAATTCGTCGTCTTCATGGAGAACGCGAATATCGGTCGCTACATCGGGCTCGACAGACATGGGTGCAAGCTGATCGAAGCGTTCCCCTTCACGTACGATTCGATCGGGAGACAGTGGCAATGGTTCCGGAGTCCACTTCGGACGTCGGCGGCGGCGCACAGGTTCTGTTGGGACAATTATCGAATCGGCGATCCTTCGCAGCCATTCATCGCGTCCCACTTGTGGGTGGAGATCATCCAGGAACTCAATCAACGTCATGTTCGCACATCGCTGCGGAACGTTCAGGGGCCGACGATTGAGGCACGGTTCGCTGCCTGGCAGCGGGGTCGTGACACGTTTGATTTCTGCATGGCGCGATTCGATCAGTTCCGCCATGGACTGAGATTCTTCGCGATAACAGGCCGGGCAGGATTTCCCCGGAACGTACTGCGGTAGTTGCTGTTCTTCAGCGGTGACGACCGCCTGACAGATGTAGCACTGAGTCGTCGGCGTTTCCTGAAGCGAAGGATCGACTGCAACGCGTTGATCGAACACGAAGCATTCGCCGTGATAGTGATCTCCGCCGACTTCTTCGAAGTACTTCAGAATTCCGCCATCGAGTTGATAGACCTGATTGAAGCCAGCCATCTCCATGTAAGGCCCGGCCTTTTCGCAACGGATGCCGCCGGTGCAGAACATGACGACGGGTTCATTCTTCAGTTCTTCCGACAGCCTTGCGACGCCATCGGGGAATTCACGAAAATGATCGAGGCCCATTTTGATCGCGTTATCAAAAGTGCCAAGGTCATACTCGTAGTCATTTCGAGTATCCAGCAGATGAACCTTGCGACCTTCGTCCAGCCAGCGTTTAAGCTCTTTCGCAGAAAGTTTGGGCGATGTTTTCTGAGCTGGAACAACGCCGTCAATTCCGAAGGCGATGATTTCCTTTTTGATCTTCACCAGCATGCGATTGAACGGCTGGTACTCGTTTGCACTTTCCTTGGGCTGGAGGTCAGCGAAGGCGGGATCGGATCTTAGGAAATCGACGAACAGATGAATGGCTTCCGGCGGTCCGGCGACGAACAGGTTGATCCCTTCGGGACTGAGCAGCACGGTGCCCTTCAAATTCAATTCGCATGCTCGCCGACGAATAGCAGACTTCCGACCTTCAAGGTTGTCCAACGCGACAAACCTGTAGCATGAAATATTGATGATGGGAGTTTTCGACTCCGGAGACGCGGCTGGGGCAGTAGATGCAGACATAGGCTGGATCACAGGGATTCGAGCAAAATTCCGGGGGAATCAGTTTTCAGGGTGTCTACGAGCAGTATACCGTAAATCCTCCTGGCTTTCTCTGAAGACACAGGGTAGCTCGGTATGATCGGCAAAGACATCGGAACCGGGGAATCCTGTTGCGCTGAGCCATGAAATCGGCCCACTGGACTCTTGTTCTTCGGTGGCATCGCCGCTACGGTTCGGCTCAGATGGCGTAGATGCTCGGCATGGACCAGCCCTTCGGCCTGCACCGGAACAATTAACGGCCGGAATAGTGAACAGGCTGTCTTCCAGATTCGAGAGTGGCAGATGAGTCAGGATAAGCAGATTTTTGGTTTTGAACAGTGTGGCGAGGTCCTGATCGTAACCGCGACGGGGTCCTTCATGGAGTTCCGCGACAACGATATTCGAAACGGCTACAACGAAGCTTTTCGGCAATTGAGTGAACCGGGGATCCGTCACCTGCTTGTTGACTTTTCCGCAATGCAGTACTTCGGTTCGACGTTTGTCGGAATCCTGATTCGACTGGCCAAGAAAGCTCGAGCCAATAAAGGTAATGCGGCTCTTTGTCACATGTCCGACAACATGAAAGACATGTTGAAGACGCTGATGCTGCTGGAGAATCCAAAGATCGACTTTTCGTGGGTCGCCTATCCTGACCGCGCTGCAGCCCTGCAGGCGCTGAGTCTTCTCTGACGGCGGCGTTCACTCCAGTACGGGGCTTTGGCGACGCGAAACGAATCAGAACCTGCGCCATCTCCTGATGGTCCCGTTCTTCCTGTGTTTCGTGGATGTTCAATGTTCAGGGGAAAGAGCCAGGCAAATCGATTCGCAGCTGCTGATTTGAGTCACTGCAGGTCATTCAATGATGCCTTTTGCAATCAGTCTTCAGCAATGTTGATTTCTGGCAACAGGCACGATGTTCCGGATGAATCGTTTATTGCTGTTCGTTGTCACAAGTCTCCGGCCTTAATGGTTATGAGCAGCGGGAACAACAGGCTGGGAGGCAGATCTGCGACAGATTGTAGTCAGGACGCAGCAGGCGCACTGCATGCTCACATCCCGACCTGGCTACTCTATCAGACAGACTCGCTCCATGATTCAACATTCTCTGGCACGCCTTTGCGGTCTTCTTGAAGGCGTTTCTCGAACGAGTCGTCGACGACGGACACTGGCGGTGAATCGTGCGGAGCCACTTGAAGAGCGACAAATGCTCGCCGCAACCGCCCTTCAGGCATTTCACCGTTCCGGGCAAACGTTCATTACCTGGAATGAAGATACGGCAGTGACAGGTGAGAAGTACAACGTCTATCGGTCTGCGTCACCGATTACGACCGCCAATATTGGTGCATCAGAAAAGCTCACCAGCAAATGGGGGCCACTTGACGACAATACAACGTTGCATCCACGACGCTCGCAGGACATCGGGATTCCAGCAACTTTCATGATCAACGATCTGGGAACTCTGCTTTCAGCAGACGAAGGGCTGTTCGTCTACACGACTCCAACTGGACAATCGGGAACATGGTACTACGCTGTCACTCAGTTGAACGGCAACACGGAGAGCATGTTGCTGACGACCGGCTCGAATTCATTAACGACAGGCGTCACCGAACTGGTAGCCACTCCATCACCGGTGCTGACTGTGAGAAATGTCAGTGGCAAAGGACGCATCTATACGCAGTACATGGACTACGCGAAGTGGAATCCCACGTTTCAGGGATATGCTTATAACTACTCCGTGGCCTTGCCGGACACCTACGACCCGAATGTTTCATGGCCGATAAAACTGATGCCACATGCATACGGCGAACGACTCCGGATGGAGCCTTCGGCTGAATACGGCTGGCCCTGCATTGAAGTGTTTCTGGATGACCCGGGTGGCGGCGCACCAGGAGAACGGTTCCAGACATGGTGGTACGGCTTCGCGGCTGACCACAATTATCTAACTCAGGGATCGCTCCCGACAGCAGGTCGTGTGGAGAACTTCACTGAGCAGCGCGTCCTGAAAACGATCGACGAGGTATCGTCGATGTTTAATGTCGACTCGTTGAAGATTCATTCACAGGGACATTCGATGGGGGCGTCCGGATCACTGTCGCTGGGCATCAGATATGCCAATGTTTTCTCGGGCATCTTCGGCAGTGAACCGATGACAAACTATGCCAGCAGTCCGTTGTTTCAGAATGACTTTTCCGTACTTTGGGGCAGTCAGGCCTCCAATCTGCCAATCGTTAATAACGGAGTTTATGCCGGACCGTTAAAGAAATATGACGGCATGGGCGTCTACAACTGGATGAATCATCATGAGCAGTTAGTGAATCGTCGCGGAGACAAGATGGCCTTCCTTATGGTGGGTCATGGAAAAGCCGACGACGTCATTGACTGGGCAACACAGGGCAGACCATTTATTGCGGCATTGAATGCAGGCAATGTTGGGTACTCAGCGGAGCAGCGTTTCGGCTGGGATCACAACTGGATGAGCTTCAATTTTTCGCTCGATACAATGTTCAGTCCGGCAGACGGAGGACTGAGTGCCTGGGCCTATCCACGGAATGTTAGTTTCCCGGGGATTACGAACGCCACAGGATCCGGCCCCAATGTGCCAGGAACGACGGACACAAACTTCTATAACATGCAGTTTGAATGGTCCGTTCCATGGAATCCATTCCATACGGATCTGGTCGATACAACCAATCAATATGAAATCTCCATCAGATCAAACACCGTGGCACAAACTGCGGACGTGACGCCACAGCGAAGGCAAGCTTTCAATCCCATTCCAGGTACAACGGTCACATGGAAGAATGTTAACAACGTGACCGGCCAGCTTGTTCAGTCAGGCACATTGATTGTTGATGCAGATGGACTTGTCACATTACCTTCCGTAACGATCGGCACGGGAACGGGGAACCGTTTCATTCTTACAGTACCAGCATCAGGCACCATCCCGCCAACAGTGACGGGACCGGTGGCGGCGACTGTCAACCAGAAACCCACGATCACATGGACGGGAACTCCTGATGCTGTGGATTACGACTTGCAGGTCAGCAATTTCAGCACGGGCAGAAATGTAATCCTGAGAACGACTGTTGCAGGGCTGAGCTATACACCAACAGAGAATTGGGGGATCGGCCAATACAAGGTGGATGTGAGGTCGCGTAGTTTATCGGGCCAATTCTCCGCATGGTCAGAGGCCAAATTCTTCAGGATCTCTACTCCGCCCGTTGTGGAGCCTTTAGTTTCGGGCGCAACCACGGGACGCCCGACGTTCCGATGGAGCAATTTACTCGGAGCTACGCAGTATTCGCTGATCCTCCGAAATCTTAACAGCGGCCAGACAGTGACAGCTACTGTTGACCGTATGGATGCCAACGCCTACCAGTTCCCAAACTCACTGGGATTGGGCGCGTATAGTTTTTCAGTCAGTGGAATTGATGCGTCGGGACTTTCAGGGAACTGGTCTTCCACATTGACATTTCGGTCCATTGAGCCCGTGACCTTGGTTTCTCCAGATGGATCTATGTTCAATTCTTTCCCGACGCTGACCTGGTTGCCGGTCCCGGGAGCGACTAATTATGAACTGATACTGAGAAACACTCGTACCGGCGCAGCAGCAGCGTGGGAGCAATCCCTGACATCGACTTCATGGACTCCCAGAACAGGACTTGCCGGTGGAGATTACCGCTGGTCGGTACGGGGAAGACTTGGAAGTGCTCTAAACGGAAACTGGAGTTTGACGAAGGATTTCAACAACAGAGGAAGACCTGTCGTACTGACCACGTCTGGAACTACGACCGACCGCACCCCCACGATCGATTGGTCTGCCGTGACGGGGGCTGACAGTTACCACGTAAACATTGTTCGCCTTGATACTGGCAGAGCCATTCTGTACGTACAGAATCTGAAAGGAACCAGTTTCGCACCACTCACTGCCCTGGCTCCGCGTGAATATCGCATTTGGGTGCGTGCCGTTAGTACTACAGGAGTCATCAGCGAATGGGGAAACTTCGTCAACATCACCATAACTTCAGCAGATCGGCCGGCGATCAACCATTTAATCGCAGGGGATTCCGTTGTGCCTGTTCTGATGCCGGATGCCTTTGAAGATCAGGGGGTTTCGGATACTGAAAACACTTCAAATACAGCGAGCAGTTCAATCACAATGGCTGCAGAAACGGAGATAGAGCCGGAGCCTGTTGAAGAGATTGCTTTGCCGATGGAAGCAGGCAAAGTGCCGCAGAAGGTCTCTGGCAATATTGATATTGTGATGACTGAGTGGGCCCTCGGTTTCTAGTTATCCGTTGAGTCGCATCCTGAGTCCCTCGTTGCGAAGCTTCCTGCTTTGCAACGAGGGATCTTCATTGCCAGATGCTCGCGCCTATGCTGTTGCCCAAGGGTTCTATTCGAACGAACTTATTGCTGCCGCATCTGCTGCACGTACATGGCCATGAGGACGAATCCCTGAAACGATTCTACAGAGATATTCGTCGTAGTGCTCAGGCGGTTTTCTTCCATCGCCAGCGAGAACCCCGAGTAGCTGGCAGGCAGCTCCAGCCCTTCAATCTGTTCTAGTTGAATCGGGATTGGCAGAGCTCCGGTTCCGATGATCAGTTTGGCAAACTTATAAACCGAATTCGGCAGATCCACTAATACGATCACATTGGCCTTTTCGTGCTGTCGGGCGCGGGCGCTGAGAAGCGATTCATCCTGCCATTCTGGTGATTCTACCAGTTGCTTCATGGCGTCAAGGCCTCCTCCCATCGTCTGCAGCATCACATCATCTTTGATCAGCATCCTCTGCACCATTGCGTCGGCGCCATACAGTTTCTCGTTAATTTTCTTCTGCATACCAGTTGGATCAAGACCATCAGGTATCGTCTGCTTAAGTCGATAGATGTCGACCGACTGGTCGCCGATCTTTTCCGCGTTCGGCTCATACGTCAGCTGTTGCTCCATTCCAGCGACCTCGTAAACGACACCATTCCCCATCGATTTCATAATGTCGCGCATGAGTTGAGCGGGGGCAATCTCGGCTACGGAGAAGTACCGCATCGCGGTATCTTCTTCCGGAAGTAAATCTCCACCGGCCGCCAGGGTGCCGAATTCAGCCTCTTCCAGACTCTCCAATGCCTTTAGTGTGAGTGCCTTCTGTTCTTCATTCTTAATCACTTTCTCGACAACAGACTTTGACCACGTCAACAAAGAGTCCGGGTTACCATGGATCCCCATGTACCCCATCAGGCCTTCAGGAACGGACTTCAGTGTTGGCATGTCGCTGACCGGCTGAGTTGCAAAGAATGCGGCTGTGTCAGATTCTTTTCCAACGGTCAACAGTTGGTCAATCTTCAACGCATCGTCTGTGACTTCGATCGACAGAGCATAAGACTCCGAATCATTCACAGCCTGCAGTACCGTCCTGCCGAGATCTCGGTACATATCAAGAACGTACTCCATATCCATTGACGGACTGGCTTGCTTGATTTGCGCGCCCATCGTCTGAATCAGCTCTTCAAGTCGGTCATCTGCGGAGTTCAATTCATCCGCAAAGGTTTCACGCAGCAGCACCGCATTCAAAGCGAAGGTGACATGACCTTTCATAACGATCGCCTTGAGCTGTTCATCCAGAAGCGATGCGGCTGATTTCAGTTTGCCGCCCTTTAGCTCTTCGAACTCATCGAAGAAACGACCTTCCGGAGAACAAATCAGCCAGTCTTCGTGTTCGACGAATTCAAACGTCTGCTCCATCGCACCTTTGGCTTCGTCCGAGTCGGTCACTGGCAACACGAAGACTCCTTGCGGCTCTCCGGAATCATCAACGAACAAGGCCACGTACCAGTCTTTTGATTGATCCACGCCGGCCAGCTGTGGATTCTTAATGGCCTGACCGAAAGCCATCGGCAATTGAGCTTCTGCGAGCCCTCCAAAGCCCGGCTGAACCTTGTTGATGAACTCCACAAGGTCCGCTGTAATTTGTTCGGGTGCCTGAATCCGAATCACCGCCGCTGCAGTTTCCGGAATCAGATCAAAGCCGGATTCCTGTGCACTCAGCGTAGGCAGGAAAAGTGCAAATAACGGGATCAGACGCACGGACAATCTCATCGCCGGTCTCCAGAAATTGATTCGAAGCACCAGACGGATGCTGCATGACGTCAGCTCGGACAACTCCTCTGGTCAACAGAGTAAGTAAAGTATCTGATCCGCACCATGGAATGAATCGCTCCACAAGATTACAGGCGATATATCTTTAACACCTTCTGAATACACTTGATTACCTCGGATGTTTGTCGGTTAATGGCTCGATTCACTCGTTGTCGCGTCGTGCTGGTCTCCGGGCAAATTCAATGTTGCCGATCTCCAGAGAGTTGTAGCCGGTCTCCAGACCGAGACACGAAGGAACAAGATCACTCATGGTTCTGCTCCTTCCGCTTCTACTCAAAGCTTTCCGCAGTCGCTTGATCGCATCTTCAGCCAGCCAGGAGGCGTCGAACAGACTCAGTATGATCAGCTCAGAAGAATTTTCTGGCCCCATGCCGTCGTTCCACCGAAGGCAAAGACTTTCGTGCCTCATTTCTACTCGTGTAGAACTTGGAGAGCGGTGAGGGCGACGTCGATGCGGAGATTCTATCCGTGTAGAAATTGGAGGCGAGAACATCTGCAGTCGGTCTCGGGATCTCACGCAAGCAATTACCGGGCGCATAAAAAAACGGCACCCCAGCAGAGTTGAGTGCTCTACCGGAGTGCCGTTGCCCGACCCGATATTAATCGCAACCGATCAGGGTTGCGGAATGTTCATCAATGAGTTTCGTAAATCGCGCCGTCAGGACGGCAGTGCAAACCCGGACCGACAAAGTCCGGAGGAGTCGCCAGCAATTCCAGTCGCACTTCATGAGCACCACCGACGGATCCGTGGACACAGATGAGAGAGCGAATTTTGTCAGCCGTTGAGACTTCTGTTGAACTGCCTCCCATGGAGTACCATTCAAACCGAGTCACCGTGCTGAAGAGAGAAGTTAAGGAATTAAGGTCGATTCGAAAACTGGCATGATCAATCTGACCGTCTCGAGCACCTCCGACGATTTCGGTGGTCCCGAGATACATGCAGACCGTCCAGCCACGTTCGTCGAACTGGCAGTCGTAGCCAACTCGACCCACATGAGAAAGAGGTTCAAAAACAGCCGAAGCCTGCTGAACAAACTGCTTCAGCCAGTCCGGACGGCAATCCCGCTGTTCCCTGCGTAACCGATACTGCTCCATCTGTAAAAGCAGTTCTTCGATGGACATGGGCAACCTGACAAAGGGCTGAGAGACCGAGCTTCTGTGAAGTGGGGGCGGTCAGCGATTGGTGGTAACGGCGGCATCCATGACGGAAAATTCCACAGGCAGAGTTTTCACTCCGGCAGTCGTTTCCAGACTGCGAACACACCGTGTATCGAACGCAATTGCGCGAGTGATAAGCGCAATTTCCTGGGGAGCTGACAGAACCTCGCACTGGGTTCCTGTCCTTCCAGATGCGCCTTGAGACGCCTGTTGAGCCCAACATGCCGAATGCTCCGGCTGTGTGCATTGATCCTGTTGCAGCCAGCGGACGCTCACGAAGGCCGAGATTTAAAGCGGCACGGCGCGAGCCGTCCGGTGTCTGCCTGGAGACCCGAACAGACCAGCGTTCCACAGCAGATAAACTCTGCGCGGGACCGAGTGATGTGTTTCTTTGTAGCCGGATTCGTGAGAATTCGGTGCGTATCCATGGAAGGCCTCCAAATTCTCACGAATCCAGCGACTCTCAACTCAAGCCACTCGGACTACAGTCGTGATGGCGGCGAAAGTCCGGCTGAAGCCAGACCTACAAAGGGCCGTGGCCTCAGCTCAGGATTTCCTGCACAACGCGCTGAGGTTCCACGCCGGTCAGACGTTGATCAAGGCCCTGGAACCGATAAGAGAAACGCTCGTGATCAATGCCCATGCAGTGCATGACCGTTGCATTCAGGTCATTTACGTGGCACGGCTTATCAACGATGTTGTAACTGAAGTCGTCTGTTTCTCCATGCACCACACCACCCTTGATGCCGCCACCCGCCATCCACATGCTGAAATTGCGAGGATGATGGTCACGGCCGTAGTTGGTCTTGGTCAATGCGCCCTGAGAATACACTGTGCGACCAAATTCACCGCCCCAGACCACCAGCGTGCTGTCGAGAAGTCCGCGTTGCTTCAAATCCTGCAACAGGGCCGCGCAGGGCTGGTCGGTGTCATAACACTGATGTCGAATTTCACTGGGCAGCGAGCCATGCTGATCCCAGCCGCGATGCAGAATCTGCACAACCCGAACACCTCGCTCAACCATTCGGCGAGCCAATAGCGCACTTGCGGCAAAGGTTCCGCGTTTCGAAACTTCCGGACCGTACATGTCCAGAGTCTCTTTTGTTTCGCCGGACAGATCCACAAGTTCCGGCACACTGCTTTGCATCCGAAACGCCATCTCGTATTGAGCGATGCGAGTCTGCGTTTCCGGATCGCCGAAGCGTTCGAAGTTTTTCTGATTGAGCTGCGACAGAGTATCCAGCATCGCTCGCCGATGTCGCGCGTCGATACCAGAAGGATTATCAATATAGAGCACCGGATCACCCACGCTGCGCAAGGCAACGCCGGTGTACTTTGACGGCAAAAACCCGCTGCTCCACATGCGAGTAAACAGTGCCTGAGCCGCTTGCTTCGAAGACCAGCGCGGCGTCAGAACCACAAAGGCAGGAAGATTGTTCGTGGCGCTGCCGAGACCGTAAGCCAGCCACGCTCCGATGCTGGGTTTGCCTGGAACCTCGCTGCCTGTCGTGACGAAGGTACACGCCGGGTCGTGATTAATCGCGTTCGTGTGAACGCTGCGAACAACAGCCAGATCGTCAGCGTGTTTCGCAGTGTGAGACAACAATTCACTGGCCCAGGTTCCGGCCTGTCCGTAGCGAGCGAAGTTGAACATTGAAGGAGCGACCGGCAGGCGAGCCTGGCCGCTGGTCATGGTTGTAATTCGCTGACCCATGCGAATCGAATCCGGCAGGTCCTTGTCGAAGTGCTCCTTCAAATTCGGCTTGTAGTCCCAGGTGTCCAACTGCGAAGGCCCGCCGTTCATGTGCAGGTAAATCACCGCCTTTGCCTTGGGAGCGAAATGCGGGAATCCCGGCAACGGTGGGTGAACCATAGCAGGAGAAGCAGCAGAAGCCGGAGAAAGCTGATCGGTCGCCTTTGCTGTTCGTTCGGCAGCCAGCATCGCCAGAGAGACGCCTCCCATGCGGATCGCGCCGTCGCCAAAGAACTGGCGGCGAGTCAACGTCTGAAGGTATTCCTGAATCGGGTTCATGTCAGGCTCCATCATCTCAGCCAAAAACTATCGTGACAGCCAAAGAAGAAACGCGTACAGCACCCCAAGAAAGCTGATCGTCTTAATAAACATGACCAGCGCTGAGCGTAAAATTCTTTCCGGCAATTCAAAACGACTGTTTGAATAAACCAGGCAGATGATGGCTGTCAGGGGGACTGCGTGAGTCAAAATTGTCAGGTCCATGATGCAGTCCTCGGGTTATGGTTTCTTTGGGGCATCTTCATCATCGTCTTCTTCATCTTCCGGCTTCTCATTGCCATAACCATACGCTGGCCCGTCAGCAGCATCCCAGATCGCAAGCAGGTTTAATAGCCCGGCGATCCAGGTGAAGACCGACGCGATATCGAACTTGCGACTCAGATCCCCGTGAAGCCGATCCAACTCCTGCGAATCACATGGTGCCTGATACCAATTCAGAAAGCTGCGACAAATTGTGCCACGCAGCGTTTTGTCGATATTCAGCTCTTCACCATCCACACTCACGATACGACATTCAATCTCTCGACGAGGAGAACCGAAGACTTCGCGCCCCAGTCGAATCTGACCGCCGAGACCATACTCCACAACCTTACCATCTGCAGCACTGGACTTCAGAGTTCCCGTGACCGCTTCTCCACCACTCGGATTGACCGGAGCGATCGTCATTGTGCCCGTGACAATTTGCAGGTCATCTCCTCTTCCGCTGAAGTCCGAAACCATGCCGACGAAATCGCTCTGGAGTTCGGAATCAAGATGATCGATCCGGACCTGCTCATTGCGAAGTCGTGACTCCTGAACCAAAGCTGGTAAAGCCATCGCACCATTAAAGAACTGAGCTGCGTAACCAAACGAAAACTTCGTCGTGGGAACTTTCTTCTCCATCTGGGGAGTCACTCTGTCCGTCTGGTAAACCAACTGGCTGTAAACGGGCTGCCAGTTGCCGAGAATCATGCCCCAGATAAACAGGCTCAAGATGCACACAGAATAAATAGTGGCCTTGAATCTTCGCCCCTGATACCAATGCCCGGCACCTGGAATCAGGTAAGCCAGTAACGCAGCAATGAGAGGGTTCTTTAAGTTGACTCGAGTATTTCTCATGAATCGGCCTGTTGGGCTGCGTCCAATTTCGTTCGACGATAAAAGGCAGAGGAGGGCGGTGTCTTCTCGAGAAGTGAAGACGAACAGGAGATCCTAGCAGGAGGTCCCGTCTGTGTCAGCCGATACTTTTCGATCTCATCCGAAGCGAAGAGTTCTCGGAAGTCGGCTATTCGCTTACAGTTGCGATTCCCTGGCAATTGCCCCCAAAAAGATCATTCTCCAGTCCGGAAAACTCCACCGCTGCGTTTTCCCGCGAAATCTGTAGGCCTGCGGTGATTAGACCGGTGTCTGTTTTTCATCAGAGGCAGCTTAAGCCTGCGTTCTGCTTCCTGAAACACGCTCTCTGTTTAGTAACAATTCAATGGCGACCACAGCCTCATCTTCTGATCCCAGACGCCAGTTTGCGGTTTCCGTCGTCGAAACATTGCGCGATGCGGGATTTGAAGCATTGTGGGCTGGCGGCTGCGTGCGAGATCAATTGCTGGGAAAATCGCCCAAAGACTACGACGTCGCCAGCACGGCGACACCGGACGAAGTGATTCGGATCTTCGGAACTCGCCGTACAATCCCGGTCGGTGCGAGTTTTGGCGTTGTCATGGTTCTTGGTCCGACAAAGTCAGCCGGTCAGATTGAAATCGCGACCTTCCGCAGCGACGGCGAGTACCTCGACGGACGCCGACCGAACTCGGTGCAGTTCTGTCGCCCCGAGGAAGATGCACGCCGCCGTGACTTTACGATCAACGGGCTGTTCTTCGATCCGATCCGGAATGAAGTCATTGACTACGTCGGCGGACGAAAAGATCTGGCGGCTGGTGTTGTGCGCGCGATTGGAGATCCGGTTGATCGGTTCCGTGAAGACAAACTTCGTATGCTGCGAGCCGTGCGATTCGCCGCCACATTTCGATTTCATTTGGACGTTGAGACGGCTGATGCGATTCGCCAATTCGCGACTGAGTTGAATCAAGTGAGCGTGGAACGGATCGCTCAGGAGCTGCGACGGATGCTGTCGCACTCGACTCGCGCGAAAGCCGTGAAGATGCTGGAGGAGACATCGCTGTTTGCTGAAGTGCTGCCCGAAATCTCTTCGATTCACGGATTGCTTCAGCAGGACGAGATACTCGACGCACTGGGACTGCTGGAGTCAGCAAGTTTCGAGGCAGCTCTCAGTCTTCTGCTGCGGCCTCTGTATGCATCCGGAGAACAGGAGACAAAACGGCGAGTCGCACGGATCGACGAGGTCTGTCGTCGGCTGAAGATGTCGAACGAAGAAACGGAGTGCGTGTGCTGGCTGCTGAATTCTCTGCCCGTTCTGGACAACATCGCGAGCCAGCCGCTGCACATTCTTAAGCCGCTGCTGAATCATCCACATGCAAAATTGCTGCTGGATGTATCATCGGCGATCGCTCGTTCCTGCGGGAGAGATCCGGTAGACGCGGAATTCTGTCGACGTTACCTTTCGCGCACATCCCCGGAAACCCTTGCGCCGGCCACGTTAATTGACGGGCGAGATGTCATGGGACTGGGGATTCCGGCCGGACCCGTGGTGCGTGAACTGCTCGCCACGATCCGCAACGAACAACTCGACGAACGTCTTGCCACCCGCGAGCAGGCTTTGGTCCGCTTGAGGGAATTGTATTCTTCCGCCAGATGATATGTCCGGCACACTCCAGTGATCGCACTCGATCATTGGATTTCTTCTGAACCTTCGAAAGACTCAAACATGCCCTCTCATGTTCGATACGGTATTATTGGTGCCGGAGCGGTTTCTGATTTCCATCATGTGCCCGGAATTAAACTGGATCCTCGCGCGTCTCTGGTTGCAATCTGTGATCCGAACGAAGCGTTGATGGCTCAGCGCGCGGCAGAATGGGGTCCGGTCAAAACATATTCGGACTATCGCCAACTGGCGGCTGATCCGGATGTCGATGCAGTCATCATTGCAACGCCCAACTTTGTGCATCATGAGCAGGCTCTGGAGTGCGCGAAGAATGGCAAGCATGTCATGTGTGAAAAGCCGCTGGGGCTGAACTTTGCTGAGTCCGCTGAAATGTACCGTGCAGCTCGCGATGCCAATGTACGGCACATGACAGCCTTTACTTATCGATTTGCTCCTTCAATGCGATACGTGAGGCATCTGGTGAGCAGTGGTGCTCTGGGCACGCCGCGCCATTTTCGCAGTCAGCGATTTCTGGATCTCCCGGAAACAAGCTGGGGCTGGCGCCAGATCAAGAAGTTAGCCGGTGCTGGTGACTTGTTCGACATGACAATTCATCGTATCGATTTTGCTCAGGATCTGCTGGGGCCGATCAAGTCGATCTGCGGTGCCGTGGCTCAGTTCGTTCCGCGCGATAAGACAGCCGATGGAAAGCCTTGTCCTCCGTCAGAGGTTGATGACTGGTCCAGCCTCATCGGCTTTTTCGAAAGCGGCGCTGTTGGAGTCTGGGAAGGCAGTACGCTGATGAAGGGCCACAACAATAAAGGCGTCGGCTACGAATGGGCAGAAGTGAATTGCAGCGAAGGTTCGGCCGCTTATCAGCTTACGGATCCGAACAACATTATTCTGTCTCGCAACGGCAAGGATATGGAGAAGCTGGCAGTGCCGAAAGAGTTCCTGGTCGCTCCGGGAAGTCCGCGTGATCCGTCAAAGGGTTCGCCAAGCACTGTTTTCCGCTACGACCTCGTCTGGGAACTGACCTCTGCAATCATCGAAGAGCGTGACGCTGTGCCAGGCTTCCATGACGGTGCATCAGCTCAGGCGATTGCTGACGCAGTGCTGGAATCATTTGAACTGCGACGATGGATTGATATCAAGGCCGACCTGGGTTGAGAATTGATCACTGCGATCAACACTCGTTATAGATCAGAGGCTCGGCTTTCTACGAAGTCGGGCCTCTGTCGTTCAACGTTTCATTTAAAACAGAACTCTCCAGGAACATTGAGCCATGACCGGCCCCAACTACGAAGCTCGTCGAAATCGCCTGTTGCGAAAACTCAAAGAAGCGTCTGTCGACAGCCTGTTGGTCACCGGGTCCAGTAATGTCCGGTACCTCACGGGGTTCTCCGGATCGTCGGGATGGCTGTTTCTTTCGTCGTCAACAACCGTGATCCTGAGCGACACACGTTACGAGACGCAATTGGCCGACGAGTGTCCCGGGCTGGACGCCGAGATTCGCGATGCTGCCAGCACTTTGGATGATCATGCGGCCCGCTTAATTGCGAAGGCCAGGGTAAAGCGAGTCGGCATCGAAGCGGATTACGTGACGTTGTCGCAGCATTCGTCGCTGGCAAAGAAAATTGTCTCTGCAGAGATTGTCGCGACCAGCGGACTTGTGGAACGACTGCGAGAGGTCAAAGATAAGTGGGAGATCGAGCAGACTCGTGAAGCGGTGCGCATTGCTGAGCGAGGTTTTGCCGTTGTTCGCAGCTCCCTTCGCCCAAATCAGACTGAGACAGAAATCCGGTTTCTGCTGGAAGCGGCCATGCGAAGTTTCGGATCTACGGGTCCGGCTTTTGAGCCGATCGTGGGTGTCGGTCCGACGTCTGCTCTGCCTCATGCTCATGCTGGGGGCCGATGTGTTTCTGAGAGTCCAGTGCTGCTGATCGACTGGGGTGCCGAAGTGAAATCTCACTATCGCAGCGACTTGACGCGAGTGCTCATCACAGGAAAGCCAACTCGTTTGATGGAGCAGGTTTACAACACGGTGCTGAAGGCTCAACAGGCGGCGATTCAGGCGATTCGTCCGGGGGTGAGATGTGCGGACGTCGACAAGATTGCCCGGGGAATTATCGCAGAGGCTGGTTTTGGCAAGAATTTCGGCCACGGCCTGGGCCACGGTTTTGGCCTCGAAATCCATGAATCTGTCCGGATGAGCCCGCTTTCCGAGCAGGTCTTTGAGGTCGGGATGCTGGTGACCGTCGAGCCTGGAATCTATTTGCCAGGAAAATTCGGGGTCCGGATCGAGGATGATCTCCTGCTGACCCCGGACGGAAATGAGGTTTTGTCGAACGTTCCTCGCGAATTCGAAGAGGCAATCGTTCCTTTCCTTGCATAAATCCGAGGAGTTCACGATCCTGCGTGCTCTTTGGAACGACTTCGCTGTCGTGTGAATCCTGGCTTTCTGGAAAAGTCGGGATTCCTGCGGTAGTCGTTCGTACGTATCAGACAAGACGCTGAGTTTTCGCGTCTGGAGGCAATTTTCATATGGCGAAATCCGTGGAAAACGAAGAAAAGGGCGAGTCCTTCGATCTCGATAAATTCCGTAAGCTCCTGCAGCTAATGGAAAAGTTTGACGTGTCTGAAGTGAACCTTCAGAACGAGGAAGAGTCCTGGAAGATTCGCCGCGGTCCGCGATACGCGGCACCGACGTTTACTCAGGGATTCGCGCCTGCACCGATGATGCAGGCTGCTCCGGTCGCGGCACCCGCTGCGGCTAGTGCACCGGTTGCAGCCGCTGCTGCTCCAGCCGCACCAGTTGGGATCACGATCAATGCGCCGGCTGTGGGCACGTTCTATACTGCAGCCAGCCCGGAAGATCCTCCGTTCGTGTCGGTAGGCTCTGTTGTGAAGGCTGACACGGTCATCTGCATTATCGAAGCGATGAAAGTGTTCAACCAGATTCAGGCTGAGAAGTCCGGTCGTATTCTGGAGATTCTGGTTGAGAACGGTGATGCCGTTGGATTTAACCAGCCACTCTTCAGAATCGAACCTCTCTAGTCTAGTACTCTGTCAAGGTTTTAAAGAGGGTTAAAAGAGTGAGCCGCCAGGCCTAGCCCACGGTTCAAAACCGGACGCTAGCTCGAACTGGCTGGCAAAACGAAACCCAATTGCCGACCTCGACCGACCGCTCGAATGGTTCACGGCTTTTTTGCAGAGCCTGCTGTCCGTCGCTGTGTTTCTTTGCTGCTGTATGCCGGATGAACTGCCGGCTAACTTGTTTGTTTTTGAGCTGAGCACACCATGTTTCAGAGAATTCTGGTCGCGAACCGAGGCGAGATTGCCCTTCGAATTATCCGGGCCTGCCGGGAACTGGGCATTGAGACCGTTGCCGTTTACAGTGAAGCCGATCGTGGCGCTCATTATCTGGAACTGGCGGACGAAGCGTGGTGCATCGGACCTGCTCAGGCGATGGAGAGCTACCTGCAGATCAACCGAATCATCAGCGCGGCTGAAATCGGTAATGTGCAGGCCGTTCATCCAGGATACGGATTCCTGGCGGAGAATTCCCACTTTGCCGAAGTCTGCCGCAGCTGCAACATTGAATTCATCGGACCTCCGGTGCAGGCAATGCAGCAACTTGGCGACAAAGTCAGTGCTCGTGAAATCGCAATGAAGGCCGGTGTGCCCTGTGTACCAGGCAGCGATGGCTTGATCTCCGATGTTGAAGAAGCCGTGCGAGTCGCCGATCGAATTGGCTACCCCGTGCTGATCAAAGCCACTGCTGGCGGCGGTGGCAAAGGGATGCGCGTCGCCGGGAATGAGATCTCCCTGCGAGCTGGACTCCAGGCGGCCAGCGCTGAAGCTGAAAAGGCATTCAAGAACGCGGGCGTTTATCTGGAGAAATACGTTGAGCGGCCTCGCCACGTCGAAGTGCAGATTCTTGCCGACAACCATGGCAATGTTGTGCACCTGTGGGAACGTGACTGCTCAATGCAGCGTCGCCACCAGAAGCTGATTGAAGAGAGTCCAGCCCCAAAGCTTCCAGCGGAAGTTCGCAAGAAGATTTGTGACTGTGCAGTGAATCTGGTTCGCGAAGCCGGCTACACAAATGCTGGTACCTGTGAGTTCATTGTCGACAAGAATTTCAATTTCTACTTTATTGAAGTGAATGCTCGAATTCAGGTTGAGCATCCTGTGACGGAACTTGTCACAGGAATCGATCTGATCAAGCAGCAGATTCTCATCGCAGCTGGCGAAAAGTTGCCGTTCAAGCAGGAAGACATCAAGCACACGGGTTGTGCGATCGAACTTCGAGTCAACGCGGAAGACCCGGACAATGGCTTCCGAGGAAGTCCGGGGACAATCACGAAACTCCGTCTGCCAGGCGGCCCGGGTGTGCGCTTCGATTCACATGTTTACGAAGGCTACACGATCAGTCCTTATTATGACTCGATGATCGGCAAGCTGATTGTTCACAAGCCAACGCGTGATGAAGCGATTCAGTGCATGCGACGTTGTTTGCGTGAGTTCGTGATCGAGGGAATCGCGACGACTCTGCCGCTGGCTCGGAAGATGTTCAGCCACGCGGACTTCGTCGACTTCAATATCGACACGACCTTCGTCGAACGCACATTTTAGAATCAGTCACTGTTGATTGAGACGGGACTGGTTACGCGGATCGTGTGGCATGAACGTAGGTTGGACATCCTTGTCCGATGAGATTCGACGGGCAGGAATGCCCATCGTACTCATTATCGGGTGTGATCATGCACCCGCGTTTCCGGTCACTCGACGGTCCATGACACCCATCATTTCTCCAATCTGTCCATAAGGAAAACGGTTCATGTCTCACGGAATTAAGCGCGTCGCCTTGTTATTTGCTGGTGGCCCGGCTCCTGGTGCCAACGCGGTCATTTCAACCTGTGCCATCTCCTGCATTCGCAACGGCATTGAAGTCATCGGCATCCGCTACGGCTACTCCAATCTGATGGAATACTCACCTTCGACGCCGCTGGTGGAAGGATTGCATTACAAGAACCTGACCGAGGTTTCGCTTCGTCGAACACGCAGCAAGGAAGGCATCATCATCGGGACGGCTCGCGCCAACCCAGGCAAGCAGATCACTTCGCCTGATCACCTCAGTGATCCGGAAAAGTCTGCTCCTCTGAAACGCGTCTACGATGCTCTGCGATCCATCGGTGTCGACGCGTTGGTGTCAATTGGTGGCGACGATACTCTGAAGACCGCCAACAAGCTGAAGATGTACCAGGATCGTCTTCCGGCCGATATGAAGCGGATGCCGATTGTGCATGTTCCCAAGACCATTGACAACGACTACATGGGGATCGACTTCACGTTCGGTTACTTTACCGCCGTCGAAACGTTGGGAACCGAAATTCGCAACCTGCACGCCGATGCGGAAGCAGCTCGTGCGTACTTCGTTGTTGAAAGCATGGGACGTAGTGCCGGCTGGCTGGCGTATGGAGCAGCGATCTCCGGCGAAGCCAACATGGTGCTCAGCGTCGAAGACATGACGGGTGAGTATCTGACACCCGATTCCACACCAAAACGAAAGGTGATGGATATCGATAAAGTCGTCGGGAAAATTGTCCGTATGATGCGATATCGACAGGAAAAAGAAGGAAAGGAATATGGTGTCGTCGTACTGGCCGAAGGACTGGCTGAGTTCCTTTCAGACGATGTTCTGAAGGATGTGCCTCGTGATGATCACGGACACATTTCTGTCGCCAATGTTGACCTGGGCAAGATGTTCGCCAAACGAATTATGGCCGAGTTCACAAAACAGACAGGCCTGAAACGCAAGGTGACCGGTCTTCAACTAGGTTACGAATGCCGCTGTGCACGACCTCATGCTTTCGACGTAATGCTGGGCAGCCAGTTAGGCGTTGGTGCTTACCGAGCCCTGTGCGAAGAGAAGCTCAATGGTGCGATGGTGTCGGTATCAGGTCAGTTGGACCTGCACTTTGTGCCTTTCGAACAGCTGGTTGATCCACAGACTTTGGTGACAGTTGTCCGCTTCATCAAGCACAACAGCGACTTCCACAAGCTGGCTCGCTTCCTCGAAAGCAGCTCGGGCGAATAAGCGTTCGGCCCGAAAAGGGTTTGGATAGTATCTGTATGACCGCCATGTGGTTCAGCTGAACCACATGGCGGTTTTTTATTGGTCTGTCAGAATCCGTGAGTTCTCTTGTCACTGTTGGATTGACGTCCGCGGCTTCCATTGAGGATTTGCCTCAGGCATTTTTGCATCTAGGGTTCGTTGCCACTCGGCCAGCGCACTTCGAAGTTCCTGAAGCTTTTCGGGGTTCTGCATGGCGAGGTTCTTCTGTTCGCCGGGATCTGTTGCGAGGTTGTAGAGTTCTGCGTCGCCGAATTCGTAGAACTCGATGACCTTCCAATCGCCGCTGCGAAGGGCGGCTCCCGGAGTCCATTCGGATCCATGATAGTGCGGGTAATGCCAGGCCAGAGGACGCGTTTGCGTCATGACCTTGCCGGATAACATTGGGGCCAGCGACATTCCATCAATCGGCGTCTCGGCTGGCTGCTCAAGCTTCGCCAGATCGATCATTGTCGGAAAGTAATCGGTGCTGAGTACCGGTTGCTCACAAATCTCACCGGGGTTAGCAACGGCCGGAGATCGGATAATCAGAGGAACGCGAATGCCACCTTCGTAAAGCCAGCCTTTGCCGGAACGTAGCGGCAGATTGCAAGTTGGGCCGGGCTTTTGCAAAGTGCAGAGCCCGCCGTTGTCGGAAGTAAAGATAATCGTCGTCGAATCTTCCAGGCCCTGCTCATGTAACGCGGCCATGATTTCTCCGACGCTGTCATCGATCGCGGAAACCATGCTCGCATACTGAGCATTGTTCTGTCGAGTTCTTGAGAGACCTCGCCGTTCTTTCACTGGCGATGTTTCGGTGAGTCCTTTTACCTTCTCCGCAAAGTGATCGAAATGCTTTTCGTCTTTATGTATGGGAGTGTGAACGTCGTAGTGAGAAAGGAACAGCAGGAACGGACGCGATGAATCTCGCTGACGCAGAAACGAGATGGATTCTTCTGTCAGTCGCTCCGTCAGATATTCGCCATCGTGGTATTCTTTGAGCCATGGATTCTTCCATGGGGCGAAGTAGCCGGCCGGAGGCTGACCGTAGTGAGCACCTCCGAGATTAACATCAAAGCCTTGGTCGGTTGGAAGGAATTCTTCTCCACCCAGATGCCATTTGCCGGCGAAGAATGTTTGATATCCCGATGAGTGCATAACTTCAGCAATTGTTTGTTCTTCCAGCGGCAGTTCGTTGCGATCTTCGATCTGCAGGAAACGATGATTGGCATCGCGTTTCGCCTGCTGCCCCGGAATCCAGTCTGTGATATCCACGCGAACCGGATGTCGCCCTGTCATGATGCTGGCCCGAGTTGGCGAGCACACGGGACAAGCAGCGTAGGCCTGTGTGAATCGCATTCCTGATGCGGCCAGTGCATCCAGATGCGGAGTTTCGTGAAACGTACTGCCGTAACACGACAGATCAGCCCAGCCCAGGTCGTCGATCACGACGAACACAAAATTCATGGGTAAAGTGCGCTGTTCGGCGGCTGGCAGAGAATGAGTTGCAAGATGAAGGTAAGCGAGGATAACAGCGATCGAAATGCGCATGGTGACACCCGGAAAAGGGATCGTTGTGGACAGCAGGCGGTGGCACAACTGCTTAAATACCGCAGTCGAAACGAAGATTGCAGAGGCCGCACCAAGCGGCTGCGAGTTTCGGCAATTCAGCGACTCAAGAAAAATCCGGCGTTCACTCTGCTCGGTCTGAGCCTACACTCATCAGACCATGGCTGATAGAGAACTAGTCTTCCAGAATCGGCAGCGGACTGTTTCGCTCGCGTTCCATCGTGAGGCATCGGCCACCATCTGAATATTCACAAATATTCAGATAGGCACGCATCAACATCAGACCGCGACCGCAGGGGCGTTCAATAAACTCTTCCAGAGTAGGATCCGGAACATCTTCCGGATCAAAGCCTGCCCCCTCATCAACCACCACAACCCGCATTTTCTCGGTACTGATATCGCAACGAATGATCACACTCTTGTCATCGGCGAACTTATTACCGTGACGAATGGCATTCGTGATCCCTTCTTCCAGCGAGAGTCGCATAGCGAAGACATCCCGCATGCTGTACTCAAACTTTTCCATCAGGGCAACAAGCTTTTCCTGAGCACCAAGCCCATCGGCTGTGTTGCTTGGAATCATGATTTCCAGCTTCACCGGATTCGTCATGGCCATATCTGACAGAGAGAGGAAACTGCAGCGCAGAAAGGAGGAACGATCCACGAGACCCGCTTAACGCGGGCAAGTGAGCTGTCAGAATTTGGTGAGGGCTTCGTCAAGATTGGTGCACAGTGTCAGAACTTTGTTCAACTGTGTGATCTTGAAGACGTCCAGAATGTCTTTCTGAATACTGCACAATGCCAGCTTACCTTTGGCTGTGGTCACTTTCTTATGCATGGTAATCAGCTTGCCCAACGCTGCGCTGGAGAGATACTCCACGAGCGTAAAGTCGAGAACAATCTTCTTGCGGCCATCCTTATCCACAAGTGCGAACAGTTCTTGTCCCAACGCTTCAATATTGGCTTCGTCGAGGATCTTCTTTTCAAGCAGACGAGCGACAGTAACTCCGCTGATTTCTTCAATATCGATGCGACGATCCGGCTTTGACATGACTGACCTCTGAGTGGCCCTTGGGGGGTATTCGGCAAGGAATCTCTGTGAAAGGCTTTTGAATTCCTCTATTTGCGCCCGATCATTACCCCCCTGAACCGCACTGTCAAGCGTTGATGTCGTGAGTTCCCGAGGTTCAATTGGCTCGGATGGTAAACCCCCGTACGTTCGACGGAGACTTCGGGGCTCAGCGGTGGTCACGGAGGTTTTTGCGGAAGGCGGGGATTATGCCGGTCCGATGGCCTTTGGCATAAGACTCAACCGGTTCGTCTGGTTGACCACGTCGAACAACGGGCCTACAGTTGCAAAATGCCGGATGCATTCCGGAAAACCCGTGCTTTTGACGAGCACAGCACTCTCTCACTGGTAACAGAGCTATGGCTGGTCCTCAGGAACCCCTGTCCGACAAAAATGCGTCTGGCCCCGGAAAGCCGGGAAAAAGTAGTCGCAAGGATAAGGGGCAAGGGCAATCGAACAGTGGGTTCTGGTATTTGCTGGTGATCGGTATTCTCGCCGCTGTTTTCATTACAGTGGCGGGCCGAGGAACTGGTGGAGAAGAAATCTCCTACAGCGAATTCCTGAATCGGCTCGAAACCGGCACTTTGAACAAGGATTGCATGTTCGAGGTTTCGATGGGCTCATCCGCCATTTATTGGCAGGATAAGGCAGCCGACGATATCCGTAAGGGTAAGGTCACCTCAGTGAAGCGTTTTTATACGCCACTGACTTGGATCACCGAGAACAATCGCGCGAAGCTGGAAGATCTGCTCCATGCAAAAGGAGTCGTGCTGAATTCCGCCAAGCCGCCATCCGAACTGACGTCGATGATCCCGATGCTTCTGGTGACTGCCTTGTTCATTCTGGGCTTCATTTTCGTACTGCGTCGAGTTGGCGGGGCTGGCTCGGCGATGTCTTTCGGACGCAGCCGCGGTCGGCTCTATGCACAGGAAGACGTCAATGTGACGTTCAATGATGTCGCCGGTATTGATGAAGCTGTTGAAGAACTGAAAGAAGTCGTGGAGTTCCTGAAGACTCCTCAAAAGTATCAGGCGCTGGGTGGACGAATTCCGCGTGGTGTGCTGCTGGTTGGGCCTCCTGGTACCGGCAAAACAATGCTGGCGAAGGCTGTTGCTGGCGAAGCCGGTGTGCCGTTCTTCGGTCTCTCCGGTTCGGACTTTGTGGAAATGTACGTGGGCGTCGGTGCTGCCCGTGTCCGCGATATGTTCCAACAGGCACTGCAAAGAGCTCCCGCCATTATTTTCATCGACGAACTTGATGCGCTGGGTAAAGTGCGCGGCAGTGGAGCTCCCGGTGGTCACGATGAACGTGAACAGACTTTGAATGCGTTACTCGTTGAGATGGACGGCTTTAGCACAGATCAGAGCGTCATTGTGATGGGCGCGACAAACCGGCCGGAAACGCTGGATCCGGCGTTGATGCGTCCAGGACGATTCGATCGCCATGTGCTGGTTGATCGCCCCGACATCAAGGGACGTGAAGCAATCCTGAATGTGCACTCAAAACGCGTCAAGATGGCTGACGACGTTGATCTGAAACGGTTGGCTAAGCTCACTCCGGGCTTTGTCGGTGCGGATCTGGCGAACCTGGTGAATGAAGCGGCTCTGTTGTCGGCTCGTCGAGAAGACAAGCGGGTGACGATGAAGTCGTTTGAAGCGGGCATTGAACGAGTCATGGCCGGCCTCGAGAAAACTTCTCGCATCATCGTGGAAGACGTCAAGCGTCGTGTCGCCTGCCATGAATCCGGGCATGCCCTTGTCGCGGCCAGTCTGCCGCATACAGATCCAGTCCACAAGATTTCAATTATTCCTCGCGGCATGGGTGCTCTGGGATACATGCTGCAGCTTCCGGAAGATGACCGCGAACTACTGACACAGTCAGAACTGCAGAGCCGCATGGCTGTGCTGCTCGGGGGGATTTCCGCCGAACAACTGATTTACAATGAAACCTCAACCGGTGCTTCCAATGACCTGCAACGGGCCACGGATTTGGCTCGCCGCATGGTTACAGAATTTGGCATGAGCCCTCGTCTGGGGCGTATGTATTACAGCGAAGCTCAGCGATCACCGTTTCTTGCGGGGTCTGGTGGAATCGTTTCGGAATCGATTCACTCTGAAGCCACCCTGCGAGAAATCGACATTGAAGTGAAGCGATTGGTGGACGAAGCGTATCGGACTGCCCTCGACACTTTGACATCTCAACGGGAAACGCTTGAAAAGCTGACGGCCGATCTGATTGAGATGGAAACCATGTCGGCCGAGCATATGCACAAAGTCATTGATGCGAATCGCAAAGGTCCCAAGCTGATGGCGATTGCCGGGGCGATTGCGGAACTTCCTGCTGATGCGCGTGTTGAGGTTCAAGCTGCCGATGGAGAACTGGCGATACCGCCGCGAGAAGTCGCTGAAGGGTAGCGGGCAACGCAGGTGAGAAACGCACTGGTGCGATGTCAGACCTAAAAACTTAGGTTGGGCAGTCCTGTCCGAAAAACCTGCGACGGGCAAGACGCCACTTCTTACACCAAAATCAAGACTTGGCGAACGCTAACGAGCTTCTGATCCCAGTTGATGATCTTCGATTTTCTTGTGCAGCGTGTTGCGGTTGATTCCGAGTCGTGTCGCTGTTCTGGTCTGCACGCCCTGGCTCTGACGCAGGACCTGCAGAATCAACTCTTTTTCTACGACGTTGATCACCTGGTTATAGACGTCGGTGCTTTCTTCGCCGACCTGCGCGAGACGTCGGCTGACGAGGTCCGTGCACAGTGATTCGAGGTCTTCAGACGCTCGTCGTCCAATCCGAACCGGCGCGAGACCTCGCACATGCGGAGGCAGCAACTCGGCCATGATTTCGCCGCCCGTTGACAACACGAGTGCACGTTCAATGTAGTTTTGCAATTCACGAACGTTGCCGGGCCAGCCGTATTGCTGCAGGAACCGCATCGCATCCGAGGTGATCGTCGGCACGGGAATTCCATTCGCCATGGCATAACGCCGGGCAAAAAACGTGACCAGATCGACAATATCATCGCCGCGTTCGCGCAGAGCAGGCAAGTAGATGGGAATCACGTTCAGGCGATAAAAGAGGTCTTCGCGAAATCGGCCGGCCGTGATCTCATCCTGAAGATCGACGTTCGTGGCCGCAATGACCCTCACGTCCACTCGAATCGTGCGAGTATCCCCGACACGTTCGAATTCATGCTCCTGAAGAACTCGCAACAGCTTGACCTGAAGCTGATAGCTTACGCTATTGATCTCATCCAGAAAAATTGTTCCGCCGTGAGCCGCTTCAAAACGCCCGGTACGATTTTCATTCGCACTGGTGAAGGCTCCCTTCGCATGTCCAAAGAGTTCGCTTTCCAGCAGGCTCTCCGACAAAGCACCGCAGTTGACTCGTATAAACGGACCGGTCGCGCGAGGACTCAATTCGTGTAATGCTCGAGCAATGAGTTCCTTGCCCGTGCCGGTTTCTCCGGTGAGCAGAACAGTGGCCGCTGTCGGAGCCACTTTCCGAGTCATCCGATAAACGTCCAGCATTGGAGGGCTGCTGCCAATCAGGCCGCTGATCAACACTGATTCTGATGTCGCCATTTCTCAAGACCGCCCCAAAGGCACAAAAGTAAAGCACATGCTGAGGGTGAACGCCTATTTATGGTGCACCCGTTCATTCGCGAACACATGTCTTCGTCGTGTCCACTGGAATCATACACGATCGGAAGACAACTTGCACATACAAATGCCTGCTTCCTGAACACTGGCGCAAAAATACAGCATTTCTCGTTGGCAACGTTACATTGCCACGGGAGGAATAACCCGCATGGTGAACTACGATCTCGTCGCGAACTCAGCGTTCCGGGTTCACTTTACGTTTGCCGCTCAGCCCTCAGGCAGTTTGAGGCACAGTTGTCAGCGAATTCCGACCGAGGCCGGAACTGCGAACGAATGAATGCAACGTCGGGCTAAACCAACGGACCGCTCAGCAGTAAACGAATCCTGATGCCGGTCCGTTATTCGGCTTATGACCGATGCATTCCGCGCTGATAAAGCCAACGCAGAATCACATCGAAGGCTCAGAAAAGCGGTCAGCCCACTTGAATCAACTGAGTCCCAATTCTCGTTCGATGCGTTCGAGTCGATCCTGAGTTTTTTCCAGCGCTGCTTGTAGGCTCATGACGTTTGATTGCATGAGGTCCAGTTGGGATTGCAAAGCTCGGAGCAAACCCGGCTCCGGTGCGGAGGCTGCAGGTAGACTGGATGCAGGGTTCGTGGCCCGTGGCGCCATGGCTGCCGCCGATGGTGAAGGAGAGGCTGGTTCGTCGTCGGCTGCAAAGTTGCCAGCCGCCATCGTCATGTTCTCTTTGGGCAGATAAAACGTATGGTCGACCTCTACGCCTCGGCGTTCCAAAGGCCCATTGCTTTGCACAAAACCTTTGTCCTGAAGCGACTGCAGGTCCGCTTTGAGTTGTTCCTGGCTATCAATTCGCACCATGCGACTGGCTCTTGTTCGCAATTCACCGGGCTGCTGTCTGCCACGCAGCAATAGCTCACAGATGATCGCAAACTGAGCTTCGTTGAAATCAAATTTGTGCCGAGCATAGTGGCGATAACGAACAGCTCGACCACCATCCGTATAGATTTCCGCCACCAGACCCTGCTGTCGCAGTTGTTCGAGAGCATCGGCGACCTCCGCTTCGGAATATTCCGTCACGGGATCCCGATTACTCTTCTGATTGCAGCCCGTCATGGCCCCCTTGATCGTCATAGGGTACTGATCGGGAGTGGTAAATCCCTTTTCCATCAGAGTCCCGAGAACTCGCCGCTGCAGGCGGGTGAGTTGTCGAATCGTGTTCTTTTCCTCTTCGCTCATCGAAATTTCGTCCAGTGAATATCAGAGTTGGCGGCAATCATGTCGTCCTGGCTTCAACCAGCAGTGCAGTCGGATATTGAGCCCGTATACCGCCAGAAGTCGGCACGACAAATAGCATCAGCTGTCGAGAAGAGTGGCTAAACACATCAAACACCGTATTCGTGCCGCAATCCGGCCTTGAAGGTCTTCGCCGCCCTTTTGCTGAGCTTTTTGACTCAGCAATAAACGCAGTGGACACAAATCGTGACACAGACTCAAGTGATGAATTCCGCAGAACTCCTACAATCCGGCCGCTGCACTGGGGATTTGGAGAAGGAATGTTGCGAAATTGCAACATCACCACAGGCGTGACCTAGTTTCGTGAGGGTCGCAGAGAATTTCTCGCGGCTTTCATTTGCGATTGAGGTTCCCGAAGCAGGCAAAGCTTAAGGGACTCGTGGTTTCATCAATGTCATCAAGGACACGATTGGACGATGGACACAATCAAACGACTGATCGATGTGGTGCTCCATCTGGATCGGTACCTTGAAGTTATGTCCAACTCGATGGGCGGTTGGCTTTATGCCGCTCTGTTTGCGGTTGTTTTTTGCGAGACCGGGCTGATCGTGACACCATTTCTTCCCGGCGATTCATTGCTCTTTGCCGTCGGAGCGCTGGTCGCTATCCCGGGGGCGAACCTTAGTTTTCCGCTCATGTTTGTGCTGTTACTGATCGCTGCAATCTTTGGTGATGCTGTTAATTACTCGATCGGTCGCTCTCTGGGCCCGAAGGTGTTTCATAGTGAGACATCGCGATTTCTGAACAAGCAGCATCTGGAGAAAGCTCAGGCGTTCTATCAGAGATATGGTGGCAAGGCAATTTTTCTGGCTCGCTTCCTTCCCATCGTTCGCACGTTTGCACCGTTTGTCGCCGGCATCGGCAAGATGGACCGAGGCCGCTTCTGGATGTTTAATATCAGTGGAGCGATCTGCTGGGTGGGCATTTTCCTCACGGCTGGCTACTTCTTTGGCGGTTGGGAACCAGTAAAGAAGAACTTCTCTCTTGTCACTCTGGGGATCATCGTCGTTTCGGTACTGCCCGTGATTTACGAGTGGTACAAGGCAAAGCAGGAAGCTGCACAACAGAAGCCGGAAACGAACTGAGATTCTTCTCAGCATCAGCAGATTTTACCGAACAGCCTGCAAGTTCTGACCGCCCCCACCGAAAACCTTTGCGCTCACGTTGCGCCATCAGGTGCAGCACGTTTGACCCGGAGTTTTTTTGCCATGATCATGCAACGCCCCGACAGCGACGACGATTCGTTCTTTCTCTCTGAAAGCCCCACCGGCGGTGTTCAAGTTTCGCTGGACGCTGCCATTGTCCCTGGGCTTCTCTACAGAGGCGTGCCTCAGGATCAAAGCCGACGGCTGATTCGAATTGACTCCATCAGCCAGCATGTCTCTTTGTTCAACGGCCCTGCCTGGTTGCAGTCCCGACGTACTCAACGCGAATGCACTATGTCCGAATTGTTTTTTGGTTAGCGTAAAGCGCTGAAGCATTCTGGCCTGCAATTCCGAGACTGCTCATTCTTTCGTGCCGCGTTTACTCTTACCTGTCGGCGCCTTTTTCTCTGTCTGGCCGCCAAGTCTCGCGGCCGCTCGCCCATTCGGCTTGTCAGGATCGTAGGCGGCGTTAGGTTCGGGGTACTTCGCCCCGACATCTTTTTGCCACGCTGATAGCTCAGTGCGCAGCCCGTTTACGATCTCAGGATGTTGTGCTGCGACGTTGTGATGCTCACCGAGATCCTCCGCAAGATTGAACAATTCGATCTCGTCATTCTCCATCCAGTGAATCAGCTTCCAGTCCCCATGACGAATGGCCGCACCGGGAGCTCCACCCTGATTGCCATAATGTGGGTAGTGCCAGAACAAAGATCGGTCGGGAAGAGATTGACCTTTCAGCACTGGCAACAGACTGACTCCGTCAATGGCCTCGCCTGCAGGGAGTGTGGCCCTTGTGACGTCAAGTACCGTAGCGAATACGTCCGGGCTGCTGATGGGTTCTGAAATCTTCAACTCAGCAGCAACGGCTGTCGGCCAGCGAACGAGAAACGGTTCGCGGATGCCGCCTTCATAGAGCCAGCCCTTTCCTCCTCGCAAAGGCACGTTGGAGGTCGGCCAGCCTTCGCTGGTAGAGAGTCCTCCGTTGTCGCTCGTGAAGATGACCAGAGTGTTCTTTGCGAGATCAAGTTCATCAAGTTTGGCGAGGACCTTTCCCACGGCCAGATCCATCGCTTCGACCATGCCGGCATAGACTGCATGATCCTGAACCAGGCGAACATCACGTTCTCCTTCGCGTGCCCATTTTTCTTCCAGTCCCTGTTGCTTTCGTTTGGCTTCGTACTTCTCGCGCAGGTCGTCTCGAGACATCAACGGAGTATGAACCGAGTAGAACGAGAAATAGGCGAGGAACGGTTGATCGCGATGAGTTTCAATGAAGCGAGCGGTCTCGGTCGCGAGGCGATCCGGCAGATGCTCTCCTTCAGGGCCATCTTTTAGACGCGGGTTTCCGTAGGGCGAAAAATACTTATTGCCACCATAGGGGCCTCCGCGATCAATGCCGCCCATGTTGATGTCAAAACCCTGATCTTCAGGCCACCAGCCTTCAGGCCCCAGATGCCACTTGCCAGCAAAGAACGTGGCGTAGCCGGCCGACTTCGCGATCTCTGCCAGAGTCGTGTTTTCGAGAGATAGCCTGTCTGCATAAGGCGCAGGCAGCAGGAGCGTGTTTCGTTTCCAGTCTTCAGGAGTCAATGGTGCCCCGATGTAGTCGGTGATTCCGGTACGCTGAGGCCAGAGGCCAGTCATCAAGCTGGCTCGAGTTGGTGAGCAGACCGGACACGCCGCATAGGCATCGGTGAACATGGCTCCTTCTCGGGCCAGGCGATCAATGTTCGGCGTTTCGTGGAACGTACTGCCGTAGCAGGCCAGATCCTGTCGCCCGAGATCATCAACAAGGAAGACAACGATGTTAGGACGATCATCTGCGAGGGCCGGATTAGTCAGAAGAAGGCCAGCAAAAACAAAGAGGAGAAGTCGAGTCATTGAGAACACTTCTGCAGATGAGGAAAAGGACATGTGTCCGTTAGAAATGGACGTTTCCGTGGAGCATCTTCAATACATCGTAGTCACACGAGAATTGGCCGGCTTAGCGAATTCTAAGCTGATGTCGATGTGAACAATGGGAGATTTGGATAGCGGAATTTGTCAAATCAGGAATTGGACATCGGTGAAGGCAAACGCTGCACTTCGATTCAGTTTACCCACCTCCAGAGACTTCGTCACGATGTTTCGCAAAGGGGTATTCGTCCATCCGGGAAACATGTACCTTGCGATATACCGCAGACTTTCCGCGCGCCGCTCTGCCAAAGCCCATCCAGACTCGCAGTCGTGATCAGGCCCGATTGCAACTCCGGGGATGAGCTTCTTCACTAATCGCTCTGAGAGAAGAACGCTTATGTCGCACGCACATCCGAGTGAGGTCAATTTACACTCGGCACGGTCTTCTGGTACGCTGGCAGTATCCGGAGTTATTGCGACACTGGGCGTGGGGCGTGGAGCATGAGAGTTGGTTTAGTCACATTTTCGTTGACAGCATTCTTGTCAACGTTTCACATGATCGCTACGGGTGCGGAAGAGCCTGCTCGGCCCGTTGATTTTGATCGTGACATCCGTCCAATTCTCTCCGACAAATGCTTCACCTGCCATGGGCCGGATGAACAAAAACGAGTCAGCGGACTACGACTCGATGTGCGTGAGAGTGCCTTCGAAGTACGTGACGGCAAGACTGCCGTTGTGCCGAAGGATCTCATCGCAAGTGTGCTGCATCAGCGGATTACCTCAACGGACTCCGATCAAAAGATGCCGCCCGAAGATTCGGGTCAGGAATTATCCGAGGCCGAAATTCAGCTGCTGACTCGGTGGATTCAGGAAGGTGCAAAATGGACCGAACACTGGGCCTTTCTCCGTCCGGAAAAACATAAACTTCCACAACTGGAAGATCAGCAATGGTGCAACAATGCGATTGATCATTGGGTTCTGCAGAAGCTTCAACAGGAGAGCTTGAAGCCATCTGCGGAAGCCGATCGACGCACGCTCATTCGCCGAGTCACACTTGATCTCACCGGACTTCCGCCGACTCAAGCCGAGGTCGAAGCCTTCCTCGCGGATAACTCACCAGCCGCTTACGAAACCGTTGTCGATCGATTGCTGGCGTCGCCACGATTCGGCGAACACATGGCGGCGACATGGCTGGATGCCGCTCGCTACGCGGATACCAGTGGCTATCAGAACGATGGTCCTCGCTCCATGTGGCGTTGGCGCGACTGGGTGATTGAGGCCTTCAACAGCAACATGCCCTTCGATCAGTTTACCGTGGAACAAATCGCTGGCGACCTGCAGGAGAACGCATCTCTCAGCCAGCGCATCGCGACCGGATTTAATCGCAATCATCGAGGTAACTCTGAGGGAGGCATCATCGCCGAAGAGTATCAGGTGGAGTACGTGGTTGATCGAGTCGACACAACAGCCACCGTCTGGCTTGGCCTGACGATGGGATGTGCTCGCTGCCACGATCACAAATACGATCCGATCCGCCAGTCGGAGTTCTATAGCGTTTTCGCTTACTTCAATAATGTGCCGGAGAGTGGACGAGCCTTGAAGGAAGGCAACTCGCCTCCGATGATTCGAGCACCGCGTCCGCCTGAAGAAGAACGGCTGCGTGAACTGGATCAGCAGATTCAGACGACGGAATCTCGAATTCGTGAACTCGACAAAGCCTTACCTGCAACGCAAATGGCATGGGAAACCAGCGTTGACGCCGCATCCGAGATCGACTGGTCCATCACCGACGGGCTGGTCAACCACATGGCGTTTGATCTGAGCCTCTACGATCAGGCACGCAAAATGGACAGCGTGTTCGACGTCACATCCAGCCCCTATTCACCAGGCGCAGTTGGTCATTCGATTGAATTCCAAAACGGCAACTTCGTCAGCGCGGGAGATACCGCGTCGTTTGGCTACATGGATAAGTTTTCCATCGCCTTGTGGCTTCGCGCGGATGAAGCCAACGGTACGGTAATCTCACGAATGACTCCGATTGAAGAAGGAGCCGGCTACTATCTGCAACTGCGCGATGGGCGACTGCAGGTCAATCTGATCAATCGCTGGCTCGACGATGCCATTCGACTGGAAAGCCGAAATCCTTTGCCGCTAAAGGAATGGTGTCACGTCACGATGACTTACGATGGCTCCCGAGTTGCTCGCGGCGTGCAGGTTTTTGTCAACGGCCAGCCATTTGAGATGAATATTACTCTGGACCGCATCAACCAGACGTTCGCATTGCCGTTGGAGACTCTGCGAATCGGTGGCGGAGCATCGCCGTTCAAAGGGGCAATCGATGACGTTAGAATTTACAACCGAGATGTCTCCGCAGGCGAAGCGGAACTCATCGCAGTCGCTCAAAGCATCTCAGAGATTCTTCGCATCAAGCCCGAGATGCGAACTGCCGCACAACAGAAGAAGCTGACGGAACACTTCATCCTGCATCACTCCGCTGCAGATATCCGGGAGGCTCATCTGAGCCTGCGGAAACTTCAACGCGAGCGACGCGTGTTTGAAGAGAACCTGCCGACAGTGATGGTGATGGAGGAAATGCCGACTCCTCGAAAAACCAACGTGCTAATCCGAGGTCAATACGACAACCCTGGCGAAGAAGTGCAGCCTGGCGTCCCAGCCGTTTTCCCGTCAATCCCGGAGAATGTTCCCAACAATCGTCTGGGCTTTGCTCGCTGGCTGGTGAATCCTCAACATCCGCTGACGGCTCGCGTTGCTGTGAACCGCATCTGGCAAAAGTATTTTGGACAGGGGCTGGTCCGCACAACCGAGGATTTTGGTTCTCAGGGCGATCGACCAAGTCATCCGGAGCTTTTGGACTGGCTTGCAGTGGAATTTGTAGATTCCGGCTGGAACATGAAGGCCATGCACAAGCTGATTGTGACCAGTGCCACGTATCGTCAATCTTCGGCGGTTGGTCCGGAGCTGTTGCGACTCGACCCCGATAACCGCCTGTTGGCTCGAGGTCCGCGGAGGCGTCTTCCGGCGGAGGCGATTCGTGATCAGGCGTTGTTTCTCAGCGGACTGCTGAACGAACAACTCGGCGGGCCATCGGTGAATCCTTATCAGCCGGATGGACTATGGAAAGAAATCGCCACGATCACGGATTATCCTCAATCTCACGGACCAGATTTGTATCGACGCAGTCTGTATTCGTTCTGGAAACGCACTGTCGCACCGCCGACGATGGTGACGCTGGATGCATCGAGTCGCGAAGCGTGCGTCGTGCAAAGATCTCGCACAAACACTCCACTGCAGGCACTGGCCCTGATGAACGATGTCACATTCGTGGAAGCCGCCCGAGTCTTCGCGCAACGAATGATGACGGAATGCGAAGACGATCCGGCTCAACAGATTTCTCAGGCATTCGTGATGGCCACAGCTCGGGAACCGCAACCTGAAGAGGTTGCGATACTACAGCGATCTTACGAACGTAATTTGAACGCGTATGAGCGTGACCCGGAAGCGGCGCGGCAACTGATTCATTCGGGGGAGTTCGCCGTCAATGCAGACCTGAATCCCGCGAAGCTGGCTGCTCTCACAACCGTAACCAGTCTGATTCTGAATCTTGATGAAGTGGTGACGAAAGAATAGGGGAGCCTGCTCATGACGATGTTCAATGATCACCACTTTGCCGAGAACCGCCGTCACTTTTTTGCACGCGGATCGCAGGCGCTGGGCTTGGCTGCTCTTGCGGGGCTACTGCAGGAATCAAAGGCGGCCGATGTGCCTGCAGGAACTCCCGGAATGAGCGGTTTCCCGGACCTGCCGGTGAAAGCCAAACGCATCATCTACATGTTTCAGTCAGGTGCACCGTCGCAGTTGGATTTGTTCGAACACAAACCAACACTGGAGTCCATGCGAGGTCAGGAGCTGCCGGATTCCGTGCGTCAGGGTCAGCGATTGACGGGAATGACCAGCGGCCAAAAGAGCCTTCCCATTGCTCCAACAAAGTTCAAATTCAAACAGCACGGAGCGTCGGGTGCGTGGCTGAGCGAACTGCTGCCTCACACAGCGAAGATTGCGGATGATCTGTGCTTCATCAAGACGATGCACACAGAAGCCATTAACCACGACCCCGCGATTACCTTCGTGCAGACAGGTGCTCAGCAAGCGGGTCGACCAAGTCTTGGGTCGTGGCTGTCTTATGGACTGGGGAGCGAAAACAGTGATCTGCCAGCGTTCGTGGCGATGATCTCCGGGTCCGGTGATCAGCCTTTGTACGATCGGCTTTGGGGAAGTGGATTTCTGCCGACTCGCTATGCGGGCGTCAAATTTCGTTCGATGGGTGACCCGGTTCTTTATCTCTCCAATCCGCCGGGAATCAGCAGCTCTGTACGTCGAGGAATGCTGGACGATCTGGCGGCGATGAATGCTCTGAAGCTAAAGGAATCCGGCGACCCCGAGATTTCAACTCGCATCGCGCAGTACGAGATGGCTTACCGCATGCAAACGTCGGTGCCGGAACTCACGGACTTGTCAGGTGAGCCGGCCAGCACGTTTGATTTGTATGGTGAAGATGCTCGGACGCCCGGCACATTCGCGTGGAATTGCCTGATGGCTCGTCGATTGTGTGAACGCGGCGTCCGATTTGTGCAGATGTTTCATCGCGGCTGGGATCAGCATCTGGAACTTCCGAGAAACATTACTGCTCAATGCAAATTAACAGACCAACCGACAGCAGCTCTGGTTCTTGATCTGAAGCAGCGAGGACTGCTGCAGGACACGCTGGTGGTCTGGGGCGGAGAATTTGGCCGTGCCGTTTACTGCCAGGGCAAGATGACGCCGGATGACTATGGACGTGATCACCATCCACGATGTTTTTCGATCTGGATGACTGGAGCCGGAATCAAACCAGGAACAACGATCGGTGAGACAGATGACTTCAGCTACAACATTGTTCGAGATCCCGTCCATGTTCATGATCTCAACGCCACGCTGCTGCATCTGGCAGGAGTTGACCATAAGAAACTCACGTACAAGTATCAGGGGCGTCATTTCCGACTGACGGACGTACATGGCGAAGTGATTCAGGCAGCGTTGTCATAAGGAAATCCCGTCGACGGAGCGACGGGGCTACAGTACACCCGCCGCTCCGTCGACGGGACCTTCTGATGCACCCGAGCGAGTCCATTGATGTTGTCGCAGACCTCAGCCTTTCTAACTCGCAGCATTCGTCAGGAATCACGCCTGCTGTCTCACCACATGGTGCGTGGTGGGATGGTGGTTATGATGCTGTTTCTGCTGCTTCTCCAGGTGATAGAAACCGCGCGATTCGGAGCAGCCGGACTGATGCTGATCGGTAATGTTATCCAATGCTGCTATTGGTGTCTGACGCTGCTCGGAGTGATGTACTTTGCGGTGGCGATCACGGAAGAGAAGGAAGAGGAAACTCTGCCGCTATTGCGAATGACAGGAGTTCACGATGTCACTCTGCTGCTGGGAAAATCACTGCCGCGTCTGGCTGTTGTAATCCTGCTGATTCTGATCGCCGCTCCCTTTCTGATGCTGGCGGTCACACTGGGTGGCGTTGTACGAGAACAAATCTTTGCCAGTCTGCTGGGGCTAATCTGTTATGCGTTTTGCCTGAGTCAGGCCGGACTCTTCTGCAGTACGGTCACGCGCAACAATTCACGAGCTGTGACGTCCACCTTTCTGGTGTGGCTGTTCCTGGAATTTGGCCACTGGCTGATTTTTCTCGCCGCCTTTGGTTGCAAGGAATGGGGATTCCCGAGCCTGGCCCGGGATTTTGGCTGGCTCAGTGGAAACTGGAGGGAACGAACGATGTGGCAGGCGTCAGATTCGTATCTGATGTTTGAACGAGGTATGTCGATCTGGCATCCCCAAATGACGTTTCATCTGATCATTGGCAGCGTGTTCTTTGCGATCAGTCACCAACTGTTTGAACGCTTTAATGAAGCTGCGATTGCACAAGGAGCAGTCGCAACAGCGGCCACAAGTCGCGGAATCCTGTCTCAAACAAGAAAGCTGCCGCCTCGCAGACCGTGGCAAGCCGCCCTTATATGGAAGTCGTGGCAGTTTGTCGGCGGTGGTCTTCTTTGGTTCATCGTATGGCTGGTCGGCCTGCCGGTGATTTCTGTTTCCGTCATTCTGTTCATCTCAATCGCGATCGATGATATGGCACCTGCCGAAGCCTATGCCGGAACGATGATGTTGGTTGGCGTTGCGGGTTTGGTCCTGGCCATGGGCAGAGTTTATGGCTTCCTGCTGAACAAGGAGATCTTCGAACAGACATTGGTCTCGCTTTGCATGCTGCCGATCTCGCGAGCCCATATGTTGCGACGCATGGCGGTTGGTGTGCTGCCGTTTGCAATCCCGGGGATCGTCTGTTTCACCCTGGGGTTCCTCTGGATGCTGGCCGTTGAACCCGGATTTGATGAAGACACCGCTGACTTGATAAGAGAACCTTGGTTCTGGGCCTCATTGAGCTGGGCACTGGTCACACTTCATGTGGGCGGTTTGTTTTCTGTGTGGTTTCGACATGGCGGTATGCTGGTGGCCTTTGCCGTGTGTTGCATCATCTTTCCGTTTATGGGTGGGATGCTGATCGCAGCACTCGATACTGTCTTTCGTGGAGCTGCAGAAGACTTCTTTCAGTACGGCGTACCGTGCTCTTTAATTCCTGTTCATGTCATGATTTGTGTTGTGCTGCAGACAATGATTCTTAGGCGAGTAGAAGAATTGGCTGCGAAATGACTCAACGACAACAATCGAGGCGGGGCGTTTGAGACGAGGTTTGCTGGACACAGTCACAAGAAAATGGAAGGCTGCAACTCTTGACTCACGCATCCTGCAAGCATTGGCTTTGGCTGTTCTTCTTGCTGACGCCAGTTCATAGCGCCGTCGGACAACAGGATCCGTCAGCCGTTACCAAATCGCACGAATCGATACTGCAGGAATTCCTTGTTCAGTTCGACAAAGTGTCTGCTCGCGGCTTTGTGAAAACTCTTCGCCCGGGCGACACAGGCGTCGGATATACCCTGGAAACGCTTCTGGAGATCCCTGAAAACAATTCTCCACGCGGTGATTTTCAGGGGATGGAAATCAAGGCCTATCGCGATTCGGAAACGGAGTTCGATGATCAGGACAAAATGAATCTGTTCCTGAAAGAGCCCGAATGGCTGGATGGTCTGACAACGGCTGAACGCATTCAGCAATACGGCTACAAAGATCCCAACGAACGGCAGGCGTGGTACCTTTCAGTCACCAGTCGCAGGAACGAAGCCAACCTGCAGCTCGTTGTAACAGGGCAGGGCGATGTGCTGGAACTTCATCGCAACGATGTCGCTATCGCTCAGTGGAGCTTGGAAGTCCTGGAACAACGTCTCCAGGAAAAACACGCACACTCCGTCTTCATCGGCGCAGAATCAAGAGGGCAGGGGGCTGATGAAGAATTCTGGTACAAGACTGTGACGTGGTGTCAGGAACCGTCTGCGAAACGGCTGTTTGAACTGGCTGCCAGTGGTGACATTATCGTTGAACTTCGCATGCATCTTCGCCCTGATGGTTCTGCTCGCAATCATGGCACCGCATTTCGAATTCGCAAGCACAAGCTGCAGACATTGTTTCGGGAGCAGAAAACTGTCAGACCTGTTTCGGATGATAAGAAATAGCAATCGGACCCGGGCATAGTAAATTATCGGCCTCGCAGAAGGGCCTCGACTGCCTCTCGCGTCGGCATCGCCGGCTGGGCACCATGTTTGATTGTTGCCAGAGCACCTGCCGCAGAGGCGAAACGAGTGGCCTCAGAAACGGACATCTGTTCCGCGAGGGCGATTCCAAAGGCCGCAGCGAAGGCATCGCCCGCGGCCGTCGTATCGATCGCATCCACACTGAACGGCGGCACGTGTTCCGAGGTTTTCCCGTCGAACACAACCACGCCATGAGATCCCAACGTGATGAGACTGATTTGAGGACCGCGGCTACCAATTTGCTGAACAGCAGACATCGCCGTCTCGATCGAATCCACGACCTGCCCGGACAGTGACTCGGCCTCGGTTTCGTTCGGACAGATGACATTAACCTGCAGGAGATCGGCAGGAACAACCCTCACCGATGGTGCTGGATCCAGAATAATCTTCACGCCATAGCGATGAGCCAGCTCGACAGCTTTCTGTACTGCAGGCAAGGGGATCTCAAACTGACCGAGCAGAACATCGGCCGACTGAAACAATTCTTCCGCTGCAATCACATCATCTGGCGTGACAAATCCATTGGCTCCGGGAATTACTGTAATGGAATTCTGCCCGCTGTCTTCGACACCAATCACCGCGAGCCCACTCGAACAATTCGGCGTCACTTTTACGAAACTCGTATCGATGCTTTCTTCGGTTAAACCTTCAATCAGCGTTCGGCCAAAACCGTCGTCACCAATTCGCCCGACCATCGAGACCTGAGCTCCAAGGCGTGCCGCAGCAACGGCCTGATTGGCTCCTTTTCCACCGGGGACCTGCTGAAAGCTGTGGCCCGTTATCGTCTCTCCGGGCCGAGGAAGCTGGTGCGTGCGAAAGACCAGATCCATATTGATCGAACCGACGACAATGATTCTCGCAGGTTGTGACATGAGGTCGTTTTGCCCGCATTACGCACATGTTTTGATGAAGCGAGACCGGCACCCATCTCGTCTATTTCGAATCTTCTTTGAATGGGGGAATATGATGCGGCGGTTCGCTCGACAGCTGGATCAGAGCTTCCGTGCCCCGAATCTGCTGTTCCGGTGTCAGCGTCAAATAGCGATGCAGCCCGTTTTCTGACGGAGTAAACGTCGTGAATCCTTTGTCATCCACCGACACAGAACCCTTTGGCGAAATGCCAAAGTAGTTGCGATCAGGCAACACGCCATACAGCACACTGGTCAGGTCCCAGGTCGGACGATTGTGCGGGGGCGGCTCATACAACACATATGACTCTTTCAACGGATGATGTGGCACATACTGATAGTCACTCAGAATACTGGACGCCGGATAAGGAATCGCCAGTCCAATTTCGAAGCCACTGTAAACGATCGGTGTTGGCCATTCGGTTGCCAGAATCTTTGCGGATGCCACATCTTCGGTGACATTGTACTCCGGATGAGGCTGACCATTGATCGGAGTAAATGCTCCGGCCATCGCGGAAACCAGCTTCACCTTTTTGATAGCCAGTTCGCGACCGGTCAACGGACTGATGTCATCTGCAGGCGACTTCAACAAGTTGGCCAGATTCGTAGAAAAGCCCACCTGAGCAATCACAACACTTCCATCGGCTTGAGATGACAAGACCTGTCGCAGGACTTTGACCGCATCCGGTGCATCCTTGCCTGAGCGAAGATCATGCGGATATCGATCAGCATCTCCGTTCTTCTCGATGACCAATCCCGTAAAGCGACTCTGTTGAGGAGTTATCCCGCTGCGACAAACACCAATCGGAATGTTGCCACGTCCATAAAAGGTATTGATGGCGTCCGTAAAAGGAGCACACTGGTCATGATCTTTCGTAATCGTGACCGCCAGCAGCTGGCAAAGACCTCGACTCTGCAAAGAGTGAATGACGCCCATTGCCAGAACGTCGTCACAATCATTGCCAATATCGGTATCAAAAATCAGGGGCACAGGGGCCGAGGGATTGTCCTGAGCCACAGCCAAAGACTGCAGCAGCCCGGGAACAAGCGTGAGCAGGAGCAAGTGTGTTTTCATAGTCGATCGGATGAAGCAAACAGCCGGATTGAGCAGAGTGAATACTGGCGTCAGATCAACAATTCAATCTGACACGAAACAACACTCTAACCAAATTTGCTCAATCTACGAAGTGTCACCGATCCACTTTAAACAACACGACAAAACGCCGCGTTTACATAGATTTCAATCATCCCGCTCGGCTTTGCGGCTTTCCCACTCATCTATGGAGCAGATCACTTCGCGGGCCTGGGCACCATTGTAATCGCCCACAACGCCATCCTCGGCCATGTAATCGATCATGCGAGCCGCTCGACCGTAGCCGATGCCCAACGCTCGCTGCAGAAGCGAAACACTGCCTCGACCTTCGCGAATAACCACTTCTACAGCCTGATCATACAGGTCGTCGTGAATTCGGTTTCCACCTTCTCCGGAACCACCACCGCCGGCCGCTGCAGCTGCTGCAGCCGACGTCAGTTTGGTCAGTTCCGGACTGTATTCAGGTTCGACATCACTGAAGAAGTCGATCACAGCATTGATCTCTTCATCACTGACGTATGTGCCCTGAGCACGTGTCAGATAACTGGTCGAAGGAGCAAGGTACAGCATGTCACCACTGCCCAGCAGTCGTTCCGCGCCACCTTCATCAAGAACCACGCGGCTATCCATCTTGCTTGCAACCTGGAATGAAATTCGAGCAGGCAAGTTTGATTTGATAAGACCGGTGATCACATCGACTGTTGGTTTCTGAGTCGCCAGAACCAGATGAATACCGACGGCTCGAGACTTCTGAGCCAGGCGAATGATGTGGGCCTCAACTTCCTTGCCCGAGGTCATCATCAAGTCGGCCATTTCATCCGCGATGATCACGATAAACGGCATGCGATCAGGAATCGCGGCCGCATCCGGATCTGTTTCTTTCAATCCCAGTCGTTCAAGAATTTCAGGCTTACCAAGCTTGTTGTAGCTGTCCAGATGCCGCACACCAACCCGTGCCAGAAGATCGTAACGTTCTTCCATCTTGTCGACGGCCCAGGCGAGCACCGCTTCCGCCTTCTTCATGTCCGTGATGACCGGATGCATGAGGTGCGGAATCTTTTTGTACGGACTGAGTTCGACCATTTTCGGGTCGATCATCAGCATACGTACTTCGTCCGGCGTTCTGGTCATCAACAACGACAAAATCAATGTGTTCAGACAGACGCTCTTACCAGTTCCAGTTCGACCAGCAATCAACAGATGCGGCATCTTGGCCATATCGACGACGAGCGGACGACCACTCACGTCTTTGCCAAGGAACAACGGCAATCGCAAATCGTCCCAAGTAGAACGCGAAACCTGCAACAGCTCACGCATTCGCACCATGACCTGCTTATCGTTTGGAACTTCAACACCAACCGTGTTCTTGCCAGGGATCGGCGCGACAACGCGAACGGAGGGAACCCGCAACGCAATGGCGAGGTCATCTTCCAAAGCCGTCACTTTATTCAGACGCAGACCGCGTTCCAGCTCAAGCTCGAACTGAGTCACTACCGGGCCGGTGTCAATTTCCGCAACCTTAACGTTCAAGCCGAACTCTTCGAACGCTTTCTCCAGCGTCGTTGCCGCAACCCGCGCCTTCTTGGCGAGCAGTTCATATGGAAACTCTTCTGACTCCTTCAACAAAGTAATGTCCGGAAGCGAGAAACCGCGACGTTCCGAAACCGCGAGTCCTTCCGGGTTATGGAGTGAAAGAGCAGCGGGGGGATTGATGCGAATCGATCGACCATCCACTGCAGCCGATACGGGCTCAGCTTCGTCAGCAGCCTCCGCCACAGGAGCCACAGGGACAGGTGCAACAAACGGAATCGTCGCAGGTGACTCAACAGGGGCCTTGCCAGGCTTCGCAGTCTCTTTCGGACTTCGAACTTTCACCGGAGCGCGTTGGAACTCCACGAATCGCACTGGCTGGCAATGCCGCAAGACGCAACGCAGGCTGAAGAATATCGGACAGAGGCGTCAGCAGGATTCCGGCCGCGGCCAGACTCCCGGCAAAGATCATCACGCCGATCGCAGAAAACTTCTTCTGCAGAACAAGCCCGGTCCACGCACCTATCTGTCCACCACTTCCATAAGTTGACCCCGAAGAAATTCCCGGAGCAAACAAGTGCAACAGCGCGCAGGACGAAACAACCAGCAGAAAGATGCCCATCAGCGTTGGAGCAGTTCGGCGAGCCTGCTCGCGCGAAAACAGTTTGAGATCCCACGAGATCAGTGTTGCCAGAACAATCCAGACGCCGAACCCCATTAACTGACGAGAATGAAACGCAACAGCCGCTCCAACTTCTCCACAGATATTGGTCGGTGCCTGTCGAACGGGAAACACAAGCGACGAGGGCGGATCAGCAGGGTCGTAACTCAGGAAGCTCAAACCAACGAACACGACCAGGGCCAGCAGCCCTAGCGCGAGTAAGTCGGTTTTTAGTCGTTCCGTGTCCACGATGTTGATCCAGACAAATTCAAAGTTAACACTCACCGCGCGCAGCAACTCACCGGAGCGATGCCCTTGCGAATTCGAAGTGAATTCACTGACAGAACTCTTTGAGGAACCTGGCGATGATTGATGGCGGTGGACAGAACGAGTTCTCCGTCCACGACAGAACTTCTGCGGCGCAGGAATGATGGCAATCCATGCCAGCGCCCCGGCAACACTACCACCTCAACTTTTGTCCGCTGTTGCAAAAACTCAACCGACGTTTCGAAAACGCACCACACAGGCACGACCTGCCGGATGTAACAGTCAACCAGGCAGTGCCGAAAATCCGCTTGTGCCTGCAGGGCCGAGTGGACGGTGGTACCGACTTTAATCTATTACCTGGCCGTGAAAGCTCAGAAATCGTGGCTTGACATTCAAGATGCAGTCGGGAGCGACGGCGCCAACGAAAACGTCCTCGGAGGACACCATCATGAAGGTCTCAAATTAGACAGGTCGTAACGATTTTCACAACTCTACCAAAGATGACACCCCGGCGAGCGGTTGGGCGTCAGCCCTCTGTGTCCGCGCGCGTTGCGAAGAATGGTTCACCACAGAGGTCACGGAGATCACAGAGGAAAATCGCAGGAGCGAACAGAGAGGAAGTTGAACGCAGAGGGCGCAGAGAAAATTACGGACTGCGAACCTCTGCGTTACTCAGCGCACTCTGCGTTCAAACCCCTGTGCTTCCTCTGTGATCTCAGTGACCTCTGAGGTCAATCTGCGATTCAAAGCTCCACTCGGAGGGCTGACGCCCTGCCGCTCGCCAGAAATGGGGACCAAATAAGCGACGCCGCAAACTACGGCTGTTCGCGATGCCACTGAGTCGCCTGCTGGTATTGATGGGCGAACCGAAGAAGTCGGGCTTCTTCCAAGGCAGGGGCCTGAAGCTGCAAGCCAATCGGTAGTCTTGCCTTTGTCAAACCGCACGGAATCGAAATCCCGGGGAGACCGGCCAGGTTCGTACTGATCGTGTAAATGTCGTTCAGATACATCGCCAGCGGATCGTCCAGCTTTTCGCCCAGTCGGAAAGCGGCAGTCGGCGAAACGGGTCCTGCAATCACGTCGACCGATGCAAAGGCTTTGTCAAAGTCCTCGCGAATTCTGCGGCGAACTTTCAGAGCTTTCAAATAGTACGCATCATAATAACCTGCGGACAGAGCATACGTCCCCAGCATGATGCGGCGTTTCACTTCCGTCCCGAAACCCTCACCTCGGCTCTGGCTGTACAAATCAACGAGATCTGAAAACTTTTCTGCTCGGTGACCGTAATGAATCCCGTCATAGCGTGCGAGGTTACTCGAGGCTTCGCTGCAGGCGACAAGATAGTACGTCGCGACGGCGTACTTTGAATGAGGCAATGAGACCGGAACAACTTCGGCCCCGGCGGCTTCAAATACTCGGATGGCCTCGCGAACGCTCTTTTCAACTTCTGCATCAAGGCCTTGCACAAAGTACTCATCCGCGATGCCGATGCGAAGACCTTTCAGCGATGAATCCAACTGACTCAACCAGTCTGGTCGCTCTACATTGAGCGATGTCGAATCACGATTATCGTGCCCCGCGATGCATTCCAGAAGCAACGTAGCTCCCCACGCGTCGCCGGCCAGCGGGCCGATCTGATCGAGCGAACTTGCAAAGGCGACTAGTCCGTAACGGGAAACTCGACCATAAGTCGGCTTCATTCCGACAACACCGCAGAAGCTTGCCGGCTGACGAATTGAACCGCCAGTGTCAGATCCCAATGCCAGCGGAACCATGCCGCTCGCAACGGCCACGGCCGATCCACCGCTGGAACCACCGGCCGTGTAGTCAGCGTTCCATGGATTTCGTGTGGGCCCGTAAATCGACGTTTCCGTCGAAGAGCCCATAGCGAACTCATCCTGATTGAGTTTGCCAATCAACACGCCATCTTCAGCCACGATCCGCTGGATCACATGAGCATCGTAGGGTGCTCGAAAATCTTTCAGCATGCGGCTGCCACAGGAAGTTGGCAGACCGATCGTACACATGTTGTCTTTCACAGCGACAGGCAAACCAGCTAATCGGCCGACTGGCTTTCCTGCTTTACGTCGCTGATCGATCTCATCCGCCTTCGCCAACGCACCGTCCGCATCAATGCTGACAAACGCATTCAGGACACCATTAAGTTCAGAAATCCGACCCAGGCTGTTTTCCACAAGCTGGCGTGAAGTCGTTTCACCGGATTGCAGTTGAGCGATCAATTCAGAAGTCAGTGGACGGTTCATCGACGAGTACATCTCTTGGTTGCCAGCGGATTGTCGGACGATCATCTCTGCGACTCACAACGCAACACGCCATATCAACGCTGCTAAACAAACAGAACGTCGGAAGCCAATCCGCGATGTGGTCAGAAAGATTACCACGGATGCTATCGCGACCTTCCGCAAACGTCCAACACGGCGAGATGAGAGTCCCATCACTCCCGACCGCAATACGAAACGGCCAGCCTCGTGGACTGCGGCAGCCTGCTGCCGAATCACGAGGCTGAAAGCTCGTTCGAGTTCAGACCGGTTTTCCACAGCAGGCTGTGGAGCGGAAAGCTGCAGCAGGCTGCAGCAGTCCAAATAGCGGAAACAGTGCGTATTTGACCGAAATATTTAGCGACCAAAGAATTAGGCACAAACACCTGTCTGCGATTAATCTTTCTGTCACAAAATTTTCCGGTCGATTGGCTTCTGCCGAGCTAAAAAAACGAAATAGAGCATCCAACTTCAAAGCCACTGACGACTTCACGTCTTAATTGCTACGCGTAATTACGTCGCATTTCCTGTGAAGAGTGGCGTGATGACTTCGCCATTCAGCAAATGATTTGGCCGGCCCAGCGGATCAATCACCTGAGCATCGTGAGAGACGCCGAGCGAATCGAAGATCGTCGTCCCGACATCCGCAGGAGTCCATGATCGCGACACAGGATAAGCAGCGATCGAATCGGTCTCACCAATTGTCTGACCACCGCGAACACCACCACCGGCAAACAACGCTGAATACGCATGAGCCCAATGGTCACGTCCCGGAACAGTTTGCCCAGGCAGAATCGACACGCGCGGAGTACGGCCGAACTCACCCATGACAATGACCATCGTTTGATCCAGCATTCCGGTCGATGCCAGATCATCAATCAACGCAGCCAAACCCTGATCCAGTGATGGCAATAGCGATGTCTTCAGACGACCCCAGTTGTCCACATGAGTATCCCACGTCTGGACAATTCCCATCGCGGCCTGAACGACAGGAACACCCGCTTCGACCAATCGGCGTGAAAGCAACAACGACTGGCCAAACTTGTGACGTCCGTATCGATTGCGAGTTCCGTCTGATTCCTGATCAATTCGAAACGCCTCGGCGACTTTCGCAGACGTCAGCAACGAAAACGCAACGTCCTGCTGTTCCGAGAATGCTCGCAGACGAACGTCGGCGGAGTTGCGTGGATCAGCCTGATTCAAACCATCTAACAATGTTCGTCGAGAAACCAATCTTTGATTATTGAGATCTGTTGGCAGCGACAATGAGTCGACTCGAAACGCCGCATCATTCGGATCATGATTAATCTGCCAGGGATCATGGCGAGTTCCCAGGAAACCAGCATGCTGTCCCGGCCAAGTCAGCGGGCCTTCGATAAAATAGTTCGGCAGAGAAACTCCTGTCGGAATTCCGTCGCGACGAGGTTTTAAGAAATCCAACGCGGAAGCGAAGTTCGGAAAGTCATTGCGAGATTCAACGCGATCCAGATCGCTGCCTCCTCGCGGAACTGGCGTGGGCCGACCGGTCAAAGCAACATGAGTCGCCAACAGATGATTGTGTTCCGGATGAGCCAGAGTTCTCAAAATCGCCCAGTGCTGTAGTCTAGCCGCCAGCAGAGGCAAGTGTTCACAAAGACTCACACCCGGAATCGAAGTCGACACGGATGAAAATTCTCCGCGAACTTCCGCGGGAGCTTGCGGCTTTGGATCGAAAGTGTCCAACTGACTGGGACCACCGCTCAACAAAACCAGAATCACTGAATTCGCACGAGTCGCGGATTCGGTCGCGGCAATCGTGCGCTGGATCGGCAACCCGGAAGCCACGACTCCGGCGGCGGCCGCTCCAAGCAGTCGTCGACGATTGATCAGAAATTTTGGTGTAAGCATCGGCTCGACCTCAAGCAGGGACGCGAACAAAGATTTCGCGATCATCTTCCGGGGAATGTTTCCGCCAAGTATGCAGGACGATTCAACCGCAGGCAATCCGACTTCTGGAAAACACGACCCAAAGGCAGCTCAAACGAGCGAATCCCGAGATTTGATGATGGGGCTTCCAAACGAGGCGAATTCGCAGCAGCAGAGCAACAACCGCATCAAACGATTCGCCGGCGAATCTCTGGTGATAGCCATTCTTCGTTATTTACTATGGCGACAATTGCAATCTGTATAACCGGCAGCAGATCGGCCGTATCAGGCACACAACGCTCGACTCGGACGGTCTTCTCCTGAAGTTGCAACAAGATGCGATGCAACGTGTCTTTCATCGCCTTCTGAAAGGCAGCGCACTCTGATGGAGACAGATCATATCGCAGAAGGTGCACTTCCGATTCGTTACGCACGCGTTCCAGTCTTGCCAGGCCGGAATGTTGGCTGCGAAACAGAAAGCCATCCACAAACGCCCGGCGCAGACGACCGGATGGATCGAACTGATAGACCGAATCCTGCCCCACAAAAATGCTCATCGCACGATTGCTGCGAAACCCGATCGTGATCAGTTCTTCGAAACCAGGCACAGACAGCTCGACTCGTTCTGTCAACGCGACCGCTTCGCGGATCAGGTCTTCGCGGTCGGCTTCGTTTCTGGCCATACATATTCTCCGCACGGTTTTGGTTGAGGCCGGGTGTTCACGGGAGACCGTTATAAACGCCAGCCTCAATCATGGCCGCACACTGAATGGCTTTGCACAAGACTAGAACAAAACCGGCTTGCCAAGTTTGCGGCGGACAACGGTGCCCTGACCGAGATGCATCATGATATGGTCGCACAGCAGACCGAACGTGTTACCAAGCGTCGGACAAAAGTTCGCAAGGTTCCCGAGCGTTGGTCGATCCAGATCAGCTTCGGTCAGCTTCTGCAATTCCGCAATCGTCACAGCACGAGTTGCCTCGAGCTGTTCCAGGTACTCGGCCACTTTGAAAAAACCGGCAGCATTGTCTGAGGACGCGGTTTCCTTTGAATGAGCCGCGTCGAACCCTGCAGGCAAATCCGGAAACTTCGCGCTGGGAAGTTGCTCCAGAATGATATGACGCTCGGCGGTGATCAGATGCCCCAGTTGCCATGCCATGTGGTTGGCTTCAGGCACTGGACGAACCAGGAGATCGGCGTCAGAGAAATCTGAAATAATCCATGCCAGCATCTTCTTCGATGATTCCAGAGCCGATGTCAGAAGGGCAATACTGTTCATAGGACTTTAACTTTCCAAAAGAGAGTTCACTGACAAAACGCGCCAAGTGTTTTCCTGACCGTCATCACTTCTTCCGCAGGATGTAAACAACATCCTCTGTCGTTCCGGACACTACGTGCGGATTGCGAATGTCGTATGAAAAATCGTACGTCTCTGCGATTTCCAGTTTGGGCACTTTCTTCAGAAGCGACATAAACTGACTTTGGTTGTAAGTGCGATACTCCATGTGATCCACGATGCGCATTCGCTTTGTGGGAGTAAACACATCCACGTGCAGGCCGAGATGCTCCAGTCGTGTCTTGCGGTCAATCCCTTTGGACCACATGTACGAATTCACAACCAGGTTGCCTCGTCGCGCGGACCAGCTTTCTTCCTGCATGGCTGGACATGCAGTTGGCTCCAGATGAATACCAAGGACATAGAGTCCGCCTTTGGTCATTCCGTTCGCCATGCATTCAAAATGCCCGACGGCCTGTTTCTCGGTTGCCAGATGTCGAAACGAATTGATCATATTGAAGGCCGCATCAAACTTCTTTTTGACTTTGAAGTTTGACATATCGCCAACAACGACAGTCTCGGGCAAGTCGTAGCGGCGAAGACGTTCGTTGCAGAAGTCGACGGCTTTGGGATTCAGGTCGTTTCCACCAACTTCATAGCCCGCTCGCCCCAGCTTAATCAGCAGGCGTCCGGTTCCGCAGGCGGGTTCAAAAATTCGCTTCACTTCGCAACCGGCGTGTTTGGCGAAACAGGCTTTCAGAAAGCGGAATTCAGAAGCCACGTCGGACCCGAACAACAGATCGTAGTACTTGGGATAGTCATAAATGCTGGCTTCGACCTGATTGGACATGATCAAAATTCTGGGGCAAGAGTAGAAACAACCTGCACAACCGCCTGCGGCAACTTGCCACAATTCAACGGCAAAGACAGGACATCAGCGAGCTGATGAGCGGGAAGGATACAAAGACAGAGCCGTGAGTTCATCCGAAGGCCACAAGCGTGCGGCTGGTTTAATCTTGTACTGAGTATTTTCGTTTAACGGCGAGCCACAGGCGAAGGCGAAAAAGGGCGTCTGTGGCTCGCCGTTCAACGATTTAATGGACGCCTTGCAACCAGTCTGTTCAGTTGTGTGCGTTTCCAGCAACAAGGCCTACTGAAGTCGGCACCACAAACTAAGCCGATCAAAGCAATATCCTACGGCAGATCACTCAGCTTCGGCGTTTCGCCATCCGGCTGTTTGTAGAAGCGAGTCAGGTCGATGCCGCCTTTGACTTCCATTTCATTGATCTTGAGACGCTGCTCAATCTTGTTCAAACGAGCCTCAAGAAATGGTGGCAGCTTTTTGTCTTCATCGGCTTCCGCCTGTGATGAACGAGGAACCGCGGGATAGTTGAGCTGCCTCTGCAGAGCTGCGAAGAAGTAAAGAGGGTCGCGACCGATGTTGGCTTTCGCAATGCGTCCTTCCTGATCACCGAACAACGCCTTCGCCACCACAGCAACAGGACCGTCGTCCGATTTTTCTACAACCTGTTCACCCGGTTTTCGAGCCGTGGTGCGTCGATTCTGAAAGTGCTGAGACGCACCGTAGACGATTTCAGCCAGTTCTCGTTCGCCGAGTGAACCAGCCAGACGAGCAATCCAGCGACTCCACTCTTCCGAGTACAGCGGGTCCGCCATCATCGCTTTCAGACCTTCGCTATATCCCAGTCGATTACGTGCGATACATTCGAACTGAAAGATAAACAGTCCAGGCATGGAGGGACTGACTGCTCGAAAATGGGCTTCGCTCTCGAGGATCTTCAGTGCCGTCAATTGTTCAAAGCGAGACTCATCTTCTTCTGCTCGGCTGATCACGAACGCCTGAAACGGAGCAAAGTAATGCGGCAGCCGAAACATGGCCGTGCTGATCTTTCCGCTATGCAGGATCTCCGCCCGCATAAAATCGATCGCCATCGGAAGCCGTGTCGTCGCCAGAATCTCCTCGGAAATCGTCTTCAAGATCTCCTGGGACGGTACGTTCTCCAGCAGCCGCTCCCGGTAAACCCGAAAGAAATACTCCTGTTCGATGTACTCTTCTCGATCCAGTACTGGGCCGCGCATGAATTGACCGTTTCATCAGAAATCTGAAAACCGTGACTCTCTCAGTTTGGTCCCCGCTCGATGGAAACGCAATCCCTGCAAAGGATTCGCCCGAAACTGACGGAGGGAGTAAGCAAGAATTTGCCGGACACTTCACCCGCTCCAGCTCAGAAAAAACTTGCTCCACAAGTTCCCAAGAGTACGATTGCAGCAGCCACACTGTCGATATGATCAGTATAGGATTCCAAGTTTTGCCCGGGTTCTCCGCTTGTAACGGGGTGAATACTTGGAGAACATATCGGGCGGGCCGAGTTTTCCAGCGATTTTTGTTCAGACCGAGCAAAAATCCCGGATCATCGTGTCGTTAAACCGTTCCCGGTCCCGATTGCACATGTTGGGCACTTTGAGATTCGTCGCCTTGTCGGAGCTTGCTTGTGAGCACTATTCACGCAAATTCAGCAACATCCGCTTCCCCAGAGTCACTTCCGGAAGAAGACAGTGTTGTCTGGTCGATCTTCGACGCGATGCCAGCATGGGGAATGAGCCTGTTGGTTCACATCGGCATCATTATCATCGTGGCGATGATTTCTCTGCCGGAAATTGCGTTGCCAGAATTCAACCTGACTTCCACTGTCGAAATGGAAGAAATCCAGCAGGTAGAGTATGTGCTCGATACGGAACCATCAGAATCATTGGGTACCAAAAGCGATCTGAACATTGCCAGCCCATCTGCGGCTGTGGCTCAAAATCGTGGTCTGGATAATCATCGAGAAGAGATTCAGCAGATCGAAAGCTCCGTTGTAAATCCCAAGATTCAGCTTAACGAAACAGTGTCGACTCCCAGCGAAGCAGAAATGCTGGAGAACATCGATCTGACCGGTACTACGGAACATGCTGGCGGAACCGACGGCGCTGTTGACCGAATTACGCTGGAAATTGCGAACTCACTTCGTCAGCGGAAGACGCTTCCAGTGTGGCTGATGGACGAATCAATCTCCCTGGAATCACGTCGCGAAAAGATCATCGAACGATTCGAAAACGTCTACCGTCAGCTTGGTCTGATGGATGACATCGACACCAAGGACGCGCTAAAAACAGGGATCGTCGGCTACGGCAAAGACGTGCATGTTCTTCTGGATGAACCGTCCAGTGACATCGCTGAATTGTCCAAAGCCATCAAGACTATCAAAAGCGACACGTCGGGCGTGGAGAATGTTTTCGCTGGCATCAATCAGGCCATGAAGGTTTATGGACCGGTTCGCAAGAAGATGCGAGCCAACATGATTCTGATTATTGTTACCGACGAACGCGGTGATGACTTTGGTGAGAACTACACGGTGCTGGAAGAGGTTGTTAAGCGACTCAGCCGTGACGGCGTCAGAGTCTTCTGTATTGGTAACACATCGCCGTTTGGTCGTCAAAAAGGCTTCGTCCATGTGAAATGGAAAGGCGAAGACGGCACGGACTATGAAGACGACATCGGTGACGCTGACCAGGGACCGGAGAGTCCACTTCCAGAAGGATTGCAATTGCCGTTCTGGACCGCTGACTCTCAGGGCCTCGAACGCATGTCATCTGGCTACGGTCCATACACGCTGTCTCGTTTATGTGCGGAGACCGGTGGTATCTTTTTCGTCGCCGACGACACATCCCGCAAACAATGGGATCCGCAGATTATGCGGCAGTATGCTCCTGACTACCGTCCGGGAGCCGAGTATCGTCGACAGCTCCAGGGCAATCTGGCAAAGCAGTCATTGATCGCAGCCGCTCAACTGGCTGTGACAGAACCTGTGCCGATTCCACAGCGAACTTTCCAGGCCAACAACGACAATATTCTGCGAGAGCAGATTACAGAAGCTCAGAAGCCACTGGCTGTGCTCGACTACTTCCTCGAACGAGTTCACACAGCACTGGAAGCCGGCGAAAAGCATCGTGATAAACTGGACTCGGATCGCTGGCGAGCCAGCTACGACCTGGCGATGGGCCGAGTACTGGCCATGCGAGTTCGAGCATTCGGTTACAACGCCGTGTTGGCCGAAATGAAATCGAATCCGAAACGATTCGAGAAAGCCGACAGCAATCAATGGAGGCTGGAACCATCAGAGGCGATCGACGCCGGGGCCAACGTTCGCAGAATGCACGACAAGGCTCTGGAGTATCTGCATCGTGTTATCAACGAACATCCAGGAACGCCCTGGGAGTTTCTCGCCACGATGGAGCTGAACGAACCACTGGGATGGGAATGGAAAGAGGGACATATTGAAATCGCCGCCATGAATGGCGGTGACGGTCGCCGAGGTCCCCAGTTCGCTCCCGAAGAAGAAGCTCGTCGTCGACAGGCTCAGGAAATGCAGCGGAAAAAAGAAGCTTCAAAGCCAAAGATCTAAAAGCTGATTCTGCAACCTTAGCTGAATTCTCTTATCGAACGGTTCACGGAATCTTGGCGCGGAGTTCATTCTCCAGCAGAGAGAGACTCGATTGGGTCCGCCAGGCCGACCAGAAAGCGTCGCTTGCGTGTATGCAGCGGGGGTGAGAAGTCATTGCGAACTCAGTCCCGGGAAGTTTACCGGTTGAGCAGCCAGGGCCATCAGCCCTTGTCATTACCCACGACATCGAGACCCCTGCACGCTTGTCGTGCAGGTGAATACGTTTTGAAATTAGGCAGATAGCATCAATGTGGCCGTCCCCGGCTCGCTCGTCGAGCCGGAACGCAAGTGAAAAGCTTTGGCTCATGCCGGACGAGCCGGCATGGGACCTGATCTTCAATTGTTTGACTGCTAATTTCAAAACTTCGCTACTGCCGGGCAAGCCAGCAGCGGGCGAGGAATTTCGTGGGCAGTGACAAGGCCATCAGTCAAGGGTTCAAGGCTATTCGCCAGTGTCGAATGAAACAGACACGAATGACCATAGCCATAGTTTCTGACGAAGAATTGTACCCGACCTCGGACGTTATACCGTAGCCATGGCACCGCGAGTCGGATTGCGGACGGCTTCCAGTATTGAGTCGATTCGAACAGGCTTGGCAAACCAGCCGTCGACGGCAAGATTCGAACTGAATTCTTCACGAGCTGAGCCACTCACGGCAAACACCTTCAGCCGGTTGAGTCGGAAGTCATCGCGGATCAGCTTGATGAAAGAGGGGCCATCAATCTCGGGCATGCGCATATCGAGCAGCACGAGATCCGGCATTTCGTTTTCGTGAAGATAGTCGAAGGCATCCTGGCCGTTGACCGCCGTGGCCACTGGAATTCCGGAAAGCTTCAGGCAGTCTGCCAGCAGTTCTCGCTCATTCGCCTGATCTTCAACAATCAGAACTCGTGGCGATTTCTCCGCGACTGTACAGTCTGGAATGGCCGCCTCCAGATCACTCAACTGACCCACGACATCAGCGAGCTGGGTAGCAGGTTCTACAGCCATGCCTCGGCTGATCTGCCTTTGAAGAAGCTGCAGTTTCAACGTCAGTGCGTTGAGTTTATTGTTCAGCCGGTGACGATGTTCCCGTTCAGCATCGGAAACAGAATGACTTTGGGCGGCCATTGCACCAGAGCCAACCTTTTCAAGTATCTCATGGCGATGAACTTCAATGTCGACGGGCGCTTCAATTCCCAGACGGGTCACAGCACCTTTTGACTGCAAGACCTCAATGGAGATCCCAAGACCCGGAAATACAATCTTCTGACCCGGACGACGCGCTAGCACAAGCATCAGACCAACCCTCCATGGAAACACAACCTGCTGCCGATCGAGACACAAGTCACGAAAATACGGCAAACATTGGCATTCTGGGGTCGCATCCTGCGAATCAAGATCCGCTCGTTGAACTTTCGGCCCAGCTACGAAAATCGTAAAGCTGCAATCATCGGATGATCCTGCGATGAATTGACCGATCTGCCTTAAGGCAGCGCCTTCAGTTTTTCAAACAGCATACATTAGCGCAAGTCCTTATGCGCTTTCTGCGAACATTCGAAGGTTAACTCTCCCAGTTAGAACGTCAAGAGCAAGACACAAGCATTGGTCATCAAAAAAAATGCAATTGTCATCAAAAAATTGGAAACGTTCTCAGCCGGAACGTTTTCTACGGCGAAATCGACTACCCGCTGGCGATGCGATGCAGCACATCGAACAGTTCATCCAGATTCACCGGTTTCACGAGGTGAAGATTGAATCCCGCTTCGAGCACCTTCACTCTGTCTGATGGAAGTCCATACCCGGTCAACGCAATCAGATGCGGTTGAGGCTGGTTGTGCTCTGCTGAGATGCTTTTGCGAACTTCCCGAGCCACACCAAAGCCGTCTCGTCCCGGAAGCCCAATATCGACAATGGCGATATCGGGTCGCCACTCGAGAATCAGATCCGTTCCTTCGATTCCATCACAGGACACGCGGACTTCATTCCCATCCATTTCCAACAGCGTCCGAAGACACAACTGCACATCAGAATTGTCTTCGATGATCGCAATTCGCAATGACGGAAGTCGAACGGCCTGTGTTGCACCAGTCTTCGCTTTGTCCAACTTTGCAGAAGAAGGCTGTGGCACAGCCAGAGGCAATTGAATCGTAAACTCGCTTCCGAATCCTGTTCCCTGACTGAACGCGCGGATAGTTCCTCCATGTAATTCGATAATGGCCCTGACCAGCGTCAGTCCAACTCCCAGGCCACCTTCCGCACGATCAATCGTATCTCTGGACTGCACGAACAATTCAAAGATCTGATCCAGCATATCCGGCGCAATACCAACTCCGGTGTCTCGAACAGAAAGCACCGCCTGATTGTCTCGACGCGACAGTTTGACTGTGACGATTTCACCATCCGAAGAATACTTCACCGCATTCCTCAGCAGATTGATGACAACCTGGTGCAAACGCGCGGGATCTCCGTCGACCAGGCATACCTGATCCATTCCTTCCACTTCAATCACGCGTCTGCTGGTCTCCGGCAGACGCGAGATCGTCCGCAATTCCTCCGCAATAATAT
>Ga0255095_1000074_pt1 | contig 62079 bp, 36 predicted proteins | sample Colum_Law_RepC_8_2_FD_188435 | JGI IMG/M metagenome (GOLD analysis project Ga0255095, IMG submission 188435) | Freshwater microbial communities from Columbia River, Oregon, United States - Colum_Law_RepC_8d | ecosystem: Environmental > Aquatic > Freshwater > River | place: USA: Oregon...
GAAGCTTCGCCACGATCTGCTCCGGGCTATGACGTTTACGCTTTTTGCTCATGGGAAAGTCCTCTCGCCTCGAATTGAGGCTCTAGACTCTCATATCACATGGACCAAAGTTTGGGGAGCAAACCACGGCCACCAAGGATCATCCTGAACGAGTCGATTACGAATACGAGCGAAAAGGCACAGCCCGCATTTTCATGTTTGCGGAACCTCTGGTCTCATTTCGGCAGACGACTGCCAGACCTCGGCGAACGAAGGTCGACTGGGCCATTGAAGCGGCTCAACTGATGGACACGCGCTACGCTGACTGCGAAATAATCACATTGGTCAACGATCATCTCAACACCGCTACGAAGGGCGCGTTCTGCGAAGCCTTTCCTCCTGACAAAGCCCGTGAGTATGTTCGTCGGCTGGACCTCGTTCATACACCCAAACATGGCAGCTGGCTGAACGTGGCAGAATGCGAACTCAGTTGTCTGACCAGCCAATTCCTGGTTGGTCGCCGCATCGAAGAATTGGAAACGCTGCAGTCAGAAATCAAAGTGTGGTCTGACAAAACCAACACTAAACAACGCGGCATCGACTGGCACTTCACTGTCGAAAACGCCCGCACAGAACTCAAGAAACTGTACCCCAAATTCAAGATTTGACGGGGCACTAGTGCAATGAAACAAACTCGCTGCTGTTGAGGTAGGCCCAGAGCATATCCTCGGTGGCAGTTTTCATGGCCTGCTCTGCTGGCAGAGATCTGGACAGTGCCCGATAGCGATTTCGGAACGCCTTCTCTTCATTCTCTGTGGCACTGCGATTCAGCGTCGCCATGGCCAGGCGTTCCGGAGCCTCTGATACCGTCCGATCCTGCAGCGATTTTGCGACTTCACCAGCCGCTAGAGGAATGGCCGACTCAATGTCTTCACCATTCATCATTAACATGGCCTGTGAGATGTTGCCGTCGAAAGTCAGCTGTTCGTCATTTTCATCGGTTCCGTAAGACCGAACAAACTGCTCAACCCACTCTTTGCGATGCGTGGTTCCGACGGAGGAATCGATCGGCTGCTGCGAAACGGACCGAATCGCGATGCGAATCGAATCATAAACCTGCTCCGGCCCCATTTGCCGCGGATAGGCTCGTGAGAAGAGTGGTGTGCCACCTTCCTGTGGGTCGTCGACAGCCAATGCGGCTTCTGACTGGATGCTCGAAAGTCGAAAGGCCTGAGACAGAGTCATCCAACGCATCAGTCGTCGCATGTCATAACCTGACTGCACAAACGCCTTCGTCAGATGATCGAACAACTCCGGATGACTGACCGGGTTGTGCGGGCCAAGATCATCCACGGGGGCTGTGAACCCATGACCGAAGAACTGAGCCCAGGTGCGGTTGACCATTGCACGGGCGACCTGGTGATTGCTGTCAGCGTTCAGTAGTCGCACCAGTTCCGTGCGACGAGACGTCGTTCCGTCAGCCGGCAAGGCTTCGCCCGCGAATTGTGGGGGGACGGCCTTTTTACGGCCAAGTCGGTCGTCATAAAATGTCATTCCTGATTCACCGGAATCAGCCAGGGTCCAGACCTGACGGGTCGTCCCGGATTCGGCATCGGCAGTGACTGGAATTCGTTTTCGTTCGGCCTGTTTGAAGAACGCATTCAGACTCCAGAATTCCTGCTGGCTGCGTTCTTTGGCGAACGGATGGTCATGGCATTGCGTGCAATGAACCTGCTGACCAAGAAACAGACGAGCGGTCACAGCCGTCGCCGGTGTAGCCTGGTCATTCAGGTGAGCCAACAGGAAGTTCGTCGCTCCGTTTTCATCGCTTCGACCTTCCGCAGCGATCAACTGGCCAACGGTCTCCATCCACGGTCGATTCTCTGTGAACTGTTCGAGCAGGAATGAGTAAAGTGATTGCTCGTCCACATCTCGCGGATTCGAACGACCGATCAGAAGATTTGTCCAGTTGACCGCAAGGTTCTCTGCCGTCAGCGAGTCGGCAAGGAGCGAGTCAACCAATTGGTCTCGCTTTCGAGGTGAGCTGGCGGTGACATACTCAGAAGCCTGCTCAATTGTGGGGATTCGACCTGTCAAAGTCAGATAAGCCCTGCGGACCCATTCGTGGTCGCCTGCTTCTGCAGCTGGCTGGATCTTGTTGTCTTCCCATGCTGTGCGAATGAGCCGATCGATCTCTTCAACAACATCAGCATCACTCAGGTCAGCAACAAATTGCTCTGAAGTCTGGACTGGCACGGAGGCCACTGCATTTACATCGGGACGCTGCGGCTGGGTCTGGGCTATTCCATCAAGTTTCAGAGGTGGAACAGGTACTACGTCTTCGGGAAGCACTGAGTTATCAGGCGTATTAGTGGTTTCGGAAACAGGTGTCTGAGTTGATGTGTCGGTCTCATTTGACGCGACTGAAACTGGACCGGGTAATTGATTCTGTCGGATAACCAGCAGTAATACTGCCAAGACAGAAACCATGAAACTGGCGGCGATGACAATTCGCCTTGAACCTCGTGCACGCAACATCCCGGGACTGAGCGGTGCGTGGGGGATTGCTTTCCGAACCGCTTCGATCAGTTCCAGATCATCTGTTTCTGCAACAGGTTCTCCAAGTTCATCTAATTGATGGCCCGGCGAAATACCACCGCCCCATAGTAACTGACCATGCAACTGAATCATCTCGATAAACAAAGACTGGCAGTCCGCATCTGTCCGTAGCAGAAACTGCAGACGATCCAGCTGTTCATCTGTGAGAGCTTCCTCGCAATAAAGATTTGCGAGATTCAGAAGTTCGTCATGAATTGTCATTGTTGGACTCCCCCGGTCGAAAGTCGACGGCGGACACATTCCAGAAGCACGCGTCGAACTCGCCCCAGAGATTGATAAACGGAATTTGCCGGCCGACCCATTTGGTGTGCAACTTCCTCACCGGTCACGCCAGCCAGATATCGTCGTTGCAACAGTTCCTGGTCGGAAGACCGGAGCTTGCTGATACAGGCCGTCAGGGCGTCACGTCGTCGCTCCTGATCGACCGGCTGTTCCTCGATCTTGCGAGCCAGCAGATCCACAACATCTTCCCCCATCAACTGCAATCGATGATGCCGACTGCGACGAAAACGGAATACTTCCAGTCTTGCTATCGCCTTACACCACGCCGTGAAATTCGTCCCAGGCTCGAACTGTTTCCATTTGCTAAGGATCACCACATTCGTTTCCTGAAGTACTTCTTCGGCATCAGCGGCGGTCCTGACCAAAGGCAGAATGAACAGATAGATCGATCTCTGAGTCTGCGTAAACAGCCGAACGAAATCTTCACCCGGGCCTGACTGAGAGTCAGGTTCCGGCGATCCGTCAGATTTATCGGCAACCATTGCCATCGCTCTGCTCACTGAAAACCACCGGCTCCAGACATAACGGAAGCCCGGTCCTACAGGGAAACCGGGCTTCCGGACACTCTCTGATCATCTCTTCCGAATGGCCATATCAGCCAATCAGCTCCTGAATCGGAGTTCCGCCGTTGGCCAGCTTCATTGGGCGACCACGCTTTGATGTGTGAACAGTGCTGACAGGAATCCCCATCGCCATTGCCACGGTTGCCCAGATGTCGCCTGGCAGATAAGCCTTGCTGCCATCAGCAATCTGAACGCCGTCCTTATCGGTTGCACCAACAGCCTGACCATTCTTCAGCCCGCCGCCACCCATCATGACGCTCCATGAAGCCGCCCAGTGATCGCGACCGACGTCCTGATTGATGCGAGGAGTACGACCGAATTCGCCCATCCATACAAGGACTGTATTTTCCAGCATACCCCGACGCTTCAGGTCAGCAGTGATGGCGGAAATACCCTTGTCCAGCTGTGGTAGACGCTGGTTCTTCAGAGTATCGAACACACCGGCGTGAAGGTCCCAGCCGCCCATGTTGACTTCCACGAATGGAACGCCAACCTGAACCAGACGACGAGCCATCAACAGACCCTGTCCGAAACCGTTGGTTCCGTAGGCGTCTTTGGTTGCCTGAGATTCTGCTTCAAGACCAAGACCAGCATCAGCCTTAGCTACGTCAAACGCTGCCATCTGACGAGAAGTCATCAGATTCTTCGCGTTCAGGTAGACGTCCTGGTGAGCCTTTGGCAGTTCGCCGCGGCCAGACTTGATGAAGCCGGATTCGATCTCATCCAACATTGTCAGGCGAGCACCCAATCGGGCTTTGCCTTCTTCCGTTGGAGCATTTCGAATACGTCCAGTGTTGTCCACAACGAATGGGGCGTGAGTCATGCCAAGGAACCCGGCCTGACCAGCACCACCGTCAACTGACACGAACGCTGGGATCTCAAGAGCCTTGCGATTCTTGCCAATTTCATAACTGACTACCGAACCAAACGTCGGGTGAACCACGGTTGGATTAGGCACGTAAGAAGTCTGCATGTAATAGCGACCACGGCCGTGGTCCGCTTCACGAGTGCTCATCGAACGCACCAGAGAAAGATCGCCGAACACCTTGGCCGTTTCCGGCATGTGCTCGCTGATCTGCACTCCCGGTGCCGCCGTGTCAATCGGCTTGAACTCGCCACCGTTCTTGGATCCTGGCTTCAGGTCCCAAATGTCAATTGTTGGAGGACCGCCACCCATCCACATCAGGATGCAAGCCTTCTGCTTTGACTTCACAACATCCGCATTCGCCTGCAGGTGCGACAGGAAATTCATCGCTGGGACAGTCGCTGCAGCGGTCGCCATGTGCTGCATGAAGTGTCGGCGATTCATTCCGTAGTTATTCCAGAGTGACATTAAAACTCTCCCAATTGAAGGTCAGTGGCCCGACACGATGCCGAACCTGCAGGATAGGATCAAACGTTTGAAGGGGATCAGTGAATAAACACAAACTCGTTGGAATTCAACAGGGCCCAGAACAGGTCCTGATATCCCATGAGCTTTTGATTTCCGTAACTCTTGAGCATCTTCTGGACCTTACCAATTTCAGTCTTGGTAGGATTTCGGCTGAGTGCTGCAAGATATAACTCCTGAATCTTCTGAGCTTCGTTACCCGGAGAACTCATGGATTCGAACAGGAAACTACCTCGCTCAACACTGCATGCCTTATCCATCAGCTCGCTGTTCATCATCATCAGAGCCTGAGGAATTGTGCCGTTAAAAGTTGTTGACTCGTCATTCTCATCATTCTCGAATGCCACAACAAACTGCTGCATCCAGATACGTCGCTGTTCTTCCTGAGCACCCCAGCCACCTCGGCCGGACTTGTGAGCATTACTTGCAACAATCAGCGAGTCATACATTTGCTCGGCTTGCATAGACTTCAGATACATGTGACTGAACAGAGGCACCTCGCCAGCACCTGGATCGTCGATTTTGTTCTTGTCGTTGTACTGACTTGTGAGTCCGTAAGCCTCACTCGAGACAATCCAGCGGATCAGTTCCTTAACGTCATAGTTAGCCGTAACAAACTCTCGTGACAACCGTTCCAACAAATCCGGATGACTTGCGGGATTGTGTGGACCCATATCATCGACCGGACGAGTAAACCCGTAACCAAAGAAGTGGCTCCAAGTACGATTGACCATGGCCTGGGCAATCTGCGGAGGAGCACCATCAACTGGCTGAGTAATCAGCTTGCCGAACTCAACACGGCGATCCACGCCCACGCCGGGGTCTACTTCCAGACCCTGAAAGCGAGGATACGCAACCTGCATCACACCGCTGCGTTTTTCGTAGTAAACAGGACCAGAAAATTCCTGCCACACAACCTCTGAGTAATCATCGACCATACGCCCTGTGTTAGGGTCCAGCTTGCGATGGTCAATCTTGCCGACCTGACGGAAGAAGCTGTTGTACTCCCAGAACTGATCCTGTTGCCACTTGTTGAAAGGATGATTGTGACACTGAGTACACTGCACCTGCAGCCCCAGAAACAATCGAGCCGTCATGGCGGTTAACTGAACGCCTTCGTCGGCGTTCTGCATCTGAGCCAGAGTGTAGTTGACCGCACCATTTTCTTCGTAGTGACCAGAAGCCGTTACAATGTCAACGACAATCTCATTCCATGGACGATTTTTTGCGAACGCTTCTCGGAAGAACTTCTCCATACCCGTTCGGCTCACTCGTTGAGGAGCCCCGCGACCGATACAGTTGTTCGACCAGACCGTCGTAAAGTTTCTTACGTAGTCCTCATGCTCCAGTAGTTCTTCAGTCAGCACAGAACGCTTACGAGGACTCTCATCAGCCAGGAACTTGCGAGCTTCCTCCATCGTGGGGATTCGCCCAAGCAGGTCCAGATAAATCCGGCGAACCCACTCTTCATCGCTTGCAGCTGCCGAAGCCTCAATCTCGTTGTCCTGCCAACCCTGACGGATCTGCTGGTCAATAAATTCCCCCAGAGGAACCTCAGCACCCGCCGCCGCAACTGTCGCTTCTTCTGACTTCTTTGCTTCATCAGCCGACAGATTGGAGTCAAAGCCGGCCAAAGTCAGCACGAGGCCAAGACTGCCAAACAATCGAAAAAAGCTTCTTCCGCTTTGCATCGCCAAGTTACTCCTGAACTTCTTAAGGCTCGCATTTGCCCCTGTTCCACTTTACAACAACAGGATGCATGTATGTTCGTGTGATTTTACTGGAATTCCAAATAAAATCACGGACTTATGAACATCCGCCCACATATCGTTGCAGAATAGCAACAGTTTGTCATCGAAATCCATCAAATCTGCAAACCTGACCAGGGCAACTTTTCCATGAAAATCACGTTTCTTGGGGCCGCCGGGGAAGTCACGGGCAGTCAGCATCTGATCGAGACAGACTCCATTCGTCTGTTGCTGGACTGCGGCTTGTTTCAGGGGCGATCTGAGGAGGCAAGGCCGAAGAACGAACGTCTTCGCTGTACGCCCCAAAAACTGGATGCTGTGATTCTCTCCCACGCTCATATCGACCATTGCGGCAACCTGCCGGGGCTCTACAAAGCTGGCTTTCGAGGACCAATTTACTGCAGCGAAGCAACGGCAGATATTGCCACGATCATGTTGCGGGACAGTGCAAAGATTCAGGAAGAAGACGCGCGTTACGCTCAGAAGAAGGCCCGACAACAGGGGAGCACCGCGAAGCCCCTTTACACGGAAGACGATGCGAAGAAGACGGCCAAGCTTTTTGAAACGGTCCCGTTCCATGAATGGACTGAGATCATGAATGGAGCTCGCGTGCGTCTGCATCATGCTGGGCACATTCTGGGGGCGTCCGTCGTGGAACTCGAACTGCTGGACGTGGGGGAATGGAAGCGAGTTGTCTTCACCGGGGATCTTGGCCGACGCCAGCAGCCAATCCTGATGGATCCTGAAACCGTCGAACGCTGTGATGTACTGATTTCGGAGTCCACCTACGGCGACCGCCTTCACGAAGATTCCAGCAACGTCAAAGCCGAGCTTCAGCGAGTCATCTGCGCAGCATCGCGTTCGCAGGGTAAAGTCATTATCCCGGCGTTCAGTCTCGGCAGAACACAGATGCTGGTGTATCTGCTGAACGAGCTTCGCAACGAAGATGCGCTTTGCAGAGTTCCTGTCTTCATCGACAGCCCGTTGGCGATTCGTCTGACGGATGTCCACCGCGAACATGCCAATGTGATGGATAGTGATGTTCAGGAAACACTGAAGTATGACGCTGACGTCTTCGACTTTCCCGGACTCACGTATGTTCAGTCGCAAGATGAGAGCATGGCCTTAAATCGCCGTCCCGGGCCGTTCGTGGTGATCGCTGCAGGCGGCATGTGCGAGAATGGTCGCGTAGTGCATCACCTCAAACACAGCGTTGCCGACGAGAATAACACTATCATGATTATCGGCTTCCAGGCAGAGCATACTCTCGGTCGAAAAATCGTCGAACGTCGTCAGGAACTCCGCATCCACGGCAATACTTTACCGCTCCGTGCGAAAGTGGAGATCATCAACGGCTTGTCTGCTCACGCTGATGCCGGTGACTTTGAGTGGTGGTTCGGTGAACTGCTCAAGAAAGGGGGGGCTGGACAGATCTTTCTCGTGCACGGTGAATCTAAATCAGCGACGGCTTTAAGTAAGCTCGTTGAGGAATGCTCAGACCTGCCGCCGATCATTCCCCAGTTCGGGCAGTCGTTTGATCTTTAAGCAAGCTCTGTGATTGGTGATATCTTCCATGAACACACGCGAAACCTCCGATGTCGTTACGAATCACCTGCGAATTCTGTGAGGCAAAACTGACCATCCGAGACGACAAGGTCGGTCAGGAATTCAAATGTCCCTCGTGCAGAAAAACAATTTCGGCGCGAGCGACTGCCGCGAACAATCAGAGCGATGGCTTGGTTCCTGCCGAGAATCAAGCTGCCGGATCGTTTGATGAAGGCTCTCAAGGTTTTGACTTCGTCGAAGAGTTCGATCTCGAAGGACTACTTCCCGAGGCGGATCCTTCAACGGACGATTTGTCTCGCATGCCCCCTGCTCGCAAAACGACTTCCCGAGGCAAACAGCTCAAAACAAAAGTTGCTGCAAACGATGCCCCGAGTACTCGTCCCAGATCCCAAAACATTTGCACTGTTTGCCAGAAACAAATGGATCCCGGAGTACGCTACTGCACTGGTTGTGGTCACAATAATTTCGATGCGAATGCCGTAGCGGTGGGGGCTCAGCTGAAAATGCAAACTCGAATGGAACAGCTCACCGCATCACTGGGCGTCGCACGCATTCTGAAGATCTTTAGTCGCATGTTTCGCTAGTGGCCTCACGTTATTTCGTTCGCGAATCCTCTGGAACAATCGGCATGAGTTTCCATCCGCCAAAAGATTACGCCTCAAGAAATACAGGTCTTCCGCGCATGGCTTTTTCGGCGATGTTGTTGGCCTGCGTGTTCCTCACAAAGCCCGGGATGTGCTCGGCCGACGACATTTCGCCAGTTGTCGACATCGTGAAGACTCACTGCATCGAATGCCACAGCGCAGAAACAAAAGAAGGCGGGCTCGATCTCACACGTCCCGGAGTCGACCTGAAGGACTCACATCAGCGAGCTCAGTGGATTCACATCTACGATCGAGTCCGCAAGAACGAAATGCCGCCGGACCCTCAGCAGCTTCCCTTGGCACAACGCGAGCAAGTGCTGCAGACGCTCGAGCCGTTGTTGCATGACGCTGATATGGCTGACGTGATGGCCAATGGTCGTGGCCCCATGCGGCGCGTTAATCGCGATGAGTTCGCACAGAACCTCCGTGATCTCCTGCAGTTGCCGGATTTGAACGTTCGCGAGATTCTTCCGGAGGATCGAGTCGGTCATCATTTCAACAAGACGACAGCGCTGCTGGATCTTTCGCGGGTCCAACTCATGGCGTTTCTGGATGCGACCGAGTCTGCTCTTTCGCAAGCCACCGCCAGCGGCATGACTCCACCGCCCGCTGCAAAGCATCGCTTCCTCGCGACTCAAATGTTTCAGGAAGCGGAAACGTTTGGAAATCGTGAGGCCATGTTCTACGCAAAGAACAATCAATTGTTACCTCTCAATGGTGGTGAGCTGGCGGAACTGCGTCGCACTAATCAGCACGATCCGGAAGCCGAACTGGCTATCTTCCGTTCCGCTCACTGGCCTTACTATGGCTATCCACATGGCTTCCTGGCGACATTGCCGGGAAGATATAATGTTCGCTTCTCAGCGAGAGCTGTGCTGCAGCAGCCGGGCTTTCAATTGGTGCCTGCCTCTAAACCAATACCGATGACGTTTCGAGCCCGCAAGCCGTCCGGCGCGGACGTGTCCGGTGACGTTCGAGCAACCGGTGGAGTGATGGATATCGCTCCGGAAACATCCATCTATGAAACGACGATTCTGCTGAAGCCCACGGAGACCTTTGAGTACAGTCTGCTTGGTCTACCCGTTCCGCTGGCAAGGAATGTGAACAACGGACCGCCCGAGTATCGCTATCCCCCTTTCCCTCAAGGAGGTCAGCCGGGCGTAGCATTCCAGTGGCTGGAGATCGAAGGTCCCGTGTCGTCCGCAGAATGGCCACCGGCGTCGCATCGAATTCTGTTCGATGAACTGCCGATTACGGCCTCGGCACCGGGCTCGAAGATTCCCGTTTCGGTTATGACGGAATCGCCAGAAGCCGAAGCCAGACGTCTCTTGCGGCGATTTGCAGATCGAGCGGCCCGGCAACCAATCAACAACTCCGAACTTGAGCCTTTCGAACAGTTGATTCTTTCTCGCTTAAAGGCCGGAGACAACTTCACAGAAGCGATGCTGGCGGGTTATCAGGCGTTCCTTTGTTCCGGCCACTATCTGTTTCTCAACGAACCAATCCCGAGCGTTACTCAGGGCGATCATTACGACATCGCGTCTCGCCTGTCGCATTTGCTGACGAACTCTGCGCCAGACCAGATGCTGATCGACAAAGCCGCAAACAAACGACTGCTCAACAAAGCCGAATTGCAAATCGAAACCGAACGTCTGATGGCGTCGCCTGCTTTTGACCGCTTCATCACCAACTTCACGGATTATTGGCTCAATCTTCGTCAGCTCTATCGCGACGAACCAGACTCACGGCTCTATCCGGAGTACCGATTCGACAACTATCTTGTGGAATCCATGGAACGCGAAACGCGCGGATTCATTGCTCTGCTGATGAAGGAGAATCTGCCCGCTGCGACTTTGGTGGCGACTGACTTCGTGCTGGCGAATGATCGACTCGCCGATCATTACAAACTCGAGCCGCTCAGTGGATCCCACTTGCGGAAAATCTCGCTGCCACCGGACAGCTCCTATGGAGGTTTATTGACGCAGGGAGCGATCCTGAAGGTCACGGCCAACGGAACAAATACATCGCCCGTCGTACGTGGAGCGTGGCTGACGGATCGCATTCTGGGTGATCCGCCGCCCCCACCTCCGGCCAGTGTTCCAGCCGTCGAACCCGACATTCGCAGCGCGACAACGATCCGCGAACTGTTAAAGCTGCATACCGAATCCGCAAGTTGCGCCGCCTGTCATGCCAGATTTGATCCGGTTGGCCTCGCTCTGGAGAACTTCGACGTACTTGGTGCCTGGCGCGATCGCTATCGAGCACTCGAGCTGGGCGAAGCCATCACCGGAATCGACCGCGCGGGGCATGACTTCAGCTATTCATTGGCCTCCACGGTCGACGCCAGTGGTCAGCTTCTCGACGGTCAACAATTCCGTAATGTGCGTGAGCTAAAACAGATCCTCGCCGAGAATCCTCGCCAGTTGGCTCGCAACCTGATCCACCAATGGACGGTTTATGCGACGGGGACTCCTGTGCGATTCTCTGATCGTCGCGAAGTCGAAAAGATTCTTGATGAGTGTTCCGCTCAACAGTATCCGATCAAGGACCTCTTTGTCAGGTTTATTCAAAGTCGAATCTTCTGCGGCTCAGAAACGCCGTGAAGCGGGCCCTTCGCTTTCCTCATGGCAAAGCCAGGCTAAGACTACCTTTTGTCACTTAATCGCTGGCAGCTTCAGATCTGCCGGCGCGACACCGATAGCAGGCCGTTCGAACTTGTCTCCGAAGTCACAGTATCCGTCCAGGAATCCGCCATGACTCAGGAAGAACTGTCCCTCTTCCACGCCCATGTAGCGATCAAACCGATCTGACTTACCGGTTGGGTCGTGGCTGAATGTTGCCGTAGTGAGTTCGACCCATTTCTGGTCGGCCGTTCGAATCCATTGATTTCCATACCGAGCCTTTCGCAATAGATGCCCGTTATGGCCGCCAAAGTTTTCGCTGAAGCTATGAAGGCCTCGAAGATAGCCGCCTTCCTTGGGGGCTTTCCACGAAGAGATCAGCATCCATTCTTTTCGCTCAGGATGGAACCAGTAGCCGGAGAAAATCGTAAACGTCTTTTCAACTGGTTCAGCGGTGACGATGAATCTTTGTTTCTCCCCTGTTTTCCACATGTACTTCAGATGGCTGTGGCCGCCTGTTCCCTCGTTGCCGAAGTCGCCAGAATAAACTCCGGCTCCCTTTCCCATCAGGCGCACTCGATTTTCATCACCAACCTTCTTGCGGTCGACGGCTTCCTCACCACTGTCCCAAACACTGAAGATGATACGACGTTCAGTCGGGCTATTGACCTGCATCCCGAAGTAGCCACGATGCCAGCCACACGCCATATAAAACGTGGCAACGGGTTCCTCAACAGCCGTCACTTCGCAATAAAACGCGTCAACATCGAGATCGCGATCAACAGGATAGGCCAGATGTACGGACGCTGCATTTCGTCGCTCTTTCATGTTGAAATGAACGCCTTCTGTCGCAGGTCCATCCAGCACAAGAGACTCAATGTCGCCAGCAGATTGGCCTGCGGGATTTAACGATTTCAGTTCGATCTTCTGATGTCCTGCATTCGGGACATTGAAGCGTCCGAAGTTTGCCTCGACTGCCGTCCCTGGTCCCTTGCCATCAAGTTTCACTTCACGAGATGTCGCTCCAATCGAAAGTTTCAGTCGTGACTCCGTGTTCTTCTCGAGTCGAATCAAAACTTTTGCAGTGACTTCACCGGCGACCTCGAATCGCCCAAACCAGTTGACCGTCTGAGTCGGGTCATCCCAATGAGTGATGCCTTGATCCTCGGAAATTCGGGCGGCAGACGGATCGGGCAACATATAAGCCGTGAAGGCCGGCACTTTGACTTCGCCACTGAAGCCCATTTCAGTGGGCAGAAAACTGAAGACCAGAACAGAAGCCACCAAAGTGCAAATACGATTGGCCATAAACACAGTTCTTCACCAGATAGTTAAGTGAAATTTCGCCGCTAACCCCAGCAATACACCGCGTTTCGATCTTTGGCGTGAGCCATAAAACTGCAGGCGGTCCAGCGAATTTTCTGGCCGACAACAGGCGTAACACGGTGCAGATAGCGGCCTGAATCGACAATAATCAGATCGCCGGCATTCAGAGAAAATGCGACGGACGACAGCTGACTGAGATCCGGCTTATTGGTCGCAGAATCATCGTTTAACAGGCGGGCATTCTCCGGCTCGACTCGATAATCGAAGATCTCCAGAGCCCCACCGTCTTCTGGTTTCCCGATCAGTAAAACCATCGAATACATGTGACTCGACACCAGCGTCTGCAAATGCTCATAGGCCGGTCGCAGAGACTGTTCGTTATCACAATGAGCTGTGATGTAGCCGCCTTCACCATGTCCACGAAATGTCGTGAGCATATAAGACTGCTCGGGATCCGGCCCCGGAGCCGCACGATAGGGCCGGTTCTCATCAAGGCGTGAAAGCAACTGCATCACGCACGAATCAATTCCCTGTCCCTCAGGAAACAATTCGGCCATATGCTGATGAAATTCTTCCGCCTGCCGAAAGTAGGTTTCCGGATCTGTCTGCATCAGATTCAAATTCTGGCCGTAGAACCAGGATTTAAATTTTTCCGGAAACCACGTCTTCAAAAACGGCGGATCGTGTCGCTCCAGGCGTGCCACGATCCGCTGCATCAGCGCGCTATCATAAACATTGCGGACAACAATTCCCGTTACCGAACCTTGTCGAAGTTGAGCAATGGCCGAGCCGTAGCGATCTGCATCGCAGGCCTGTAACTCAAGCAGCGAGAAGAATGGCTTCGGATGTCCGAGCAAATCAGACAAACGGAGTCTTCCCCGGAACAGCAACAGGTGGCACCGGATTATCAGCCCAGTCATAGCTGGCAGGGCTGAGGTCTTCCTTGGAGTTCATGACGGCATCCCAGGTCAGCTTCTGACCGGTATATCCAGCCATGCGGCCAGCAATCGCCAGCATCGTACTCTTGCACATGTAGTCGCCGTTGTTGATCGGCTTACCCGCACGGATGCTGGCAAAGAGTTCGTTGTGTTCGATCTGGTACATGTCCCCATCCGGGCCATCATACTTCCAGATCACGTTGCCCTTGTAATCGGAGATCTTGTGGGCCATCACATCGATCATACCCTTGGTGCCAAAGATATAGTCTTCGACTTCATTCTCGCAGTTCGGCCAGTGGCGGCAGCGAGCGAACGCTTTCACGCCATTTGCCCACTGATACACGATGTCAAAGTGGTCGTAGATGTTGCCATAGCGAGCATCCGTACGAACCTGACGACCACCGGAACCACTGATCGTGGCCGGAGCTTCGTCATTCATCGCCCACATCATCTTGTCGAGACTGTGAATGTGCTGCTCAACGTTAAAGTCACCGGACAGCCATGTGTAGTAGTACCAGTTGCGAATCTGATACTCCATTTCGCTCTTGCACTGATCGCGTTCACGGCGAGGATCCCAGACGCCGCTGGACATGTAGCTACACTGCATCGATACGATGTCGCCAATGACGCCACTCTTCAGTTGCTCGAAGACAGCTCGCTTGCCCGGGTGATATCGCCAGCATAGCCCAGAGACCAGAGACAGTCCTTTCTCGGCGGCCTTCGCTGAAGATTCAAGAACTGATCGTACGCCCGGCGCGTCAACCGCGATTGGTTTCTCGCAGAAGATATGCTTGCCGGCTTCGACCGAGGCTCGCATGTGCTCAGGTCGGAAGTGAGGCGTTGAAGCCAGCAAGACCACGTCACATTTCTCGATGACCTGCTTGTAGGCATCGAAGCCGGTGTAACACTGATCTTCAGTCGCAGTAACTCGTGCCGCCGCGCCGTCTTTGTTGAATTTTCGGCTCAGCTGTCGCAGGCCTCGCGTGACCGCGTCTTCGAAAACGTCCGCCAGAGCAACCAACTCCGTTCCCGGGTCTGCACTCAGAGCCTGCTCAGCGGCACCTGTTCCGCGGCCGCCCGCACCAACAAGTCCAACCTTCAGGAGATCGCTGCCACCTGCGTAGGCTCCGGCATTCAGGGTGGCCGGAACTGCAGCAATAGCGGCAGCACTGAGAGCGGTTGTGGCAAGGAATTCACGGCGAGTGCCGTCTGAAGTCTGTGTCCGTTTATCCATGATTTCTGCTTTCTTGTCTGGTCGAGGAACGGCGGGATTCAGGGCGGATGGCAGCCATTTCTGCTGCTGATTTCGCAAGAGGTTGACCTTTCAAACGCCTCAGGTCAAGGGTTTGGCCAAAGTTCGTGGTTCTGGTCTCGCTTGTCACACCCGGCCCCCCGGACATAACCTGCCTGACTTGTTCATGTTTGCAGAGCCCGTCTGCAGAATCCGTCTTTTCGGCGACGTTGAGGATTTCCCGGTGCTTCGAAGCTGTCTCTTTCATTTTGCAGTTTATTTGTGCCTTGCCGTCGTAGCTCCTGCGGCCGTCGCGCAGCAGCCGTCCGATTTTGCTCATGACGTGCTTCCGGTGCTGAAGAAGCATTGCGTCCCTTGTCATGGTGGGCGAGAAGCCAAGGGCAGCTTCTCGATGAATCATCGAGAACTGGTGGTCGATTCGGGTCATGTCGTCGTTGGCAAACCAGACGAATCACATCTTCTGAATCTGATCCTGTCATCCGACCGCGAAACTCAAATGCCCCCGGCTGATCGAGAACGTTTGTCCGACAAAGAGAAAGATGTCATCAGCAAGTGGATCGCTGATGGTTTGCCGTGGGAAGAAGGTTTCTCATTCGCTCCCGCGAGTTATGAACCGCCGTTGAAACCTCGTCGCCCGGAGTTACCTCCGGCTGTCGACGGACGTTCAAATCCGGTCGACCGAATTCTCGATGCTGATCTTGCGTCGCATCAGATAGCTCGTCCGGCAGAGATAGATGACGCCGTATTCCTGCGACGAGTTTCGCTCGATCTGGTCGGGTTGCTTCCTGAACCGCAGGAACTGGAGGCTTTTGTGGCCGACAAAACTCCTGACAAACGCGAGAAGATTGTTCGCAACCTTCTGGACGACAATATTGGTTACGCCGAACACTGGCTTTCGTTCTTCAATGATCTGCTCCGCAATGATTACAGCGGCACGGGTTTCATCACCGGCGGTCGACAACAGGTCAGCGGTTGGCTCTACGAGGCACTTATCAGTAACAAACCGTTCGATCAGTTTGCCCGTGAACTCATTGCCCCACCAACTCCCGCGAGTCAAGGTTACATTGATGGTATTCGCTGGCGTGGCGAAGTGAGTGCCGGACAGACGGTTGAGATCCAGTTTGCTCAAAGCGTGTCGCAGTCGTTTCTCGGGATTAACCTGAAATGTGCGTCGTGTCACGATAGTTTTGTTGATCGATGGAAGCTGGAAGAAGCTTACGGTCTGGCGGCCATCTATTCGGCTCAGCCGATGCAGATTCATCGCTGCGATAAGCCGATCGGAAAACAAGCCGAAGCCAAATGGCTGTTTCCGGAACTTGGTCAGGTCGATGCCGCTGCGCCGCGTGAAGAGCGATTGAAGCAACTCGCGGCATTGATGACTCATCCCGACAACGGCCGGTTTACTCGGACGATTGTCAATCGCTTGTGGTACAAGCTCATGGGGCGTGGCATCGTGCATCCGCTGGATGCTATGCAGTCAGAACCATGGAACGCGGATCTGCTGGATCATCTTGCCGTGCATCTTGCGGACAATAAGTACGATCTCAAATCGGTCCTGTACCTGATCGCAACCTCGGAAGCTTATCAGTCACAATGTGTGACGCGACGAGGGGAATCGGCAGAAGGCTCCACAGGGAAATTTGTCTATCAGGGGCCACTGCCGCGCCGTATGACGGCCGAGCAGTTTCTGGACTCGGTGTGGCAGATGACATCGGCGGCTCCGACTGCCTTTGATGCGCCGGTGATTCGGAGTGCACCTCAAGCGGCAGGGGCGGAACCTGTCGCATTGCAGGCCAAATGGATCTGGGGAGACTCTGCAGCCAGTGGCAGTGTTCCTCCGTCCGGCGAGGCGATTTTACTTCGGCGCCAGTTCCAGCTAACGGACGACGTTTATCAGGGCGGCGCGGTTTTGACCTGCGATAATGGGTTTACTCTGTTTATCAATGGCCGTGAAGTGAAGTCCGGCAGCGAATGGACAAAGACCGAAGCTGTGCCTCTGCGAGGGCTTCTGAAGAAGGGCGAGAACACTGTTGTCGCCATCGCCACGAATGCTGGAAACGGTCCCAACGCGGCAGGGTTCTTCTTCGAATCACGCGTGAAACTGACGAACGGCGAAGTGATTACCGTGGTCAGTGATGAAAGCTGGGAATGGAACGCCAATGTTCCCGCACGAAAGGAAGGCCGACTGGGACGTATCACCGGAGATTGGAAACCGGTCACGATTGTGCCGGCCCTTGATGTCTGGACAAATTCCGTCGCCGCTACAGCTCCGAATCTGCTGATGCAGGCGCTGACGGGCAATCTGCAGATGATTCGAGCCTCGCTGATGAAGAATGATTTTCTAATGCGATCACTAGGCCGACCATTTCGCGAACAGATCGTTTCCATGCGTCCCACCGAACTGACCACATTGGAGGCGATTGACCTTTCCAACGGAGCGACGCTGGCGGGGTATCTGAGCACCGGTGCCACGAATTTGGCGAACGGTCAGTACTCCGACAAGACGGCGCTCATCGATCATCTGTATGAGTTTGCCTTGTCTCGAAAGCCACTGCCTGAAGAAAAGGCGATTCTGAACGAATCACTCAGCTCGCCGCCAACAACTCAGGAAATCGAAGACGTCCTTTGGGCGATCTTTATGACTCCCGAGTTCTTCCTTGTGCGATGAAGATCAACAATCAGTGGCATAGCACTGCCATCCGGCAAGGGCCAGGTGTCTCAGAACGACTGGGATATGCGTCATTGTAAAATCGCCAGTATCGGGCGATGGCTTGTAAGAAATCGCCTGAAGCTTCAATCTGGCCAATTGTGCCAGAGCAACCCCGAAGACTTGACGAATCCTGCGGAACCCTGCATCCTAAGAGATAGCAGGCTTCTGCTTTTGTGACGCCGAATCAAGGAAAGAAAAACGATGACCGGGTATACCGTACACACGGGAGCTTCCAAGAAATTTGTTAGTGGCTGGGACAACGTTTTCGGCAATGCGCCAGCAAAAAAGGCTGCCGGAAAATCTGCTGCAAAGGCCAAGGCAAAGAGCAGCAGTGTTAAGAAAAGCAGCGGTGTCAAAGCGAAGAAGGGCAAAAAGAAGTAGTGCTTTGCGGCTGACGTTCCTGCTGGGGAAACATGTTTTCCGGATGCGTTCTTGCTTGGCCGATAAATGGCCGAGTTCTAAACATCCCATGTTGACGACGACGCTGCGTTCTACTTTTCACCCGGGTGTACTCGACCGTCTTCCATGTTGATAATGCGGTCGGCCACGTCCAGAATTCGTGGGTCGTGAGTCACCATCAGGATCGGACAGCCTCGCCCACGAGCAAGCTCCTGCAACAGATTGACGACGTCGCGGCCTGATTGACTGTCCAATGCCGCTGTGGGCTCATCCGCCAGAATGAGTTTCGGATTAGCCGCAAGTGCTCGCGCGATCGCGACTCGTTGCTTTTGCCCGCCGGAAAGCCGAGCCGGGTAATAATCAAGACGATGCCCGAGGCCGACGCTGGTCAGCAGTTCGACAGTCAGTCGTGACGCATCATCAGGGCTGACTTCCGGATGCAGATGAAACATGAGCTGCACGTTCTGTCGAGCCGTCAGGAATGGCAGCAGGTTATGCTGCTGAAAGATGAACCCGATATCGCGCCGAACTTCGACCAGTTCTTCAAGGCTGGCATCATGCAGATGATGGCTCAGGACATCCAACTCGCCGTCGCGAACTTTTCTCAATGCGCCGATGAGAGTCAGCAGAGTTGTCTTGCCGCTGCCGCTGGGGCCGGTCAGCAGAACGATCTCCCCGGTTCCTACTTCCATGTTAATGTCAAACAGAATCTGCTTCTGCAGATCTCCTTCGCCGAACGCGAAGTTCACGTGCCGCGCAGAGATCGCAGGAGTCGCTTTCGCCATGGCGATTCCCGTTGGAGCCGTCGAATTGTGAGCGTCATCAACCATTGTCGGTTCGAGTCTTCGAAATTGGATAACTCTGCTAGAACACATCCGCTGGATCTGCCGTGCGGACCTTGCGAATTGCAATCATCGCCGACAATCCACACATCACGATCGTCAGCACAAACACAAACACGGCTCTCTCTACAGTCATCGAGAATTGCATCTGAATCGCTTTCGTGGCGACTCGATACAATCCCAGAGCCAACACAAATCCCGGCAGGTAACCCAGCAACGCCAGAATCACTGATTGGCTCAACACCACCTGCAGCAAGTAACGATCGCTGAACCCCATCGCCTTCATTGTCGCATACTGCGGCAGATGATTAGTGACCTCGGTATACAGAATCTGATACACCACAACGAACCCGATGAAGAATCCGACGGCTGCTCCCATACCGAAGATAAAGTCGATCGGTGCGTTTTCGCGAATGAAGACGATTTCTGCGGCGACCAGTTCCTCGCGAGTCAGGACTTTGGCTTCCGTGCCGACATACTGTCGCAATGAGGCTCGCACAGCCTGAACATCAGCTCCGGGACGAAGACGGATCATGCCCAGATCCACGGAGCCGGGCTTGCGGTCCGGGAATAGCCGCAGAAAATTGACGTGCGATGTGAACAGATTGCCGTCCGTGTTGATCGAAATGCCCACGTCGATCGAATCGATCAATCGCACTTTCCGCAGATTGACTTCGACATCGATCGAGCCATTCTCCGCCAGATACTGTTTTATCGGGCCATAGTTTGTTCGGCTCATCCCGTCGTAGAGCAGTCGATCAATATCGTTGAGTTCCTCTGTAAATCGCTCGATCCCAGGTAACTTCATCATGCCCGCATTGGGGTCGACACCATACAGGCTGACAGGAAACTCCAGTTTGTTCCACGGGTTTCGCAGCCGCCCCTGCCCCATGTACATCTCCGAAATGGCTAAGACATTGGGGTCCGAGCCGACGCGGTAGAGCAACCGCCGCGGAAATTGAGCGGACGCAAAAATTGTCTTGGTCCGAGGACTGACGATCACCAGATCGGCTGTAACTCGCCGAGCCACAGCGACACTGTTATCCATGGCTCCCTGGCGAATTCCCAACTGCACCAGCATCAGCATCACAGCCACAACGACGCCAGCCGCGGCAACCGCAAGTTTGACCTTGTTGTATGTGAGCTGGCACCAGGCCACAAAGAACGCGGAGAACATAAAGTTTATCTCGCTGACTGATGGCTGATGGCCTGCACTGATCCACCAGCAGCATCGGTTGACTTCGAGTCCGCAATGTCCAGCAGAATCGTGATTTCGACACGAGCGTTCGAAAGTCGAGCGACGGACTCTATCTGATCTGAATTCAGATCAATTCTCACTTCGACAACTCTCGCGTCAGTGTCGCTGACGGGATCATTCGTCAGCACAACTTTGCGAGAAACCAGGTTCCCGATCTCAACGACCTTCCCGTCGATCTGATGACCTGACGAATCAATACTGATCCTCGCCGCCATCCCCAAATGGACCAGCGATACATCCGCTTCGAACACTTCCGCCACGGCCTGCATTCGCAGCACATTGCCCAGTTCGAGCACTCCGCGGTCGTTCAGCTTCTCCCCGGGATGAGTATGGATCTTCAGAATTCGACCTGCCGTCGGAGCAATAACGACCGATGCGTCCGCGTCCGCCTGGGCCCGTGCGACAGAAGCCCTCGCTCCCGCGATCTCCTTCTCCGCCACGGCCACATCGACGTTACGAATCTCCTTAAGACTTTCCAGCGTTCCCGCGGCTCGACGCTGTTCCAGCAGTAGTCGATCAAACTCCCATTGCCGCTGATCAACTAACTCGATGGAGATCGCTTGTTTGGCATGCAGCTCTTTGGCTCGGTTCAAATCCCGAGCCGCCACTTTCGATTGGGATTCGGCCATGTTGACCGCCGCTTGCTGGGCTTCGATGTCTCCTGCTTTCGCTCCGGCTTTGATTTGTTCCAGTCGAGCTTCCGCGGTGGCCAACCGAGCCTGAGCTTCTTCCAGAGCCGCCATGCGACGCGCTTGGTTATCGAGTATTGCCAGCGTTGCACCGGCATCGACGTCGTCACCTTCCTTTACCAACAGTCGTTCAATCACCGCGCCTTCGTTGCCGGAGCTGGGAGATAATTGCAGAATCGTACCGGCCGGTTCAAGTCGTCCGAGCGAATGCACCTGGACTCGCTTCGCAGGCTTCAATGATTCTATGGCAGCCTTCGCCGCCACGGTTTGGGCCTGGACATGTTGATAATAAAACCAACCGCCGACACTGCCACCGACGAGCAGAAGTGTCATCAGGAGGCGAAGTCGACCGCGTGTTGTCTTTCGAGGAGAAGGATTGCTCATTGCTGCACCTCCGGAACAGCGATCCGTTCTGTAACGATCTCCTCTGCCCGAGAAGACAACTGCATCTGAGCTGCGATACGTACTCGAAGGCTCTCCGCGACCTTATCAATCAGGGGATCGTCAGGGCCGATCAGGCCCATAAATTGCCACAGCAATAAACCATCGATCGTCAGCCACACCAGCAGTTGCTCCATCCCGTCTCGTGGATCACTCAGACAGCGGTTCCTCATCCGAATCGCCAGGTCTCTTAAAGGTTGCATCGCGCCGGGACTTGTCACAGCGCCGGCCAGGGTGGCTACGAAGAAGCGAGCCAGCACATCGGCGTCAACGTCGTTGGGTTTTGATTCTGCTGGCGACTGCGGAAACAGGCAGTCCAGCATGCAACGGGCCCATCGCATTCGCGGCTCAGGGTCGTCGATGACTCGCCGCATCAGCATCGTTTCGCATTGCTGACTGAAGTATTCCAACACTCCCCGGATCAGCTCATCCTTGCTTGGGAAGTGGTACATCACGCCGCCTTTCGTGATGCCTGTTTCGCGGGCGACGTTCTCGAGAGTCATTGCCAGCAGCCCGTCTCGGCTGGCGATCCTAATTGCGGCTTCGCAGATTTTGTCTTTAGTCACGGCAGTCATCGCTCTTCGTCAGAAAACTACTTGGTTTTTTTTACTGTACCGTGCGGATTGTTCGCCGTTAACCGCAATTCATTCGGGGAAATTACTTTTTGTGTCGCGAGAATGGCGTTCCGTTGATTGAAGTTGACGCATGCTCCCTGTTGCGCAAAGGGATTGGTCACCTGACCCAAAACGCATAGCAGTATCCTGAACCGAAAGTGGGGGGATCTTGCTGAGCCGGAGAACATCGCCATTCCTGAGGTCTCCTCGGGCACCCTGTCTCAATCCTCGCCCGTCGAGCGTCAAGAATGAATCAGTTGTTTCCGATTCCCGGAGGAGGAAAGTGGCGGCCTGCTTGAGACTCTTTGTCGGGTGGCGTACGATGCTGTCTCTACGCAATAATGTCAGCAGAAAATAGGATGATTTCCATGGCCGACGCCACGGTCACCGGTCAGGTCCACTTGATTGAACCCACAAAGTCTTTTGGACAAAAAGGCTTCCGTAAACGCATGGTTGTGCTGGAGCAGACCAACGGCCGTTTTACGAATTACCTCCCGCTGGAGTTCGTTTCTGACGCTTGTGATTCGGTCGACAATCTGAAGGTCGGCGACAAGGTGAAGGTGTCTTACCGACTCACAGGCCGCAAATGGCAGCGGGACGAAATGAGCGAAGTCAAATTCTTCCTCAGCGCGGAAGCGACCGGATTTCAGTTGATCTCAGGCGGTGAATCATCGGCTTCAGCAATCGCTGACGACGAACCCGACTTCGGCCCCGCTGACGAATCTGCTCCGTTTTAAGCAGCCTGCTCTAAGCGGCCCGTCGGGCATCAGCCTGCGCTGCGTACAACGTCGAGAGCAAACGGGATCTCCCGCAAGCGGCGAGCAATCTTCGAAATGAGTGACAGGACGCGCGAATGCATCGGCCTCATTTGCGAGGTGCTCAACGCCTTCTAAGTCGCTTTCCGTGGGCAAGCAGAGCAAAATCAGAGGATCCAGCCGCCACCCAGAACGTGGTCGCCGTTGTACAGGACGGCCGCTTGTCCCGGTGCCACGCCAAAGATGGGATCGTCCGGAATAATCGTGGCCCGGTCGTCTTGCTCGACCTGCACAGTACAGTTTTCTGAAGCCTGCCGATAACGCACTTTGACTTCGCAGCGAAAACTGTCGCCGGGACGATCAGCCAGCCAATTGAGCTGGTGGATTCGAATCGATTTCGTCGCGAGATCTTCGCGGAGCCCAAGGACCACCTGTCGGTTCTCGGGATTGATCCGGATCACAAATCGCGGCTCCCCAAACGCAATCCCCAGCCCCTTGCGCTGGCCGACGGTAAAGTGTTCGTAGCCCTCATGCTGCCCCAGTACGCGACCTTCCAGATCCACAAAGTCTCCGGCCGTTCCGTCGTGGCCACGATAGCGTTTTAAAAACCCTGCGTAATCCTGATCGGGCACGAAACAGATTTCGTAACTATCCTTTTTGTCTGCAACACGAAGTCCGGACTGGCGAGCAAGTTCTCGAATCTCCGGCTTCTGAAATGTTCCAATCGGCAGCAGCACGTTAGGCAGAAGTTCTCGTCGAATCCCAAACAACACGTAGGACTGATCTTTGTTGTCATCGTCGCCGCGGAACAAGCCCCATTGCTGAGTCGTCTCGTTCTGCTGAAGTCGAGCATAGTGCCCTGTGGCGATGTAGTTCGCACCAACCTGCTGAGCAAACTCCCAGAGCTTTCCGAACTTCAGCCAGTTGTTGCACTGCACACAGGGATTCGGTGTCCGCCCCGCAAGATACTCGTCAGCAAAGTAGTCTTTGATCCTGCGAAAGGCATCCTGCAGGTTTAGCGAGTGAAATGGAATCCCCAGGCGGTCCGCCACACGTCGCGCATCGGCCGCATCTTCTGAACTGCAACAACCCTGCCGATGAGCCGGTGCGTTTACGATGGGCAGCAGATTTCCGCCCGGCAGTGCGCAGGCGGTCTCGGTTTCACCGGATCTCATAAACAGGCCGATGACTTCATATCCCTGTTCATGCAACAGGACTGCGGCGGCGGAACTGTCAACTCCACCACTCATTGCCAGCACGACTCGTTCTGCCATCGTTCGACTACGCTAACCCAAAGAAAACTGTTTGAGCTTCCTCACGAAGCCCACTGCGGAAAGCTCTGAGTTTACCGCATTTCCGACAAAAGGCACTCGCCAAATGAAACGACGCGGGGATGATTGCCAAAGCAACCATCCCCGCGTCAGGATTCTGAATGGAGAGACTCCCCCGCCGCTCAAACGGCCGGAGGACTCACGGCCGATTTGTTCATGCAACCCCGGCCACAGCCTTTTCCATCATGTCTGATTCCTGGTCGGATTCATCAGCAGCTCGGCCAACTGGCAGTTTGTCTTTAACATCATAAGCCAATCCGACAGCGCGAAGAGCTTTGATCGACCACCATGTGATATCGAATTCCCACCATTTGTGACCAGCAGGAGCAACCGCTGGATGAGCATGGTGATTATTGTGCCAGCCTTCGCCGTACGCGAGGATGGCGACCCACCACAGATTGCGAGAATGATCGCGAGTATCGTAGTTGCGGTAGCCCCACAGATGAGTCGCAGAATTCACAAACCAGGTGCTGTGATAGGCTGCAACCATTCGTACACACATGCCCCAGACAACAAGAGACGCTCCCATTTGCCAGCCACCAATGGCCCAGCCAGCGGCCAGCAACACAAGTCCGCCGCCCCATAGCCACAGAGCAAACGTCTTCTCGAAGAACTGCAGCATAGGACGGTCAACGAGTTCAGGCACGTAACGGCGATACAGGATTCGAGAAGACTCGGTAGTGCGTTTTGGGAACAACCAAAGAATATGTGACCAGGCCCCATTGACGACGATCGGTGAATGCGGATCGCCGTCCTGATCGGATTTCTGATGATGCAGGCGATGAGTGGCTGCCCAGGTCAGAGGAGAGCCTTCTCCCGACAAACATCCGCAAGCCATCGCGACAAATTCCGCGGGTGCTCGCAGCTTCATCGACTTGTGAGCAAGGTAGCGATGATAGCCGAGACAAATTCCGATGCTGCAGGTGGCCCAATGCAGAGCCAGGCAGACTGCCACGCCAGTCCAACTGAAAAACATCGGCATGAAGGCGAATAACGCGCCGACGTGGACTCCGATCAGGAACAAAGTCACAACCCAGTCAACATTGCTGAGCTTCAATTGATCTTTGTTAAATGCGGCAACAAGTTGGTCCGTATCCGCCTGAAATTTAAGACGCTTGATCTCTGCAGCAGAAAGCCCACGATCCGATGGCTGATCGTCGACAGGCTTTGTGAGCGGTATTGCTGTTGACATGTGATATTTCGTTGTAGAAGTCATTTAACTTTTGTTTTCAGCGCCGCCGGATGGCCTCATTACGACCAAAGAGCTTGCTGACTTCCTCACGATAGGCCCATTGTCGACCTGCAGCAACAGCATCGTGTTTTGCCGCCGTCATGACTGTGTCAAAACTTCGTCAACGTCGCAACCCATTGCGGTAAATCAGCTTACGACACGTGAGACGTCTGGGAAATCGCTTCTGAAGAACGGGAAAGCGTCCGAATGACACTCGCAACCTCGCAAAAGGATTCCCGGCTCCCAAAGCAGGTTGTGGGGCTCGGCTGACACCTTGACGTCTCGCTGGTAGGCAAATGCCTGTTTTACGAGGGGAAACATTCGTTAGTCGGACGGAATTTCTATCTCGCCTCACGTGCGTCAGAATGTGCTCCAACGGGCTCTCTAAGTTCTGCAATGGCAGACAATCAAGTCGAGCAAGGTCATCCGAACAAGGGCAATACGAAGTCAAGCATTTTTTGTGCGACGCCAGATTTGCGTCGATAGCCTAAATGACGTACCGGGGCGACTGATTCTTCTTACCAATGAAAAGTGTCAAGAAAGCCAGTCCCGTTTTGAGCCAGGCCCATACGATCTCTCGCCATGATTTCATCGGGTAGCGCAGGCTGACGATTGGGAAACATCGCAAGGAGATCTTCATTTGTCAGGCCCCGGGCGACGGCCCCATTCGAATTTTCAAAGGTGATTTCCTATCTGTTGCTGATCATCTGCTGAGAGTGCCTATGGACATGTGTATTTATCGCCATTAGGATAGTTCATTGATATGCACGACATCTCTGTTTTTTCGGACTGCATGCACCATGCCCACTTCGTCTGCCCTGAAGCATCTCACCGCAGTTCTGCAGCTCCTGGCAGGCCCGCAGGCCGTTCCTCGAGCTGACCAGCTCGCCGCAGTCGACGCAGTTCTTCAGCCTGTCGCTCGTGTCCTTGTGGTCCAGGCCACCGGCTGGGGTAAAAGCGCCGTCTATTGGGCGGCAACCACAGCGCTGCGAAAGGCGGGCGGCGGAACAACACTTGTCATTTCCCCGCTGCTGGCACTGATGCGCGATCAGGTGACCGCCGCAGGTAAAGCGGGCCTCAAGGCCGAGAGCATTAACAGCACCAACATTGACGATTGGGATCCAATCTTTCAGGCACTCAAGAACAACCAGCTGGACGTGCTGCTTGTTTCACCCGAACGACTTGGTAATCCTGCCTTCGCGGCACGACTCCCCCAACTGCTTGCTCAAACATCGCTGATTGTCATTGATGAAGCCCACTGCATCAGCGACTGGGGATTTGATTTTCGTCCCGATTATCAGCGACTCGCTCGCTCCCTCCTCGCTGCACCAAACGCCGCTGTGCTCGCCACCACTGCGACTGCTAACGAACGAGTCACCGATGACGTCCGCAGACAACTGGGCAAAGGCACCGCCGTCTTTCGTGGCACTCTCGCCCGAACATCCCTCCGACTCTCCGTCATCCCCGGAGTCTCCGCCGTGGAGCGATTCGCATGGATCGCTGACGCCCTGCAAACTCTGCCGGGCTCGGGCATCATCTACACGCTCACCGTAGCGGAAGCCGAGCGGTTGGCGGGCTATCTTCGTCAATGCGGCTTTGACGTTCCGGCTTATACCGGCCAGACGGAAACAGCCGACCGCCTGCACATTGAACAGCAACTGCGGAAAAATGAACTCAAGGCCGTCGTCGCCACTTCTGCACTCGGCATGGGCTATGACAAGCCTGACCTTGGATTTTGCCTCCATCTCGGCTCACCCGGGACTCCCGTTGCGTACTACCAGCAGATCGGCCGCGCCGGTCGTGCCCTCACACACGCAGAAGCTATTCTTCTTCCGGGCAGTGGTGATGAAGCAATCTGGGAGTACTTTGCAACGGCCAACATTCCCAGTCAGGAAAACGCCGACCGTGTTCTTGAAGCGCTCTCAGAACGGCCTCAGTCGGTCATCGATCTTGAGGGCGCAACGGCCATTCGCCGCGGACGACTCGAAGCACTTCTTCGGATCCTTGCTGTCGATGACGCCGTCGAAAAGGATGGAAGCAAATGGACCGCCACCGGTCGACCTTGGATGCTCGACTCACGTAAATGGGACGCACTCCTTGCGGGACGCCGTGAAGAGGCGGACCTCATGCGCAACTATGCCCATGGGCGTGGCTGTCTCATGGCCTACCTTCAGCAGGCACTCAGCGATCCCAATCCGGCCCCGTGCGGCAAATGCTCTGTTTGTACGGGACAACTGCCGGAGCCGGGACTTCACCCCTCCGCCAGCGCAATCAACGAAGCCCGCCGGTTCCTCCGCCAGCAGGACGTGATCTTCGAACCCCGGAAAATCTGGCCCAATGGCTGCACTCGCAAAGGGACCATCTCCGCAAAGCTCTCCGCCCGCGCTGTTGCCTTTGCAGACGATCCGGGCTGGACCGAAGAGCTGGAAGCATTCGCGCGAAGTGGCATGACAATCGTCCCCTCTGATCTACTTGATGGCGCAGTCAGCCTGCTGCAGCGTTGGAAGAACGACTGGGAGCAACGCCCGGCGCTGGTCATGCCAGCCCCCGCTCCCGACTCTGAAATGCAGAGTAACCGACAATTGGCCAATCATATCTCGACAATCGGGCGACTGCCCCTGTTCGATGCCTTTTCATGGCAAGGTCCGGCCTGCCCGGAAAACCAGCCCAGCGCATCACACGTGAAGCATCTGGAGAAAGCCATTCGCCTCCAGAAGCTCACCGACCTGCCAGCCGGCCCTGTTCTTCTTTGCGCCTCGACCGCTCGCACCTGCTGGACAATGACGCTCGCCGCAGCTTTGCTTTCGGAAGCTGGCGTCAAAAGCGTCATGGCGATCGTGCTGCACCGGCAACCTTAGACTCGGGCGCCTCTCAAAGAAGTCACATTTAGCCGGAAGGAATCTTCTTCTGTTGGCTAACGACAGCCGTTGAACTTCTCCGTATCAGCCGGCCGTGCATTTCGTCGAAATGCAGAGGAATCCAGCGGTCCATCACCATGCAATGACCTGCGTTTGCAGTTCAACGCACGATGGACATCGAGCTGGCGGTCATCAAGAGGACATCCTCTGAGTCGAACTGGCCGGTGCCTTCAATGACGAGCAGTTCGAAATCCTTGACTTCGAAAAGTTCCCGAGCATCCATGGAGATAGTTTTGCCGGCTTCATCGTGGAACTCCACTAGCGCCATCATGCTCTTGACGTCGCGGCGGCAAAACGGACATTCGTGCGGGTCATGAGACTCGTCCCCGTCATGTCCCGTGGCGTCGGTGACAAAGAACTTCGCAGAGCCATTGACAAATGGCGGAAACTCACCGGCATTGATACGGACTCGAACCTTAAAAGGCGTCCCGGGTTTTAGTTCGCCCGACTTTAACGAAGCGCGGATTTCTGAGACGGGTGTTTCCTTCGTTTCGGTGGACACGTTCAGAAAACGATTCCGTATTCCAACCAATTCGGGATCTATTGTCTCCCCACAGCCCGGCATGACGAGCAGGAGCACCAGCATGGCAACGAAACTGCAAGTCATCAGTCGTCGACTGTGCCTGAGTGTTTTGAAATCAGAAGTCAGATTCGTCATGGGGTGCTCCGTGGCCTTCAATTCGGGTGTTTAGTTCGGGTTAGCTGCCGGAGGAGCTTCAGCAGGAGCCGTTGTTTCTACGGCTGGCGTTTCCGATGTTGCTGATGCTGGTTTATCTGGTGTCGCTGCGTCAGGCTTCGGAGTTTCGGTTGGATTCAGCAGCGATTCAAGTTCCAGCACCGCCGCATCAATCGTTGCGGATTCCTCGGCATAGGTTGATCCTTCCTGACCATGCATCGTTTTGTCAACGCGACCGAAGGCGTCCATTAAAGTGTCGACTGCCTTCTGAATGGAAGCTTGCTTTTCGGAATCGATGTTTTCCTTTTTGGTCAGTTCCGGTATTGCCAACAAGACGTCGCCTACCTCGTGCAACGGATCATGAGCGGTATCCATGTCGTTTGCCGCAAATGCATCACGAATCGTATTTCGCAGCGACGTGAGTTCAGCCAGCCCTTCACCAGATGTCGTCGGCGCATGACTATGGTCGTGATTATGTTCTGCAGCCGCGCCGCCGGCCTTTGCGTCGTGCTGCCCGACATTGTCGGTGCAGCCTGCGAATAACGTCACAAACGACAGTAAAACGAGTTTCGAAGTAGGACTGACTGAACCGTGCATTGCGCTGACCTTTTTGGAAGAATGAAGAGCATTTGAGTTTGGACGACAGTGACCAGGGAACTCAAATTGTTCCGTGGATGTTGGTGTTTTCATTCGTACAGATCAATGCTTATGTTCTGGCGCACCAATGGCGACAATCGCTCCTGGTGTTCCTCCGACAATGGATTTTGCACGGATTGTCAGATCCTTAAGGCTTAAGACCCAGATAGAGCCTTCGCCGGGATTGGTAAAGCAGGCGATTCGGCCTTCTGAATCAAAGCCGATCGCGTGGTGTCCATTATGGCCGTCAACCTTGCTGGCCCCGACGGGAAGAGTTTTCGAGATTGCAGCGTCCGAGAAGTTTCGATCGCCATTTGGATCCAGGTCAATGATTGTCAACTTCTCCTGTTTGTCGCCTTCTTTCTTGTCGTGAAACAGGAAAGCGTAACGTTTCCCACCAGCAGCCAGAACGACTTCCGGCGTTGTTAAAGTAAGTCCCTCTTCGACTGCAATGGGAAGTTTAACGATCCTTGGCGGTGTTGCATTGGCCTCCATGAGGCAAAGGCTGGACTTGCTTTCTCCGCCTCCGGTCGTGAATAAAACCCAGTTGCGATGATTCACGAAAGCGCCGGTGCGATTGGGTTTTTCCGCGCCTTCATCTTTTCCCAGCGAGATATGATTCACCATCACAGTCTCTGCTGTCTTTGACAATGAAGTATCCGCATCAACCCAGCAGACACCATCTGCTGGTGCAAAGAAGACTCGTCCGGAGTTTGCCGTTGCTCCGTGGATCACACCCGTCGGCAGATTGAATGAGTAGGCCGTTTTGTCACCCTCCGCCTTCTGAAGATTGACGACGTCAACTCGACCCATATTCGGTCCGCCACCGTCAATCCATGTGGAATAACAAACAGCGTTATCAACCGCCGCCATCGTGATATGGTTTCCTCCACCGGCAAAGAAGTTCCCGCACTCTTTGGCTGGCTTTGAGAGAAGGTCTTTGGGATTCAGATGAGTGAACCCGTTCTTCTTGTCATTCGCCATGTAGAAGTGACCGTTGTAAAGATAAAGATGGGCCGGGTTCCCCTGCTCTGTATCTAGCCGGCTGCCTCTGATGGATGGCAAGGAAACAAACTTCCAGTGGGAATGATCGCCGTGTGGCTCTTCGCGGACACCAGTGTCGACGGCGATCCATCCGCTCTGGAATTTTCCCTCATCATTGTCACGGACACCTACGAGCAGGTGTCCCTCGGCATGCTCCATTTGCACCAGATCCTGCTTCTCGCGATCGAGCTTTGGGAAGTCCTTGACCGGCGATGCGGAAACAATCCACTGCTCACCGCCATGGACTTCTCCCCACATCAAGGTGTCTTTATCTCGATCCTGCCAAAGGACTCGAGCAATCCTGGGGCCGCGATCGCCGGCATCGCAAGCCTGTGAAAAAAGTGCCAGACCAAATCCCAGAGCGAGAGCGGTCCTTAGCGGTCGCAAAGCACACGAATGAAATGTCATATTAAACTCCCTTATCTTTCTTGATGATTCTAAAGCAATACTTGCCGCATGCACAGCAGTCATTTTGAAGCCCTAAGGATTGTCGGGCAGTTCGCATCATTTCACGAAAGGACTACCAGTGCCTTCTGACGTACGAAACTTCCGGCCCTCGAAGTGAATGCAGGACCATGCCAGAGCGTCCGGGGTTCCTCGAAACCAGTAGAATCTTCGATCTGATTTTCCGGACACCAGAATCTGTGGTGAGCCTTCAAAGTCGGTGCTTCCCTGAAAGCTGGTGTGAACTTGAAAAAACTTCATCAGCACCTCTTCGTCCGATTCGTTAAGTGACGTCTGGTGAGTCCATGTCTTTCCGTCAGCAGTCCATGACGAAGGGACGTCCACTTTTGTAGACGCTGCGGTTTTCACTGATGTTTTGCCACACCCCAGAAACAGGATCGACGTCGTAAGAAGTAAGAGAAAACCTGTTTTCATAGAATCACGCCTTAACCTTTATCATGAACTGCTTTGCTGGCGGCTGCCTGGTTCTCTGCGATTCTCTTCATCGCTTAAGTTCACTCGTGAATCGACTGATCACGCATCAGAATTCGCCCAGCACCTGTCCATCGTTGCGAGCGAATACATTGCGGAATAAAGCCAGGTTGACGTTCTCGGAAACGAAGCGAACACTGCCGTCACAGAGCGACAACTGAGCTCCCCCGACGTGCAGACTTCGCGGACCGGACACGACTTCTCCGTGATTGCCGAAGTCCGGGCTTTTTGAATTCGGTGGATAGTAGCCCTGAATCAGGGTGTGAAATCCCGTTGATGAAATCCAGATTCCGGCCCGATTGCCAGTGAAGTTCGTGGACGCAGTTGATTCCATGGCTTCAGCCGTCGGCACGCACGACGCTCCAAGATTGACTCGCTTCATCTGGCGTTGAGGATTGACCAGAGTTGTTGTCGCCGCCTGTCTGTTACCAAACAATGTCTCTGCCATGAATGCGGTGTTGCTGGTTCCATCGGTGATGTCACGAAACTTGATACTCGAACCCCGCCAGAAGAGTCCATCATTATTGCCCGAGCAGTAGTTCAACTGTGTTCCTGACCCACCATTCACAAGATAGTTGCCGCCAGCCCAGGCAAATCCAAACGAATCAGTGAACATCGGATTCCCAGAGTCACTGGGGCACATCAGCACAGAAATGCGAGTCCCGGCCACAGCAGCAATCGCGGGGTTCACTTGCGGATTCCACGCCAGCCCGATGGTCAGCGGCTGATTAAAGTTGATGAGACTATGCAGGCTGCCCTGTTCATGAAATGGCAGCAACTGAGCCTGAGCTGAATAGCCATACAAGGATGCGCCAGCTTGAAGTGGAAACGAACTGTGCGTGTCAGCGTAGTTGTGAGCCGCCAGTGCTAATTGCTTCAGATTGTTTTTGCACTGCGTTCTTCTCGCTGCTTCGCGAGCCTGCTGGACGGCGGGCAATAACAGTGCGATTAGAATTGCGATGATCGCGATTACAACCAGCAATTCGATCAGGGTAAATCCTCGTTTTCGTACGGAAGCGATTTGAGACTTTAACATCTAATATTTTCCTTATGGAGATTTAAATTAATCAGTAATCAGAAGGGTCTGAGTTTGCGCGTTGTCGGCAGGGGTGATGCCCGATTCTGTCGTGCAATCTGCGCAACTCGAGCCTGGTCCGCCGATCGTGAATCGTGGCTACAGGGCCAGATCACGAATGCGAATTGAAGTTGCTCGGCAGCGACGAATTGCGCACTGCTGCTGCACTTGCGGATCGAAGTGGCGTCGCAGTTCTGCATGCGCGCCCTCGTCAACGCAGAGGATACGAGTGCATTACGCGAGCACATTTCGAGGTGCAACGGTTGCAGTTCTGTTAAGAAGAGCCATCAGGCAACGACATCACATCTACTTGAGTTGACAGCTCAAGCCTTGATGGATTCTGCTGTTTCTGGCACGAATCACGGAGAACTGCGATGTGAGACGCTCAAGCCGCAGGCGGAGCGCGACATTTCGGCGGCAGGCCAAATCCCAGCATTGGGTCTGCGCAGGCCGGCACAATAAGAGGCACGATCTGCTCAGGAGCTGCCGAGAGTTCAACGACAGATGTCAGAATTCGTGGAGCGGCAATCGCCTGACAGATCGCGCAGTGGGCACAATCATGAGGGGTTTGCTGATCAGGCTGGCCTGGGTCTGATGAGTGGGTTGCTGAGCTGGCACTGTCGTTGCCATGGTCGTGGCAACATCCGGCGAGGCAGCGAGCCAACGGACGCTGTGTCGGGCAGGCTGACGCGGAATGGGATTTCTGAGTCGACGTGAAGCACTGCACGCCGCCACAATCGACAAACGAATGCAGCCACGGGGCGAACGCGGGAATCAGGAGTTGCAGCGCAACCTGAAGCGAAATAAGAATTTGAAAGCGACGCGTATGCATGCTCTCTGGGCCAAGTAGTATTGAATAACCAACTTAGGGCCCGACCAGTGCCGCACATTCTAATGACTTGTGCGATTTGTCAATTGGTATTGAGGGAGCATTTCTTCGGAAATCACAAGTGGGGGTGAGATCCGTACTCCGTACACGCTCTTACTTTCGCTTCGCGCGTTCTACAGTCAACGTGATCTCGTTGGATGCTGTGGGTTGAACGAGCGCGGTCAGTGGAGATGACGAATAGGAGCTGTAAAGCGGATCGATCGGATCGCCATGATCCATCGAATGTCTGGGGAGACCATCACTCACAATCATCTGCATGACGATCGCTTTGTGTGTCCCTTCAACAGCGCCATCACTACTGGCGAATGTGCCAAGGATGAAGGTGCCATCAGGTTGAATCGATCCCTGAGCGTTCATTGTTCCCGCTTTGGAAAGCAGTTCAACTGTCCCCAGCATGACGGGTTTGCCATCTGAAAAGATAACTCGTCCTTTTACTTGATAGGTCGTTGGTTGCTTTTCACCGCATCCATTGGATGTGATGATCAGAACAATCGCCGCAGCGAGGATGGTGCGACGGCCAGCGTGAAAGCTCGAAAGGACTGTCATGAGCGGGTTCTTAAAAGTCACCAACCTGAACACCGTCAGATCGATGACAGAGACTGGCCAGTATTCGGGTGTTGAGGCTGGAATTGACCGCCCTCGCGCTGCCGTCAGCAAAAGCGAACTGGCACATTCCGGTATGAGCACTGCCGAAGGAGTAAACGGAGGCTCGCTGATCGTTGGGGTGATGCGCGATGGGAACTCCGGGGCCACCGATTCTTGCAAAATGAGTCAGATGCCGACCCATATAAGCAGGACCATTCCACGGGCTCCGTGAGAGCTTGTCGGGCGGTACGTGAGGTTCACCCACGAGGATTGTCTGGCTGGTCCCGTCTTTCAAATCACTCATGGAGACGGTATCGAGCCAGCGACGTTTTAAAACAATCTCTCCATTAAGTGACTTTGCTTCGTCAATTTCCGGTGTACTGGAAATCAGGACCCCTGTGCCATAGCCACCCCAGTAAAAATCTGTCGGCAGGCCGGCTGCTCCCGGGGAATTGTCTCCATGATTTGCGACATAATCCGCGACAGCTCCGCCAGGGATTGGCTGGATTCCTCCTTTGCAGCCGCAGGGAAATCGAATCTCAACCTGAACGTCCTTGGTTACTGCATCAGAAGCAGAATGCCTTTCCGGGCACAGATAAGTGGAGACCACAGACGAACGGGCCTCGGAGGAATGCAGACCGTAGGGCTTATAGACCTCCCACTGACTGAATAACGCTGATTGCTCAAGGTGCGGCAGAATATGAATCAGCCACGTCGGTTCATCAAGTCCCTCGTCGGTGCCGTCACTGCTATTCGATGATCGATTGGAATTCAGGATCAATCGAGCCGGAGGGAACATTCGATTGGCATCGTGAAAGTTATGGATCGCCAACCCGAGTTGTTTGAGGTTACTGAGGCATTGCGTTCTTCGAGCAGCTGCGCGAGCCGCCTGGACAGCGGGCAGCAGGATTGCCACAAGGACTCCGATGATGGCAATAACCACCAGAAGTTCAATCAGCGTGAAGCCTGATCGGACATTTGAATTCGCAGGGGGGACTTCAAAACTATGCGAACGGGAATGCATTCTGGTCGACCTTGAGCGGCAGTTGAAGTGGCTTCGACGCGATGACACTCTCATGACGCTGAATCAATGTCAGTACATGAGCCTGCTTATCGGTCTTGCGAAGACGAACTGTTTTCGACCAGAAAAACACGTTCGCGGCAAATCGCTGGAACAGATTAACGGCAGAGCAGACTCCAGAGAACGCCGTTTTTCCAAAAATTCAGGCAGTCTAATTGCTCTGGGCAGACCGCGGTCCGGATTTGCAGTTAATCCGCAGTGGCGGGACCTGCGGCCGCGCGAATGCGTGTCAGCAAGGGGCCGAGGGAGTTCAGGGGTTTTCCGAGTTTTTTTGCCACTTGTCGATAGCTGAGGCCGTCAAGATAAATCCACTTCAGGACCTTTGCCGCCTCCTGTGGAAGTCGAGAAAATAAACTTTCCACGTGATCTCTCTGCTCTAGCTGACGGCTCGGCGGAGCGTCGTTGGAGGCATAGTCGACAGCCGCCTGATGAGCATTAACGTGTCCCATCGCCTGCAAATAGCGATGTTGAGTCAGCTTGCGTACGACGGCTCTGCGAGTAATCACAGACAGATAAGTCGCCAGCGAGCTACGTCCCCGAAACGATCTCAGGGCGGCCATATCTCGCAAAAGCAATTCGGCAAATGTCTCTGCGCAGAGATCTTCGATGTCGTCGGCATTCAATTTCAGGCTGTGAGCCTGAGCGGTATGCTTGATAACCTGAATGATCAGGCCGGTGAAGCGGTCGACAAAGAGTCTCCACGCACCACTCTGGCCAGCCAGGAGGTCATTCAGAAGTTTTCGATCAATGTCTGTTAGTGGCACGGCAAAAGCTCAATTCGTGTGGTCGCAGCCTCGCCGAAAAATCGCACGAAGCCGGAGATCAGAAGCCATGTAGTCACGTAGAAGACTCGTGGAGCCAGGAAACACCACAGAAACCAGTGTTTCGAGGTCACGTGAGAATAAGGGGCGGAAGATTTGAAGAATGTCACATCAAGCACAAACGTTATTCAGTCACGACAAGGGTCAGTAACGATGTTTTATCGCCGGTGGATGAACTCCGGCCAACGGATTCTCTTTGATCGGAACAACCCCCTTGCCCGATTTCACTGGCGATGCTTTTCATCTGCGAAGATTGTGCCACTCCCCTGGGACGCCGACAACACTGGATTCGCTCCGCAGAGAACAATCTTTGATAAGCATTCCGATTGGGGAAACCTGAGAAGACTTCCGGAGGGCATCAGAGGGGCGGAAGACCGTTTTCCGCCGGACTTCGATTAGAGACTCCGTCTCAATTTGAACTCTGTCGGATTGCCTGTCTAACAAGTCTGGAAATTGCCGAAACAGATGTCATAAAACTCAGCTAAAGAACTGGCCGAAACTGGCCATGACTGAACTTGATGTTTGATTTCTGTACTTGTGCATCAATTCGCCTCATGTTGGGCGTTGTCATTTGTAAGTGACCAGATCTTCTGGTGGGAAAGGATATTCAATGACCCATGTCGTCGCCGAACCATGCTTCAATTGCAAATACACTGACTGCGTGGTCGTATGTCCAGTAGAATGCTTTTACGAAGGTGAAGCCATTCTGTTCATCCATCCGGATGAATGCATCGACTGCGAAGCTTGCGTTCCAGAATGCCCAGTCGCTGCGATTTTTCACGAGGACAATCTGCCGGCTGAGTGGTCAGCTTACAAGGAATTGAATGCCGAGATGGCTTCTCAATGTCCAGGGATCACAGAGCAGAAGACATCTATGGCCGACACGCACGGCTCTTGCACCGCTCCAAAGCGATAATTGCAGGCTCGCTTTCGCATAATAGAAAAACTCCGGTCCCAAATCAGGACCGGAGTTTTTTTACGCGCGGAACGAGGCTTTGGTGGCCAGTCGCCGGGGATCTGCTGAGGTCCCGTCTTATGGAAGAAAGCTGATCGCCTGCCCGCGCCGCTACAAATGCCCGCTCGGCTCCAAAAGATTGATCAGACTTGTACTGACTTGATCCTGAAAGATGATGCGAACCATGGCGGCTGGAACCCCGCTTCAAACCTCTGCCGGCAATTCGATTCGCGAACTGATTTCTTCCAGTTCCAGAAGCATGGCTTCGATAGTGGCGTCATCACGTTCTTCGGCTGCGAGCTGAAGCTTGCGCGATGGTTCTGTGAAGGCAGCGAAGCCCACTGTTCCTCCCGTGCCTTTCAGGCGATGAGCGATCTCGCGGACTTCCTGATAATCCATTCTGACCTGAGCTGCCCGCAGGCTCAGCATTGTGTCATCCATACAACCAACGAACGACTCGACGATCTCGCGGAATTCCGGAATGTCCAGTGGCAGAGTGGAGTGAATTGGTCTGCGGACCGTATTGCGAAACTCTCTTCCTGATTCTGAATCCAGGGGCTGGTTTCGATCGAGACCTCGGATCCCGGCGATTCCCGGCAACTGATCGAGAATCTCATCCAGCGAATCTCCGGTAATGGATGTTGAAGCAGACTGAGTTGCGTCGACTCTTGCGATGCGGTTGTTCGATGCAGGATGCTCGAGCGGTACAGGCAGTTCAGGTGGCGCATCGGTTGTTTCGAGGTATTCCGCGATAGTGCTCAACAGCAAATCGATGTTGATCGGTTTCGTCAGGAATCCGGAGCAGCCCGCTGTGGCACAACGCTGGCGATCCTGTTCCATGACGTTGGCCGTGAATGCCAGAATTGGCGTTTTCAAACCCTGGTCACGCAGGGTCCGTGTGGCCGTGAAACCGTCCATTACAGGCATCTGCATGTCCATCAACAGCAGGTCATAAGTGCCGCGGCTGGCTTTTTCGACCGCAATGGCACCGTTCTCGGCTTCGTCGACGGTCAGTCCGGCTTTTCGCAGAACGAGACCAGCCAGTTGACGGTTGGCCTGCGTATCGTCCGTGATCAGAACTCGTGCCGGCTTGAAATAGACTCTCAGGCCATGTTGTTTGCTTCGGGATGAAGACCGGAATTTCTCGGAAGCCTGCTCAACGTCCAGCATCGGAACACCAGACAGATCGCCAGTCGCGATGGCGAAGTAGAAGGTGCTTCCCACGCCGGGGTCACTTTGCACCGCAATTTGTCCCCCCATTGCCTCGGTCAGGCGTTTACTGATGGCAAGTCCCAGCCCGGTTCCGCCGAAGCGACGAGTGACTGATGAGTCCGCCTGCATGAATTCCTGAAATAGTCGACCTATCTGTTCCTGGGTCATTCCGATACCGGTGTCGGTGACTTCAAACCTCAGGAAGGGCTGGCCATTCTTTTCTTCCATACTGGCCACAATCCGGACACCGCCTTCAGCCGTGAACTTAATGGCGTTGCCCACCAGATTCATCAGGATCTGACGCAGGCGAGTCGGGTCAGCCTGAATTGTTTCCGGGATGGCACCACGCAGGTTGATCGAAAGGCTCAATGACTGTTGCTCGGCCTTCATTCGCAGAACATTGACGACTTCATTCATCAACTGATACGGACTGCACTCACGAATTTCAAGCTCCAGTTTGCCGGCTTCGATCTTGGAGAAGTCAAGGATATCATTGATCAACTCAACGAGGTGAGTACCGCTGGCGTGAATCGTGTCGAGATAAGTTGTTCGGATAGATTCAGAATCCTCGAGACCACGGCGAAGGATGTCTGTGAAACCGACGATCGCATTCATCGGGTTTCGAATCTCATGGCTCATATTGGCAAGGAAGTCGCCTTTCGCCTTATTCGCAGCGTCAGCTCCTTCCTTGGCAAGTTTCAAGTCGATTTTATTCTTCTCAAGTTGAGTCACATCGTCCAGTGATACCATGACCCCACGGATCTTGCCTTCATTCCCAAACAGCGGAGAGCAGTTGACTTTGAAGATCCGTTTTTCGCCGGATGGATCAACAAAATCCATCGTGACTCCTGAGACTGGTCGTTCTGCAAGGCCGCACTCAGTCCAGGGCATTGTTGTCGAATTGTCTGTTCGCTTCAGGCTCATCTCACTTGTTTTGCGGCCCACGAGTGAATCTGCTGAGCATCGAGCTGTTCTTGACAGCGCATTATTGGCGAGCAGGATTCGGTCATCGAGGCTGACGATCATCAGTCCTTCATTCAGAATGTCCAGGGCTTCTCGCACGCGTCTCGGGACGGCACGCGAGGGATCCAGATTTTTAAGCACGAATCGCAGAAACAGACGGAACGAAAAGAATCCGGAAACAGCAACGAACATCAGTAACTGCAGTTGAGCATTTTCGGCGAAAGCGTACCAGCGGCCGGAGTCAAGTGGCAGAAAGCTCACCTCCAGTTTGCCCCAGATACCTTCTGATGTGTGAGATAACGGGACCTGCATAAAACTAGCGTTGGAATTGTCCCCCATCGTCTCGGGCCACAATTCTTCGTGGTCACCAACCGCAACGACCAGAACTCCGTCAGCTCGTCGAACGCCAAGGCTGCGAACCTGTTTTTGTCGAGTCGCTACATTGCGCAGGATCTGCTCGATGCCAGTGCGGTCATTGTTGGACAACAGTAAGGACGTGCTGAACGCCAGCGACTCCGTGAGCTGCGCGCGTCCCTGAGTGATCTCGACATTCTGGTCGGGAAGCAGGCCGAGAAAGTTGGCTGTGATCAATATCCCGACCATCGAACACACGAGGCCGATTGTAATTCTTGAAGCAGCAGTCAGGTTTTTCATATTCAGAATTTCTGGTACCAGAAAGTAATGCAATGCTCAGGATTCATCATCAGTCACGAAGATTCATTTCGGAGAATCTCGGGTGACAGGCCTTACGTCTTTGGTGGCGGAGTGGCTTTGTTCAGGCGGGCTTGTTCGCGGTCCATAATCGTTTGCAGGGATTCCTTGTCATCGTCCTTCCCTTCGCCATCAATCACCATCAGCGGGTCAAGCATGGTCCATGCCGGAATCTGAGAGAGCACTCCCGAGAGCAGCATGCCACCTCGAACCGCCCAGATTAGGTAACCCACAGAGAAGCCGGTCGTGACGACACCGACCGACCCAACGACTCGGCCATCCATACTGACGTTACGGCTGAGCTTCTTCTCGAACGAGTCAATCTGTTCTTCCGTACGAGCCGCAAGCTCCCGATAGAACTCCTGACGCTGGAGTTCCAGCGGTGTTAGAGCCGTATGAACATCCCAACGTTGCGACATGGATCCTGATGCGCCAGTGTACGCTTCACCAAAAGAATATCGTCGTCCAGCATCTCTATCGGTCGCTGTCGTGCTGGCTGATGCAGAGGTTGCAAGCGTTCTGCCGGCGTCACCTTCCTGAATTTGCACCTGCGGAACAAATCCTGCCATATCGTCGTCGTCTGAGTTAGCGGCGGCAGAAACTCCGATGGCCAACTGTTCATCGTCCTCTTCGGAAGTGCTGTGAGCTGCGATTGCATTTGCCGCAGGTGCCCCCGTTGTATTGCTGGTCCCGCTCGAACTTGAAGCCGTCGATGTGGTCGAAGAAGTGCCCGAGGTCGAATTGGTGGTCGCCGTCCCGGATGAAGTGGTCGTTGTGCCTGTACTATTCCCGGAAGACGTCCCGCCGGAAGTACCACCTCCCACAAGAGGTGCCTGCACAAAGAGGCTCGCTGTCATTGTTGCTCCGGTAGTCTGACCATCAGAGCCTGCAAACCGAAAGCTGTCTGAGCCGAAGTAGCCTGTTGCGGGCGTGTACGTGAAGCTTCCATCAGGCCTTATCGTGACCGTACCGTGAGACGGCCCCTGGATCAGAACTACCGAAATGGAAGAGTCGTCCACATCGGTCGCTCTCAACAGAAGACCCGGAGTTGTTGCTGTCAGGGGCTGGCCGGAAAACGTCTCGCCGCTGTAATTCAGCAAGACCGGAGCATCATTGACCGCGATGACGCTGTGTGTGAACTGCGATGAGACGGTTGCACCCGCAGCATCTGTAGCGGTCACCCTGAGCACAGCGGTTCCGAAGGCATTTGTTTTTGCCTGCACCGAAAGAACTCCGGTGTTGGCATTGATACTAACGGAGTCCAACAGTCCTGCCGTCTGGCTGACGGTCGTTACTGTATACGTCAGCGATTCCAGATCCGGATCGTGGAAACTGGCTGCTGCGGTGATCAACTGGAGACCAGCGTCTTCATTGACGGAAGAATTCAGGATTCCAGATGTAATCGGACCTTCATTCACATTGGTAATGCCGAAAGCCACGTTTCGAACATGATCCGGATCACCGGCAATGGCGGAGTCATTGACTTGCCCTGTCACCAGAAAACTCCGACGGGCCTCATAATCAAGGCTGACACCGGCTTTGAGATAGAGCACATTAGCTCCATCCAGTTCAAAGAATGTCGCATCAGTTCCAGCGATCGAAATACTGTTAGTGCCAATGCCATCGTCGGTCACGACGAACTGACCGATTCGCAGCCGACTGTTGAGCACTGTATTCTCGGCGATCGACACTCTCGTTCGCACAAAGTCCAGAGTGGCTGGCTGGTTAACGGTCAGCGTGACGGTCACCGGAGAACTGTTCGATTCTCCATCATTGACGAAGTACGTGAATGTGTCGACTCCCGAGAATCCCGCCCTCGCCCGATACCAGAACGTGCCATTCGCGTTCATTCCGAATGCGGCGGCATTGGCAGGGCCGGACTGGATCACAGCTGTCATAGAATCATTATCCGGATCCATATCATTGTTCAGAACTCCGGAAGATGGACTGGAAACAGATAACTGCTGAGTGCCATCGACCGCATAGGAATCTGCGGTTCCCTGAGACACGTGATTCACGGTCAGCACGAATCCGGCCGTACTGCTGGCACCATTGAGGTCTGTGACCGTGATGTTAATCGGAACGGTATGCTCAGAGGCATGGCTCAATGATTGTCCGCTGCGGAGTCGTAACTCGCCATTGACGACTTCAAATCGAGTGTCGTCAACTGTTGCGGTATGTCGGTCTCCGAAATCCACATCCGTAAATGTTAAACGGGCGACGGAAGCTCCCGAGATTCCTTCGGTCACACGCAGGTCTGACAGAGCGAGGTTATTCGGTGCGGAGTTGTTAACCGCAACAACGAATGGCCCGCCGGTCATTGAATGAGTCCCGTCTGCGTCGGTTCCGGACACGGTGATGGATCGCGTTCCACCAGGAGTCGCGTAGACGTGGGACACTGAGCTGAGATTTCCGGCGACCGTTTCTGAAGGAGTACCGTCACCCCAGTTTATGGTCCATGACGTAATCGCGTCCTGCCCCGGATCAGTCGACGACAGATTCAGGATGTAGTTCGCTCCACTGTTGACCGACGAATCTCCACTGACCGTGATGATTGGCGGCGTGTTGTTGACGGTCAGCGTTGTTGTCACAACCGTTGACAATCCTGCAGCATCCGACACTCTCAGCCGGACATTGCGAATCCCATCGTCGTTGACACCCGGGCTGTCGGTGATCAACTGGGACCATGTTCGCGTGGGATTGATTCCGGTTGCATCGTCGAAGACACTGTCACCATCAAGATCCCATTCATAGGTCAAAACATCACCATCGGGGTCGTTCGATCCGGTTGCATTGACGGTCAGATCCTGCCCCTCGGCAATAACGTACGGGCCGTCCATGATCGCGTCAGGAGCTTCATTGACGTTGGTCACGGTCAACGAGAAAGTGACAGTGCCATCCGGGCTTCCCCCGACGTCGATGTCATCAATCTGCAGATCCACAGTCAGAAAAGTCTGACTTTCGAAGTTCAGCAGAGTCGAAGTGTTAATGTACAGACCCTCTCCGATGACAGAGAACATGGAGGCATCTGCGCCCACCAGTGATAACTGATTAGTGCCGAGGGCATCGTCGACGATTGTGAGATCCGCCACTTTTACGAACGTGCTGGAGTTCGCGTTTTCCGCGATCGAAGCCATTAGCGGAGTTATGGCGATCGAAGGTGCTTCATTCACATCCGTTATTGCAAGCGAAAACACTTTTGCGTCATCTGGAGATCCTGCATACGCCGGGTCATCGACTTCAATCGTCACGCCGACTGTTGCGGTCGTTTCATGATCAAAGATCGCTCCGGCTCTCAGGTAGAGTTCCTGCCCGATCAACTCAAAGAGACCGGCATTCACACCACTCAGGCTCAGATTGCTTGTGCCAATACCGTCATCGCTGATCGAAATTGAAGCAAGGTGAACTGCCGTTCCGATGGGGGTGTTTTCGCTCACTGATGACGTGATTGCGGTGATAGAAAGTGCTGGCGAAGTATTGATATCGATCGTCGTCAGAGTTATTGTGACACGTCTGCCGGCTCCGCTGGAGTCAGTCGCTACGAGATCCAGGGTTACGGTCGGTTCGGCAATCGGATTGATCTGCACGCCTGACTTGAGTTTCAATTGTCCGGAAACGATCTCGAAGCGGGTATCGCTGACGGTGATCGTGTGAGTATCCCCCGCATCGGGATCCGTGACGGTGACATTGCCGACTACCGCGGTGTTTGTGTATCCCGCGAAAGAACTGCTGGAAACATTCACCGTCGTGGGGGCATCGTTAACAGATTGCACGGTCAAAGTCACCGTGACTGGTGCCAGGACGTTGGTGCCGTCCGTGAGACGATAAGTAAATGAGTCTGTTCCGTTGAAATTGGCCTGCGGTGTATAGGAGAACGTGCCATCGCTGTTCATCGTGAAAGCTTGACTGCGAGTCGGATTCGTCCACGATGCTACGGAGAGTGTGTCTCCATCCGGATCACTATCGTTTCTCAGGACTCCGGTCGGGCCGGCTTCTGCCGAGCCAATCGTCGTGAATGTTCCCGTCATGGAGCGATAGTCGGCCAGGACCTGGGCGGCCGTCACTGACGTTCGCGAAGCTCGGAATTCATCAATGGCTCCATCGAATGTCCGTGTCGTCGCGGCCGCATGGTTGCCAATTGTGAGTTGCAGGGACGAGTCGTTCAGCATTGATCCTGATGGCGTGTAGATTTCGCTGACCGCAAGCTGAACACCATTGATGAAAATCTTCGGATCGGTCGTCGGTGTCCCCGCGTTGTAAACCACAGTGATTTGGTACCAGCCACCGCTCAATGCGATGACTCCATTATTGGTTTTCCATTCTCCCTGAGTTGTCCCGAATCCATGATCGAACAAAATCGCTCCGGCGGAGGTGACCTGCAGACCCCAGCCCGCTTCTCCTCCCGCGTTTGCCAGGTGCGTGGCTGCTTTGTCGGCAATTCGACCGTATCCGCCTTCTCCCCAGCCATCCGGATTGATCCACGCCGAGATTGTTCCACCACTGGCAAAGATGTTGTTCAGATCTGTCGACGATCCCAGCTTGATGTTGTCATCCACTCCGTCAAAATCTCTGGCCGAGGCACTGATGCCGCCGCTGATCGCTGTCGCTCCCGAGGTTGTGACAGTGAGTGCATTGGACGAGGAATCAACCGGGGTGCCGTTCATGTGCAGAACAGCTTCCTGATTAGTCCAGACTGCTCCGGAATTCTGAACATTCGCGGCGGCGGAGTTTCCATAGTACATCCAGACGAAGTCCGTGTTTGATGCCGCGTCGATCTGAGGAACTCGTACCCAGACTCGCGAAGTCCCTGATTCGTCCCACGACTCAATCTCGTAATCCAGTAATGTTCCGTCGCCGTCGACGAATCTCAGATCCTGGCCGTTATTCAACGTTTTCGAATAATCAATTCTCGTTGCGTCAAGTGTCACAAGGACTGCCTGATTGGCCAGCGCTGTGCCTGCCCCATTGTTGAACGTCAGTCTCTGACGCGTCGTCCATTGGTTGTTGAACCAGCCGGGAACTCCGGTTGCGAGTGTCGTATCTTCAAGCAGCGTATAGCTGTCAGATGTTGCTGTCGGAGCGAGATTCACTCGATTCAGAGTCAACGTGGCAGTATCAGAATTCGTGCTCCAGGCCGTTGTGCCGCCACGACCTGTGACTCCCAGATCAACCTTGGCCCCGGCCGTTCCGGTTGACTGATCCCACGCGACGTAACTCATCGTGGCTGTGCCGGCGGCTGTTCCACTTCCCGCAAATCGAATTTGATCCGTGGATCGCAGCAGTAACGAACTGTTGGCAGAAACAGATCCGAAATTCACCCAGGTCGTGCCGTTGGTTGAGTATTGCCAGATGCCAGTCCCGGTCGCGGCTGTGACGGAGATTCCTCTCAGCGCACCAGTATCCACATCTGTCACGGAAGTCCCCAACAGACTGCTCACCGTGGTGGCCGCCGAGTTTTCGTTGGCAATGATGGTGCCCAGCGTTGGGGATACAGCGGTCAGTACCGGTGCATCGTTCACACCGGTAATCGTTACAGTGACTCGAGCTGTATCTGAGTTTCCGTTGCCATCGGACACGGTGTAACGAAACGAATCTGTTGTGGTTGCCCCTGCCGCGAGTGATTCAAATTGCCCGTTGGGGTTGTACGTGACAGAACCGTTCGTTCCCACGGTTACACTGCCCCGCGTTGAATCAGTCGATGTGTCAGTCGAAGTGACAGTAATCCCAGCCTGAGTTCCCGCGACAGCATTAAAGTTGTTCAGAGCCTGAGTGCCCGACAACGCCGTATCGTAGAACCGGAAGAGTGCCATTTCACCGGCGAATGGATCCGCACCTGCGACGGAAAAGACACTGGCCGATCCATCAATATTGCCAAGTGCAAAGTTCTCTGTGATGTCAGACCACGACGTGAAGCCAGAGTCCGAATCGGTGCCGACAGAAGCTCCGTTGACAAACATTTCGATCGAGGCTGCTCCGGCGTTGAGACGCACTGTCCCCGCAAACTGCACGAAATCTCCGGTGGCTAACTGAGCACTAATGTCCGAAGTCACGACGACTAATGCTGTCCCGGAATAGACAGAATACTCAAGTTGTGTCCCATTGAGTCGCAGTGACAAACCACTGCCAGGCAGTGCAGTTCCGGAATCGATCAGAATGTACTTCTTTGTCAGTTCATCCGGACGGAACCAGAGTTCGAATGTTCCGGCACCATCTGTGGGATTGCCAGGAAGTGACGCCACCGGCGCACTACTATAGGCCCCGGAAGTTGCTGATCCGTTGAAGTCAAAGGACGACAAAATGCCATAACGGTGGCTCGGTGTAACTGCGCTACGAGTCACTCCCGTGCCAAGATTCAGCCCGAAACCGGTGTTGGCTGTCGAGTTCTGCCAGATTGTGTCGCCGTTGGTGTCCTGAGCCGCATTAAAGTCCAGCACTGCCCCCGAGGTAATTGCACCTGCAGGGACATCATCGTTCGAGAGTACTCCCGGGGCTGCACCGGTCAGCGGCGTGTTTTCGTTTGTTGAAACTGTGTTGTTTCGAGCGACGATCGGCCCATTTCCTACGGTCAATACCAAAGCTCGCGTCAGCTCATTGCCGGCGAGATCCCTCGTGGTAATACTCATAGAAACCGACGTCTCGGTGTCTCTGTTCACCGATTGCCCCGCCTTGAGTTTCAACTGGCCTGAAACGACCTCAAAGCGATTGTCGGTGACTGTATAGGTATGAAAATCTCCAGTGGTGGAGTCCGTCGTTGTTAAGGTCCCCACGACAGTGCCAGTCTGTGCTCCCGGAATCACGTAGTTGCTCAGAGAAAGTGCAGTCGGCGCCGCGTTCACGGATACTTGCAGCGTTGTGATGGCCATGGTCTCAGCACCACGTGAATCCGTCACTTTCAGTGCGATACTGTTGGTGCCAACCTGTGTTCCACTGGCCTGAAGTTCGGCCCATGTTTTTGAGATCGTCATTCCGGTCGCGTCAGAGTTGAACGTGACGCCATCGTAATTGAGGTCCCATTCGTAGGTCAGTGTGTCGTTATTGAGATCGCTTGTTCCGGAGCCACTGAATGTGACTGGCAGGCCGACGCTCGATTGATAGGGACCATTGATGGAAACGACCGGCGAAGCATTCTGGACAGTTACATAAACCGTTGCTGTCGACTGTGTCGAACTGGCCGAAGGCGAATTCCCCGTATTCAATGCCCCGACTTCAGACAAGGATAAAGCTCGATCGATGATTCTGACCGAGTCCAGTTGTCCTCCGTAGTATCGCGCAGAATTCAGGTCCGATCGGACTCCAAGATAGAGATCCCCTGAAGGATTAAACGCATCGCCGCCTCGAGTTGCTGCAGAGACACGCTGGACGCCGTCAATATAGACCTGAGTTCCCGTGACCTTGTCAACAACCAGAGTATAAGTGTGCCACTGTCCATCGCCGATCAGCGAAGCAATATTCGTGTTGAGTGCACTCGTACTATAGGCGTCATTCGTGTCGCCAAAATAGGTTCTGAGTACGTTCGCATCCGAACCTGTTCCTGTTTCTCCCAGCAGAACCTGCAGTGAGTTCGTCGTGCTCCAGGTTCCGTGGCTGTAAAGATATTGATACACTGAGCCGGTATTGTTGTCGATCTTGAAATCGAACGAGACTGTAAACGACGGCGTGTACGCAAAGTCCGGAATGCGAACGTAGTCAGACGACTTATTGAATTGTAAAGCCGTCCCAAAGCTGCCGGCGACAGTCGTTGTGCCGTTCAGGACTCCGTCAGCATTCCCGACAGAATCAACCGCGTTGCCTCCAAGGCTCCAGTAGTGAGATGTCCCGTCTTCGCCATCTGAGATCAGATACGAGAGTGAGTCGTCTCCGGCATGGGCTGTATTCGGGGTATAGGAAATTGTTCCATCCGTCGAAACGGCGGCTGTTCCGTTCGCTGGATCTGACACATCCAGAAGAATTGCAACTCCGTCAGCGGAGCGAGAGTCGTTAACAAGCGGATCGATGCTGATACTCGTGTTTGTGGCCGTCGTCTTATAATCGTTCTGGGCCTGCAGAATCTGCGCAACACCCGTTCCGTATTGGCGAACCGAGATCCCGGATGTGTCGGTGGCCGATGCTCCCGACCAGACCACAACAAAGTTGTCCGGATCAATCATTGTCAGTGACGACTGATTCTGATTCCCGGTCGTGTATTGATTGACCTGGAACGCGGCCCCATTTGCGGAACCGTTGGCGAGGTATTTCCTCGCGTAAATCCCTGTTCCGTCACCATCCCCTGTATTCTGCCAGCTTAAAACAAACTGGCCGTCGGCGGCCATCGCCATGGATGGACTCGTTGCAGATCCACTGGCGGCTTGAAACCATGAATATTTTTGTGTTCCGTTCGCATTGAATCCACGTACCCAGATGCCCGGCAGAATGGTCTGCTCGCGATAGGCAACTGTGAAGTTTCCGGCGGCGTCCATGGCAAGGGTGGGAGCATCACTGGTCGACAGTGTGCTGTCGATCTGAACTCTGGAAGTGCTCCATGTTCCGGACGTGCCATTGATGTCACTTTCGGAAGTCAAAATCCTCTGGAAATAGAGCTTTGCTGTGTCCTGCCAGAGCACCACAATGTTACCGGTCCCGTCGATCGCAACTCCAGGATTGATCTGCGTGCCGATCGATGAAGCGTTTGCTCTCTTGTCCGTCGTATCGATGGCGGTTCCGTTCGCGGCATAGCGACGGAAGAAGACTCCGGAGCTGTCACCGGGGCCCTCGCCCTGCCATGCAACAACAAACTGTCCGGAAGAATTCATCGAGATGGTCGAATTCTTCTGAATGCCGGTAGTGGTCGTGTTGACCAGAAACTCTCCACTCTGAGCAATTCCCGCCGCCGAGTAGCGACGCGCGTAGATGCTTTGACCCGTTCCATCCTGATTCGTGCTGGTCCACGTGACGACAAAGTTACCGTTGCTGTCGGCCGCAACACTGGCCCACTGCTGATTGTCTGAAGTCACACTGTTGATTCGAAACTCACCGGTCAGCGGCTGACCATTCGCGTCGAAGCGGCGAGCATATACGCCCCATCCGGAACCGTCCTGTGAGTTGCTGCTCCAAACAACGACGTAGTTTCCGGCATGATCACGTGCGATCGCATTCTGACTGCCTCGCGTCTCCGCCGAAGTCATCTGATCCGCACTCGTCGTGGAATTCGCACTGAATTGACTGGTCGTCAGGAAGGCTCGATCAAATTCATAGGCTCCGATGTCCGCGGCCCGATCGCGAACAAAACCTCTCTGATCCACTGTTGGGGCAGCGGCTGAGGAGCCTGCATCAAGGGCGACACTGTTGGACGCCAAAGCATGTGTCTGCGTGAATCCGCCATTGTTCGCGAGCGGCTGCAGAAGCGGATTCACTCCGGACAGATCCGACGATTGATTCAGAGCTGCCGTGCCATCGCTGTCGAGATTGTTCCCCAATGAGGAAACTGTACCGGAGACGTTGGCAGATGTTCCATTGGTCAACTCATTGCCCGACAAGAGCGTATTGCGAATTGTGAATGAGCTCGCCGAGGAATGAACAAGAATCCCTGCTCCGGCCGCTGTGGCTTCATTGTTGGCTATCGTCACGTTCAACAATGATGCATCTCGTCCTGCATAAATGCCGCCACCCAGAGTCGTCGCCGTATTGCCACTGACCGTCACGCTTATCATCTCAAGCGTGCTGCCCGCACCATCATGATGCAGACCACCGCCGCGATTTGCCGTGTTGCCCGCGATTGTCACGTTCGTCAGCTCAAGGCCCCCAGAATTGTTAATGCCCCCACCGTCTGAACCGGAGTTGTTTCCAACGATCGACACATCGGTCAGAGTCGCCGTTCCGTCATTAAAGAGTCCTCCGGCCTTCCTGGTTGTCGAGTTTCCTGAGACAACAGCCTGACTCAGCGTCAGCACCGCATTCTTGGAAACTCGTAATCCTCCTCCGTCTTCCGTTGTATTGCCGCCAGTAATCGTCACCCCGATTACGGTCGCGTCCGCACTGCCGCGGAGATCAAAGATTCGATCGATTGAACCACCATTGATGATCGTCGTGCCTGATCCAGCTCCGCGAATCGTCACGCCTTCCGCGATATCAAAGTCACCACCGAGTCCGGTGTCATCTCTGCCTGTGATCTGGATGCGATATTCACCGGCCGCTAGAATAACCTCATCCACATCGGCGTTCGCATTCGCTGCAAGGATGGCTTCACGCAGAGAAATCCTGCCGTCAGCGCCTTTGTTCGCTATCAATGCCGCAATCGAGGTCACGGTGCCATCCACTACGTCGTTGGTTGTTGTAACGTTGACAGTTCCGCCCGCAACCAGACTGTGCTGCCAGCGATCCATCACTGTGGCAGTAAAAATCCCAGGCTGGTCAATCTGGCCGATGTTGTATTCAAGTATCCAGTCCGCGGATTCAATCGAGCCTCCCGTTGCATCCGTACTGGCCGCGAGATCCGCGCCGGTCAATGCACTGAGCGAATCCAGAAAATCACGTCCCTCAATCGATTCTGCGACATCGCAGCCATAAATCAGCAGGTCCGCATTGGACGTAAGAGAATGCTGCCAGGCCAGCAATTCCGGCGCATGCTGGGCCAGGGTTGTGGAGTTCAGGCGTGTCGAACCGAGCAGGATTTCTCCGTCCCGCCCGTGAGTCAACAAGTGGATGGCAGAGACATTTCCAATCTGCTCCAGCTTATTGGAGATCTGACTGAGACCATCAGAGTCTGCATCCAGCCGCAGCAGCCGAACATCGCGGCCATCGCGCAATAGACTCTCCAGAAGCGTATCCGCATCCTGAACGCGGTAGTCAATCACAATCAGTTCGGGGCCAGAGGCCTCGTTGGAATCGAGATCCCCGGTTTCCGAATTCGGATCGAGCAGATTTACCGCATCCGATGAAATCGCGCTGTATCCCTGTTCATTGATGCCCTCGGACGCAACGTTTTCTTCAACAATCCCATCAAAGACAACGTCGGATCCTGTCGAGGAATCAACGCCTGTTTCCATCACAGCAACGCTGGCTTCAACCGCCTGAACCGCGCCTTCCGCAACGATGGCCATCGGCGATGCACTCATCAGGACTCGTTCTTCCAGGCGCGCAGCCTGAACCGCGGAAGGACGGTGCATCTGAAATCCGGACTGTGTCTCGTTCTGCAGTAAATGCAGAACTTCATCCACAACAGTCTGGACTCGATCAGTCAATTTGCGGCGACGGAATACCATTGAGACAATCCGAAATCTGTGACATTCTCAGGTTGCCGGCGGGAAGCGTACTTCCCACAGGACGCGCAGCACCGGCCTGAACCGGCGCAGTACGGCATTCTCAAACCTAGATCACAGACTGCAGAGTCCACCAGACTCCTTCATGATTCCCAAAATGAACCTCGCGGCATGATTGGTGCAATCATTCTGCTGGTTATAACCAATGCAGACGGCGGGAATGCCGATTCGATGCACAAAGAAAAACCCGCAGAATCGGCCGTAGGAAAAGCTTTCCCGTTCAAGCAGGTAAGACAGGCAGGATTGTCTGCTCGTGTCGAATAGTCCTCGGAATCCGAGTGTACAGATTCGCATTTGGCTGGATGGGTTTTGACACCTGTGACGATTCCTTCAGACGCCGACATTGTGCGGGCACGCAAATGAGTCCCCGTAATTCCAGGTCGATCACCTGATTCGGATCTGAAACCGTCCATGTTTCACACATCTCTGGAAAACCGCAACGCCGAAGCCACTCCCCGGTGCTCGACACTGGTGACATGGCTTCGCAAATGCCTGGAAGAGCGGAGAACGGCAACGCTTCTCGCCTCGGCCGCCATTGCCACAATGGCGACTACAACCCTGTTGCCAGCCAGGATGGGATTGTTCGCTGCTCAGGTTGTGCCGGACTCGTACGCGACGTCCTCAACGATGGACCTGCAAGAGTCCAATGCAAGCATGACCAATGCAGGCATGGCCAGCGACGGTTCAGGGATGGTTATTAGCCCTCGAGGAAAAGACACAGCCGTTCAAACCGTTCCTTTTCGGCCCATGGTTTCTCCTCCTGTTCGACGTAGTCCTGCCCCCGCATCTTCGGCTCCTGCGAACTCTGCAACGGCCGGCCAACGTGGAGTTCTGCAGGCTCCCGTCTTCGGAACTTCTGGCCACGGCGTTCCTGTCAACGGCGCAGCGAGCACATCCGCTGTTGGGGATACTTCTGGTGGTCAGGGTTCGACCATGCCAGCACTTCGCGCCGGGCATTCAGGTCTCGCCGGTGGTGCATCGAATAGCCGTCAGGGTCAAAAACAGGGACAAGGCTACAACTATGTCGGGGCGTCTGGTGTCGCCTCTTTGCCACAAAGCGGAAGTTCCCAGCGAGGTTCTGTCAGCGCGGCGGTGCCTAGAACTTCAGGGAGTACGCCGGGACGACCGACTCGTCTCGCAGGAATGCAGGATGCGGCGAACATCCAGAATGGCGATCCAACAGCTCTGACGATTCCAAACGCGTCTGATATAGATTCAAAGCCATCCACACCCGTTCCAACGGTACCGTCGGTCAACGGGTCAGAGGCTCATGTCGAACTGCCACCCGGCTCGAAGACTGCACCTGTTCATTCATCGACCAACGCAGCATCCGCGTCTGCACCCGCGCCGCCAGGGGCCGGCCGAGGACCAGCTCCGGGCACTTCAGGCTTCCGAGCCACCGTCGAATCTGATGCTCCAAACTGGATCGGTCCGTACATGGGCCGCACGGGAATGCTGCCGGCTGGCGTCGAACAATCCCCAACTCCCGCTCCTTCCGTCGTGGTTCCGGAAAACTTCAGTGCGTGGTGGGATAGTCTGGTTCAGCAGCGAGCAGGCATCGCGCCGCGTTCAATTTCAGTCGATGTGACGACGTTGGTTCAACAGGCACTGATCTATTCGTCGCAGGTTCAGGTGCTTCAGGCGGATCCAGAAGTCCAGCATCGAATTGTGAAGCAGGAAGAAGCGACCTTCGATTGGCGAACATTCCTGAATGCCAAGTATGACGATCTGAACGATCCCATTGGAAACACTCTGACAACAGGTAACAACGATAGTCGTTTCGAGGATCGTCATACCGTGTCGTCTGGCGGGTTGAAACGCCGAACGACAGCGGGCGGTGAAGTGAAGTTGTCACAGCAATTCGGATATCAGGACAACAACTCTCGCTTCCTGCTTCCTAATCCTCAGTCCACATCACGACTCGAACTCAGCTTCCGACAACCGTTGATGAGTCAGTCGGGCGTTGCGTACAATCAGAGTCAAATTGTTCTCGCTCGCATCAATGCCAGTTCATCGGGTGATGAAACACTCGAAGATTTGCAGCGACACCTGTACGGTGTTGCCGAAGCGTATTGGAAACTCTACCGAGCTCGTGCCGAATTCTTCCAGCGTCAGAAGCTGCTGTCGTCTGCTCAGAAGGTTCTGAAGACACTGGAAGGACGTCACGGAGTCGACACAATTCCGCGTCAGATCCTGCGTGCTCGTGCTGCCGTTGCTCGTGCCGAATCAAGAATGCAGCGAGCCGTCACAGATATTCGCAACGCGGAATCTCAGTTGCGTCTGCTGGTGAATGACCCCGAGATGCTGAATGGCGGTGCTGTCGAATTCACTCCGATGGAAGCCCCGAGCATGGTTCCAATGCCAGTGGGGTTGCGTGAATCTCTGCAGGAAGCTCTGGTCAATCGTCCGGATATTTCTCATGCGATTCGCCAGATGCGAGGTTCCGGTGTTCGCATGGGAGTCAGCAAGAGTGAAATGCTGCCCAAGCTGGACTTTATCGTCAGTTCCTACGTGGCCGGGCTGGAGAACAAAGCTCAGTTCGTCGACTCGTTCAACAATCAGTTTACGCAGGGACGACCGGGTTATACCGTCGGGATGGAATTTGAAGTTCCGCTTGGAAACCGCTCGGCGAAGGCCAAGGTTGAACAACGTCAATGGGAACTCAAACGTGCGATTAACAGCTTCAAGGCGACCGTCGAAACGTCACTGACAGAAGTCGAAATTGCCAGTCGTGAAGTTGACACGGCCTGGCGTGAGTTGCTGGGCAAGTATCAGGCGATGGTGGCGGCTCAGAATGAAGTGAGCTACCTTCAGGACCGGTTCGATGTTCTGCCCAATGTCGAAGAATCATCTATCCTGTTGCTCGAAGACCTGCTGGATGGCTACGAGCGTCTGGCGGATGAAGAGGCGGCTTTTGCTCAGGCACAAACGTCTTACTCGCTATCAATTATTCAACTCCGACGTGCGACCGGGACAATGCTGCGGTCGCGTTATGATGCTCCGGAGCTGGAGAACAGCGAAACAGAATGGATGACATCCCGCGCTGAACAGACTGCGAACGAAGTGGATGCTCGACAAATGCGAGTCGCGACTTTGCCCGCTGCCGAAGAACTGGCTCTGCCGACAGAAGCGGCCAGTAATCAGCTTCCGGTCTCATGGACTCAGCCGGTTGGTGAACGTCCCAAAGCGGTCAAACCAGCTTCGCAGAAGCCAGCCAACCGTGTAGGCGGACATTCCTTCGGAAATGGATTCTGAGTTATGTTCAGGCGAACTGCGAAGGCAGTCGAATCGTCCGGGAACGCACTCGCCGAAAGCCGTGTTGCCAGATCTCTGGCCAATGCCAATTCAAGCGAACTGATCCCGCATATCCGCGCGCTGGCGAAATCGCTGGAGTCCGCTTCGGAATCGCAGTTGATTGGCGAGGTCGGCGAAGTACGTCGAGAACTCGCGCGGGGGCATCGTCCATCCGAACCTCATTTGCTGGTTGCGGGGCTGGCTTTGGCTTACGAAGCACTCCGGCGATCGAAGGGCATTTGCCTCTACGATGTGCAGTTGATCGCAGCCATGGCGATGTCTCGTCGCTGTATCGCTCAAATGCAGACCGGCGAAGGCAAGACCTTTGTGGCGCTGACGGCCGCGATCCACCTTGCGATGGCTGGACGAGGTGTCCATGTTATCACGCCGAACACCTATCTGGCGGAACGCGATGAACGGCTGGCCGCGACTGTGGCGGTGAGGCTGGGATTGACCGTGGCGTTGCTGCCTGAACGAACAGATGCCGTCAAGAAGACACCAGCTTACGATGCGGATATCACTTACGGAACCGGCCATGAATTCGGTTTCGATTATCTGCGTGATCAGCTCACGCTGCGGCAGCAGGCTCAGGAACGCCCGGGAGAACGGTTACTGCGGCAACTGGATCCGGCGTCATCTTCGCAACGAATGACGATGCAACGCGGTCTGATTTATGCGGTCGTAGACGAGGCCGACAGCGTTCTCATCGACGATGCGAGTTCTCCGCTGGTGCTGAGCTTCGGTTCCAATGACCGCGCGCAGGATGCGGATGCTCATCTGACAGCAAAGGCTCTGGCAGAGCATCTGAAACTGGGCGAAGAATTCGTGCTGGAGACTTCTACCGGTCGCATTGCTCTGACTGAAGCCGGAGTACAGCGATGTTATGCCGAGGATGTGGCGATTCCGGTTCTGCAACTGGTTCGGCCATGGACGGAGTATGTGCAGCAGGCCCTGCGTGCCCGTTATCTGTTTCGTCGAGATGTGCATTATGTCGTTCAGAACGGTGAAGTTCGAATTGTCGATGAGACGACCGGACGCATCTTCGAAGATCGATCGTGGCAGGACGGTTTGCATCAGGCGATTGAGGCATCTCAGGATCTGAAGATCGTGGCCGAGAAATACTCGGTCGCGCAGGTGACTCGCCAGCGATTTTTTCGTCTCTACGAAAACCTGTCCGGCATGACTGGTACTGCAGTCGGTTGTGAACGAGAACTTCATGATGTCTACAATCTGGAGATTGAGGAGATCCCTCTGCGTGTGGCTTCTCAACGAATAGTTTATTCGACGCGATTCTTTTCGAGGGCAGCTGCAAAGAATGCGGCTGTGATCGAAGCGGCGATCTCGTGTCGCAACCAGGGGCGCGCTGTCCTGATCGGAACGCGTTCGATCTCTGACAGTGAGATCCTGGCGCGGGGGCTGGAATCACACGATGTTCCTTTTGAATTGCTGAACGGAATTCAGAACGCGGACGAAGCGGAAATCGTCAGCAAAGCCGGGCACTCGGGGGCCATCACGATTGCTACCAATCTGGCAGGACGCGGCACAGATATTGAACTGCATGACGACGTGCGACAGCGCGGTGGTTTGCATGTGATTGTGACTGAATGCCAGACCTCGGGACGTATGGATCGGCAGCTCATTGGCCGCTGTGGACGACAGGGAGATCCGGGGTCAGCGGAGATATTGGTTTCGGCCGACGACACGCTGTTGGCTCAATACGGCCCGTGGCTGGCGAATGCGTTATGCCGGGAAGCCGACCAGAACGCAGAAGTTCATGCGGATTTCAGCTCGCAACTATACAGAATTCAGGCGGCGGCCGAGCGTCAGCAATATGCAGCTCGCGTTAACATGCTTCGGCGAGATATTGCTCGTGACTCCCTGCTTCGCAGCGTAAGATAACCAACGTGGCTCGGGATGGGGCTTCGAGAATCGACAGTGTTCGGGAGAAGGTGCGGAGTTCGTGGCAAGCGTAAATGATCGAATCGTGACTGATCCAGCTCTGACTTCGGCAGCGAACGAGGAACCTCAGCGACCTCGTTTTGTGGCTGGGATTGACCTTGGCACGACGAACTCAGCACTTTGTTACGTTGATACGGAATCTCCGAACTGGCGGATTGAAACGTTCGCGATTCCTCAGATCGTCGGTCCGGGACAAGCTGAGAATCTCGAAACGTTGCCCTCGTTTTACTATGAAGCTCTGCCGGAAGAACGATCGACCGGAGCAACTCGTCTGCCGTGGTCCGGTGCTGAGACTGCTCCGACCTCTATCGTCGGGCAGTTTGCCAGAGATCACGGCCGGACGATTTCTGGTCGCATGATCGAATCGGCGAAGTCATGGCTATGCCATAACGGAGTCGATCGCAAAGCTGCGTTGTTACCGTGGCATGGGGCCGCCGACGTGCAACGCATGTCGCCAGTAGAAGTCAGTGCCAGTTATTTGCGGCATCTGCGCGAGGCATGGAACTTCAAACATCCTGCCTATCCGCTGGAGCAGCAGGATGTCGTGTTGACGATCCCGGCGTCTTTCGATGAAGTCGCGCGGGAGCTGACCGTGGCGGCCGCACGCTTGGCTGGACTTCCGCGAGTTGTCCTGTTGGAAGAACCGCAGGCTGCATTTTATTCGTGGGTGGATGCGCATCGGGACGAATGGGAGCAGTCAGTTTCTCCAGGGCAGAAGATTCTGGTTTGCGATATCGGCGGCGGTACTTCGGACTTCAGCCTGATTCATGTTCGAGCCGGCGACGAAGGGCGTCTGCAGTTTCATCGAGTTGCTGTCGGCGATCATTTGTTGCTGGGAGGTGACAATCTTGATCTGGCCCTCGCGCACTTTGTGGAACCGCAATTGGCGAATGGCGGACGTTTGGATGCTCGTCAATGGAGCATGCTGATTCCGGCGTGTCGGCATGCCAAAGAAATTTTGCTGGGGGAGAATGCTCCGGCATCGCACACAGTGGTGATTGCGGGCGGCGGTTCGCGTCTGATCGGCGGTTCGTTGCAAGCCGAGCTGACTCGTGAAGCCGTCTTGAACATATTCCTGGAAGGGTTCCTACCCTCTGTCAATCTGGACGAAAAGCCCACACGTCGCCAATCCGGGTTTCAGGAGTTCGGTCTGCCCTACGCCGCCGATCCTGCGATTACAAAATATCTTGCCGCGTTCCTGACGACTCATACTTCAGTAAGTGACCCGGACAGTCCTCATTCTGCCTCAGAAAGAATTGTGGCCGCGCGACCGGATGTCGTGCTGTTCAACGGCGGATTCTTCGCATCGCCGTTGTTGCGGACTCGATTGATCGAGTCGCTGGAGCGTTGGTTTCGACCGTACTCAGTTAGCGAATCAAAAGAAGCCGGAGAATGGACTCCGTTGGTACTGCGAAATGATCGGCTGGATCTTGCCGTTGCGCGTGGAGCAGCGTACTTCGGCATGGTTCGGCGAGGTGTCGGTATCCGGATCGTTGCGGGACTCGCGCGAACCTATTACATCGGCATCGAGCAGGCTGATGGAACTCGCGCCGCACTGTGTCTGGTCTCGGCGGGAACAGAAGCGTCTGCGGAGCCAACGCCGATCGATCGTACCTTCAAGGTTCGTACCTCAGAACCAGTGGAGTTTCCGATTCTTGTCTCGGGAACTCGATTGACCGACAAGCCGGGCCAGATCATACCGTTTGATCCCGAACAACTAACATCACTGCCGCCGATTCGGACCGTTCTGACGACTCGCAAACGCGGTGACAACTCAATCGTTGATGCGCGACTGTCCGCGATGCTCACCGAAATTGGCACGATGGAATTGTGGTGCGAGCAGATCGATGGAACTCGTCGCTGGCAATTGCAATTTGATGTGAGATCGGCCACCGAGACGGATCGGATTGCTCATACCGGGCGTGCTGAGCAGTCCGGGATCGTCGATCAGGAAATGATTTCAGCGGCTGCAGTGGTCCTGCAATCGATCTTCGGTTCTGGCGGTCATGTTCGACCTGATGAAGCCATGAAGCGTCTTGCAGAAGTCATCACCCTGCCCCGCTCGGACTGGCCACCGTCGTTGCTGCGAGCGATCTGGTCGGAGTTAATGGAGCTGAATGACGGTCGACGCCGTAGTCCTCAGCATGAATCGCGATGGCTCAATCTGGTCGGCTTTTGTCTTCGACCGGGATTCGGCATGGCGGCCGATGATTGGCGCGTGGAAGAAACATGGAGGATCACAAACGGCCGGCTTGTGCACTCTGTGCCGGCCTGTCTTGCGGAACTGAGAACACTTTGTCGACGCATCTCGGGCGGTCTTGCGGCCGGGCGACAAAACCAGATCGCTTCGACAGTTCTGCCAGCGATCCGGCAACGGTTTCGACAAGCTCAGACCGGTCGAGGAAAAGCCGCGCCGTACGCGTCTGGAAATCATGAAGCCGCCGAGATCTGGAGAATGCTGGGTTCTCTGGAGTTGCTGGAACAAAATGTCCGGCTGGAACTTGGCGAAATGATCGCTGACCTGATGAACCGAGCGGCCTTCGAACCCGTGCAGGCGGCACTGATCTGGGCACTGGGAAGAGTCGGGGGACGAGTGCCAGTTTATGGTCCGCTGAATCTGGTCTTACCGGTCTCGCGTGTTTCTGATTGGATTGAGCAATTGCTTCGGACCTCGGATCTGAATCAACCGGCCGTGCAACTTGCGATCATGCAATTGAGTCGTCGCACAGACGATCGTTTTCGCGACATCAGCACTAGTCTGCGTGATCGGATCATTAACAAGCTGAGCCCTACAAATATCTCAAAGCATCTTCTGCAGCTGGTCGCGGATGGCGGCGTGCTGGAAGGAGAAGAAGCCAGTTTGATTCTGGGTGAATCCCTGCCCGCTGGCCTGCGGTTGGCGTAACCCAGGAGCGTTATTGTTTAACGGCAAGATGAAGGCGGTCAGGCCCAGATGACTCCGTGGAATTATGCAAAATGAAAACTAAATTGCTGATCCTCTTGATGTTGTGCTTTCTGGTGGATGGCACGATGGCTGCAGAGCCGATCACATTGAAGCTTTGGCCCGACGGACCGCCGACGACCATGGTGCCGAAGTCTGAAGCAACCGTAAAACTCATTCAGTCTTACGGAGGAGCTATGCCGAACCGGATCACTGATGTGAGTGATCCAACCATCACGGTCTTTCGGCCCGAAAAGCCAAACGGTACATCGGTGATTGTGGCCCCCGGCGGCGGCTTTATGTTCTTGTCGTATGCTCACGAAGGAACAGACGTCTGCGAATGGCTCAACTCGCTGGGTGTCACCGCCGTGTTGTTGAAGTATCGAACGCCAACACGCGACGAGAAAGAAATGTTCGAATTGCCGGTGCAGGATGCCGAGCGAGCTCTGGGCCTTGTGAGGCATCACGCTGCTGAATGGAAACTCGACCCGAAGCGAGTCGGCCTGCTGGGTTTCTCCGCCGGGGCAAATCTCGCCGGCCATGTGTCATGGGATCGCGGTAGCCGGACCTATCCACAGCAACCCGATCTGGACGATCCACGCGGGCCTGACTTCCTTGTGTTCATCTATGGGGGCGGTTTCCTGAGCAATGACGATAAGTCAAAGTTTCGTGCCGATTTCAGCATCCCGGCCGACGCCCCACCGGTTTTTATGCTGGTCGCCCACGACGACAATGCGAACTCAATCGAAGCGGCAATGCTGTACCTCGAATACAAAAAGCGTGATCTGTCCGCCGAGCTCCAAATTTATGCCAAAGGCGGGCACGGATTCGGCATGCGGAAGGATGGCAAGCCTATCAACGAATGGCCTCAGCGCTGTGCGGAATGGATGACAAGCCTTGGGTTTCTTGACGCAAACTAAGTCTCGCCTGCATCAATCTTGCTGAGCGTGGTGCTTTGAAATGTTACGGTTCAGCGATAATCGCACCCTGCCACAGTTCGTCAAAATAGCCGGCTCGAACCACCTCCTCGGGGAATGCCGAGGAGGTCGGTTGCCATTGCTCGGATCCCGGTGACATTTTCATGATGGCCCAGTCGCCGAGTCGTGGGAAGAGCAGATAATTGAACGCCGCAAACTCCTTTTCGTGGAACGTATGGCCGCTATTGATGACCAGATAGCGATTGGCAGCGAGCGGGCTGGCACAAATGAAAACGGGAGCGTGATCCGTAGCCGCATATTTTTCTCCGCAGAGATTTACGATATCGGGAGTCCAGTTCACAGGCAAATGTGGCAACGCCTTTGCAATCCAGGAATTGCTGCCGGGATCACCAAAAAGAATCAGGTGTTTGTCACGCACATCGGCTTCGGTGACATCGGTATCGTTTTTAACTGGAAGATCACCGCGCATGTAGCGAGCCCATTCATATTCGAAGCGGCGCAGACTGGCGGATGCCCAGGCATTCACTTCTGAGTTCCACGGTTTCCCGGTGCCACGCACACACAGAAACGGTGCGGAGAAGGCATCGTCAATTGGCCCCTGAAGACCAGGACGTTTTCCAGTCGATACCACATCGCTGCGAGCAACAAGGCATTGCCATTTGCCGTCCTTTTTAGCAATCATGAGTGCAGAATCGTGCTGCGGTATTGCAACCTCCATTCCCCCGATCCTTAGGCGTGCATTGGCACTTTTCAGCATTGGCGGATGAATGGCAAATTGAGTGATGTTCGTCGGTTCATCGATGTCGATGCCGCCATCCTCTGCGACGTTCGCGATAAGCTCGGCGCGTTCGTAGTGTTGCTTCAGGGCCAAAACTTCGAGCCAGTGGCAACGATTGTACTTCAGCGTCCATGTTACAAAGCGAAGCTGTCGCGGTGCGTGGTCGAGTCCCTTCGCTGCGAACTCCCCGATGCGACGCATTTGCTCACTATGGGTCATTGGATCAATGACATGGCCAGTGCCTTGTGAGATCAGGTTGACGAATGGCAAACTTTCTTTCGCGAATGCTTCGCCCATGATAACGTGAGCCTGGAAGAAAACGTCCTGGTCGCCGATGGCTGCTATGGCCGGAACGACAGCGGCATTCGCGGCGTAGTCCACTGAATCCAGCATGTGCAATCCCATTTCCTGGTGGGGAGGCAGCGGACCCACCTTGATGAATCCAGGAACCGGCGTCTCGGAAAAGCGGTGCGTATCAACATAGCCGCAATACGGCCCAATAGCCACAAAACGGTCCGGGTGCTTCAATCCCAGATGCCACGTCCCCGACGCGCCCATTGACATGCCGCGAAGCACGATGCGGTCACGATCGATGTTGTAGTTGCGACAGACGGCTTCAATGGCTTCAAAGACATCCGTTTCACCGGCCCAGCGGTAGCAGTTCTCCACGCGACCGAGCGGATGAAGTTCGATAAAGTCAACGTCTGGCGCGGGCGTAGTATCTTCATCACCCTTGTCGAAACGCGCGCCGAATCGCAGCTCACTCATGCCGACGGGTTTGGAACTGCCATGCAGCACGACATCGAGTCGAATGGGTTTTGTACTGTCGTAGCTCTCCGGGATGATCACACCATACGATTGCACAGAACCATCAACGGCGGAGACAAAGCCACGCAGCACTTTACCTTTCTTTGATGTCCAAGTTGTCGTGTTGGCTGCCAATGCTTCGACTCGTCGCGTGCCACTGGCGAGTGCTTTCTTCACCAGCAACTCATCGTTTGGCGCGAGTGGAGCATCATATCGCAGCGCCCAGGCTATCCCTTTGTGGAATATCTCGACATCAGCCACGAAGTCCGGATTCGCATGACGGACCGTTGAGAGTTTCGTCTCCAGCTGAAACAGGAGGTCCTGCGGCTCATCAGCCACGACGAATGGGCTCAGGACTAATATGCTGC
>Ga0255095_1000075_pt1 | contig 61893 bp, 46 predicted proteins | sample Colum_Law_RepC_8_2_FD_188435 | JGI IMG/M metagenome (GOLD analysis project Ga0255095, IMG submission 188435) | Freshwater microbial communities from Columbia River, Oregon, United States - Colum_Law_RepC_8d | ecosystem: Environmental > Aquatic > Freshwater > River | place: USA: Oregon...
TCCAAGTAGTTCATCCATGTCGTCACCCCCATCCGTTCAATATGCCTCGCGCACGGACAAAGGGATGCGGCGCGCCATGAATCAGGATTCGTTGCAGATTCGAATGTGCAACGATGCAGAGGAGTGGAGCCGCTGTGGCCACCTGTTTGTCGTAGCTGATGGGATGGGCGGACACGCAGTTGGAGATCTGGCCAGTCGCATTGCAATCGACACGCTCCCGCATGCCTACTTCAAGAACAACAACGCCACAACCGTAGAAAGTCGAATGCGAGAAGCGATCGTTGCGGCAAACAAAGCCATCAATGACCGAGGGCGGGAGAACCGTGAATTCGAAGGAATGGGAACGACGTGCAGTGTCCTCAGTCTCTCCGAAAGAGGTGCCTTGGTTGGCCATGTTGGCGATAGTCGTGTCTACAGAGTCCGCTGCGGCCATATTGAGCAACTGACATTTGACCATAGTCTCCAGTGGGAAATGATTCGGCTGGGTCGAGCAACGCCAGAGAATGTAGAACTCTTTCACCCGCGCAATGTGATCACCCGCTGCCTCGGGCCTGACCCTCACGTCCAGGTCGACATCGAAGGGCCATTTTCGGTTGAACCCGGCGACCTGTTCCTGCTCTGTTCCGATGGTCTGACAAATCACGTCAGCGATACTGAGATTGGACAGATTGTCGGATCAATGCCGCCGACCGAGTCATCCAGGCTGCTGATCAATCTGGCAAACTGTCGGGGAGGGTCTGACAACAGTACGGTCGTGGTAATCTCGATCGACAACTACCCTCATTCGTCTAGTGGGGAGGCACTGTCTGGATCTATGCCAGTCGTGCAGGTACGCACATCAGAGATAGCGTCTGCACATCGTGCTGGTTTATGGAAAACTCTTCTGGCGATTGCTGCTGTGATCTGCCTTGTGTCCGGTATCAGCCTTGCGCTCATTCAGAACAACGCCGCTGCAGCACTTTTGGTTGCAGCATCAGTTTTTGCATGGCTGATCAGTCGACGCATCTCGAAGAATGATCTGACAGTCACTTCAACGGATGCAGAGGCAGACCCTCTCCCGCAACTCAACAATCCAGATTCTTCGGTGGAGCACCCGGAGCCGCAACGAAGAAGAAATGCAATGCCGGATTCCTCCAGCATTTCACGATCGGCTTTTCTTCCAACATCGCCTTATCGAGTCATCAATTCGGAACTGTCGGAAGCACTTCTCTCGAATCTTGCAGAAATTCAAAGCGATCTTGTGCAGGCTGCCAGAGATAGTGGCTGGAAAGTCGACTTTGAAGAACTGACAAATCTGAATCGTCAGGCTGTTCAGTCGCAGCAGGCTCAAAAACTTGACAGAGCCATTAAATCACGCGGAAAAGCAATCGATCTGCTGATGAAAGAGCTTTATCTCCGATCACGTCCAAACTAAATTCGGCCTCCCATCCCTTTGTGATGCAGAATCCAAAAGCTTGGATCGACCAAACACGCTGGCCACACAGGAGATACGTCAACAGCCAAATTGGGGACTGGACCTCCGATCCTGGCGTGAATACGATAATCGAACCGTCGAATCCCCCTGAGGGAATGATTTCCCCAATCCAGTTTCGCATACTGAGTCCAAATCTTCGCTGGCCTGTTTCGTGATACCTCCAATGAGTACATTTCAGAAACAACCTGCTGCCGCAGAACCCGATTTGCCCGAAGTGGATGCTCCGCAACGCGCAGTGGATAGCGAAACGGATAACCAGTTGTCTCAGGAAGAAGCCGAACAACTGCAAAAGGAGAGGCTGGCGGCAATCCGTGGTGCAATCGCCCGTGGTGATTACGACTCGGAAGAGATCCTCGAAAAGGCGCTTTCGCGGATGTTGCAGAGCCTGGAAGACGACAATTTGTCTGTTTGACCGAATTTTGGCTGCTATCAACGAGCGGCTTTTCAGAAAAGAGCCGCTTCTTGGGCATCGCGAGTGACATTTAGCGAAATCCTGGCCAAACTGAGGCCGTCTTTGGGTGAAATCTGAATTTCACTCAGCCCCGCCGCTTGAGCCACACCATCGCAAGCTCAGGCCAGTGTCTCGGTTCAGCGTTTTCTCTGAGGTTCAAAGTGAGTGATCTGGCTGTCAACGAGTTCGATCGTCAGGAAGTCGCAGCATCGCCTGTCGAAAAATTTCGGGAGTACCTGGCGACTCAGGGAAAACGTCTGACACAGGAACGCGAAACAATCGTTCGCGAGATCTTCGCTGAACACGAGCATTTCGATTCCGATCAGATCGTCGCGCGGTTGACTCAGCCCCGGCGCGATGGTGGACGTGTCAGCCGAGCAACAATTTATCGGACCATCAGTTCGCTCGAAGAGGCTGGACTGATTCGTAAAGTTGCGCGTTCTAACGACCGTGAAGTTTACGAACACGATTACGGATATCCACAGCACGACCATTTCATCTGCGAAAAGTGCCAGCAGCTTGTGGAGTTTCGCAACGAGGAAATCTCAGCTGTCCTGGAACGAGTTGCCGCGGACCACGGCTTTCGCATGAGTGGTCATCGCCTGGAAGTGCATGGCATCTGTGCCGAATGCGCGAAGCCCCCGTCACGACGACACCGTAAGTTGGACATGATCTAGGCATGGCTTTGTCATCAGTGCGAGTGCTGTCTGTCATTCCGCCGATGACACAGCTCAACACGCCGTACCCGTCAACGGCTTACCTGACTGGGTTCCTGCGTTCACAGGGTATCAACGCCACACAGGAAGATCTGGCTCTGGCCCTCGTGCTGAGGTTGCTTTCATCAGACGGTTTAATCTCTGTTCACGAGCGCATTCTGCTCATTGATGAGCAGCAGCGAACTCCCGGCGTCAAGCGATTTCTTCAGCAGTTCGATCAGTATCATTCGACGATCGATCGGACAATCGCCTTCCTGCAGGGGAAAGACGCCACGCTCTCGCATCGAATTGCCAGTCGCCACTTCCTGCCAGAGGGATCTCGATTCGATTCACTCGATGTCTACGTAGCCGACGAGGAGTTCAGCGATGATCCCATGGCGTGGGCGTTCGGGATGCTGGGAGTTCAGGATCGAGCCCGCCACTTCGCAACTCTTTATCTAAGTGATCTGGCTGATGTTCTGCGTGAAGCCATTGATCCTAGATTCGAATTTGTCCGTTACGCAGAATCGCTGGCCCAGAGTCAGCCAACCTTTGATCCTCTCGCGGAAGCATTGACTGCTCCTCTGAATCTTGTCGATGAGTTTTTGCGGGACCTGACACTGCAGGCAATCGATCGACACCGGCCGGATCTTGTGCTGATCACCGTTCCATTCCCAGGCACCGTCTATGCGGCTTTCCGTATCGCACAAGCAATTCGATCACAGTACCCCGCGATCAAGACGGCATTGGGCGGCGGATTTGCCAATACAGAGCTTCGTGAATTATCCGAACCTCGCGTCTTTGACTATTTCGACTTCGTGACCCTTGACGATGGCGAACGTCCACTGCTTGCGTTACTCGATTTTCTTCAGGGCAAACGCCCAACAAGTCAACTCGTTCGCACTTACATGCGGAGTGCAGAGAACGACGACGAACCTGCCAAAGTTCGTTACATCAATTGCGCTGAGCCGGATGTGCCTTTTGCCGAAATTGGCACCCCGACCTGGGATGGCCTTCCCATCGACCGTTATCTTTCAACGCTCGATATGTTGAACCAGATGCATCGATTGTGGTCCGATGGTCGCTGGAACAAACTCACCATCGCGCATGGGTGTTATTGGAAGAAGTGCAGTTTCTGCGACGTCACTCTCGACTATATTTCACGCTACGACACAGCGGCTGCGGAGACACTTGTCGATCGTATTGAGACGATCGTTGCCGAAACGGGGCAGACAGGTTTTCATTTTGTCGATGAAGCCGCTCCTCCGAAAGGGCTGAAGGCACTTGCCGAAGAATTGCTACGCCGCAAAGTTTCTATTTCGTGGTGGGGCAACATTCGTTTTGAAAAGTCATTTACTCCGGAACTTTGTCAGTTATTGGCAGACAGCGGCTGCATCGCCATCTCGGGAGGCCTTGAAGTCGCTTCAGATCGCCTGTTAAATCTGATGAAGAAGGGTGTCTCTGTTGAGCAGGTTGCTCGCGTCACTCGCGGATTCAGCGATGCCGGAATTCTGGTGCATGCGTATCTGATGTATGGTTTTCCAACGCAGACAGTGCAGGACACTGTTGACGCATTGGAGTACGTTCGGCAATTGTTTGAAGAAGGCTGTATCCAGAGCGGCTTCTTCCACCGATTTACCTGCACAATTCATTCGCCCGTCGGAAAGAACCCGGAGGAATATGGAGTCACGCTGATTCCTCTTCCCCCGGTGACGTTCGCCAAAAACGATATCGGATTCATTGACCCGACCGGCGTCGATCATGACACTCTCGGGCAGGCACTCAACAAAGCGCTCTACAACTTTATGCACGGCATCGGGCTGCAGGAAGATATCCGCAGTTGGTTCGGAGGAAAGGTGCCCAAACCTCGAGTTGCCAGAAACCTCATTGCCAGAGCTCTTTACACAAACTGACGCGAGGGGCTGCAAATGGGCGGTCATGCGGAACGAACTCAATCGTCAGGACGAAGTTTTTTTACAACGTCGTGTGTTACTTCCGTCCTTTTACTCACATTGATTTTGCCAGTTTGTTCTGCTCAGTCTTTGTGCGAAACAGAGGTCCTGATTTACGGAGCAACGCCAGCGGGAATCTCTGCGGCAGTCGCAGCGGCCACGGAGGGACATGAGGTCCTGTTGGTTGAGCCCACGATTCGCATCGGTGGTCTGGTAACAAGCGGGCTGTCGCATACCGACTTTCGTTCACGCGAAAGCCTTTCAGGTGCATTTCTGGATTTCGCACAACGCGTGCAGAAACACTACGAGATAACTTATGGCCCGGATTCACAACAACTGAAGGACTGCGATGGAGGTATTTTCGCTGAGCCGAGAGTCAACCTTGCCGTCTTCGAGCAGATGCTGGCGGAGTGGCCAAAGATCAGAGTCCTGCATCAACATGTGTTGAAGTCTGTTGAAATGAACTCTGCCGGATCTCGCATTCAGTCCGTACGGCTCACTGACGCCAAAGGTGCTGAAGTCACGATCAACGCTCACATCGTGATCGATGCGTCTTACGAAGGCGATCTGATGGCCATGGCTGGAGTACCATGGCAAGCCGGACGAGAAGGGCAGGGCGAGTACCGCGAAACACTGGCGCCCGAGGAGCCCGACGACCAACTGCAGGCCTACAATTTCCGTTTCATCATGACGCAGGATCCAGCGAACCGAGTCACCCCGCAGGCGCCTGAGGGATATCAACGCGAAGATTTCGCCAACGTTCTCGTGGCTCTGCAATCCGGCCAGATTGAAAAGATCTTCGATTACCCGCGCCTTTGCATTTTCAAAGCTCACCAGCCGCCGCTGCCGAATGGGAAATACGATATCAACGACGTGTCCGGCGGACTCGTTCGTCTCTCCTTGCCCGGACAGAACCTGAAGTGGCCAGACGGAACAGCGAACGAACGACAGCAGATTTACGCTGAACATCTGCGAGATCAGGTCGGGCTGTTGTACTTTCTTCAGAACGATGAAGCCGTGCCGGAAAAATTTCGTCGCGAAGCTCAGCAATGGGGCTGGTGTCGAGATGAATTCACCGAGACCAACCATTTGCCGCCTCAGCTTTATGTTCGTGAAGCTCGCCGCATGGTTGGACGCCGTGTGTTTACTCAGCGAGACAGCGAACATGCTCCGGGAGATGCTCGAGCAATCCTGCATCCTGACTCCATCGCCATGGGAGACTATGGCAACAACTGCCATGGCACGTATCACGAAGGTCCGCGTTTCGGTGGAAAGCACTCCGGCGAATTCTACAACCCTGTTCCGCCGTATCAGATTCCCTACGGAACACTGCTTCCGAACGATGTTGAAAATCTGCTGGTACCAACAGCGGCCAGCTCTTCTCACGTAGGTTTCTGCGCATTGCGACTTGAACCGATCTGGATGTCGCTGGGACAAGCCGCCGGGCATGCCGCCGCAATCTCGATTCAGAAAAATCTCACGGTGCAGGATGTCCCGATCGCACTGTTGCAGCACAAGTTGCATGCCGCAGGCTCGGCGACCGTTTATGTATCCGATGTGCTGCGTTCGCACCCGGACTTTGAAGCTGTCCAATGGTGGGGAACAGCAGGCGGACTTCACGGACTGGCGCCAATGCCGGACAAACCAGGCCAACGAGGCAAGAATCTGCACGGCCAGTACTTCGAAGCGAACCCGGGACACACGGCAGACCTGAACTCAATACTCTCAGCGGACCTTGCAAAACGCTGGACCGCGATGGCGATTATCGCAGGGTTGCCTGAGGACGCTGTGCCGCAAATCAGCTCGACAACAACGCGAGGAGATTTCATCTGCGAGGCCTACAGCCACTGGAAAGCAGTAGAACATTCAAGAGCGACAGAAAGAGCGTTTCAGCTTCACACAAAAGCTATCTCCAATACTCACGCCCCCGGTGAGGTCGATGATTCGTCGCTGGTTAAATTCATCGTCACGGATCTTCAGATTCTTCCCGGAATCGTTTTGGACGACAGCGATGCGGAGTTAACCGGCGACTGGCAGTATTCGAGCCACACGCCTCCGTACGTCGGGCGAGGCTATTTGCATGACCGGAACACTGGCAAAGGCCAGAAATCTGCGACGTTCAGGCCTGCAATCCCTGCCAATGGAAAGTACGAGGTGCGAATCTCGCACTGTTACAACGTCCGCCGCGCCACGAACACCACCGTCACGATTCATCATGCCGACGGTGAGTTCTCAACGAAGATCAATCAGCAGGAAGTTCCCGCTCATGATCGGCTGTTTCGTAAATTGGGGACATTTCGCTTTGAGGCTGGCACTGAAAGCTGGATTCGCATCTCAAATGACGGCACCGACGGTAAGTATGTGATCGTCGATGCTGTTCAACTGCTTCCAGCAGATTAACGGGGTGTTGACTTAATCGTGTATTGATCGTTTTCGTTTAACGGCGAGCCGCAGGCGTAGGCGAAATCCAGCAGCAACGCCTACGGCTTGCCGTTAAACGACTAAATCAACGGGCCGCAAAGGGAATGGAAAATTCTGGTTTGACTTGGGGTTGAGGCGCAGAGCAGCTCTTGTCACTGATAAGATGAGATTTCGTCGTCCTTGTGGGACTTACGGATTTTCTCTTTGAGGGACCTGGCACGATGTCTTCTGAAGACTTTCTGCTCACCGTTCGTCGTTATTTCTGTTTGGCCCTGTTGGCCTGCATCGGAACCAGCAGCCTGATGGGTTGTGGGGCCTCAGATGCTGTTGCACCGGCTCCAATGATTCCAGAAGTCACAGTCTCAGTTCCGGCAAGTCGCGAACTGGTGGACTACGAATACTTCACTGGGCGAATTGAACCGAAGGAGAAAATTGAGCTGCGTGCCAGAACCAGCGGACACCTGGTCAAACTCCATTTTCAGCCCGGAACAGAGGTCCAGAAAGACGACCTGCTTGTCGAGATCGATCCGCAACCGTTTGAAACCGACGTGGCTCGTGCAACGGCCGATCTGGCTCAGGCGGAGGCTCGTCACACGAAGCTTCAGGGCTCACTGAAGCGAATCGAAGCAGCTCGAGCCAAAGGCGCGTCGACGGAAGAAGAACTTCAAACAGCAATCGGTGATTCAGCCGAGGCGGCTGCGGCCGTTGATGTGGCCAAAGCGGCCAAGAAAACGGCTGAGATCAATCTTGGTTACTGTCAGTTGAAAGCGCCAATCTCCGGAAAGATCGGCGATCGCATGATGGACGAAGGCAATCTCGTCACCGGCGGGCCGTCTGGAGCTTTCAATTCGACACTGCTGACAACAATCGTCGCCGTTGATCCGGTTACGGTCTTGTTTGATATGGATGAAAATACTCTGGTGCGGCTGCAACAGGCGATTCGCGATGGCAAGCTGGAAGTGCCGGCAGAGAACTCGATCTCCGTCGAACTTGGACTGCCCATCCATCAGAACCAGTATCCATTGAAAGGCGTCGTTCGCTTCATCAACAATGAGGTGGATTCACGTACCGGAACAATATTGATCAAAGCGGATGTGCCAAACCCTACACCCGAAACGGGTGGACGAGTTCTGACCGCTGGCATGTTCACTCGGATCCGAATTCCAATCGGTAAACCACGGTCAGCGATGATGGTTCCTGAAGCTGCTCTTGGTTCTGATCAGGGAAGTCGTTTTCTGTTTGTCGTGAACAAAGACAAAAAGGCCGTTCGTCTCAATGCCGAAGTGGGACTGCTTGACGGTGACATGCGTGAGATTGTGTCAGTCAAGGCATCCGGCGAATCTGAATCTCGACCACTTCAGGCCGACGAACAGATCGTCGTGCGAGGAATCCAGCGAGTTCGCTCCGGCATCGAAGTCGCCGCGAAAGCTGCTGATCAGTAAATCCAATTCGTTTAACGGCAAGCCGCAGGCGACAGCAATCGGGGGATCCGAAACGCGACTGGATCGCCTGTATTAGGACGCCGCTTCCCGGACCATCAATTCTTGCTCGAGGTCTGACGTGTCAGCTCTATCGAAATTCTTTATCGATCGACCGATCTTTGCAGCAGTGCTTTCGGTTGTCATCGTGATTGCCGGAGCCATTGCTGTCACCACGTTGCCCATTGCGCAGTATCCGGAAATCGCTCCGCCAACAGTGCAGGTCACTTGTGCCTATCCGGGTGCAAATGCGAGTGTTGTTGCAGACACGGTCGCCTCGCCAATCGAACAGCAGGTCACGGGCGTGGAAAACATGCTCTACATGTCGTCCCAATGTACGAACGATGGTCAGTACAGCCTGACGGTGACGTTCGATGTTGGTGTCAATCTGGATATGGCTCAAGTGTTGGTACAAAACCGAGTGAATCTCGCGTTGCCGTCGCTGCCCGATGTGGTCAAACAGACAGGTGTCAGCGTCAAAAAGCGATCTCCCAGTATTCTTCTCGTCGTCAATCTGTTCTCTCCGGACGACTCCTATGACCAGCTCAAGCTGAGCAATTATGCAACGATCAATCTTCGCGATGAGTTAGCTCAGTTATCTGGTGTCGGTGACATCAGCATGTTCGGTCAACAGGACTACAGCATGCGCATCTGGCTCGATCCGGAAAAGATTGCGGCTCGCGGCCTCACAGCCGCCGACGTTGTGAGTTCATTGAAAGAACAGAACGTTCAGGTCGCTGCCGGATCACTGGGACGTCCGCCAGTCCCCAATGGTCAGGCATTCCAATACACACTCAGCACATTGGGACGACTCCAGGATCAAAAGCAGTTCGGCGAGATTATTGTGCGGTCCGGTTTCGAAGGTGAGATTGTTCGTTTACGCGATCTGATCAGCGAACAACGCATGGACTCATCAGGCGCACAACTTGGCGGGATTCAACTCGGGGCGAAAAACCAGGACACATTATGTTATCTGGATGGAAAGCCGTCCGTTGGTCTTTCGATCTACCAACAACCCGGATCAAACGCGCTGGCTACGGCCGACAAAATCCGCGAACGCATGGAACAACTGAAGCTCTCATTTCCGGACGGCGTGGACTATGGCATCGTCTACGACACAACTCCATTTATCGATGAATCAATCCACGAAGTTTTCAAAGCCTTGCGTGACGCGATCGTGCTGGTTGGAATCGTCGTGCTCCTGTTTCTGCAGTCCTGGCGAGCCACTCTGATTCCGTTGATTGCAGTACCAGTAGCCATCATCGGCACGTTTGCTCTGATGGCGGGTTTTGGTTTCAGCCTGAACAACCTCTCGCTACTGGGCCTGGTACTGGCGATCGGGATTGTGGTCGATGATGCCATCGTGGTTGTCGAAGCCGTGGAGCATCATTTGGAACACGGCATGTCACCTCGCGATGCTTCAAGAAAAGCCATGGATGAAGTCGCCGTTCCGGTCATCGCAATCTCACTCGTCCTGATGGCCGTCTTTATTCCGTGTGCTTTTATCACCGGGATTACAGGCCAGTTCTTTCGGCAGTTCGCCGTCACCATTGCCGTATCCACGTTCTTTTCAGCCGTGAACTCTCTGACGCTCAGTCCGGCTCTGGCAGCATTGTTGCTGCGTCCAAAAGCCGAGCAGAAAGACATCCTGACTCGACTTCTGAACGGTGTGCTCGGCTGGTTCTTCAAGCTGTTCAACAAGTTCTTTGACAAAGCTTCCAGTGGCTATGCACGGTCCGTCGGCTGGCTTTTGCGTTTGTCCGTGATTGTTCTTTGTGTTTACGGCGGACTGCTCTACGCGACCTACTACAGCTTTACGCATGTTCCGACCGGATTCGTCCCGGCTCAGGACAAAGGCTACCTGCTGGTCAATGTGCAGCTTCCCGATGCGGCTTCGCTGGAACGCACCAACGCCGTGATGAAGGAAATCGATCGCATCGCGCGGGGTGATGAAACTGACAAAACGAAGAATCCGGGTATCAAAGGCGTCGGCCATGTGATTTCGATCCCGGGGCAGTCCATTGTGCAGAATGCGACCGGTTCAAACTTTGGTTCGATGTTTGTGATTTTGGATGAGTTCGAAGAACGCGGTCCCGAACTCAATTCCGACGTGATCGCTCAGCAACTGCGAGCAGCCGCGTTTCAAAGTATTCAGGATGCCGCTGTCGCCGTGTTTGGACCACCGGCTGTCGATGGTCTCGGCAATGCCGGCGGTTTCAAAGTGATGATTCAGGATCGTTCCGGTACCGGCTTCGGTGGACTGCAGGATGCGGCCGATACCTTTGCCGCTCAGGGAAATCAGCGGCCCGGATTGGCCGGTCTTTTCAACGCCTTCCGTGCGAATACCCCTCAGATGTTTGTCGAGGTCGATCGAGAAAAGTGTAAGTCGCTGGGCGTTCCACTGAACGATGTCTTCCTGACTCTTCAGGTCTATCTTGGTGGCTTCTATGCCAACGACTTCAATCGTTTTGGTCGTACCTGGCAGGTCAATCTTCAGGCCGATCCAGCGTTTCGATTAACGGCGGACGACGTCCGAAAGCTTAAAGTGCGAAACCTAATGCGAGATATGGTTCCGCTGGCCAGCATCGCCGAGGTCCGCGACATCGCAGGTCCAGGTTTGATCACTCGCTATAACGGAGTTGTCGCAGCGACGATTAACGGAGGTACGTTGCCCGGTGTGAGTTCCGGGCAGATGATTTCCACGGTCGACAATCTGGCCGCCACAGAACTACCGCCAGGGATGACCTCTTTATGGACTGAACTGACACTGTTGCAGATTCGAGCTGGCAACACGGCAATAGTCGTGTTCGCTCTGGCCGTTGTCCTGGTGTATCTGCTTCTGGCCGCACAGTATGAAAGTCTCCGCTTGCCGTTCGCCGTTATTCTTGTCGTGCCGATGTGTCTGCTATGCTCAGTGATCGGTGTGGCTTGGGCTCATCTGGACATCAACATCTTTGTGCAGACCGGTCTTGTCGTACTTGTGGGACTCGCCAGCAAGAATGCGATTCTGATCGTCGAGTTTGCCAAGGAAAAACGGGCGGCTGGAGCGACAGCCTTCGATGCTACGGTAGAGGCCTGCCGAATGCGACTTCGTCCAATTCTGATGACGTCGTTCGCCTTTATTCTGGGTGTCGTTCCATTGGCCATCGCGCATGGGGCAGGGGCCGAGATGCGTAGAACATTGGGGATTGCTGTATTCTCCGGTATGCTGGGGGTCACAATCTTCGGAGTCTTTCTGACTCCTGTGTTCTACTTCTTGCTGGAGCGGCTCGGTAGTCTCATTTTCGGCGAGCCAAAGCCTGTGTCAACTTCAGCTCCAGAGTCAACGGACCATCACTGATCCACTTGGGATCAGGCGGCTTCAGAAACGCAGACGTTTGCGAAATGAGCCAACGAGTATTTCCTCTCGCCGCGAATCGCAGCGTGAAACAAAAAGTTGGTCGTCCCGAATAAAATAAAGTGCGTCTTGTCGGAACTGGTACCCGAGATCGCATGCCTCTGAAAAAGATAACTCAGCGGCCCATCCCGGTTCTGCATGCCCGGTCCGTGGTGAGTATCCAATGACTCGCTGAATCCAGACGCCTCGCCGGGCCAGTTCGGCGTGCAACTCAAGGTCCGCATTTGCATTGGCTTCTGATGTCCATTTTTCACCGGTTGTGGCGTAGCCCGTGATAATCGCAAACTGACGCGGCCATGGACCATCGTAACCGGCGGGATCAAAGTGAGTTTCAAAATATTCGGGATACATGCCGATCATCGTTGCGGAAACTCCAGAAATGTTCAATTGATACGTGTCAGCCCATTGAATGACCGCAGACAGTGATATGCAAGTCAAAGGAAACAGGAGTCGACGGCTGGTATCCTGTGCTCAACAAGCTCAAGTCACTCGAAAAGGCTCATTATGAAACACATCATTCTGATAATCGTAGCGATGCAATGCGTAGTGCTTGCAGGAGCAGAGACTACTCCGAATGTGATTTTGATCCTCGCCGATGATCTGGGTGCGAAGGAACTGTCTTGCTACGGCAGCCAGAGGCATCAAACTCCCAATCTGGATCGCATGGCAGCAGAGGGAACACGTTTCGAAACGTTTTACGCCATGCCACTGTGTACTCCAACTCGAGTCTGCCTGATGACTGGCCAGTATGGCTTTCACAACGGATTTCTGGGAATGCAAAACCCGGCCTTTAAGCCGCCCGCTGATTCTCCAAAGGCTGACATCGGCCATCATTTCACTCATGCCGATCTGATGAAAACACGAGGCTACGTAACGGCGCAGGCGGGCAAGTGGCAGCTCAGTGGAAAGCTTCCGACGCTCGTGAGAGACACCGGGTTCGATGAATATCTGATGTGGGCGTACGATCATAATTTGCCGGAAGGCGTGAAACATCCTGGGAAGGAAAATGGCGGAAAGGCCAGTCGTTTCTGGCATCCCAGCCTGATTCGAAACGGCGAGTACCTTCCGACAACGCCAGAGGACTATGGCCCGAACATGTTCAACGATTTCGTGATTGACTTTGCGAAACGAAACAAGACGAAACCGTTCTTTGTCTACTACACGTCTGTCCTGACTCACGGGCCGCATCTGGAAACACCCGATGCGAACAATCCTGGTCAGCGCTGGCCAGCCGGATTCAAGTCTAATCTAGAGTACCTCGATCATCTGATGGGCAAGCTTCTTGATGGACTAAAGGCCGAGGGGCTCGACGAGAACACGTACGTGATCTTCATCGGCGACAATGGCACAGGCAGCGATGGCAAAGGAACATTGACTGAACTGGGTGCTCGAGTTCCCTGCATCATTCGCGGCCCCAGCGTTAAGCGGGGCTTGGTTTCACGAGCCGTAGCCGACCTCACAGACATCATGCCAACACTGGCCGAGATCTCCGGCGCAGAACTGCCGAAAGATATTCCTTTTGATGGTCACAGCCTCGTGCCTGTACTTCGCGGCGAGAAGAAATCGCATCGCGACTGGATCTACAGCCACCTCGACGACGGTCGAGTTCTCCGCGACTCGCGCTGGCTGCTTGAGATCGACAAAGCGGGCAAAGGTGAACGCTTCTTCGATTGTGGCGACAGCCGCGATGGCTCTCGATACCAGGAGGTGACGACTTCTACGGATCCCGAAGTCGTGGCTGCTCGAAAATACTTCGCTGAGATTCTTGCCACGATGCCGGAACCCAAGCCAAATTCCGATGCAGAACCTCGCCCAACAGCGAAGAATTCCCAATCAAAATCAACATCGCACCGCTTCCTGGCTCGCGACCAGAACCATGACGGCTCGATCGATCGCGCCGAATTCGTCGCCACCGCCACTGCAAAGAACAAGGACTCCATAGAAACTCATTTCGCCAAAATGGACGCCGACAATGATGGCAGGATTACCGAGGATGAGTTCAATCAATTGTCAGCGGCAGCTAAATAGTGTGTTGAGTTTGGACTCGGTGAGCCACACATCGTTGCACATCGCTGGATTTTTCGAGGCGATATCTCGCCTCGAAATGCTCAGCATCACGCTCCCAATGGCTTCGCCCTGACGCTCTTTGGAATCAACAAATCAGCTGCATACAGTACGAGACACGCTAAGACGTCCTCGTCGGCAACGAGCAACGTCCACAATTCACACACGTGCCGTGGGCACCCAGAACACCCATCGCTTGACACTCCGACAACAGTCGCTAACTTCGTGCGTATACGTACGATTTAGCAGACGGAATCTGAGATCAATGACACCGAAAGATGAACTTCCGCTGGTACTGCGAACGGCCTATCTGACTCTGCATCGTCGATCTGATGCGGTTTTTGCGGAGTATGGAATCACGGCTGATCAGTTTGTCCTTCTGGCAACTCTCGCTCGGAGTCAGGCGATGACTCAGCGGGAACTTGCAGCTCGGATGCCGTCGGATCCCAGTACGGTTCGTGCGATGCTCGTGCTGCTGGAAAAGCAGGGGCTTGTGACGCGTGAAGCTCATCCAACCGATGCGCGGGCACGCACGGTAAGACTGACAAAAGTGGGTGTTCGAACTTATCAGCAGGCGTTTGATGCCGGGCAGGAGATTCGAGATCAAATGGCGGAATCACTTAGTGCCAGTGAGTCTCGCACGCTCCTGTCTCTGCTGCAGCGAATGACGGAGTCACTCACGGAAAGCGTGACCAACGTAGTCAAAACTGCTGATGAAGTTTAGGACGACCTTTTTCAGGGCGTTGAAAGCAGCCAGTTCTTACAGCAACGACGGCCTGAAAAGCCGTCCTACAACAATTCAAAGTCCCACCGGGTTCCAGATCCCCTTTTCAAGGAGCGTATTATGCGATGCATGATTTTTCTGGCAGTACTGCTTTTCATGCAGTTGAACTTGCAGGCTCAGGATGAAACGAAGGCAGGAGCTGACAAGGCGACTGAGGAATCAGCGCGTCCCAACAACGCACCGAACCAGAATCGTCTTCAGCAAGGACGACGAGGCCTTGTCGGGCTTGGCGGGCTTGGCGGGCCGATTGAACTAGGACCGGATGACAAACAAATCTATCCGGATCCCGATGATCGTATCGTCGCAAAGCGATATGCCATTGCTCATGGCAAGCTGGAGATGATTGAGTACGAATCGAAGACGGTTGGCACAAAGCGAAAGATGAACGTCTATACGCCTCCGAGTTATTCCGCAGAGAAAAGGTATCCGGTGCTCTATCTGCTGCATGGGATTGGCGGCGATGAAACGGAATGGCAGCGTTTCGCGACCCCGGACATGCTGTTCGACAACCTGATCGCGGACCGCAAGGCGGTTCCAATGATCGTCGTGATGCCAAATGGACGTGCTCAGAAGAATGATCGAGCGGAAGGCAACGTCTTTCAATCGGCTCCGGCGTTTGGTGCCTTCGAACGAGATCTTCTGGACGATGTGATTCCGGCAATTGAAGCTCGATACTCGGTCCAGGCCGATCGTGAACATCGAGCACTCGCAGGACTGTCGATGGGCGGCGGTCAGTCGCTCAACTTTGGCCTCAGCCATTTGGACACATTCGCCTGGGTCGGCGGCTTTTCCTCGGCGCCCAACACCAGAATGCCCGGAGAACTGATTCCTGATGCGACCAAGGCAAAAGAACAACTGACGCTGCTCTGGCTGTCTTGCGGCAACAAGGATGGACTCATCAATATCAGCCAGCGGACTCAGCGTTTCCTGAAAGAACAGGGCATCCCACATCTCTGGAGCGTCGACTCGCACGGCCATGATGCGACTCACTGGCGCAACAATCTGTACTTCTTTGCTCAGCTCATTTTCAACGTGGATGCTGCAAAGGCTGCCCTGAGTCAGAAAGTTGACATGCCATCCGAACCCTCGGAGCCCGTTCAAATCGAATGCGTGATCAAGGACGCGATTTGAGACTTCTTCGCATACTAAGGCCAATCCGTCGTAGCTCAGCGGTTGACGGATAACAATCAAACACTGGTTGGAACGCGAATGTGATTCCGCCCCGAATACACCCAGCGGGGGAGTTTTGCATCAACCAAAAAACAGCGAGGACCAGCGCAACAAAAACGCTCACGGCATTCGCGATGCGAAGGGCGTGAGCGTTTAATTTTGCTGCATTCTCAATGGAGTCGGGTGACTTCCACGATGGGCTACGAAAGCTTCTTGGCCTTCATCAGCTTAGCGGCGTTGCCAGCCTGGCCGAAGGCCGTCATGCGGGCGATGCAGACCTGCTTCATGGCGTCGCGAGCTGGCTTCAGGTATTCGCGTGGGTCGAAAGCTCGTGGTTTTTCGGCGAAGATCTTTCGAATCGCACCGGTGATGGCCATACGGCAGTCCGTGTCGACGTTGATCTTTCGCACGCCGTGCTTGATGCCTCGCTGAATTTCTTCAACAGGCACGCCGTAGGTTTCTTCCATCTGACCACCGAACTGACGGATGATGTCCTGAAGTTCCTGTGGGACAGACGAGCTGCCGTGCATGACCAGGTGAGTATTCGGGAGGCGACGATGAATCTCTTCGATCAGAGACATCTTCAGCACTTCACCCGTCGGCTTGTGCTTGAACTTGTAAGCACCGTGGCTGGTGCCGATGGCGACGGCCAATGCATCGCATCCAGTCTCGGCGACGAAGCGTTCAGCTTCTTCAGGATCAGTCAGGTGCGATGAATCCATGCCGCCCGAAGCGCCGCCGGAGGCGTGTGAGTCGCGATCGCCGGGTTCCTTTTCCAGATCCTTATCGTGGGCATGAGCACCGGCTGCTGGTGTCGCTGGAGCATGCCCAACCTGTCCCAGGCAACCGATTTCGCCTTCGACAGAAACTCCCATGGAGTGAGCCACGAGCACAACCTCGCGAGTCACTTTCACATTGTATTCGTAGGATGCCGGAGTCGCTGCGTCTTCCTTCAGCGAGCCGTCCATCATCACGGAAGTAAAACCATACTTGATCGCGCTGTAGCAGGTGGCCGGGCTGTTGCCATGATCCTGGTGCATAACGATTGGGAGGTCCGGATACAGCTCAGAAGCAGCCAGCATCAGGTGACGCAGGTAGTTATCCTGTGAGTAAGAGCGAGCACCGCGGGAAGCCTGAACGATCACCGGTGAATCGGTTTCGCGAGCAGCCTCCATGATCGACTGAATCTGCTCCATATTGTTAACATTGAACGCAGCAACACCGTAGTTGTTTTCTGCAGCATGATCCAGAACAACACGAAGAGGAACCAGGGGCATTTGAGTACTCCGAGCGCGAGCAACACTTACCGCGCGAATAAGGGCGAACGAAGGCGGACAGGAATCTGTCTGCCGAATCTTCATTCCGGGACGTGAAAACGAGCGCCATAGAGTAACGCTCGGCGCTATCCTTCGCAACGACCGGAGAGAGTTGTTGCAACTTGTGGAATCTCTCAAAATCCTGTTTTTCCGGGTCAATTGGGCATTATGCGATCTTTGCCACGCACCATGCTCGCCTGATGGGGGCAAGCGAACAACCATCCCGCTATCGTTCAGGTCTATTTTCCTTCTGTTAACTCGCACATCAAAACGGGCTTCACATGCAATCAACCTTGTTTTTGCTGATCGCAGTTGTGATTTCGACCAGTTCGGCGTTCGCCCAGACTCGTACTCCGCGAGAGGTCGCAGAGCAGCTGGCGAACGTCTACGGTCACAAGCTGGATCAGGTTGCCTACATCCCGGCGCTGCCGTTGGTGGCAAAGCTGAGGCTGACGGAGATCACCGGAGATGAAAAGCACGCGGCCGAAGTTCGCATGATTGTGGAGCCATTTCGAACGGGTGAAGAGTCGCCAGTGCCAAAGTCCGGTAGTGAGCAGGCCGGACATCTTCTCTTTGCCGCATTGGCAGAACGATCTTCCGGAGCAGATCGTGAACGATGGATTGCACTGTGTCGCATCGCGGCGGATCAGATCTTTGATGATTCAGGAAAAGCGTTGGCCGTCATGCCATTTCACAACGAAATGAGTGATGCGGTCTTTATGGCCGGCCCAATTTTGGCGACGACTGGAAAGCTGACCGGTGAACGGAGGTACTTTGACGCAGCCGCCGTTCACTTTGCATCAATGCGAACATATTGCCTTCGCGAGGATGGGCTGTATCGACATTCTCCGTTATGTGAGGCCGCGTGGGGACGAGGCAACGGATTCCCGGCGCTGGGCCTTGCTCTGTCATTGAGTGACTGGCCGGAAGATCATCCGGCGTTTCAGCCTTTGTTGGAAGAATTCCGGAAGCACATCGCCGCATTGAAGACTCATCATGATCTCAAAACAAACTGCTGGCATCAGGTGATTGATCATCCGGAAAGCTACGATGAATATTCCTGCACGTGCATGATCGGCTTCGCGATGGCACGCGGAATTCGCCTCGGCTGGCTGTCTCGCGATGATTATCAGCCGCACGTTGATCGGGCTTGGCAGGCGATCGAATCACGCACGAGCCCTAACGGTGATCTGGTCAATGTCTGTACCGGCACTGGCAAGCAAAAGACCCTACAGGACTACTTTGACCGGCCCGCCATCAACGGCAAAGACGATCGCGGCGGCGCAATGGGACTGATGTTTGCCACGGAGTTTGAGCTGAATAGCCCTTAAAGTGGCAAGCATGGATGTGTCATGGCATGAGATTTCATGCACAATGATGCCAGCGAATTCAATACTTCTGTGTTTGACCCTGCGGATAGTCTCATGCTGCGATTTGCGATGTCCTTAGTGGCAGTTTTCATGCTTTGTTTTCACTCAAGCGCAGGCACTGCAAGGGGAGATGATGACACGACAGTCAGAGTCTTCATTTTTGCCGGGCAGTCGAATATGGTCGGCTCGGATTCGAAGATCGAAGACATCGATCGCTTTCCTCCGTTTGTAGGCCTCGAAAAACCGCAGTCGAGTGTGCGGTTTTCGTATTGCCTCGGACGTGAAGACAAGCTGGTGTCCGAGGGCTGGGAGCCTCTCCGGCCGGTCTATAACGTTGTGGGGCCAGAGCTGAGTTTTGCTCGCGAGGTGACTCGGCGCATCAAGGCGCCGATTGCGATCATTAAGATTGCTGCGGGAGGAACTCACCTGGGTGGCGACTGGAGTCCGGACGAGCCATCCGGTTTCAAACTCTATCCGCTCGCGTTGGAGCAGATTCGATCGTCACTTGCGCTGCTCGATCGGCAGGGAATCAAGTATCGCGTTGAGGGCTTCATGTGGCATCAGGGTGAGAACGATATGTTCGAAGAAGATTACATGGCCAACTACGGCCGGAATCTGACGAATTTCATCGCGTGCTGGCGGCGAGATCTGAAGACTCCTGACCTGCGATTTTACATTGGCGAATTGTGTACGAAGACAATCTGGGGAATGGACCTGCGTCCTCACATGTATGCCATCAGCCTCGGCCAGAAGGAAGTCACTGAGGCAGATCCGCTGGTCGATTATGTCCCGACAAACCATGTGGGCGTTGAGATCGGCGGCGGTGAGGGGCTGCATTATCACTATGGAACGCTGGGCCAGCTTGAGCACGGAGCGAACTATGCCGAAGCGTACCTGAAGGCCATTGGGGAATGGTCACCGGCAAAGCGGCCGCTGGCGAACTGGCCTTACAAACCGCAGTCGCGTGTGAAGTTGTTTGTTCTGGCGGGGCATCGCAACATGGAAGGCGAACGAGCGTTCGTTCAGGACCTTGCAAAGCTTGAGGGGAGGGCAGGGCTGCTGCAGGACGATTCGGCCATCGCGTGCCGTTACAGCATCGGTGGTGGATACAAGAGCTCCGATGGATGGGAACCACTTGGCCCCTTTGGCTTCTACGATACCTTTGGCCCTGAGCTCAGCTTCGGATCGACGTTGAAAGCCGCTGGTGTCGAAAACATCGCGATTGCCAAGTTTACCCACAGCGGTTCACAGATTATTGACTGGACTCCGGAAGGCAGCGAAGCCAGGTCTCGAAACCTTTACCCGAACTTTCTGCAGTTCGTGACAGATTCGGTTCAGCAGTTGAAAGATCGAGGTCACGATGTCGAACTTGCCGGCATCTTCTATCACGTCGGCGAAAACGACATGTCGTGGGGGCCGTTTCGAGAAGGAGCAGCGAAGCGTGTGATGTCACTCATCACAGCTCTGCGTCGCGATCTTGGACAGCCGGAGCTGAAGTGGTATGTCAGTCAGCAGCCACCGACCAACGATGAAAGCGTGAAACAGATTGACTCCATGGCCATGATGAGCAAGGCCGCTGCCGGTGACCCAAACATCATCCACATTCGCCTGACCGACCTGCCTCCTCAGCGCGAGCAGTTGGTGATTGAAGCTGAGGGAACAGTATGGCTGGGAGAAAGACTGGCGAAGGAATTCCTGACAAGACAATAATCCGTACCATCGCTGAGCCAGCCAAAACGCCGAGCGGATCTGGCACCAGATCAGAGTCGAATCGTCTTGTGTGTTCAGCGACAACGGGATAACTAAACATTGATGCGACTTTTGCGGCCGCTATCGCCTCCGAGAAAATCCAGACTCAGGAAGAGCCATGAAACTGGCCTCACGAATCAATCTGATCATTCGCCGCATCCATTTGTATTCAGGCATTTTCCTGCTGCCCTGGGTGCTCATGTATGGCATCACGGGCGCCATGTATAATCATCTCGGCTTGTTTCCTCGAATGCAGATTCAGCCTGTGGATCCGCAGGCTTCAGTCGCAGCGGGGCTCAAGGAGTTTCCGGACGCGAATCAACTGGCGGCCCAGGTCGTTGAGGCGATTCAGAAAGACGCCGATTCATCCCGCGTTGAGCTCCCTGAGAATGCTCATGCGGAATTCACCAACGAGATCTCTTTCGAAGTCAAACAGGATGGACTTCAACACGTCGTCTACATCAATCCGGTGACTCACGAGAGCTGGATCGGCACGATGCCGAAGAATGATGAAGATCCAGAGACGCTACTACCCGAAATTCGCAATGTGAAGCTCAGCCCCGATCCTCAGGAGGCTGTAAAGAAAGCAGCGGCCAGCCTGCTGGACAGTGCCGGCCTGTTGAAAGGCAAAGAACCGCAACCGTTTGGATGGACGAAGCTGAACTTTCTTGCCACCGTCGATGATCAGCCTGCTCGGATCACATATGTTCTGAAAGACGGGCATGTCGATATCAATCGCTTCACAGGAGAAGACGGCATGCCGCTGCGTCATTTCTTACTCCGGATGCATACGTCTCACGGTCAATCGCCGACATGGAACGCCCGATCGTTCTGGTCGCTGGCCGTCGACACCATGGCGATTGCCATGGTCTTCTGGGGCATCAGCGGAATCATTATGTGGTGGCAGATCAAACGCACGCGGTGGATCGGCGCGGTGATTATCGGTCTGAGTCTCTTGACAGCCGGCGCAATGGCCATTGGGCTCCATGGTTTCTATGCGGCGACAAGGCTGTAAGGTTGATCCCGATGACAGGTAATGACCGGCCAGAAACTATTCGCTCGTCACGATTGCTGCTCCGCCCGTGGAGACAGGAAGATCTGGAGCCGTTGTTAGCGATGAGCAACGATGCTCGGGTGATGGAGTTCTTTCCTTCGTTTCACACTCGGGACGATTGTGAGGCGATGCTGGCTCGCATGATGAATCATCACCAGGAGCATGGCTTCGGATATTGGGCGGTTGAGATTCCGGGTATCTCCCGCTTCGCTGGTTTACTCGGACTGGCGGTGCCGCGTTTCGATGCGCACTTTAGTCCGTGTGTTGAAATTGGCTGGCGGCTGATGGCCGAGCATTGGGGTCACGGTTTTGCCACCGAAGGCGCGATGGCTGTGCTTCGATTTGGATACGAACGCATCGGGCTTCCCGAGATCATCTCAATGACTGCGGTGATCAACACTCGATCACAGCGAGTGATGCAGAAGCTCGGGATGACATGTAACCGCGATGAGGACTTTGATCATCCGCTCGTGCCGGCTGGTCACAAACTGCAACGTCATGTTCTGTTTCGTCTGTCAAAGCATGCGTTTGAGTCGGCTAAATCGTGAGTGAACACACCCCTTCTCAGCACAACCGTCAGAAACCTTCTTACAGCAACTCACTGATGCCTTCAGTTCGATCGACCAGCGCGACCGGGCGGCCGGAGTAATCGAGGAAGTGAGCTGTCGGATCAATCCCGAGCACTCGGTAAACCGTCGCCAGCAGATCATGAGGCGCGACTTCTCGTTCGACGGGATACTCAGCCTTGGAGTTGGTTGCGCCTACGACAACACCTTGCTTCAATCCGCCTCCGGCCAGCATAACCGAAAATGCGTCACCCCAGTGATCGCGACCTGGGATTGGAATTCCCGGTTGTCCTTCGTTGATGCGCGGAGTTCTGCCGAACTCGCCCATGACAATTACCAGAACCTGATCCAACAAATTTCTCTCGACCAGGTCAGTCATCAAAGCTCCGACGCACTGGTCCATTACACGCATATTGGGAGCATGACCATCGACCAGTGACGAATGATGATCCCAGTGAGGCATGTCGACAGTGACGAAGGACACGCCTGACTCTACCAGTCGGCGAGCCATCAACGTGTATTGTCCCCATGGTGTGCTGCCGTAGCGTTCCGCAACTGCGGGCGACTCTTTGGAAATGTCGAATGCATCCATCGCCGCTCCGCCGAAGACGAGCGACAATGCCGACTGATGATGAGAATCCATGACGTCCATCACGCCCGTATTGTCAACATCGCGCCGCAGACGATCCAGCGAGGCCATCAGATGACTACGGTCCTGAGCTCGAGATTGGTCGAGACCTGTCGCCGATTTGAAGCAGGTCGGTGCTTCAACTTTTGTCTTATAGGTATGGTGCAGATATCGAATATCGTTGTTGACGGCGAACGGATCATGCTCACCGCCCAAATAGGCGGCTCCCTGATAACCTGGATAAAGATAAACACTTTCTGCAGACGGCAGGCCCACGTATGCAGGCAACCCGGGCTTGTTCGCACCTTTCAATTTGGAGACGCAGGAACCCAATGACGGGTAGCGAATTCCTTTTGAAGCCGTGGTTGCTCCGAACCGACCAGTCAGCATCCAGTGAGCACCCGCGAAGTGATCTCCGGTCCCATGACGCATGGAACGAATGATCGACATTTTGTCCGCAAACTTCGCCTGCTGAGACATCAACTCAGAAAAGTGCACTCCCGAAAGGCTTGTCTGGATGGTTCCAAACGGTCCGCGAAACTCAGCAGGAGCTTCTGGCTTCGGGTCATAAGATTCCAACTGGCTTGGACCGCCATCAAGCCAAATCAGAATGACGCTCTTGTTGTTCTTCTTTGCTGTGCCATCCGCGATCAGACGTTTCTGCGTCGCTAGATTCAGGCCCGTCAGTCCCAGTGCTCCGGCCTGCAGAATAGCTCGTCGTCCCTGAAGTTTTGGACTCTGAATCTTCAACATGACGAAGTCCCCAAAAGACGTGAAAAGCTACACCAGCGACAGAAACGAGAACAGCAAACCCATAAAACTGAGCCTGAGGCGCTAGCCGATTCGGAAAAGGATCGGCCAGCGTCTCAGGCTCAGGGGTTTCTTATCCTTAGATCTTCTCTTCGACAACAGGATTGGTCAGTTCCCCAATCTTTTCAATATCAATCGTGACAGTATCTCCAGGCTGGAGGAAAACGGGAGGAGTTCTTGCCGAACCCACACCATGCGGAGTTCCTGTCAGAATCACTGTTCCGGGCGCCAGCACTGTACTGGCACTCAGGTACTCAATCAGCGTTGGCACATCAAAAATCATGTCATTTGTGTTCCAGTCCTGCATGACATTGCCATTCAGCACTGTTCGGATCTTCAGCGAATTCGGATCCGGGATTTCATCGGTCGTCACCAGGCAAGGCCCCAGCGGACAGAATGTCGCAAAGGTCTTTCCTCGACACCACTGACCGCCACCGCCGTTCATTTGCCAATCGCGAGCACTCACATCGTTCGCACAAGTATAGCCCAGCACGTAACTCAATGCGTCGGCCTTTGAGACATTGTGGCACTTCTTACCAATGACGACCGCCAGCTCGCATTCGTAGTCGACTTTGTCACTTCGCAACCTGCGAGGCAGAACGATCGGATCGCCAGGATTTGTAACTGTCGTCGGAATCTTCATGAACAGAACAGGGTGCGCTGGAATTGCCTGCTTGCCTTCCTCAGCGTGTTTGCGGTAATTCAATCCGATGCAAAGCACTGCAGCAGCATCCAGTGGTGCGAGGAGCTTCGCCGCTGAAACGGTCTGTCCTGTGGGCTGTAATCCCGAGAAGAGGTCACCCTGCAACCGATCAAAAGTTCCATCTGCTTTCTTCGATGCAAAACAGATCTCACCGCCGGGTAATTCGATTCGACAGATCTTCATGAAGCTCTCTCTCACATTTCAAAATGGTGGACACATTGATGCAAACCGGAAGGACTCGGAAAACAACGATCCCGAGGAGTATTCTGTGCTGCACGATAGCGAATCCGAGCTCAATATTGCACCTTGCCGATGCTGAATTGTTCAATGTGATCATCTCGCTATACCTGAACTATAGAATGCCACAATTCTATCCGGAGCCACAGAAGGCAGCCCGATTCCGACCCGCGAGTTTAAGCCGGAAACGAAATTGCAGGGCGATTCCGTCGGTTGACGATTTCCTTCACCTCTGCCACCCTCCTGCAAATGGTGAGTAAAGGCTGTAAAAAAACTTCACAGGAGAATTCACGTATGCTGGGAACAAGGATACTGATGACGATGGCAACATTGATGGCAATGGGAGCGAGTGCGACCGCCGAATTGAAGGATGGCGAAACAATCGTCTTTCTGGGCGACTCCATTACCCAACAGGGTGCTGGCCCAACGGGATATGTCACCGTATTTCGCGAAGCCATAGAAAAAGCTCGACCGAACTCAGGGATCAAAGTCATCGGCGCTGGAATCGGAGGCCATAAAGTTCCTGACCTTGAAGCTCGACTCGATAAAGACGTGTTGTCACACAAGCCCAACGTGGTCGTGATCTACATCGGAATCAACGATGTCTGGCACTCCAAGAACGGACGCGGAACTTCGGTCGAAAAATACGATGCCGGACTTCGAAGCCTCATCAAACGATGCACTGATGCTGGCGCGCGAGTAATCCTTTCCACGCCCAGTGCTATTGGCGAAAAGCATGATGGCTCAAATGAACTCGACAAAATGCTGTCTGAATACGCAGAAATCAGCCGAAAGGTGGCCAATGAAACCAACACAACATTGCTTGACCTGCATGCGGCATTCATGGGATATCTGAAAGAGTACAATGTCTCCCAGCAGGACAAGGGGGTCCTGACCACAGATGGAGTTCACCTGAATGATGCTGGCAATCGATTCGTAGCCGTTCGAATGCTGGAAGCCGCCGGTGAATTGAGACCAAAGACACGCGTACTTCGACACGTGGTTTTGTTCAAATACAAACCTGAAGTCACTCCTGCTCAGCTAGATGAGATCAATCGAGCGTTTCAAGATTTGAAGCGACAGATTCCGGAAGTCAGAGACTTCGAACGCGGCATCAACAACAGCCCGGAAGGACTCGACAAGGGATTTACTCACGGCTACCTAATCACGTTTTCCTCTGAGGAAGATCGTGCGGCCTACTTGCCTCATCCGGCGCACAAGAAGTTTGTTGAGCTTCTGGGTGGCAAACTGGAAGAGCCTTTCGTGTTCGACTACTGGACTATCGAATAGCCTCGACAAGATCGTTGACCCTGAGTCCCCGGAGATTGGCCGGGGACTCCGACTCTGAAACGCACGGAGTCCACTCTTAGCTTATGCCGATTGCATCCACTCCACCAAGACGGTGACAATGCAGATCCACGCCAACAGCAGGAATGCAAATAGCAGCAGACGACCGAACGAGCCAGGCCGTTCTGGAGCGTCGGACACTTTATGAAGAGTTTTGGGCACGACAATCTCAGGCAGTATCGCAGTCGACTGTTCCCGATTTCCCTCAGACTGAACTTCTCCCTGCAATCGGCGAGCAACTTCCAGAAGTTCTGCACTTCGAGGATCTGAAGCAAATGCACCGCCAACACGACATTCTGCTTCAATCGTAATTAGCAGCTGCGTGAGCCCCTGCAAATCTCCAGCACCTTGAGTCTTGACCTCTGCGTTGTGCTCAACGCCGACATCAGCTGATGAATCTTCAGGTCGCCGAAAGATATTTGGCCACGAATCAGCATCCCTGGTGGTCCTCGTCTCCGCAGCGTCGGTATTGGATTTGTTGGAATCCTCAGTATCGAACGAGGCAGATAATCTACCTCGATCATCCTGGGAGCAACTCAATTCACCCATTTGAGGACGCTGGTCAAACTCGGGTTTGTCCGCAATCGACTCAAGAAACCGGCTGAGGCGTTCTGCAACTTCACTGGCCGTTGAAATCCTTCGATTGCGATTCTTTTCCATCATCGCATTCAGAATGGAATCCAGTTCTGCAGGAACATCCGATCGGAATTGAGTCAATGGCACCGGTGTCTTTGTCTGATGGGCCACCAGACGCTGCACAAGCGTTCCTTCCGTGAATGGAGGCTGCCCCGTCAGCAAAAAGTAGAGCGAACAACCAAGACTGTAGAGATCAGCTCTTCGGTCCACAGTATGGCTGTCTGCAGCCTGTTCAGGAGCAAGATAATCCGCTGTCCCCAGAACCCGTTCATTGAACTCTCGCGTCAGATTCTCTTCACTGTCAAAGTCCTGCGCGAGTCCCAGATCGAGTATTCGCAGAATGCCATCTTCAGGAACAAACAGATTGCCCGGCTTGATATCACGATGAACCAAGCCTGCCTGATGCGCATATTCAAGCCCTTCAGCCGCCTGACGAATGTAGTCTGCCGCCTGACGACAACTTAACGGCCCTTCGATATTGACGGTCTCAAAGAGATCCCGCCCCCGCATGAATTCCATGGCAATGAAATGTATCGCATCCTGGCCATCAGATTCTGAATAGAACCCGAACACTCGCACAATGTTTGGGTGCTGCAAACGCTGAGTCATCGCGGCTTCGCGTTGCAATCGGGGCAAGTAGGACGCGGTATTAGTCCGAGCCGGCGGCAGAACTTTCAATGCATTAACATCGCCTGTCTCTTTGTGCTGCGCCGAATAGATCGTGCTCATCCCCCCGCGCGCGACACGACTCAGCAGTTTGTATGGCCCCAGAAAGAAACCTCGAAACTTCGACTGCAGGAGTTTCTCAGCATGCCACTCCGTAATTGCTCCTTCCTGAAGCAGCCAATCACAAACAGCTCTCGGCGTCGAAGTCCGCACCGCAGCCGGAAATCTTTGCTCAACCTGCTGCAGCTGAGTTTCTGACAGCAGCCCGCTGTGGGACAGCATTTGCTGAAATGAATTGGCAGAAACTTGAAGCGACATAAATCCGATTCGCCAAATGGCACAAAGTCAGAAAACCATATTTGACAGGGTACTCAAGCGAAGCCCTATTCTGGCAACCTCAATCTGCAGGTTCGTGAAAAAAGAGATTGTTCCATCGGAATAATCAGGGAGATTACACGTCAGAATCGGGTTTGGAACAACGGCCGCTATGCCTGGCTAACACAATATGAAAGCAATTCATCCCATACTTTTCTCCTTTGATCCGACCGCTTCAAGCGTTTCGCCTGAGAGATTCACAGATCGGACTCACAACAGAGAATCCAGTTCTCTCTTAACCGCCCGGTTATTACACTTACTCCGGTGACCCTGAACGGAATTCAGGTCTCACCTGACCGCTTCAAGCAGCGAGGATCGCCTGTGTTAAACAACGCCCATGACATGCAACACCAGACAACTCCTTCGTCCGTGGCAAAATTGCGCAACAAATTGAGTTGTGTGATGGTGTTTTCGGTGGTTCTGCTCAACTCAACTGTCGCTGTCGGACAGCATCGCTACGAAGAGCAGCGAGAGCACATGGTGGCCACACGAGTTGAAGCTGAAGGAATCTCGAACAAAGCCGTTCTGGCAGCATTGAGACGTGTGCCGCGACACGAGTTCGTACCCGGACCACAGAAAGCGGCTGCTTACGAAGATGTTGCATTGCCGATTGGACATCAGCAAACAATCTCGCCACCGTATGTCGTGGCCTACATGACGGAATCGTTGGATCCTCAGCCGGAAGATCGAGTCCTGGAGATTGGAACCGGGAGTGGATATCAGGCAGCAGTGCTGGCAGAGATCGTTAAAGAGGTCTATACAATTGAGATCGTCAGTCCTCTTTCCAAACAGGCGACAAAGAGACTGAAAGAACTCAAATATGACAACGTCTTTACGCTGGATGGTGATGGGTACAAAGGATGGCCCGAGCACGCACCATTCGACAAAATCATAGTGACCTGCTCACCAGAGAATGTCCCGACTCCTTTAGTCGAACAACTCAAGGAGGGCGGTAAGATGATTGTCCCCGTGGGTCAACGATATCAGCAGTCGTTTCATCTGTTCACAAAAGTTGATGGCAAGCTGACGGATGAAAAGCTCATTTCAACCCTTTTCGTGCCCATGACGGGAGCATCCGAAGAGCAACGGCGAATTCAACCAGACCCGGCTCGCCCTGAAATCGTGAATGGATCATTTGAAGAAGATGAGAACGGTGACGAAAAGGTTGACGGCTGGCATTATCAGCGTCAGACAACGATGTGCACCGAATCTCCAATTACCGGTACCTATTGTATTCGCTTTCAGAACAAGGATTTTGGTTCGCTGTCTCATTGCCTGCAGGGATCAGCCATTGACGGCCGGACAATTGCAGTGCTGAATCTGAATTATTGGGTCCGTTGTGAAGGCATTGTACCCGGTCAGGATGTGACAGAACAGGCCGCTGTCGTGGTTCATTTCTATGACCATGTCCGCCGTGAAATTGGACAAAAGGTCATGGGGAAATGGCGAGGCAGCTTCGACTGGCAGAATGCTCGATCAACAGTCCCCGTCCCTCCTGGCGCAAAAGAAATGATCATCCGGATTGGCCTCAACGGCGCGACCGGCCAATTGGATATTGACGATCTGCAGCTATCGATTATTCGAAGATGATTTGGAAACTCTATGACACTTAGTCTCACTCAGCGCTTTGTCTTTCCAGTCTTCAGCTTGCTTGCTGTCGCCTCAACATCTTCGTTCATTCAGGCCGACGAACTGGGACAAGCTGTCAGAGCTGCCGTTCAGTCTGCCGATGCTTCCGTCGTCAGGCTTCGTGTGATCGGAGGAGAGCAATCCGTTGACGGAGATAAAGTCTCCTCGCTTGTGACCACCGGAGTTATTATTTCAGACGCTGGAGAAATTCTGACGAGTGAGTTCGCGTTACAAGGCAAACCTGAAGCGATTCTGGCCGAAGACATCGCTGGAAAACGCACGAATGTTGAAGTCGTCGCAACAGATCATCTTCGACGTCTTGTGCTTCTGAAAGCCAAAGAAGGAAAGTGGACTCCGGTTCGACCCGCATCCAGTCAGTCGATAAGAATTGGCCAATGGTCGATTGCTCTGGGACGATTTTACGCAGCAGAATCATCCAATGTTTCTGTTGGGATCGTAAGTGCTCTTCATCGAATTCATGGGTTGGCCATTCAGTCGGATGCCAAAATCTCACCGGTAAACTATGGAGGTCCGCTCATCGATCTTCAGGGACAAGTAATGGGGATTCTGGTGCCATTGTCTCCGCGAGGGCAGGGCAGTTCGTCGTCCGGAGTTGAGTGGTATGACTCCGGCATCGGGTTTGCCATTCCGATGGAAGATGCTCTGCGAAGTGCAGAACGGTTAAAAGCTGGACGTGATTTGAAGGCTGGTAAACTCGGCGTAAAACTCGCAGCTGCAGGAGTCTTTTCTTCCCGTATACGAATCGAGCGAGTTATCCAGAAGGGGCCGGCTGAGACCGCAGGCCTCAAGAAAGACGATGTGCTGGTTTCAGTGAACAATCGGATGATTGAACGAATGAGTATTCTCGAGGAGGCCGTGGCATCCAGCTACGCTGGCGATTCACTGCAAATCTCGATCAAGCGAGGAAACGAGGACCTTACCTTCGCCGTGACACTGGCCGAAGAACTTCCCGTAGCAAATCCTGGTTACCTTGGCTTCCTGACGACTCGAATTGCCAGGAAGAAGCAGGAAGGTGGCATGCCAGACGCGGCAGCCATCGCAAAACTCCTGCAGAATCTTCCGCTCAAACCAAAACCGCCCGCTGAACAAAAGCCGGATGAGGAAAAGACTGACGAGAAATCAGATGCGGTGCCGCTGTTGGTCATTAACGATTCATCTGCAGCAAAAAGCGGGCTGCCGCCACGCGTTGAGCTGATGAAGATCAACGGGACGGCGACTCCTGACACCGGAGAACTATTCACTGCACTGGCTGATTTTCAGGCTGGCGACAAACTTGCAATCGAATATCGAATTCCCGGGCAACCAGATCTCAAGTCGGCAGAAATCACGACGGAAACCCGGCCTGAAAATGTGACGCGTCTATCGGCTGAACTGCTGAAAGAGCTGTCCGTAGTGAGCCAGGAGAATCTTGCTAAGATGAAGGCGGAAGATGGTGCGCCAAAAGATGCACCCTCGGACGATGCCAAAACGCCGGAATTAAGTTCACCAGACCAGGTGGAACGACGCGAACTATCTTTTGATGAACGAGGACGTGCGATCGTCTTTGGTTCTTCGAATCCCTCGGGAATCCTGCCGGGGATTGTCATTTTGCTTTCAGCAGATCAGGAATCGGAGGATCAGATCCTAACCAGATGGAAGCCGTTTCTCGATTCGCACAAACTCATGGTAGCCATCCCGGTGAACCCGGAGAAATCTCGCCTGACTCCCGACGATATTCCGCTGGTCATGACAATGATTCAGAGCCTTGCAGGTCGTTCCAAAGCTGACCTGCGTCGCATCGTCGTTGTCGGCAATCGAGAGCAGTCGCAACTTGCCTGGCAACTCGTGTTTGGTGGCCCATCTCCAATCCGTGGCATCGCCCTCAACAACGGATGGATCTCTGCAGCCGAAGCGGGCGGTGTTGATGGAGCAGATAAGTCTGTACTTCTATTGGATCAGCCCGAAACCAATCAGGCTCAGGCACTGATGGCTCAATGTCAGGAGGCACTTCGCAAGTCCGGGTTCTGGACAGCGCGTCCCATCGATTCAGAGACGGAACGAACGATCGCCGACTGGTCTATTCTTCTGCGTACCTTCTGAGAAACCCAGCCGATCACGCTGGCAGCCGAGCATTCTCCAGCCGTCGCCAGGCTTCCGGAAGACACTTAAGAAGGTCTGATGCAATCATTCCGCGTTCGGTAAACTGTTCAGCAGCCACATCACCAGCAAGCCCATGCGCGTGAACAGCCAGTGCCGTCGCCTCGAATGGGGGTAACTGCTGGCCCAATAGAGACACAACTATTCCGGTGAGAACATCTCCGGAGCCTCCAGTGCCCATTCCGGAGTTCCCAGTCGTATTGCGAAACAGCCGGATTCCATCGGTTACGATCGTCCCCGGTCCCTTCAATGCGACGACAAGCGAATGAGACTCCGCGAATTCCTGTGCGATCTCCTCGCGATGCTTTTCAATGTCCGCGATTGAACGCCCGGTTAGCCTTGCGAACTCCCCGGGATGCGGAGTAATCACGCAGGGACATTGCCGTACACGCGAAAACAGATGAGCCTCAGCTGCCAGATTCAGACCATCTGCATCAACAACCAGAGGGCACTTTGCCAGCCTCAGTAACGATTCCACTAATCGCGCTGCAGCCGATACTTTTCCCAACCCTGGCCCCACTGCAAGAGCATCACGCCCCTCAATCAAAGACAGGATTATCTCCTCGGAGACTTCTGATAATCCTGATTCAGTATCATCTCTCAGACCGACGGTCATCACGCAGGGCTCATAACTTGCCACGATACTCTGAATTGCTCGCGGTACCACAGCTGTGACTAAGCCAGAACCGCCCCGAAGTGCAGCTACCGAGGACAGACAGACGGCTCCGCTCATCCCAATCGATCCGCCCATCACAAGAATCTTTCCGAACGTTCCCTTATGCCCGTCCGCAGGACGTTGAGGAATTGCTGGAAGCGTAAAGGGACGCAGAATCTGCTGTTCGGCCATTGAACTTTGTCCTTCATCAGATGCCCGAATACATGAAGCAAATCGGTCAAAACGACTCATTTCAATTGTTTACTGAGAAGCCATTTTGACAGCTCCGACAACGAACCGCTATTTTACCGCGCGTCGCCGCAAAGTTGCACCTCCAGAGAGGTTCACCACCTTTTTGAAACCGTGCTGCACGAGAATTCTTTCGGCCACATGGCCACGAACTCCGACTCCGCAACTGACTACTGTTGGCTTTGATGGATCCAGTTCCTGCAGCCTTTCGCGCAGTTCATCAACTGGTATCTCAAGAACACCGCTGCAGCCCGTGAGTGGTGCCTTCGCGATCTCCGCCGAGGTTCTCACATCAACAATCTGATACTGAGATAAATCTGAATCAACATCCAGCATCTCACCAAGTCCATCCATCTGGTTGCAGGCCGTGAAAGCCGCCTGATGTATCGGATCTTTGGCTGAACCGTAGGGCGGAGCATAGGCCAGATCAAGACCCGTCAGGTCTCTCACAGTCGCCTTGAACGCCATGGCTGTGGCAATCACATCAATCCGCTTATCGACGCCATCTTTCCCGGTGGCCTGAGCCCCCAGAACTCGCCCGGAGTCCGGACAATAAAGCAACTTCAGCGTAATTGGCGATGCCCCGGGAAAATATCCAGCGTGCTGGCCAGCAATCACAGTCACGCTGCGAAAGTTAACCCCGGAACGCCGCGCGGCCTTGGCAGAAAGTCCCGTCATCGCTGCGGTCTGTTCGAAAACCCGGACGACGGCAGTCCCCATGACAGCAGCCGTTGGCGCACATCGTCCAGTCGCCGCATGCTCACCAGCGAGTCGTCCCGCACGATTTGCAGGACCAGCCAGGGAGACTCGCATCGATTCACCGGTCGGACCATAAACATACTCGCAGGCATCACCGGCCGCATAGATGTCGGGATCACTGGTCTGAAGAAACGCGTTCGTGGAAATTCCTCCCGTCTTTCCGATCGTCAGCCCGGCATCGATCGCGAGCGCGGTGTTTGGGCGTACGCCAATTCCCAGAACAATGAGAGATCCTTCCAGTACCTTGCCACTCTGCAATTCAACTCCAGTTGCATTGCCCTCAGCGTCGGAAAAGATTCGTCGAATACCATCACCAAAATCCATTGTGACACCATGTCGGCCAAGTTCCTCATGAAGAGGGACGACCATCTCCGCGTCCATTAACGGCAGCACCTGCGAATTCACTTCCGCCAGCGCCGCCTGGAATCCTCTCGCAACCAGCTGTTCAACCATTTCAATACCGATGAAACCTGCCCCAATGACAACGGCCTTTTTCGATTGATTCGCGTCTGCACTGACCGCCGCACAAATCCTGTCCATGTCAGCAATATTGCGAAGCGTAAAGACGCCTTTGGACGAAACACCTTCCATGGGCGGCACGAATGGAGATGCACCGGGCGACAGAATCAGCTTGTCATAAGCCAACGAGTACTCTGACTGATCCTGAAGGCGGCGAATAACGACGGTCTTCGTGGCTCGATCGATGCGTAAAACTTCACTCCGTGTGCGCACGTCGAGACGAAATCGCCGCTGAAGCAGTTCTTTAGTAGCAACCAGTAGTTTGCCGCGCTCCGGGATCTCGCCACCGATATGGTAGGGCATGCCACAATTGGCGAAAGAAACGAATTCGTCCTTTTCCAGAAGAATGATCTCGGCATGCTCATTACATCGACGAGCCCTCGTAGCTGCCGAGGCACCTCCGGCGACACCGCCAACAATCACAATTCTCGTGCACGCCTGCGTCATGACATTCGTTCCTGCTGTTCTCGTGGTGAACTTCGAAGTCCGTATCCAATCATCCGGATTGTATCGTTTGCGGCGATCAGAAGAATCAGATCGATCGTACTGGTTCTCAGACCTGGAAGCACAGTCGCAAAGTCGGGATGCGTCCTTTGAAGAGAAAAGACATCACTTTACCTGGATCGAGATCCACACTTAGAGCAGCTTAATCCCGCTGTATTCCGACCTGAGATATCCAACAATGCCGACATTGACTACATCCCAAATTGTCTTTCTGGTCTGCGTGCTGCTGTTCACATTAGTGGCTGCCATTTCTGACATCCGCACTCGAAAAATCCCGAACAAGATGACGGTTCCGATGTGCCTCGCGGGACTGATTTATCAGGTAGCGTTCTTTCAATTGAATGGACTCTGGACAGCATTGATTGGATTTGCCGCCGGCTTTGGCATCCTGTTCATTCTATGGATGGTTGGAACCGCCGGAGGTGGGGACGTCAAGCTGATGGGAGCTCTGGGACCATGGATGGGCGGCATGCTGACACTTAAAGTTCTGTTCTGCAGCCTTGTTTTTGTAACTGTTGGAACTTTTGGAGTCGTGATTTACTCGGCACTGTCCCGGGGGATTCGCCGAACAAAGAATCAATACATCAAGAACAAAGCAACGGCAGAAACGACAGGCGAACGTCAGAAGCGACGAGTCATGGCGTTTGCAGCGCCCGTCGCTTTGGCAACATGGACTGTCGTTGCGGTTCAACTTCTGACAAATCGCCCATGGTAAGATTCTTCGGCAATTTTTTCATGAAGCCCGGCTGCTTCAGCCGAAATGACGGGAGGGAATCGTCTACCTTAAGACGTATTCCTTCCGTTTGCGTTTAGAGTAAATCATGAAGATGCAGATCATCAACGCCAGAAGACCTGATCGTAAAGGTGCAATCCTTTCGATGGAACTGGTGTTAATCCTGCCAATCTTTTTATTGCTGGTGTTCTCAATCGTTGAATTCTCCATGCTGATGTCGGCTCACACTCGAGTCGCCAATGCCGCCCAAAGTGGCTCTCGGATGATGTGCATTTCCGGAGCCAATGAATCCGAAGTGAAAGAGCGTGTCACATCGCTCCTTGGTGCATCACTCGCGAAAGACTCTTTGATTCAGGTTTACCCGGCGAATTACGCTGGCGAAATCGGGCGAGTTGCTATCAGGGTTCCAATGCGGAATGCCAGCCCTGATTTATTGTGGATGACAGGCTTCAGCCTGCAGGATCGTTCGATTGACGCCGATGCTCCGATGGTGATGGAGCGAACCGCTTCGAAAGAACTTCCAGACCAATACTGAAAGAGTAACGAAAGATTTCAGGAGTCACTGCGCAGGGATGGTGCAGATCAATAACGCATGCCACATCGTATGGCAGGCAGATAGAACACCAACTGACAATTCCCCTGCGTTGAACTGATTGTCTGGAGATCGTTGTGAAACTCACACCGTGGATGCTGACTGTAGCCGCGTTCGGTATTATCGCCGTACTTGCGGTTGGATTCCTGTTCAAGAAGTTAATGGCTGCGCCCGTTGTGGAAGTGAAGCCGCCTGAAGCCAAGATTCTTCCAATGGCCATCACTGAGATTGAGCCCGGAACAGTGATCACACGAGCCCACGTGGGTAATGGTCGGGCCGAGCTTGGTGTCAAACTTCCGGAAGATACCTTTCTGTCTCTGGATGGCGTGATTGGACGAATCGCGAAGGAAAGAATCACCGCTGCAGTGCCGCTGCAAGGGTCAATGTTCTACGCTCCGGGAGACTTTCCGGATCTGAAAGTGTCGCCTGGCAAACAGGCGGTGGTCGTGAAAGTCAGCCAAACAACGGCAGTGCTCAGCCAAAAAATGAAGCCTGAGCAGCATGTCGATGTGCTGTTGACGGTCGACAATCTTGGTTCCGGCGACGCGACACGACTGCAGTCAACCGGTGGTAGTGTTGGAGGTGACTCCATTGGCAGCACTTCCAGCGCAATGACGGCCACTCTTTTTAAGGGCGTCAAGATTCTGGCGATTAACCGAGGCTACACAACTACTGCACTTCAGGGCGGTGAGGCTCAAAACGTGACGCTGGAACTCGACGAAGATCAGACCCGGATCATTTCCCTTGCTCAACGCAAAGGTGAGATCGACCTTGTCTACAATGAAGGTGGAGAAGAGGGTAATGGCATCGAGATTAATCCTTCGGAGAAAGATCGCATTACTCTCAAGGAAATCCTCGGACTGAAAGATCCGCCTAATAAAGAAAAGCCATTCAAGACTGAACACTATCGAGGTGGCGGACGTTCGCGAACCTACTTCGAAGACGGAGAAATGATTGACGGCAATGGCAATGGGGCAGGGGGCAACACAGACGGCTCCCGCCTGCAGAGCACTGGTGGTTCGGTTGGTGGCTGGTCGACAGACACGGCTCCTGCCGATCAGCAGAAGAATTTGGCCCAGAAGGCAGGGGTAAGTGCAGATCTCTGATTTTCGCTCCTGATGAATGACTTAGAAGCCCGGCTCCCTAAAAGTAGCCGGGCTTTTTTACGGTGAGAAGTAGATTGGCCACTCAGCGGCAGTCACCAGATACAAACGGATCGAATCATGAAGATCGCCCTCATACAAGCACATAGCTCGGCAACAATCCGAACCAGAAGTGGTGTGCTGACTTCATGGACGATTCTGATCATTCTCACCGCTGGTGCGATCTGCGGTGGACTTCTTGATCTGATGTGGTTGTCAGCAATTCGAAATCAGACTTACAACTGTGCCTCCTCTGCAGCTCTGGCCGCCGGACACAGCTATCTGTCAGACGACATGTTGAGATCGTGGCAGCAACCTTTCGAATATGAAGGTCGGATGGCCAGATGCCAGCAGTCTGCCGTCAGTATGGTTGAAGACTACAGAGCAGGAACGGCTATTCCCGCCATTTCACCAGAGTCGGTTAAGGTCTTTTGGCCAGAGGGCCAAGGACCAACAAAAGATCCGGCTCTGCTTGTTCCTCAGGCGATCAGCGTTGAGTTTGAAGGCGATTACTTCAGGAGCCAGTTTGACCGTTTTTTTTACGGTCTGACGGGATCTCGTTCAAATCCATCGACCGTACAATGCACGGTGCATCTGGAGCATTCTCCCAGGGCATTTAGAGCCGGGGCAGGGCAGAGTATTCCGATTCTCCCTTTTGCAATCTGTGACGGCCTTTCCGGCCCGGATTCGGGCCCAGCAGTACAAACTCCAGGCTACTGGACTTCCAACATTGAGTCCGGAAAAGGTCAGGACATTTTTAGCTGGAATGCAGCGACTCATCAGTTTGAATCAGGCCCTGATGGGCTGCCTGAGATTACTGTGACAGTTTACTCAACAACTTCAGTGGGAAATCCGGACTCCTTCATTCCAATCAGTTTCTCAAACGACAAAGGTAATGTTGGTAGAAGTCACATCCCGGAGTGGATCAGAAATGGGTTAACTGGCGACGATTTGCAGTCGATGGGATATAGTGAACTGGCCTTTCCCGGCAGTGTGCCCGTGACAACATTGACGCCTCAGGATCTCCTGAATTGCCGGACCGCACTTCAGGAGAAATCCGGAGAAGCGTGCCTCATCTCGCTATGCTCAGCTCTGCCCGCCAAGACGGAACTGACGTCAATTACGCTCAAGCGTCCTGTCGCCGCCAGAGTCGTTCAGGTATCACAAATTGCCAGCGGGTCTCTCAAAGTGATTCTGCAACCATGCGTAATTGCGACCTCAACAGCAGTCACTTCTACAACACCGGATACAGCTGTCAATCGCTATGTTTACAGCGTCAGGCTTTTCCATTAGTGTCGTGTAGAAACCTGATCACGAGTCGTTGTATCCGCAAAAACAGGCTCGCAGTGGGCTTAACAGCAGATTCAGCGTTTTCGTTTACCGCCCAGCGGCAGGCGCCGGCACTTGTTGAGGCCGTCGCCTACGACCAGGCGGTAAACAGTGGTGATACTTGGTCAACAAATCAATAGGCCTCAGTCGTAAGCTCAAAAGCGAGCTGGCGGCGATCGACGTCTGATGACTGGCAGCCCCTTTCAGAGCGATACACGTTCCCGCAATCACAGGCAAACATGCAATTACAGCGATAGCCCGCGCTGCAACTCGGCCTTTCTGATGACCGACAAGAATCTCGCCTGCCCCATACATTGGCAGATTCTGCCGACTGGATGCATCTCACGGAACATTCAGCCTCTGCAGGCCCCTGGAGACTTTCTGGATTCCCCCAGTATCTCGAATCGATAACGGACTCAGGTCCTCGCCGTCTCGTGCGCAGTCATTGCAAGAACATTCATCAGACGATCAGCATTCAGAACCGAGAACACTCCATGGTCGCTCCTCACGAAACAACGGATAATTCTGTCCGCGACTTCCAGCGTCTGAAGACATCCTTGCATCGCCAGATCGTTGACGTCATCGACTTCAGCAAAGCTGAGTCAATGACGGAGAATGAGTTGCGGTCGCAACTGCGGTCGCTGGCTGAATATCTTTGTGGTCGGCAGACCATCCCCGTCAGTCATCAGCAACGAGAGGCGATGGTCTCTGAAATCATGGACGAGATCTATGGTTTCGGTCCGATCGAATCCCTGATGGTCGATCCGTCGGTCACTGATATTCTGGTGAACGGGCCTGACCGAGTTCTGGTTGAACGAAACGGTGTACTGGAATCAACCAATATTCGTTTCGCGGACTCAGCTCACCTGATGCAGTTTATTCATCGCCTGGTTGGCCGAGCGGGACGCCGTATCGATGAATCCAGTCCCATTGTGGACGCGCGACTGCCTGATGGATCTCGATTCAATGCCGTGATTCCGCCGCTCGCACTTTGCGGGCCAACGGTGTCAATTCGTCGATTCGGCAATCGTCGTCTGCAGATGGAAGACATGATTAAGTACGGCTCGCTTGCGCCGGCCATCGCGGACTTTTTGATCCTTGCGATTCGGGGTCGAATGAACATTATCGTGAGTGGAGGTACAGGTGCTGGCAAGACAACACTTCTTAACTGCATGAGCCGCTTCATTCCTGACTCTCAACGTGTTGTCACAATTGAAGAAACGGCCGAACTTAGCCTGCAACAGCGTGACGTCATTCCGCTGGAAACACGACTGCCAAATATGGAAGGCAAAGGAGCGGTCACGCAACGCGATCTTCTTCGAAATGCGCTCCGAATGCGTCCTGACCGAATCATTGTCGGCGAATCGCGCGGCGCAGAAGTACTGGATATGCTGCAGGCAATGAATACTGGTCACGATGGATCCATGAGCACAGTCCACGCGAATGATACTCGCGAAACGCTTGACCGACTGGAACTGATGATTGCATTGTCTGGTGCAGACCTGCCGTCTCGAATCGCCCGACAGTATATTGCCAATGCGGTGGATATCGTGATCCACGTGACTCGCCTGCACACGGGACATCGCCGAATCACTCGAGTATCCGAAGTTTCGGGCCTCAAAGATGGTGAGTATCGCATGGATGACATCTTCGTCTATCGAATCAATGGCGAAGACAAAAACGGACAGCCTCAAGGAAGCTTTTTTGCAACGGGCTATGTACCTGCGGCCCTGCGACGCCTGGCAATGACGGGCGTTAATGTTGAACAATACCGACCTCTGTTTGAAGCTCGTGAACTCAAAATGGAATAGTCTCGGAGTTCAGTTTCATGGTCTCTGAAGTTCTTGCATTTGAACTCCATCAGGCATATTGATTCTGTTACTGCCGCCCCTGCGAGTTGACTTAAAAGAAGCTTCGCAGGCCCATATAAAACATAGCACTCAAAAGATTGATTTCTCTCCTCGGATAACGCCATGATCGCCCCGAACCCTACACTCATGTCGCTGGATCGCAGACCGGAGTTCTCGGGTCTTCTTAAGGACGACACTCAGTTTGCCCGTGGAGACTCAGAAGGCATTGGAGAGTCTTTCAATGGCTGGTTTGACACCCTGATGATTCAATCAGGAATTCGAACATCTCCGGCAATCTGGCTCGGCCTCTGCCTGTTGAGTTCACTCGCGCTGGGAGGTGCCATATTTGTGGCAACAGAGCGGCCGTTTTTGACTGCGGCGGCTGCCATGATCGGGCTGAGTGTCCCAATGATCGGAGCTTCAATTGCTCGTTCACGTCGACAAAAGGCGATTATGGAACAGTTGCCCGGAATGGCGGATGAACTCTCTCGGTGTGCGCGTTCGGGTAGAAATCTGGAACACTCTTTCATGCTCGTCGCGGCCGACACTCCAGCTCCACTTGGAGAAGAACTCCGCATCAGTGCGCGGCGTATGGAGATGGGCATTGATGTTGGCAGTGCCGTAAAAGACCTCGCGGCCCGAACCGGTGTTTCCACACTGACAATGTTTACGTCCGCTCTGACAGTACATCAGGATACTGGTGGTGACTTGATTTCTGTCCTGGAAAGATTGGCCACGGCTGTTAGAGATCGTCTGCATTTCGTTGCCCGCCAACGTGCAGCAACGATTGCCAGTCGCATGGGCGCAATTCTGATGGTCGTCATTCCAATAATGGTCATGAGTTTCTATCTGTTCCGGGACCCAAATTACCTCAATAGTCTGACGGGGTCATTCTGGGGACGCCTATCCCTTTGGACTGCGATTGCCTTCCAGATTATTGGCTGCGGATTGGTATTTCGAATTCTGAGCAGAAGTGCACGTTTCTGAAATCTGCTGTTCTGGAACGCCACCAGTAAAGTTCTGCTGATCTCTGAGCACACGACCACGTGAGCAGTCGAAAAGGTTGAGGAGCACCATTTATGTACGTCATCTATGCCCTGGCTGCCATCGGTGTCCTTGCCGGCATATTCGTGGTCCGAAAACTCCTGAAGCCTTCCAGCCAAAGGACGCTGAGTCCATTCCAGCAATCCCGCCCAAAGCCGGATCTTTCAGCTTCTGATAACAAAGAGGATCTGTTTTCATCTCGTGAAATGCTCGCGCATCGATCGGGAGAACCGCAGGTCACGAAAGCATTGATCAGCAGTGAGCCGCATGGAAATCTTATGCCGGAACGACAAACAGTTTCTGCATCTACTTCCGTCAGCCTCAAGACACCACCAGAACCGAACGAGTGGTCGTCATCTTCTTCCACAATGCCCATGAATTCTGATGGAGGATTCAACCGGATTTCAACATGGAATGATCGACGACTCTTCAGTGACTTCAAAGGGATTCTGAGTGAAGGTGCTGATTCAATTCCACTTCCTGCGCCCGAAGACCTTCCGATCCGAGAAGATGCTTTCGTCTTTGGCTCCTTGACACCGTCAATCGCACAACTGCTTCCGGAAACAGATTCTCGGCGAGAGATGCAGCGCAAATCTCTTGTGGCGGCTGGGTATCATTCCCGCGCGTCATGGCTGAATCTCAGCGCGATCAGATTCGCACTCTCTTTCCTTTCCCTGGTGGTCGTGGGCATTTGGCTCATCATGGCCCCTCCGGCCATCGAAGCATGGCTGCTGGGCCTCCTGGTCATGGCGCCATTGTTTATGTGGGCGTTGCCGCCACTGATTGTGGCGTTCAAAGCATCTGAACGGAAAATCGATATCGAACGAGGACTGCCGGACGTCCTTGACATGATGAACATGGGAGTCAGCCAGGGTCTGACCGTTCCTCAGTCGCTAAAGAGAATCAGCCGCGAAATTGCTATCGCGCATCCTGCACTGGCGGAGGAACTTCGGATTGTCGATCAGCAGGCGGAAGTGGGCAGTCTTCCTCAGGCACTGAGAAACTTTGGCAATCGCATCGACTCGCCTGAGATTAACTCGTTCACGTCACTGCTGGTGCAATCAGAGTCCACCGGAACGAGTATTTCGAAGGCGTTGACGGAATACAGCGACAGCATTCGAGCCTCTATGAAAGAAAGGGCCGACGCGAGAGCCAATGCGGCTTCGTTTCAACTGTTATTCCCTGTGGCTCTGTTCCTGATGCCGTCGGTTTTCTTGTTCCTGCTTGGACCGGCAATCGTTCAGATGTCAGACTTCTTCAACAACCAAGCCAATACGCTGCAGCAGGATCGCCAAGACGCAGTACGAAGCCTCAATCAGCAACCGCAACTGGATCTGCGTCGCTTCGGAACCCCAGGTGGAGCATTCAGCGGTCCTGCCCAATAAGCCCAGGACAGAACAGGCGTACCACAAGTTCAGGGACAAAGTTGTACCGATACTCGAGTTTCGCGTAGTACGACGCGGAGGCAGCAAAACACAGCGTTGGGATCGACTTGTCGTCGTTCCCAACGCAGATCATCTGGCAAACGCTGCATGAGCCGCGCGTAAAGAAAGCGAGACAAGCGTTGCCTGTCTCGCTCAGATATTTTGCTCTCGTTTCGAGACCGCAATCAGCCTACTTTTCAGCAACAGCCAGACCAGGAACAGAGATTGAAGTCACTTTTACCCGAGTATATTTCTGTCGGTGACCAGTGTGACGACGTGAATTTTTTCGTTTTCGGAGACGCTGAATCTCCAGCTTCGGGCCCTTCTCCGTGGCTATCACAACCTCGGCAACAACTGAGGCTCCTGAAATCGTTGGGGCGCCAACGATACTGGCACCACCACCATTGGCCAGCAGAACTCGATCAAATGTGATCGAAGATCCTGCCTCTACCTCTGTTCCACGATAGTCCACAGAAAGGAAGCTGCCTTCCTGTACACGATGCTGACGATTACCGTCTTCAATCACAGCGAACATCTGAAAACCGTCCTCAACCAACTGCTGCCAACAGGAAATCGCCAGACTATACTCAGCCCGGAACATGAACGCCTGATCACTAATTCACAGTGGCGCCCAAAATGAATCGTGGAGTGTAGCGTTGAAGTTCGGAATGTTCGAGTCGGAAATGCAGCAAGTTTCGGACTTGGGAGCAGGAATTTCAGGTTGAATCCCCGCGGGAATGCCCAGAAGGGCAGAACATCTGCGGTCTGACACAGGAATTTCCGGCTGCCAGTTGTCAATAGCCTGATGCTCTTACACGGTAATCTGAGCCATTTGACCGATTGCCAACCTGGCGAAAGGCCCTGCACGTTCGGAATCCTTAATCTAACAGAACTGCTCTCGTTGGCCTCTCAAGAGCACCGTGTCATAAACGGTAACTGGAAGTTGGGCGTCATCCTGCCATGATCCGGGCCAATCCGAAATCGTGCGACTATTCCCCGCATCAAGCAAGAGGAAGACTGAAATGAAACTTGCATCCCGATTCCTCATGACCCTGGCGTTGGTCCTCACAAGTCAACTTGGCCGGATATCAGCTCAGGAGATCTCATGGAATGCCTCGGGCAGAAACGGGGCCGTCGCTGCTGGACATCCTGATTCAGTCGCGGCCGGGATTTCAATTCTCAACGAGGGTGGGCGAGCAGCCGATGCGGCCGCAGCAACGATCCTGGCTTTGGCGGTCACCGACTACGGATTGTTCGCAATTGGTGGCGAAGTGCCGGTCATTGTATACGACGCAAGGTCAAAACAAATTAAAACACTGAGTGGAGTCGGTAGCGCACCGATGGATCCGGCCGCCATCGAGTGGTTCTACAAGAACGGCATCCCCTGGAAAGGCAGCATGAAGGCTGCTCCGGTACCGGGAGTCATTGACCTCGTCGTCACACTTTTGAAACTTCACGGAACAATCTCGTTCGAACAGGCCGTCACTCCGACACTCGCTCTGCTGGATCGCGGCAAGGAGCCATGGCATCCCAACCTGGCGGTCACACTTCGAAAACTGGTGGAGGCAGAACAGTCAGCCTCGGGAAATCGAGAACAAAAACTGTCTGCTGCTCGCGATCGATTTTACATCGGCGATGTGGCTGATGAACTCGAAGCATGGTACATCGCGACTGGAGCATTCCTTCGCAAAGCCGATCTGGCGGCCCAGAAAACTCTGGTGGAAGATCCCGTCTTCGTAACCTACCGAGGCTACACCGTCTACAAGTGCGGTCCATGGACGCAGGGACCTGTGCTTTGCCAGAACCTTAAACTCCTGGAAGGCTTTCCACTGAAATCAATGGGGCACCTGTCTTCCGATTATATTCACACGATCACTGAAGCCATGAAACTGGGATACGCAGACCGCGACGAGTATTACACCGATCCAAATTTTGGAGAGGTCCCCATGAATCAGTTGCTGTCTGACGAATACACTGAACTGCGACGACCATTAATCGATATGCAACATGCATCGATGGATCGCCGACCGGGCGATCCGATCAATCGGAAAGCTCTCCGAACCGAGGAAACCGCAAGTAACGAAACGAACAAAATCCCAAAGCAAGACACAACAACCTGCGTCGTCGCGGACCGTTGGGGCAACGTGATCGCGGCCACGCCAAGCTGCAACATGCTAACGAATACACCCGGGCCATCGGGCGTTAACACCGGCAATCGAGTTCGCAGCATGAACACATCACTCGATCATCCCAATCGTGTTATGGCAGGCAAGCGGCCCCGAATCACCCTGACTCCTACGCTCGTCTTAAAGGAAGGCAAACCCGTCATCGCCATCAGTGTGGCCGGGGGTGATGTCCAGGATCAGACAACACTGAACATACTGCTGAATCATATCGAGTTTGGCATGATGCCCAAGGACGCCGTAACTACTCCTCGTTTCCATACCAACCATCATCAGGACTCCTTCAATCCTGATCCTGATCGCAATGCAGCATTTGTCGGCCGTGGAGAATTAAAGGTTAACGAAGAAATCAACGAGCCAATTCGAAATGACCTGGCAAAACGAGGCCACCTGGTTGGACTTGTCCCGTCGCCAATCGCTCATCCGGTCATGATTTTCATCGACGATTCCGGCCTGATGCATGCCGCCGGGGATCCGAAGGCAAAACGGCACGCTGCAGCGATCCCATAGGGGCTTTGAGAAAGTCGGATCACTGGCATTTAGAAGCATCTGAGCATTCCTGCGAAACACCGCGTCATTCATCCACGCTGTCAATTTGGGATAGGACTCTGTAACACCAGAGCTTGTGAAGATAAAAACGGCGAGTGGCAAATCGATCGCAATTCATCGCTTAAGCTCCAAATTCATTGCACACCCTGTCAGTGCCTGTTTGCAGAAGCACTCAAGTGACTCAACCGCCCACCTCAGAAATTCGACGACTTGCCCAACGCCTGAAGGATTGTCTTGATCCTGACGTGGTTCTCCAGTTCCTGAATTCCGGCTGCCAGCCGGTGCAGGAACTGGCGTTGGCAAGACTGAAGATAATGCAGGCTGAGCGGGACATGTCACTGTCGTTACAATCCGCTCTTTTGAATGCCGACAGCAATGCGGGAGTGATTAATGCATTGGCGATGCTTCAACCCGAAACATGGATGGGCGAATTCGACCAGAAGACACTACTGAAGAGTGTCATCTGCAGCAGGCGACCGGAAGTGCAGTCCGCACTCGCAAGACTTATTTGCAGGCAGCTTCCCGAACACCTGGCCATACTGGTCGAATCGCTCACTATGCCTGTTGCTCGAGTGTTGTGCTTTCATGCTGCACGAGGCGAACTCAACAACGACTTAATAGCGATCATCGTTCGATGGATGACCAGGCGTCATGAGGCCAGATTCTTTTCTCCGGTACTGGGATTGGCACTAACACCTCGATGGCTGACTGCATTTTCTAACATCGATCCTGTCCTGGCCAACGACCTGGCTGTGACTTTTGGCTTCGTCGAACATGGAACAACAGCCTGGCCTCAGGAGTTCTTGTCGCAGGGTATCTGCTTCGTCAATAGTGCAATGCTGACTCTTCCTTTGGATGAGTTGCAACAGGATGTTGCAGCCATCCAGCGACATCTGCTGAGAAGCTCCGGAATTCTCATTGCGAATTCTCCATCGCAACTGACTAACGGCCTTGCCATCGACGAAATGGATCTGCAGGATCCACTCCATCAGGGCTGCTTCCTGGCAGCCGTCAGAGAATGCGAACGCAACGAATTGGCGAACCGTCCCTTGACCAGCGCCTTCAAATTTCAAGCATTTCAGGACGAAGCTTCTGATCAGGTGAGGTTTATGCATCTGCCGGCACGTTTGCTGAAATCTCTGTTGATCGATGAACCACAAGTTTTGGCTGCACATCTGTGCGTGCCACCCACATGGCTATCGAGATTCCTCTTTGAACATGCCATGATCCAGTTGCAACCCAACAACCAAAAAACCGAATCAATGCTGTATCTGAGAGCACGATGGGCCGCCCTGCGGCTGAACAGCTATCAGAATCTGGAAACACTTCGACCCTGCAAAACGCAGAACGGAAACTGGCGATTTTCTGAGGCTATTTCTATCGTTCTCAAGACCGATGAGGGTGAAGCATCGTTGGTAGGTCTTCGAACGAAGCTCAGCGGTCTCTCGGCGGCCAGCACAAAGGTCGTATCACCATGTGCGGCCGCATGTCTCCGGCTGTTGAAGTTGCTTAAACACACCAAATTCGATGAGTTTTCCGCAGAATTGGAGATGCGGGAGCGGAGCTGGGCGAGTGCCATGGTGCCTTTGGGGATGGAAATACAAATCCCGCACGTGTGCGACACAAAACATATCGGATGGAAAGAACTATTTCGAAGCATAGGGATTCCGTCGCCACGACGACCAGAGTGTGGCCGAATGCTGGAACTTTCGCTTCCACCATCAGCGACATGGCATGCCTGCTGCCACCTCCTTGAGCTGATCGCTGAACAACAGATCGTTCAAGAAGAACAGGACCTGGCAATTCACCTTTCATTGCAGGGTGATCACGGTCAAATTGTCTCGGATCTGTGCTTCACTCAGATCTTTCTGAATACAAGTGCTTTTCGATTTCAACGCCCGGCGTCACGCATGCGACATGTGATGAGTAAAGGACTCATTCACCGAAACGTCGACGTCGTTCAGTGCGGGTGGGCTGCGACTGCAACCTGTCGGACTGAGTTGCGAGTTATCATTGCGGGTGTTTTCAAATCCGAGCATGGATATCATATTGATCCCGAGGCATTGGCGTGCATCAGACAAATCCACCTGATCTCTTCTGCAGCCGCTTCATCGTCATCAGATCTCCGGAAAATTGCAGCAGACTACTCCGTGACTCTGCGAAAAATTGTCTCCTCGTTTCCGCCGAGTTTGCAGAATCTGCTGGACGCAAATTTCTACGAATCCACCGGCGACTATCGAGCAGTCGAATTACTGAGTTCACTGAAGATCCTCCAACTGCGTGAGGAAGCAAGAGACCTGGCTCAAGAACAAAAGGCCGCACTTCGACAGCAATTGCTGACACTCAGACAGGACAATGCTGATCGAATTGAGGCGATGTTAAACACAACGACCGTGCCACCGGATCACCATGTCGGCTCTTGACGATAAAAGCTGGGACTGTGCCCGTGAAATCGTTTGAATGCTGATGAAAAAACAAATGCGTCGGAGTATCCAACTTCCCTCGCTATGACTTTGAGCGGATAGTCTGACTGCTGAAGTAATCGTCGAGCCTGAGACATTCGGATTTCAACTACCATTTGCTGAGGAGTTGAATCGAAGTAGCGCCGGACCAAACGCTGGAGAGTCGCCGGAGAAACTCCCAGCCGCTGACTGATGACTCTCTGAGACCAATCCTGCCCCGGAGTTTGTTCAACATCCTTCCAGACCTTGTGCAGAAGATTCTCAAGCGGATCTCTGTCAGATTCGACTGGGCTCAGAATCTGTCGCAAGTACTCCGCAACCAGTTCACCAAACAAATTGGCAGCACGACTTGAGGGCGTCATCGGTCTCGGTTCGCCGGTCACCCAACCTGATTCCGTCAGAACTGACTGACTTCGAGCATAGCCGGTTTCCGAAAGCAGTCCTTCGAACGAATGATTTAACTGTGTCGCGAAGGACGGTCGAATCAGTCGCGGCACACTTCGATCCAGATGCTGCCAGCGTTTCAGCCCGTTGATGTAGAACCAAAGAAACGTCCAAGGCTGCTCAATAGTTCCAAGCAATAATGGAACCCCAACCGGCGATAGCAACAAGTCACCACTGACCGGATGAAACTCAACTCCGGGAGCTTGATAAAAGCCGTCACCATCCAGAGTGAGCAGAACCAGATGACAGGAAGGATCTCGATACCCGACTCGGTAGTTCAACCCAAATGTGCCAACACCGGAAAGTCTCACGCCCATCTTTAACAAAGGCCCGGCAGCCTCCTGTTCAAGTTGCAGGAATCGCTGACGAGTATCTGCCGGAACACAGATTACATTGCGATATCCCGTCTGCATGGAAGGTTCTGCCATGAATCTACCGACCCAAAATGATGAGAAATAACATGCCGATGATGTCGGCCGCTATTCCAACGAGAGACGAGGTCCGTGAGAATACCGCCGTTTCGCATTCCGACCTTTTCCCATAATTTCTCCCACTTTTCACGCAGCAAACGACCATGAGCAAAGTTGATGAGATTCCGAATCCGTCGCCGTCCCAACTGGCCGCGCTTCCAAGGAAGATGACGTTTTTCCCATCGGTGAACGCCAATCCAAAGATCCTGAAACCTGAGCAGATCAAGCAGTACAACGAGCAGGGTTATCTCATGCCGTTCAATGGTCTTGATCAGGAAGAATCTCGAGAGCTTCGTGCTTTCTTCGACGGGGTCCTGGCCGCCTATATTGAACTCGGCAAATCCAGCTACTCCATCAGCACGGCACACATGCGGTTCGCGCGGATTTATCAATTGGTGCAACATCCGAGGATCGTTGATGCGGTCGCTGACTTGTTGGGGCCCAACGTTGTCTGCTGGGGATCGCATTTCTTCTGCAAAATGCCGCATGACGGAAAACGAGTTCCCTGGCATCAGGACAGTACCTATTGGCCGCTCAGCCCCACCAAGACTGTGACCGTCTGGCTGGCGATCGATGATGCGGATCCGGAAAACGCAAATATGAAGTTTATTCCGCGATCACACTTGCACGGCCTGATTGATTACGACGAAACTCAGGACGCGAACACCGTGTTGGATCTTGCAGTTCGAAATCCGAATTCGTACGGAGATGGCGAAGTCGACGATCAACTCAAAGCCGGCCAATTCTCAATGCACTCAGACCTGCTGCTGCATGGTTCTGAAGCCAATGAATCGAACCGACGGCGTTGTGGTCTCACCATCCGTTATGCGGCTGCTGATGTGACAACCTGGTACGACTGGCACAAGAAAGGCTTCGTCGTCCGAGGAGAAAACGTCGGTGGACACTGGGCCAATCCAGAGATGCCGAATCATTAGGCGATCGGATTGCGAAGAATCTCTTTCAGCACCTCGCCTCCGACATCTGTCAGTCGGAAGTCGCGACCGTTGAAACGATGGGTCAGCTTCGTGTGGTCGAGACCAAGCAAATGCAGGAGTGTTGCATGCAGGTCGTTGACATGCACCTTGTTCTCAACAGCCTTGTAACCAAACGGATCAGTGGCGCCGTAGTGGAAGCCTCCTTTCACTCCGGCGCCGGCCATCCAGATCGTGAACCCATTGGGGTTATGGTCGCGGCCTTTGTCGCCCTGAGAATCTGACGTTCGGCCAAATTCCCCACCCCAGATCACAAGCGTTGAATCCAGCAAACCACGGGCCTCAAGATCTGCCAGCAGAGCCGCCGCGGGCTGGTCTGTATGCAGGCCGCACGAACGATGATTCGTTTGCACGTCACTGTGACAGTCCCATGGAACATCGTTCACACTTCCATCACCGCCAACCCCTTTTCCCGCAAAGATCTGCACGAATCTGACGCCTCGTTCCACCAGCCGTCGCGCAAGCAGGCACTGGCGTGAGAACGTGGCACATTCGGGATTATCCATGCCGTACAGCTTGTGGATGGATTCTGATTCCTTCGTCAAATCCAAAGCGTCAGGTGCCGCCATCTGCATGCGATAGGCCAGTTCGAATGAATTGATTCGCGCGGCAAGATCAGCCTGCGTTGGCCGAGTATTTGCATGCTTCTGATTCAATTCACGAAGCAGGTCCAACTGAGAACGTTGCTGAGCATCCGAATGCTTTGCATCTCGAACGAGGTTATCGATCGATTCCTTCCGACGAGCATCCAGTGTCATTGCCTGGTAGGTCTTCGGAAGAAAACCGGCCGACCAGATCTGATCATCACCTCGAGGTCGCGTATCGTGGAGTACCACAAACGACGGAAGACTTTGATTTTGCGATCCGAGCCCGTAAGTCATCCACGCACCAAGCGCGGGTAGTCCGGGGCGATTTGTACCGCACATCAGTTCGAGTGACGCGGGCGCGTGATTGTTCTGCTTGAGATGCATCGAATGCAGAAAGCACATCTTGTCCACGTGCTTGGAAAGATGCGGAAACAGATCTGACACCCATGATCCGGATTCGCCGTGCTGAGCCCACTCGAATGGTGACTTCAGACACTTCCCGCTGGTCGTGAAGAAGCCCGTCTTGGGGTCTGAGCCTGCTAGCTCCTGACCATTTCGTTTCTGAAGCTCCGGTTTGTAATCCCATGTATCCACCTGAGACGGCGCGCCGGTCATGAACAACCAGATGATGGACTTCACTTGTCCTGGAAAATGCGGCGGTCGCAGTGCGAGCGGGTCTGACACTTCCGCGCCTCTGGCTGTTTCATTCTGAAGCATGCTGGCCAGCGCGACTGATCCAAAACCAAGACCGGCCTGCTGCAGAAAATTGCGGCGAGCAGGCAGGGTGATTTCACCAGGCGAGTAGAATCCGAACATCTGAACATTCCTCAAACAGATTCACAACATCTAGTCCACGCGACTGCCCAGGCGGCGGCGGCGACTTTTGATCAATCAACGTAGACAAACTCATTCAGACACAACAGCACATGACAAAACTCAACCAGGGCTCGATCTGTTGCCTCGGGTGATTCGCCGCCCGCAACGGCTCGCTGCTGATCAATGAAAGCCAGCATCATGGTTTGCTCTTCTTCCGTTGGAAGACGAGCAAACGTCAATTGGTAACCTTGCTGAACGACCGAAGATAACGAACCATCGCTCCCGGCTTTAATTCGTGCAGATAGCTTTTCAGCCTGCTGTCGCACCAGCGGCGAATTCATCAGGGCCAGAGCCTGTGTCGGCACAGTCGTCACGCTGCGTTCGCCGATACTCTGAGTCGGCTCCGGAGCATCGAACAATGTCATGACCGGCAAAAGCTCACTGCGTTTCACTCGCAGATAGACGCTGCGTCTCTGCGTATTGTCAAGTACGCTGGGACCGTACATCGTGCCGTCCAGATTACCTCCAACGGCCAGCAAGGCATCACGAATCGTCTCGGCCTCCAGTCGTTGAGGCTGATAGTGCCATAGAAATCGGTTAGCTGGATCAATGGCGAGGTTCTCTGCGTTGACCTCGTGAGACTGCTGATAAGTTTCGCTCAGCAGAATCGCACGATGAAGCGGCTTCAGCTTCCATCCCCCTCGCACCAGTTCACCGGCAAGATAGTCGAGCAATTCCGGATGCGTCGGTTTGTCACCCTGAAAGCCAAAATCGTTCGGGGTTCCGACAATGCCCTGGCCAATGTGATGCTGCCAAAGTCGATTCACGATGACTCGTGCCAGCAGAGGCCCCGCACCACGCTCCACATCCGTCATCCAATTAGCCATAGAAACACGTGGATGCTCGTCCGATGCGGATGCAGTTGGCTTCGCAGGTTCGGGACTTCGCCAGAGAACCTGCAGATATCCCGGCTCGGCCTTTCCCTGTTTATTATCGACTTCTCCACGACGAAGGAAAAAGACGTCCTGACCACCAGCAACCGTTGTGTAAACCTCCTGCAGATTCGGACGCGGCGCCGCCGCTGCATGGTCTCGAACCGGATTAAATTTTCCAGCCGTTTCCGAATCAAACGGAGCGAACCAGCGACCGAGTGAGACTTTGACAGGCTCCGGAATTTCACCTTTATGTGATTCAGCGACAGCCCGTAATTCACCGACATGCTGCGGCGAAACGTCTCCTGCCCATGTTGCAGGATTGGGCTCGACGCTGGCCGAAATTCGAAGGCGTCCAATGCCCATATCAACAAACTTCAATTCGACGGCAAGTTCCGTCCCATTCGGAAAACCAGCCAGAGGAGTCTCCAGCTCAAAGACCGCCGCGTTGTCCTTCTTCGCTGTCGTACGTACAACCCATGCGGTGCCAGGATTTCCGTCGATAGCGTTGATGATTGGTTGCTTGTCATCTTCGAACGCAGCAAAGACTGGTTTCAGTTTCAACGTTTGAACCGCGGTCGGATCCAGCGAATCCAATGGTCGCGCCGTAACGATGATTTCCGCCAGTTGAAAACTTCCGTCAGCACTCAGCCCGGGGCCTCGCTGCGGCAACGCCTTGTCTGTCAACGCATCCAGTCGGAGAGACTGGATATTCTTTTGATGAGTGTTAAACGTCAGACGATACGCCTCCTCATTGCGCACATTTCTGCGTTGGCCTCGCTGACGAACATTGGCCCCCGGATTCAGCAAGCCATCATGCGCAATGATTCCGTTCGGAAGAACCTTGAGCCATGAACGTTCGGCTTCCGTCGTGATTGCTTCCAGAGTCTGCCAGCGAGTTGTCTCTGGTTGATTCGCTAATTCTTTATCACGCCATGCAGTAAAGCGAGCAGGCAATTCCTTCGCGGCAAATTCGTTCAGCGCAGCGATCAGCGGTTCATGATCAGCCTTATGTTTTTCAAGGGCCTTTTCCGTCGCGGCTTCATCAAGATCCAATGTCCTCGGACCGTGACCCGTTGTGGCGAGCGATGCGGCCAGTGCATAATAGTCCTGATGTGGAATCGGATCGTACTTGTGATCGTGACAACGAACGCAGCCCAGTGTCAGCCCGAGCATGGAGCCTCCGATGGTCATCATCATGTCATCGAGCTGATCGTAACGAATTCGCTCGACGGTCTTTGCGGTAATCTGCCCGGGATAAGGGCCAGCGACGAGAAACCCGGTCGCGGCTGCTCCACTGATGTCATCCGATTGCAGGATATCTCCCGCCAACTGCATCCTGACGAACTGGTCATACGGCATGTCATTATTCAGCGAACGAATCACCCAGTCACGGTAGTGATACGCTCCCGGACGGAACCCATCGAATTCGTAACCGCCACTTTCCGCAAATCTCGCCGTATCCAACCAATGTCGAGCCCAACGTTCTCCATAAGCGGGTTTCGCAAGCAGTTCATCGACAACCTTTTCGAACGCGTTCGGTGACGAATCCGCAACGAAAGCCATCACCTGTTCCGGCGCAGGAGGTAAACCGATCAAATCAAAGTATGCGCGACGAATGAGCTTCTCCTTCGCGGCGGGATGATTTGGCTTCAACCCATTCGCTCCCTGCGCTTGTCGGATGAATCCATCAATCGGCTTATGAGGAACCGGAAGCGTCACTTCTTTCAATGGCTGAAACGACCACCATTGCTTGCCTTCTTCGAGGTTGATCTCACGCTTTGGTTTGACAGGCGCTTCGCCTTCACGAGGATCCGGAGCACCCAGATCAATCCATTTGGCGAAGTCGGCGATCACCTCATCAGATAACTTGCCGGTTGGCGGCATCTCCATGCCATCATACTTCATCGCCTTAAGCAGCAGGCTTTCGGCGGAGTTGCCCTTTATCAATGCGGGACCTGTCTCACCACCAGCCGCAACACCGGCCGCAGAATCCAGAAACAATCCCCCCTGAAGCTTCTTTTGAGTCTGTGCCTCTACGGAATGGCATCCGTAACAATGTTGGACCAGAACAGGTCGAATCTTCTGCTCAAAGAACTGGACGCCCTCTTCATCGGCCGAAACCGTCGTCGTGGAAACGACCATGACCACGGCAGGCATGATCAGAGTAATGGTGCGTGATATCTGTGAACTCATGGCAGGAAACCAGTGACAGGGCAGGGAGGGCAGGACAATATTCTTCTCGGCAGGATATCCCGATCCGTTTCAGAATACAGGCTTTTTCAAATGGAGAAGGACGCCAGACTTTAGATTCTGATCTCAGGCTGTCGGCAGTCGAAACAGTTTCTTCGAGTTTTCATGCAGGATTTTTCGCTCGACGGTCTTCGATGTGCTCAATCTGCGGATTGCAGCAACCGTCTGTGATCCCTGACAGGCCGATCCTTGCCCAACTCGATCATCGCAATCACTGCCGTATAACACTTTGTCCTGGTGTCGCTCCAGAAATCCACGAGCATGATCTTCATCGCGAGTCAGCGCGTTGAGTCCTGAACCGGCCGACATATCTGCAAAGATGTTCGGGTAGTCTGCCAGATAACGATCCGTCAATCCGCCTACCGTGACCTTCCCTTTAGGATAGAGATTGTTCTGATCAGCATGATTCTTATCGATGTTTGCCCACCACGTCTGAGCATGTCCGATAAACATGGTCCTCGGAAACTTTTCGAACATCTTGTAGATACGTTCGAACCCCATGTTGTAGGTGCCGTGTTGCAAATGCATCAGAATCGGCACACTAAACTCAGCGGCCAGTTCATAAAGAAGCTGACTCTCTTTGGAGTCGCATTCTACGCTGAATTTCTGCTCGCCGATGATGACTCCGCCAAGTTCCAGATACTTTGAAATCTCCATACGAGCTTCGGCAAGGTCGGTGACTTCATTCGCACCAAAGAAGAACTCACCGGTGTACTGTCGTGCCATGGCGATCGCAGTATCATTTCCTCCGGCGCCTACTCCACCAAGAGTGTTGTGCTTTCCTTCACCGGTAGAGGGCGTGTTCACAGAAGATCCGGCCGGAAGCAGAATCGTCTGAGTGACCCCCATCGTTCTTTGGTGTGCAATGAGCTGTTCCGGCGTGCGAGCACGGTAAGTTGTGTGTTGATGAATATCGATAATCGGCTCGGCCGGGTTGCGCTGGTCGCCTTGAGCTTTTGCGTTCAATATGGTGAGTGCGGCAACCGAACTTGATGACGCCAAAAAGCAACGACGAGAAATACCGTTCATGACAGACTCCGAACAGTTGGAAACAACAGGGAGCGAGTCTCAGACGTGATGTGAATCTCAGACTCAATCGTTTTTTGATTGGTGGCAGACTGGAGGATCGTCCGCAGGGATCTGGAATGCAAGTCTTCCACGCTTTCCCTCAATGCTCGTCCCTGAAGTTACGTTGTCCGTAACACAGCCGCCTGAAGAGCATGCCAAAGCTGTTCCACATGAACCCGCTCTGTTTGCTCGGCTCCGACGGAAACTCGAACCATCCAACGCCCCTCGAGAATTGCCGGTGTCAGATACGTGTAGCCCGATCGATTCAACTCATTGACCCAATTCAACGTGAACTGATCAAGCGACTCTCCAGACGTTCCAACGGGCTCGTATCGCATACAGACAGTTTGTAATGAAACGGGGGCCAGTACTTTCCAGCCAGGCTTCTGGCGAACCTGTTCAGCCAACCAGCGAGCGTTCTCGATGTCTCGCCGCAATCGCTGCTGCAGACCAGTGACTCCCTGCTCTCGGATCAGGAACCAAAGCTTGAGAGCCCGAAAGCGACGCCCAAGGGGAAGCCCCCAGTCGCGGTAGTTTTTGACTTGTCCGTCTGCGGAGGTTTGCAGATAACTGGGATTCGTCGACATCACTCGAATTAAATGTTGTGAATCTCTGACGAAGTACACAGAACAATCGAAGGCAACTCCCAGCCACTTGTGTGGGTTGAGCACAATTGAATCGGCACTTTCAATCCCGTCCCACAGGCTGCGGAACTCCGGTAGAATCATCGCTGAACCAGCCATGGCCGCATCGACATGCAGCCAAAGCCCGTGATGAGTTGTCACTTTCGCGATGGCCAGAATCGGATCGAACGCCGTAGTGGTTGTCGTCCCGGTTGTCGCTACGACAGCACAAGGAATCCTTCCTGCGGCTTTATCCTGCTGAATCGCCAGTTCCAGCGCATCGGGTTTAATTGCAAAGGAACTGTCATGAGCCACAATTCGAATGTTGGCCCGACCAAACCCAGCCAGCAACGCGGCTTTGTCGACAGAACTGTGACTATGAGCAGTCACGTAAACAACCAACGGATCTTTTTCGCCCTGAAGTCCACCTCGTGCCAAACTATAGTTCGTCGTGCGTTCCCGCGCGGAAAGCAGAGCGATCAATGTGCTGGTCGAAGCAGTGTCCTGAATCACTCCATTCCAGGCGGAGGACAAACCGACCATTTGCCGCAACCAATCGGTTGCCACTTCTTCAATCTCAGTCAGAGCCGGGCTGGACTGCCAGGCAAGACCAAGCACTCCCAGGCCTGTGCTGAGGAAGTCTCCAAGGACACTGGCGAGTGAGCTGTTCGCAGGGAAGTATCCAAAGAATCTGGGATGTTGCCAAAGCGAAAGTCCCGGCAGGACAACTCGATCAAGATCGCTGAGAATCGAATCGAAAGATTCTGCATGCTCCGGCGGTGAGTCCGGCAACATTGCTCGGACTTCGCCGGGAGCCGTTTTCGCCATCACGGGTAATGTCTCAAGCCTGGTTCGGTAGTCAGCAATCCAGTCGACGACCGCATGACCATACTTTCGGAATTCCTCAGGAGACATCAACTTACTCGGCATCGGGGGATTCGTGACTGGAGACCGCTCCCGCAGTATAACTGCATTGAGCATCGGGTAACATGAATCAAGAATGCCTCCCAAAGAGGACATGCAAAGCTCTTCAATTGTTGCCAGAACGTCCTGGACTTTCCCGACCGACGAAACACATCACACAGGAAATCAGCCTCTATGAACTTCCGGAATCTCTTGCTCATGCTGGCTTGTATTGCATCGACAACAGCATTTGGTCTGTTCGACGAGCCGAAGATCAAACGCAGTACATCGACGGTCGAAGGCTGGAGCCTCCATGTCGACAACAAACTCCTGAGAGAAGATAAAGCAGCCACGGCCAAAGCCAAAAAACTGTTGAAGGCTCAATTGCAGGAGATCACTCGTGTCGTGCCGTCCGAAGCCGTGGCCGAACTTCAGAAAGTGCCACTGTATTTTTCGCCTGAGTACCCGGATTCACAGCAACGAGCTGAATATCATCCCGGAGCTGGCTGGCTGATGGACAACAACCGTGACACCGTGATGGCAAAGGCTGTCGAGTTTACCAACATTCAGATCTTCGAACGTGAAACCAAACGCATGCCCAACTTTGCATTGCATGAGTTAGCTCACGCTTATCACGATCGATTTCTTCCGGATGGTTTCGGAAACAAGGACGTTCAGGCCGCATTCGAAAGAGCCCGCGCAGCAGGACTCTATGACGACGTTGAACAACGATTCGGAGATGGCCGGTCAGCTCGAGTGAAGGCGTATGCGATGACAAACCCGATGGAGTATTTCGCCGAATGTAGCGAAGCTTTCTTTTCGACGAATGACTTCTTCCCGTTTAACAAGGAAGAATTACAAAAGCACGATCCCGAGATGTTCGAACTATTGCACAAACTCTGGAAATGCCCAGAGGAAAAGAACGCCGCAGCGCCCAGCGAACAATCTCGTTGAGCCTCCAGTCAACTGGCAATCAGCATCGCCGGTTCATTGCGTCAGTCGGGCAAAAATCTCATTGGCGTCAGAAGAAGACAGCCCCGGCAGTTCAATGACAATGCTTGTCTCAGTCCATCCCGCAGGTCGGGTACGAGCTATCGCACGGCCGTTCAGGATGACGACCAATTCTTTCGCAGCCATCACTTCGGGAGTTCTCAAACGTTCGCGTCCAGACTCGGAAAAATACAACGTCAGTCGTGCAGGCAGCTGAAACTCATCTCCTCGGAATACGGAAAAATCGGCCGCTTTTAGGAGCGTCTTGTCATCCGCAATCACCTTTGAGCCATCAGGCAAAGTCAGCGACAGGCTGCCGGTTTCTTCCGAGGAACTTATTGCATGAAGCTCGAGAGTCGAAGTCGCCGAGACATACTCACCCCGCAATCTTGGGAACAGATAGAGATAAACCGTGCCAAGAATCGCAACGAAGACCAAGATCGCCGCGATGAGTGTCCAGGCTGATCCACGCGAACGTGATTCATCAACACGGACATGATCGGCAGCCGGCACGACTCCCGCCGAACTGTTTAGAGCCATGACGTCGATGTCCGCCTCTGCCGTCGCCTGATCGCACCCGGTGACTTCACGAAGACGCATAACAGCCTGATCACGATGACCGGTTGCAAGCAGTTCTCGGATTTCACGCTGTTGCTGGAGGCTAAGATTCATAGTGACCGTATTTGTGGCGATTGGACCACTGGATGCATTCTGCATTTATGAGGATTGAGATCGGTCTCCGATTGCCAATAGCAACCACCGACTTTAGCAGAATAACCCTGAGACCGCGAACTTCGCCAACGCCAGATTACCTAGAGCTGACCCCTTCTTTGGACTGCTGCAGCCCGCTGCAGCTTTCCGCTCCACAGCCTGCTGTGGAGCAGACTACCGGATCTCCAACGCCTGTTCCGCCTGTGGTTTGGCAGCAGGCTGCCCGCACCAAAGCGGCAGCAGGCTGCCGCAGTCCAAGAGGGTATGAAGCTTAGTCCACGTTTGACTTGCAAAGCCACAACGCTGCATTCGTGATGATTCGAAGTGGCAACTCCTGCTTGTAGACGGGATAGGTTTCGTGGCCTGGGCGAAAATAGAACACTCGACCGTTTCCGATCTTCCAGATGAGACCACTTCGAAAACTTTCACCGGCTTCCCATGTCTCTTCGAAAAGAACTTCATCCGGCTCCGGCACGTGAAAAGGATCCGCATACATCTCGGTCTGAGGAATCTCGAACGAAGCAGGCAGCCCGGCCGTCACAGGATGGTCCGGCTTCAAAACCTTCACGGTGCTGGGTTTGCCATCGGGCCGATAAGAGGGAAACACACAATTCGGCAGATCAACTCGAACAGTGAGCGCGTTGCCTCGACGTTTTGCGTAATACGCTGGCGTTACGATGGAATCTGCCGTCGGGACAAATCGACCCTCGGGTGCGATAAACTCAAACTGAACCGGTGGCCCGGCAGGAGGATCCGGATAACGCCGTCGAGCGTCCTCACGAGTTCGCTCATTCATCGCTTCGACAAACGGATTGGCCCAGTGAGCGGAATGCAGAGCGATCAGAGCCAGTCGTCCGTCTTTGATTCTGGCAACAATGTCACGTGAGACTTCCGGAGAAATCTCATCGTGTCGCACATGCCCCCACCAGACCAGTACATCGGTGTTGTCCAGCAGAGTTGAAGGCAGACCTTTATCAGGCTGGCTAAGGTTCGCCGAGATGACTCGCAAGCCGGGTTGCTTTGTCAGATGTTCTGCAATCGCATTGCCCAGAAAATTCTCGTAAGCCTGCTTTTGTGCAGACTGCTGCTCATCCCACACGACAACTCGAACAACCGGATCTTGTCCATAGCCAGCCACCGGCGTCAAAAGAGCCAATACAAGAAGCAGGGCAGGGCATTTCATTGTTTGACGATCCTGACAGGTTGATTTCAGACCAGACGAGCATCAGCGGAGTCTATCTCTGTAAACCATCTTTGCCATCAGGATCGTCGAAAACTGCCAAACCCGACTACGACGGATGCTCGGTCGACTTTCAGCCCTGTTTGATAAACATACACTGGCTTTCAGGCAACTCGATGATGGACTCTGGCTTTGAACCCAGGACTTCTTCAAACGCCTTGCGAACACCTTCAGCCTGAGCATAGTCGTGAGACATCAAAATCCCGCCAGGCAACAGCCGAGGATAAAAGAACTCCAGACTGTCACGAGTGCTTGCGTATGTGTCGACATCCAGATTCACGAACGAGAATTTTTTATCGCGAACCACATCGCCCGTGGCAGCAGGAAAGAACCCTTTGTGGATATGGACGTTCGGATATTGCGACAAATACTGACGAACAGAATTCTCACTGGAAGAATAGTCGCTTTGACGAAATAGGGGATCGTTGTCGCTGGCGTCGACCAGTCCGCAGAACGTGTCGAACACGTGAAATTCCGCGCTGCCTTTTGCTTCGCAGATGAGTTTCGCTGAGGCGCCCTGATAAGTCCCGACTTCTGCCATTGCTCCGTCCATGGTGGACTGAGCACGTGCGACGGAATAAACCATGTACCCTTCGTTTGAAAAGATCTGGCAATCTACTTCTGCACGAACCCGGCGGATCAACCCGGTGACTTCAGGCCCCTTGTAGAAGTTCAAAATCTTCTGCTGAAACCGATGAATGATGGCTCGTGAAAATCGGCGAGTAAATCGGTATTTCGTGGGAATACGACCTTCAAGGCGGACAAGACTCTGCAGCATTTTCGGGATCTCAAGAAAGGTTCTGAACGGAATGAATGGTCGACTATTTCCTATAGAAGCCTGCAATGGACAGAATCATGGGCAGAATCCCTTTTTGGAGAGCAAACCGTCGTCAAGGATTAAACTCATTCTGAGTTGTCGCGATTTCTGAACGACCGACGTTGCGAAAACCCTTCACCGCGTTACTAACAATGCTTCGCCCCTTGATAAACAAGGCAACAATGTGCGGTGGAATAGGCAATAAGGAATAGTTTTTTTGATAGCAGAGATCCGATGTTCTGCCGAAACACTGTCCTGACCCGAGCGTCTATAAGTTGCGGCTGATAGGACAAACCCCGGAATCAAGTGATCACAGAACTCACCAGAATTGATTCGTGAGCTTCGATCTGAGAGGCTCACGAGATGGAGAGTATTTTTCGATTCAAGCAATTTGTGGTTCACCAGGATCGCTGTGCGATGAAAATCGGCACGGATGGCATTCTGCTGGGAGCATGGGCGCAGGCTGAACAGCCGGAGAGAATCCTCGACATCGGCACTGGTACGGGCCTGATCGCGCTGATGATGGCTCAGCGGTTTCCAAATGCAATCGTCGACGCAGTAGAGCTCGAGCCAAATGCCGCTGAACAGGCAGCGAGAAACTTTTCTGCAAGCCCATGGCCGGAGCGACTGAACATGCATCACCAGCCAATTCAAAGTTTTGCTTCCAGCGGTCTGCATGACAAGGCCTACTCACTGATCGTCTCTAATCCTCCGTGGTTTGTTGACTCCTTGAAAGCGAACGAGAGCCGTCGCAATTTGGCTCGTCATACGGATTCCCTTTGCCACGACGAGCTGCTGAATTCTGTGAGGCTACTGCTGCACAGTTACGGCCGCTTTGTCGTCGTGCTGCCGTTTGGTGATTCAACGTCTTTTATTCACTCGGCCCAAGAGCGGAATCTTTCCTGCCGCCGCCAATGTCATGTCCGATCGAAACCCAGTCTGTCACCTCACCGTATCCTGCTCGAGTTTGAAACCGTTCCGGCGGATTCTCCAGTGATCCCGCAGGAGCTGATTATCGAAAACGAACAACACCACGACTACACGGAATCATTTCGCAAGCTCACACGTGACTTCTATCTGCGATTCTGAAGGCTATGCATCGGATGCTTTCCATGATAACTTCTCAGCATCGGCGTTCCGAGGCATTTCCTTTTATTCAACACCGTAGGCAGCACCATGATTCTTACGAACACAGAAACGGTTACGGGTTACGAAATCACTGAGATGAAGGGCCTTGTGCAGGGAAACACGGTCCGCACAAAACATGCAGGGCGTGACATTGCCGCAGGGCTCAAGAATCTCGTTGGCGGCGAACTGAAAGGTTACACGGAGCTGTTGACGGAATCTCGACGAGAAGCCGTACAGCGAATGATGGCACAGGCTCAGCAACTGGGAGCGGATGCCGTCATCAACGTGCGTTTCACTACCAGCGCTGTGACGGCGGGAGCTGCGGAGCTGTATGCCTATGGAACAGCAGTCATGTTGCGGAAGATCGGCTGAATCTCTTTATTTAAGCTGGAGTCGACTTCATGGAACTCATTTTCTCTCTGTTATTCTTTGCGGTTCCTCTGGTTGTCTGCGGGATGATTATTGGCCGCTCAGTCGAAAAGAATCATTTTGCGGAGCTTGATCAGAAGGAAGCCGCCAATCGTGATTTCCTCGTGACGAACCTGAAGACTTTTCCTATGGCTGTCTCAGGAGTTCAGGATCCAACCATCGTGATGTCGGAGGTTGTGATTGGCAGCGATTATCTGAAGAGCTGGCTCGCCGGCTGGCGAGGCTTTTTTGGCGGAGAAATCAAATCTCTGCAGACACTTCAGGTCCGGGCCAAAAGAGAAGCAATCGTTCGCCTTATCGATCAAGCTCGGCAGCAGGGATTTAATGCAATCTGTAACCTGCGTGTTAACTCGGCCAACATCACCGG
>Ga0255095_1000077_pt1 | contig 61197 bp, 50 predicted proteins | sample Colum_Law_RepC_8_2_FD_188435 | JGI IMG/M metagenome (GOLD analysis project Ga0255095, IMG submission 188435) | Freshwater microbial communities from Columbia River, Oregon, United States - Colum_Law_RepC_8d | ecosystem: Environmental > Aquatic > Freshwater > River | place: USA: Oregon...
CCATCCCGGCTGAGCGTACGCTGAAGGTGCCTTTCGTGTCGGCTTGTCTGAACCATGGTAAGGCCGAGCCGAATTCAACGGCTCAGTACCGCATGGTGAAAGTCAGCGACTACACCAGCGACCCGGTTCTGGCGGAACTGATTACGATGGTGGGTACGGGTCGAGTTGACCAGCAGTCTGCTCAGGCAGCCATCTGGACTCGGACGGACAACATGAGCTGGGAGCAGCTGTCGACGAAGACTGTGCGGGGAATTCATGGTTTCCGACGTTACTTCCAGCCTGGCCAGATTGTGCAGGGCCAGCAGTTGGTAGCCACGGCCGAGACTCGTGTTCGCGAGCAGGGCGAGAAGGCTCCGCAGGCGGAAGAGCCGGCTGGTGGTCGGGTTCGCTGAAGTCGCCAGTCACTGTGATTTCTGAAGCAGGGCCAGTCTGCCGGGCGGACTGGCCTTTTTGTTTTGACTCCGCAGCGAATTGTGGGGGAGCAGGCAGCGATGGGTGGGTTGAGGTCAACTTTTGGCGTACGTGTGATCAAGGATGGTCTGGTTTTCAGTGCTGCACACTTCATCACATTCAATGGCAGCATCTGCGAACGTCTGCATGGTCACAATTGGCGTGTGGAGGCAGCGATTGAGGGGGCACTGGATGAAAACAGCTATGTTTTTGATTTCATAGCGTTGCGAGATGGATTGCAGGGACTGGTGGCGGAGCTGGATCATTCGGTGCTGCTGCCGGATCGGCATCGGCAGATTCGGGTTGAGCAGTCTGAGGATGGGCGCGAAGTTACGGCGCGGTTTGAGAATCGTCGCTGGTTATTTCCGGCGGAGGACTGTCGGATTCTACCTGTGGAAAATACGACGGCGGAACTGATTGCTCGCTGGCTGTCCGAGACATTATGCGAGAGACTGGGGTTGCGGGGCCAGCAGGGGCTGAGCCGATTGCGAATCAGTGTTGAAGAGAATTTCGGTCAGTGGGCGGACTGCTGGACGGAACTTTGAACTGCGAGTGTGATTACAGGGAAGCGAGTGAGAATCATGAACGACAGCAAGCCGGTGATCATCAGCACGACGATGGACACATTTCGTCAGGACGTGATTCAGCAGTCTCAGGAACGTCCGGTGGTGGTGGACTTCTGGGCTGAGTGGTGTGGTCCCTGTCGTCAGTTGATGCCTCTGCTGGAAAAGCTGGCAACAGAAATGCGGGGGGCATTTTGTCTGGTGAAGGTGAATGTGGATGAGTTGCCTGAGATCGCCGGGGCATTTGGTGTTCAATCGATTCCGTTTGTTGTGGCGATGTCCGGTGGGCAGCCAGTCAGTCATTTTGCGGGGCTCAAGCCGGAGGCTCAACTGAGAGCGTGGCTTCAGGAATTCCTGCCGTCGCCGGCGGCCGAGGCCTGGGAGCGAGGTCAGCAGTGTGAGTCTGAGGGACGTGTAGCAGATGCGGAGCTGGAGTATCGTCGGGCGGCGGAGCTGGAACCGGGCGAGGCCACGTTCCGCATCGCCCACGCTCGGGTGTTGCTGGAACTGAATCGTGATCAGGAGTCGCGGGAGATTATTGAAGAGCTGCAGAAGCGTGGATATCTGGAGCCTGAGGCAGAAGTGCTGAAGGAGCAACTGGAACTGCGGAGTCAGGTGGAGGATTCCGGCGGAGTGGTGGCTGCAAAACAGGCTCTGGAGGCAAACCCCGGGGATCTGCAGGCGAGGCTGCAACTGGCGGAGGCACTGGGAGCAGACAGCCGATTTGAGGAAGCGTGCGAGCTGCTGCTGGAACTGGTTCGCCACGATCGTGGTGGCGTGGGAACTCAGGCCAAGGAAGCCATGGTGGGCCTGCTGACAGTGATGGGACCGAAGTCCAAACTGGCATCAGAATACCGTCGGAAACTGGCGACCGCTTTTTACTGATGAACGGGTGCCCGGACGAGTTCATCCGGGCACTTTGCGTGCGGCGACTGTTCAGTGTCGGTCACTCATTTCTGCTCTGAATCAGCAGCTTTCTGCTGAGGTTCGGGCAAGGCAATCGGTGCTCCGGGGAACACGTGTCCGGTGGCCTTTGTAGGAACGCTGTAGACGGACGTGCGGGCAGTGACGATGAGTGACCGGCGGTCCTGACCACCGAACGTCACGTTGGCCGGTTGTTCCGGGAGAGTGATGATCCCGAGGATTTGTCCGGCTGGAGATACGACCTGAATCCCGAGCCCGGAAGTGATGTAGAGGTTACCGGCGGTATCGATGGTGAGTCCGTCGCCGCCTCCGGATGTTTCGCCGGGACGTTGACGCAGTTCAACCAGAACTCGGCCGGTTCCCAGCTTTCCGGGAGCTTCCACGGGATAGGCCCACATTTGTTTTTCCATGCTGGGAATGACGTACAGCGTCTTTTCGTCGGGTGAGAGGATGACGCCGTTGGGAGCTTTGCGATCGCTGATCAGCCGGCTGACTTTGCCATCGGGAGCTCGATAGTAGACAGCCTCAGTCCCCTGTGGCCATGGTTCGGGTGCGCGATAGCGAGGATCGGTGAAGTAGATCCCGCCGGTGTTATCGATGACGAGGTCATTGGGCGCATTGAATCGTTTGCCTTCAAATTCCGCGGCCAGTACGAACTGTTGAGCATCGGCGAGGCGGAACATTTTCAGGCGACCGTCCATTTCGCAGGCCAGCAGAAACTGATCGTGCAGCATGAGGCCATTGCAGTGTCCGGAGGGCTCGGCAAACACGCTGAGTTTCCCGGCGGCATCCACTTTGTGAATGCGGTTGTTTGGGATGTCAGTGAACCAGAAGTTGCCTGCGGCATCAGCGGCAGGTCCTTCGGTGAATGCAAATCCTGTTTGCAGCTTTTGGACGGGACCGACGGGCCCGATATTCGGGATCTGTTCCTGCCCCTGACAAATGATTGAGGCCTGAGCGGCGAACAGACAACACAACAGCACATTCTTCACGGTAGGCTTCCCTGAGAAACGACAGTTGCCGCAAGGCCCACTGCGGCCGCACGGTGGCTGATGAGGATATCGTGACACCGCGAGGGCAGCAAACCACGAAGGGGCAGGGGACGGTGGTTCCGGCCGGGAGGGCGAGGCTCCTGCCGAGCCGGACGTCAGTGGTCAGTGGTCAGTGGTCAGTGTTCAGTGTTCAGTAATCGCAAAGTCCTCACCCGGGAGGGCGAGGCTCCTGCCGAGCCGGACGATCCTATTTTGGGAGGGTGAGGCTCCCGAAGGGCGCAGCACCACTTGCTGTTTTCGGGGTCGTCTCGATTCTCCGTGGACCACTCTTTGTCAACACCTGTGGCAATGCAGTCTGCAGCTGCGCACATGATTTCGGGTTGATCCGTTCTTTTCAGTTCTCAGGGACTGATCTGCAGCGCATAAAAAAAGGCAGGACCTTGCGGTCCTGCCTTGATGTGGCAATTTCACTTGCCACGGGGGGGGCTCAATTCAACGACCAATCAGTCGTTGGCTGGCTTTTCGCCTGGATCGTCGCATACGATCGTCAGGTTTTCGTCGCAATCACACTCGTCCGGAACGTCGTAGTACGAAGAACCGTAGGTGCGGGACTTGATTCCGCCGCTGGCCTTGTAAGACACCCAGCCGGAAGTGCTGTAGCTCTGGTCAACATTGCCGAATGCGCTGGCAACGTCGCTCAGTTCGCCAACGATGGCGCTCTGCAGTTCGCCCAGGCCCACGATCATGCCGAGGACCAGAATGGTTGCAACCAGCACGATTTCCGCTGACACAATTACGCCAGCTTCGTCACTCAGAAAATTCTTAATCATGTGTGTACTCTTTGTTGGTCTGTTACAAACGAGGGAGAGAGAGAAAAAACATTGCATCGAATTCATCTGGAAATCCATTTCCCGACATGTCCGGGTCGAACCCACAGATCACTCGCTTCGACAAGAGCGATCAATGGCCAGGGCATTGTCAGGGGCCGAGCAGGTCATTCAGGGAGAAGCCCTGCTGCGTCACCGATGAGCTTTCGATGCTGCACTCATATCGCGAACTGTGGTCCAATCGGACACAGGTGTGCGGAATTCCTCGGCTGAGCGGCATCACGTTTTTTGTAAGCTCATGCAAATAAACGCCTTACGCCATTTTTCCGAAGTTTGTGCGGCGACGAATTCGGGAGGCATCTGCGTTCCCGCGTGCAACGGGCTGATCAGGCCGTTATTTCATGATGTACAGTTGTCTGAACATTTCCTCGCCGAGGCCAAAATGCTCGGCTTCAGGGTGTTGCAGGCTGTGCGAGCCAGATCGGCTGCTACCGACGGCTGTTTGGTGCTGAGGTTTGATTCAGGCAGCAGAACGGACCGCGCAAGCGTTTTCAGTCGCCTTGCGGGGTGTTTTCGGTGAGCAGTTCGCGCCCCGGGAAACGGTTTCGATACCGCAGTCGTTGCCACCATCCGGCTTTTCGCAGCATCGGGTCTGTGACCAGAACCGTGCGACGCTTGCCCCTGCGGGTTGCCAGCAGCAGCTGGTCGCCACTCACAACTTCCAGCACCATCCAGAATTTGTCCACGACATATGCGTAGTCCTCGCCACCTTCCGAAGGCTGGATGCCGCGCGCGCGGGGGCCCGGATGGGGACTTTGCTTCGTCACCGTATAGATCACCAGATCCCCGGGCTTGTATTCCGAATGCCGCAACTCGCGATCCTTGACTGCTTTATCAGGTTGCCGGTCTGAGTGCCTGCCGCCGTGTGGAATACTTGACAGACTGCGGTTTTTTACCGCCTTGACCGTTTCGTGGCAATGGATTTCCCATGGCTCATTCGGTAAGTGACCAAACGACGCAGTCTGCCTGTTTCCCCAGGTGATTTCGGAACTACCGCACAGCGGCAGTTTTTGCCGCAGAAACTTCTGTTGTGTCAGAATCCGCCGGAGATTACAGTTCAGGTTAAACCCGCGCAGGGATTGCGCAGGTTCTGTCAGACCGCAGACCCGCAGGAATTCCTGTGCTGCGGACAGGTCACCACGGATGGATTCCATGACGACTGCTACCACCGAATGTTCCAGTACCGCTGCCTCCATCACCGAAGTGCTGCTTGGCGGTGATCTGATTCTGAATCTTTCCAGTCAGGCTTTGGCGACCGCACACGGTGCCAGATATCTTCAGTTCAGCCTGAGCTCCGATTCCGGCGGCAGTCTGCAGGTGACCAGAGAACCGTGTTGTGTGGCGTGGCACGCAGCAATCCCAGCCTGTTTTGGCAGCCTGTCTGCACTGGATTTTGATCGGATCGTGGTGGTTGTCGAGTCGGCAAGTGAATTCGGTCCGACGGTGCTGCGTGAACTGACGGCCTGCGGTGTGCGTTGTCTGCTGTGCACCTTGACAGAGGACTGCGGAGCGGAGGCCTTTATGGACGAGGAGGATGCGGAAGCCGTAGCTGAACGTCTGCGACAGCTGGGCTATCTGTAGTCCGGGTCGCACACACCATGTACAGGGGGACCGCCGGGGATGGATCTGTTTCTGCTGGGAATTGACGGGCTGCCACGCTGGATGTGGCAGCAGTTTGCGGACAGTGGCGTCATGCCGCACAGCCGCGCGCTGCTGCAGTCCGGGACTCTGGTGCCGATGCAGTCTTCGCTGCCGGAAGTTTCATCGGCTGCGTGGGCTTCCATCATTACGGGGCAGAACCCCGGGGGCCATAATGTATTCGGGTTTACCGACCTGATGGACGGCAGCTACTCGCTGGGTTTTACCTCGTCCCGCACCTTTCGGGCAAAACCGTTCTGGGCTCGTCCCGACAGTGGCCCATCGCTGATCATCAATGTTCCGCAGACGTATCCGGCGCAGCCGCTGAACGGCATGCTGGTCTCGGGCTTTGTGGCTCTGGATTTGAAACGTGCAGTGCATCCTGCGGAGCAGTTGCCGTGGCTGGAGAGCATCCAGTATGCGGTCGATGCTGACATGAGTCTGCTGGAGCAGGGCAAGCCGCGATTTGTGCAGGAGCTGCGGCGGGTGATGGCAGCTCGCTGCAGGGCTCTGCATCATCACTGGGATCGTGAATCGTGGCAGCAGATCATGTTTGTGTTTACGGGCACGGACCGTCTGAATCATTATCTGTGGGAGGACTTTGAGGACCCGACCTCGCCGCTGCATCAGACGTTTCTGGATTATTATCACGAGGTGGATCGTCACATCGGGGACATTCTGCAGCGTCTGGATGATCGCACGCTGCTGGCTGCGGTTTCGGACCATGGGTTTGCCCGCCAGCGTCGCAGTATCAATATGAACTGTCTGCTGGCTGAGGCCGGGTACCTGCAACTGAAACCGTCAGCCCGTCCGGCATACAGCGACATGCTGCCGGAAACTCGAGCCTTCGCCATGGATCCTGGTCGTATTTACCTGCATCGTCAGGGCCGTTACCCGGGTGGTCTGGTTCAGGCAGAGCAGGCTGAAGAGCTGCTGCAGGAACTGGAGCGATATCTGCTGCAGCTTTCGGTGGCAGGCTGTCCGGTGGTTTCTCGGGTGCTGCGCGGGGCCGATATTTACAGTGGACCATTTGCGCATCGGGCACCGGATCTGGTGGCGCTGCCGGCACCGGATGTGGCATTGTCGGGGCGTATGAATCTGCAGGAACTGATCGAACCCACGCTGATCAACGGTCGGCACACTCACGAAGAATCCACATTTTTTGTCCGCGGAAGTCAGCACGGAGTAATTCCGGCGAGCATGCGGGTGGAAGACGTGCTGCAGGTGCTGCAGCCCGAGGTCCGCGCGCAGCAGAAGGCCGCCTGAGTGGCGGTGCAACACAACGGAACGGAAGCCAACTATGAGTCAGTCATCCTGTCATAATGCCGGTCAGACCTGCTGGAGCTGTCCGGCGGTGGAATTCAAGGGGCACGTTGATTTTCGTGCCTGCGGACAGGCGGCTTTCCGTCGGGCTGCCGAGGGTCAGCTGGTTGTGGAATGTCGCCGTCGTCCGGAAATCGGCTACTTCGACCCGTTGTCCATCACCTTTGAATCCTGCAGTGAATGGAAGAAAACGGACTGTGGCTACATGCTGGATGGCATGAAAGTGCTGATCCTTGGCATGGATGGGTATCTGGGCTGGCCGCTGGCTCTGAAGCTGGCGAAGCTGGGCTGCAAAGTCTATGGCATCGACAACATGCTGCGGCGAAGGCTGGTGGCTGAGCGTGGTGGTCAGTCCGTCACGGAAATCCGCACGATGCAGGAACGCATCGAGGCGGCGCGGCAGCATCTGGGTGTTGATATCGAATTCCGCGAGATGGACCTGCTGGACCGTGATGCACTGTTTGCGTACATCCGTGAGATTAAGCCGGAATCGATCGTGCAGTTTGCAGAGATCCCCAGTGCTCCTTACAGCATGGCGGATGTGGACAAGGCAGTGAACACCATTCAGAACAATGTGGTGGGCACGCTGGGGCTGTTGTTCGGCGTCCGCGACCATGCTCCGGAAGCCTCGATCATCAAGCTGGGGACCATGGGTGAGTACGGCAGTCCGCTGACCGGGCGGCCACTGTTCGAAGGATTGTTTCCGGGTGATGCGGTGCTGCAGTATCAGGGTCAGGAATGGAGTCTGGGCGGTGAACTGACTCCCAGAGACCCTGTGAGTTTCTACCACGTCAGCAAAGTGCAGGGTACGTTCAGTGTGTACGAGGCCTGCAAGTACTGGTGGCTGCGCAGCTATGATGTGATGCAGGGCGTGATTTACGGGAACTGGTCAGACGAGCTGCAGGCGCACCCCGATCTGAATACTCGTTTCGATATTGACGAATGGTGGGGTACGGTGGTCAATCGCTTTGTCGCTCAGGCGGCCATTGGCATGCCGCTGACGATTTACGGCAGCGGGAATCAGATGCGTGGTTACATTACTCTGCGTGATGCGATGCAGTGCATCACGCGACTGATTGCGGCTCCGCCGGATCCCGGGCAGTACGATGTGGTCAATCAGGTGACGGATGTCTTCAGTGTGATGCAGATCGCGCAGATGGTGGCGACGATCGGACACGAATTCGGTCTGGATGTGGAAGTGCAGCGGATTGAGAATCCGCGAGTGGAGTCTGAGGAGCATCCGTACGAGGTGATTCACGAGAAGCTGCAGGATCGGTTTGGATTTGCCTCGGAGTCGGGGTTTGCGGATGAGGTGCGGCATTTGTTTCGAGTGATGCTGCAGCCGGAAAACCGTGATCGCATTCTGGCTCAGCGGGGGGCATTGTTTCCGAAGACTCGCTGGTCGGGTGAGCATGGTGAAATGAAGGTACTGGAACGCTGGAAACCGGCGGCCTGAAGGGCAGACGGGGTCAGACAACGGGCAGTGCTGCTCGTGAGGCATGATGGAATCCGGCAGAGAACGAACAGGCAGAGATTGGACAGTCATGGAAATTCGTGAAGCTGATTTTGAAGACGTGGTGCTGAAATCCGACCGGCCGGTGCTGGTGGATTTTATGGCGTCGTGGTGTCCGCCCTGTAAAATGATGCAGCCGGTGGTGGATCGTCTGGCGGCAAAGGTATCGGACTGGGCGGATGTGTATTCCGTGAACATCGACCGGAATGCGGCGCTGGCGGCTCGTTATGAAATCAGCGGAGTGCCGACCTTTGTGGCGATTGCCGGTGGCCGGATTGCCGGACGTCGAACGGGGGCATTGACGGAGGGGCAGTTGCTGGGACTGCTCAAGGCTGCTGCCGACGCCATGCCGGCACCTGCGGTGGAGGCGGAGTTGTGCGGGGAGCGACCGGAGCCTGAGGTTCGTGACTGGGTGACCATCGTGTCCGGTCTGCCGCGTTCCGGGACTTCGCTGATGATGCGCATGCTGGAGGCTGGTGGAATTCCTGCGCTGACTGATCAGCAGCGGACTCCGGATGAAGACAATCCCAACGGGTATTATGAGTTTGAGGACGTCAAGAGTCTGGAGGAGGACGCCGGCTGGCTGGATCAGGCTCCGGGCTGTTCGGTCAAGATGGTCTATCGTCTGCTGCGACATCTGCCGACGGATCGCGATTATCGGGTCATTTTCATGCGGCGGAACACGGATGAGATTCTGCGATCGCAGAAGAAGATGCTGGAGCGGAAGGGCATCACGACGGACATTCCGGATGATGTGATGAAGGCGATGTTTGAGCGCGAGCTGCGGAACTTCTACGGCTGGCTGCCGTCGCAGGAGCACATTGAGCTGATGAATGTCAGCTACAACGACCTGCTCAGCACACCGGCTGCCGTGGTGAATCGCATATCTGAGTTTCTGGGTGGCGATCTGAACGTGCAGGCGATGACTGAGATGATCAATCCTGAACTGTATCGTCAGCGGGCAGCCTGACGTCGGTGTCAGTGTGTCTGGTGGACAACCGGGGTTTGCAGCAGCAGGGAGGCTGTCATGTCATTTTTCAAAGATCGTACGATTCTGGTTACGGGGGCCTGCGGCACGGTGGGTCGCGAGCTGGTGCGTCAGCTGCTGGACTGTCAGCCGCGTGAGATTCGATCCATCGACACGAATGAATCGGAGATTTTTTTTCTGGAGCAGGAACTGCAGGACCATGCGCGAAAGCACCCTCAGCAGAAGGTCCGCACGCTGTGCCAGATTGGCGACATTCGCGACCGGGACAAGCTGAATCGCATGTTTGCGGGTGTGGACATTGTGCTGCATACGGCGGCACTGAAGCATGTGATTCTGTGCGAGCGGGCTCCGTTTGACGCCGTGCAGACGAACATCGTTGGTGTGCGAAATGTGATTGAAGCGGCGCTGGACAATGATGTGGAGCGGGTGATTTTCACCAGTTCCGACAAGGCGGTGAATCCGACCAATGTGATGGGTACATCAAAGCTGATGGGCGAGCGTCTGTTTACGGCGGCCAACAGTCTGAAAATGCAGCGACGCACGATTTTCAGTTCCACCCGTTTCGGCAACGTGCTGGGATCCCGCGGGTCGGTGATTCCGATTTTTGCGAGGCAGATTGCAGCCGGCGGCCCGGTGACTCTGACTGATCGCCGGATGACTCGTTTCATCATGACGCTTGAGGAAAGCTGTCGGCTGGTGCTGTCGGCGGCGGAGAAGGCGCGGGGTGGGGAAGTTTTTGTGACCAAGATGCCGGTGATTCAGATTGCGGATCTGGCACGGGTGATGGTGGATGAGCTGGCGGAGCAGCATGGGTACAGTGCGTCTCGGATGCCCATTACGGAGATTGGTGCCAAGCCGGGGGAGAAGCTGTACGAGGAACTGATGAGTGATGAGGAGACGCGGCGGACCGTGGAGCTGGCGGAAATGTTCGCCGTACTGCCGGCATTCCGCAGCGTCTATGAAGAAATCAGCTATGATTATGCTGACCTCGTATCACGAACGGTGGACAACGCTTACGTCAGTTCGCCGGAAAATGCGATGACGGTGGAGCAATTGGGATTGTGGTGTCGGCGGCATGAGCTGCTGACGCCGTATCTGCAGTCGGCACCGATCCTGCCGCTGCCGTCGGGTGAACGCCGCCGTGCAGCGTAAGTCGCGGTGTCGGTGGTGGTCTGGAGGGAGTCATCGGCCATGAGCGCAGCAGCGAGCTTTCCACCGCCGACAGGGGCGACTCGTTCCATCGCCTCTGATGCTCTCGGTACGATGGTGATTCGAGCGGCGGGGATTGGCCTGCTGTTTGCTTCGACGACGGCCACTGCGGTGCTGCTGGGGCCGACCGAGTACGGTGAATTTTCTGCGGCTCTGTCGCTGGCTCTGCTGTTTGCCACGGCCGCACCGCTGGGAACGGATCGTGTGCTGGTACGACGCCTGTCGATCAGTGGACGGGACGCGGCGGGTCCTGAAGTGGCGCTGACACATCGCTGCAGTCTGTGGCCGGCGCTGGTGATTGCCAGTGGCAGCCTGCTGACGGCAACGGCGTGCTCGGTCATGGGTTATTCGGCGTGGAGCAGGGCGCTGGTTCTGGCGGTACTGATGGCACTGCCGTTGACTCTGACGTATCTGCGGCAGTGGACCGCAATTCCGCTCGTGGGGACGCGTGCTGCCATTCTGCCGGAACAGGTTCTGATTCCGCTGCTGTCGCTGGGGCTGCTGGGTCTGCTGTGGCTTTTGCAACTGCCGCTGGCCGCGGTACCGGCCGCAATCGGCACTGCGGTGCTGACGCTGGTGGTCTGGCTGGTGACGGTGAGCACGGGACGTCTGGGGGCTGTCTATTATGATGCTCTGCAGGTTGCGACTTTCGAGCGTGAAGCAATCCTGCAACGGACTCGTGAAGGCTTACCGTTTGTGCTGGTGGCGACTGGTGTGCTGCTGGCTCAGCGGTGTCTGCCGGTGGCTGTGGCAGCCGGAGCGGGTTTTGCGGCCAGTGCTCAGTTTTCGTGGGCGTTGATGGCAGCCGGGATTGCTTCGCTGCCGCTGGGAATTCTGAATCTGAGTCTGATGCCAGGATTTGCCCGCCTGCACCACCACGGCGATCTGGCCGGCGCTCAACTGCTGGCACGTCATGCGGCCACGCTGACGTTTCTGGCAGCCGCCACAGCGACCGTTGTACTGCTGGCCGGTACACCGCTGCTGCCCGTGCTGCTGGGAGACGGTTATGCGGATGTACCACGAATGCTGCTGCCACTGCTGCTGGCGGTGCTGGTGGATTGCCTGACGGGGCCGACCATTCCGGTCATGCAGACAACCGGTCTGGAACGACTGTATGGTCGTTGTCTGGCCCTGCATCTGCCATTGCAGCTGCTGCTGGTTTTTGGACTCAGTCGCCTGTCCGGAGCGATGGGGGCGGCGGTGGCCTACCTGATTGGTCGCGTGTTCTGGAATGTGGCGGTGTTTGTGCTGATTCGCCGTTATCGATCGCTGGTCATGCTGCCATCGCTGGGTTGTGCGGCAGCCGAATTTCGGCGACTGCTGCGGTGGGGACACCGGTCCGCTGCGAGCCGCTGGTGACACTTCACATCATCTCTCTGTTCGACGAATCAACGGTCTTCCCGCCTCCCTGACAACTGACATCTGACATGCCTGCTTCGGTCGATGCATCGCCCTCGTTTGAAGATTCCGGCGACACCAGCCGGTTTTGTGTGCGCTGGCTGCTGAATCCCGGTCAGGTTCCGCAGGAGAACTGCTGCCTGACGATCACGGCTGGCGTTGTGGAGAAGATCGGTGCGTGTCGGGCCGGCGATCGGATTCAACCGCTGGCTGTCATTCCGCCGCTGGTGAATGCGCATACACACTTCGAGTTTTCCTCGCTGCAGCAGCCATTTTCCGCGGCGGGGACATTTCCCGACTGGATTGGTCGCGTACTGGCATGGCGTGGTCAGGTGACGCAGGAGCAGAGCGAGCGCATTCGCGCGGGGGTGCAGGAAAGTCGGACAGCCGGGGTGCGTCTGGCAGGCGACATTCTCACCGGCTCGCACGCGGCCACGGACCTGAGCGCGTGGCAGGGAATTGCTGCAGTGCTGTTTCGCGAAGTCATTGCGCTGACGCCCGAGCGTTTTGCCGGCCAGCTGTCGGATCTGCATCAGCATCTGCGGACAGTGTCGGCCAGTGCAGCGTCGAATGAGCCACTGGTGGCCGGCATCAGCCCGCATGCTCCGTACACTGTACATCCGCAGGTGCTGGAGGAACTGGTGCGTCTGTCCTGTCAGTACCACGCGCCGATGGCGATGCATCTTGCGGAGACGGCAGAGGAGCAGGAATTGCTGCAGCGGGGTACTGGTCCTTTTGCCGCCCTGCTGCAGCGTCTGGGGGTATGGGATTCGCGGGTCTTTCCGGGCGGACGCGATCCGCAGGAGATTCTGGAGCAGTTGCAGCCGGCGCCGCGGTGTCTGGTGATCCATGGAAATTATCTGAGCGATGGCAATATCAGCTATCTGGCGCGGCAGCCGCATTTGAGTGTGGTTTACTGCCCGAGGACTCATGCGTGGTTTCAGCATCCGCCGCATCCGTTTCGCAGAATGAGGCAGGCCGGAGTTTCCATGGTGCTGGGCACCGACGGTCGTTCCACAAATCCCGACCTGTGCATATTTCGGGAGCTGCAAATGGTGTTGCGGCAGCATCCGGATCTGAACATTCAGGATGTGCTGGGAATGGTGACCACAGGGGCTGCTGAGGCGCTGGGATTGCCCGAACTGTCGCAACCGATTGTTGCGGGGCGACCGTGGCGAGCGACTCTGCTGCGGCTGCCGGCCTGTTCATCCGGATCGGTTGGATTGAATGAGTTTTGTCAGGATGCAGAGTTGACTGTGAGTGGCGTGGATTCCACTCTGGTGTGAGGCTGTCGGTAATGCAGGAGCAGCAGCGGGCGATTGAACCCCAGCGCGGTGGATGATCGTTCGGATTGCTGTTCGTACGATGTACAGGCCGGTTCTGCAGATCTGATTATCAGGAGCACGTGCCCATGAAGTCTTTTGACACTGCGGCAGCCGAGATTCGGCAGTGCCTGCCGACGGGTCTGCGGCTGGTGATTCTTGGCAGTACGTCTTTCTGGGGGTCTGACAGTGCTGATATCTGCAGGTCACTGGGTGCGGCCATGGCTGGGATGGATTCCCTCGTGGCAGTCACCGGCGGTATGAATGGTGTGCAGGCGGAATTCAGTCTGGCCTATGCTGCTGTGTGTGGAGGGCAGCAGTCTGCGGAACGTCTGTTTCATCTGCTGCCGCTGGGGATGGAGGCCGTCAAGGCTGGGCGGACGGTGACTGCGGGTGCGGACTTCTTCGAGCGTCGTGAGATTCTTGGCCGGGTGGGCGATGTCTGTCTGGTGATCGAGGGTGGTCCGGGAACCGAGCATGAGTCCCGAGTGGCGATGTCCTGTGGAATTCCGGTGATTCCTGTGGGGCGAACCGGCGGCCATGCCCGGAAACTGTACTCGGGGCTGCCCTGCCCTGCAGCGGTCTCGACCGCCACGTGGGCGTTGCTGAACGATCGCGGTGCCACCCATGACGAGGTGACTGTTGCCGTTCAGAATCTGGTGGAGCAACTGGGTCAGCGGGCCTGATGTTTTCGCGGTGGGTGGGCTTGCCAGCGATACCTGGGCACGTCATGCTATCCTGCGCCTGTTTTTCCATTCACATTTGTCGCTGCCAGGTACTCATGAACATCACTGTTGAAGCGTTGATAGCCGCGCCCATGGAACGGGTCTGGAACGCCTACACCTCGCCGGCCCACATCATCCACTGGAACGCGGCCTCGGACGACTGGCATACGCCGGCGGCGATGGTTGATCTCCGGGTTGGCGGCAATTTTTCGTCCCGTATGGAGGCCAAAGACGGCAGTTTTGGGTTTGATTTTGCGGGGACATACACGGCCGTCGAGCCCTGTCGTCTGCTGGAATATTCTTTTGGCGAGCGCAAGGCTGCGGTGCAGTTTCTGCAGCAGGGTGCCAGCGTGATGGTGCGGGTGACATTTGAGGCGGAGACAGCGCATTCCTTGGAGCAGCAGCGGGACGGTTGGCAGGCGATTCTGCACAATTTTGCTCGTTACGTGGCTGGGTTGACGTGAATCGTTTTGTGGAGTGCTGACGTGCGGAAGTTAGCCTTTCTGAGTTTGGTGATCTGTGTGTTTGCCTGCGGTCGCGGAGTGTGGCCATGCCTGCTGGCTGACGATGCAGTGAATGCAGAGTCTGCATTGCCCGCGACACTGCAGTACGACATTCCCAGTTCGCTGGACGGAAAATCGCAGCCGGTTCTTGCGTGGGCACCCGACACCGCGACGACTCGGAAGACACCACTGTTTGTATTTCTGCATTCGTGGAGTTCTGACTATACCCAGGACAACAGCAAGTGGCTGAAGGCCTGTGCTGAGCGGGGCTGGATCTGGCTGCACCCGAATTTTCGCGGGATCAATCAGTCGCCGCAGGCCTGTGGATCGCGATTTGCAAGGCAGGACATCCTTGATGCGATTGACCATGCCTGCAGTTTGTGGCAGGTGGATCGGCAGCGGATTTATCTGGCGGGCGTATCCGGGGGAGGGCATATGTCGCTGCTGATGGCCGGCCATCATCCGGACCGATTCAGTGCCATCTCGTCATGGGTGGGGCCGACGGATCTGGCCGCATGGCACCGCTTTCATACTCAGGATGGCAAACCCGGCAAATATGCAAAGATGATTGAAAAATCCCTGTCGGGGGCTCCGGGGACATCGCCTGCGATTGATGCCGAATACCGGGATCGTTCGCCGGTGTTTCACCTGCATCAGGCAACGAGTCTGCCGGTTTCGATCTGGGCGGGCGTGGAAGACGGTCATACGGGTTCTGTTCCCGTCAGTCATTCTCTGTGGGCATTCAATGCCATTTGTCGTGGCCTTGGTCGCTCGGAGATCAGCGAGCTGGAAATTCAGCAATTGGTGCGGGATCGTCGGCTGCAGCAACCGACTGCTGAAGACCGAACCGAGGATGGTGAATTGGGGCGTGAAATTTTTTTACGTCGGCGAGCCGGGCCTTCGGTGATCACAGTGTTTGACGGTGGGCATGAAAGTCTGCCTGCGGCTGCAATGGCATGGCTCAGCGATCAGCAGCGGACTGCGACGGTGGGAAAATAGGTCAGTTTTCAGTTTTCAGTTTTCAGTTTTCAGTTTTCAGTTTTCAGTTTTCAGTTTTCAGTTCTCAGTTTTCAGTTTTCAGTTCTCAGTTCTCAGTTTTCAGTTCTCAGTGGGCGGTGGTGCCAGCAGGGACTGAGGGGCCGTTTTTTTTTCGCCACGGCTGAACACGGATGAATCGGACAATCGCAAAGAGTGCAGGGGGCGGTTTCAACCACGAATGCCACGAATGACACGAATCAAGGGGTGACGGGGCGTCACGACGTGAGTCGACAGGGTTTTCAGTTGATGGTTGGTGGTTTGGGGGGTGCAGTACCAGTGTTTGCGATACTGGGGGGCGTAAATGTCTGATCGGGAGCGGCGGGGGCGTGTGCTGTTTTTTGTGGTTGCGACGGTCCTGATTCTGGACGTGCTGTCGCCGTTGTATTTTCGTCTGTCGCAGGGATTTGCGGATGTGGCGTGGTTTGGCGAGGTGATCCGCCCGTTGATCTACGTGGCTCTGATTGCCAGGTTGTGGAGAGGCGAGACGTTGCTGGTGCAGTTGATCGGGTGGACGTGTCTTGCTGCAGGTCTGCAGAGTACGTGGGCGGGGTTTATGATATTGAGGACGATTGTCGCTATCGGAAGGCTGGACGTGGCGGAGTTTGTGCTGCGTCTTGCGATGCCCTGTCTGCCCCTGCTGGTTTCAGGAATTGTGGAGCTGATTGCGGGTCTGCTGCTGCTGATTTCACCCAGTCTGAAAGCGTTCTTCAAAGCTCAGCAGTTCAGTCTGATCAGTGCCGAGGCAGTGCGGTTGCTGGAGCAGGAGAAAGCGGTTGAGTCGTCTGCGGTCGCGGTGCCTGCAAAGCCTCGCAACTCGGTGATTCGGCATCCCGAAGTGGATTTTGCTCACTGGTCCACGGTGTTTCCGATGGAGATGCTGATCAGTACGTCAGGCCCGCGGCGGTTTGACTCGATGGACCCGAATGATCCGCTGGATCTGTGGAAGATCCATGGGACACCGATTACCAGTCCGGCGCATCTGTGCATGATTGAACTGGCGCGGAAACAGTGTGCTGCCCGTTGTCGTGGCGGTGCCTTACCGGGGCCTGCGGTGCCGGTGGATCTGCTGTTGTGGAGTGTGGAGCCGGCGAGGCGTCCGTGGCTGACGAGACTGGGTGGAACGCCGCATCGCGAGTCCACGAAGCCGTGGCCGACTCATGCAGGTCGTCCCTGCACCTTTGTGGCTCAGTTCTGTTTTGTGGATTCCACGGACATTGTCTCCGACAGGCTGCGTGGCGAGGTGATGCTGTTGTTTCTGGCGGATGAGCAGGGCTACTGGGATGCGAATAAAGTGCACATCGAATTCAGCTCAGTGAAGCTCAGTTCCCCCATGACCGCAGAGCAGTGTCCGCGACCTGGTTTTGTGGTACCGCAGCTTTCCGGGCAGATCCATCGAACACTTGAATACCCGCGGAGTGAACCTGTGTTTTTCAGGGCGGGACACTGGTTGCCGTGGTATTTTTCCATCACGGGGAGTACGAAGATCGGCAGAGGGTCGTTCGAACTGGATGACCCTGAGTTGCTGAGTGGACAGTCGGAGTGTCTGTGTGCACTGCATTCCCTGGATTATTCGAGTGGTCCGACTGCAGGATTCTGGCCACTGATCGGGCTGGAGGCATTTCCTGATGACTGGCCGCAGCCGTATGGTGAGGGGGCCTGGGGGCGTTACAATATGCGTCTGGGTGACGTGGGGTGTCTGTTTTTTCTGATCAACCGGGATGGTGAAGTGACCGCCCGTTTCTGCAGTCATTGAAGCTCGTCTGCCGATCAATCCGTGGCCTCGTCTCTGAGCAGGGCAATTCCATGAATCGAATTCTGTGGCTGCTGATGGTGTTTATTACTCTGACAGTGGCGTCTGCGACGGCAGGTGCTCAGGGGCGTACGCTGGATAATGCTCCTGAACTGGCGGATTTTTTTGAGGCTGAGGTCACAAAACTGGAGCGGTCAAACGAACTGACTCGCTTTGAAACTCTGGCTGACTGGGAGCGGGAAAAGCCGATTCTGCGACAGCAGTTGTTCGACATGCTGGGTCTGGATCCGCTGCCCCTCCGCCTGCCACTACAGCCGGTTGTGACCGGTGTGGTGGAGCATCCTGAATTTGTGGTGGAGCGACTGCATTTTCAGTCACTTCCGGGTTTGTATGTGACGGGCAATCTGTACCGGCCGGTGAAGCAGGAGGGGCCATTGCCGACCGTGTTGTACGTGTGCGGTCATGGTCAGGTGAAGCAGGACGGCATCAGTTTTGGCAACAAGACTCACTACCAGCATCATGGTGCCTGGTTTGCTCGGAACGGCTACGTGTGTCTGACGATTGACACCCTGCAACTGGGTGAAATCGAGGGAGTGCATCATGGGACGCATCGACTGAACCGTTGGTGGTGGAATTCCCGCGGGTATACTCCAGCGGGCGTGGAGGCGTGGAACTGTATGCGTGCTCTGGACTATCTGGAGACTCGCCCGGAGGTGGATGCTTCGCGGTTTGGCGTGACTGGTCGTTCGGGTGGCGGTGCTTACAGCTGGTGGATTGCGGCACTGGACGACCGGATCCGCTGTGCGGTTCCGGTGGCGGGCATTACCAGTCTGCGGGATCACGTGGTGAACGGGTGTGTGGAAGGGCATTGTGACTGCATGTATTTTGTGAACACGTTTCGCTGGGACTATGCGAAGCTGGCTGCGCTGGTAGCCCCGCGTCCGCTGCTGATTTCGAACACGGACAAGGATCCGATTTTTCCGCTGGAGGGGGTTGTGGATATTCATCGTCAGGTGCGGCATGTTTATCAGCTGTACAAGGCGGGCGACAAACTGGGTCTGCAGATCACCGAGGGGCCTCATGCGGACACACAGGAGCTGCACCTGCATGCCTTTCGCTGGTTCAATCGACATTTTCGCAATGATCTGACGATGATTGAGAAGACAGCGGTGAAGTTTTTTGAACCGCCGCAACTGCGGGTATTTGCAGATCTGCCGCAGGATGAAGTGAACACCAGGATTGACGAGCAGTTTGTGGCGGCGGCACCATCACTTTCGGAACAGCAGTTGAGTGAGCCGATGCTGCTGGAGAACATAACAGCAAAGCTGCTGGACCGTTGTTTTCGAGCGTGGCCAGAGGCGCAGGACGTCAGTGGGGAAGTGCGGGTGGAGGCTGGCGGCACGGTGCAGGTGAACGGTACGGAGCAATCGGTTTCCAGACTGACGTTCGAGAGTCAGCCGCATGTTGCGCTGCAGATGGATGTGCTGCATGGTGCGGGGGTTGAGCTGCAGAATCTGCAGCGGCTGGTGCTGGTGGTGGTACCGGGAGGTCCGTTACCGGCAGCGGCAGCGGAGGGGATTTCGGGGCCGGTGGCATTACTGTCACTGCGTCCCGGTGTGCACGGTCCGTGGCCGGGCAATGATGCGAAACAGATCCAGATTCAGCGCAGGTTTCAGTTGCTGGGGATGACACTGGATGGGATGCGGGTGTGGGATATTCGCCGGGGTCTGCAGGTCCTGCGGCAGCAGTGTCCGCAGCTGCAGTCGCTTGAGATTCGCTGTGCGGGTGGCAGTGAGGCGATTGTGATGCTGGCGTCGTTGTACGAACCGCCGGTCAGCAGTATTGTGGTTCCGGAGTTGCCACTGTTGGAGCCTGCGATTCTGAATTTTTCGCGGACGATGTCACCGGCATTGCTGCCGGAGCTTGCGGGGCGTCGCACGAAGCTTGTGGTTTTGTCGGCAGCGCGTTGATGTGGATGGTGTCGAGACTGTCTCAGGGAATTTCTCATGTCCGGATCCGGTTATTACACGTCACCTCCGGTTGTGCCTCCTGCGCGCCCTGTGCGTCGTGGTCGTCGTCGGCTGTTTTTTGTGGCCATGCTGCTGCTGACTCTGGTGGCCTGCGACTTACTGGCACGTGGCTATCTGCTGCTGGTGCTGCCGTATGGCAGTCTTGAAACACTTGCTGAGCGTCAGCAGGCGGCGGCCACGGGGGCTGCAGTCAGTGAGGGAGCATCTGAAGTCATTCATCCGTATCTGGGCTGGGTGCACAATCCGCAGTTGAGTCGTACAGAAGAGATGGACGGTCGGGAAGTGCGGACCAATTCGCTGGGATTTCGTGACGACGGGGAGGCCGTCCGTCACCGTTCGCCGGACGTGTTTCTGCTGGGGATCTGTGGTGGTTCCGTGGCGTGGAATTTTTCGTGGGAGGCAGAGTCGACATTGCGGCAGCTGCTGGCGGAGCTGCCGCAACTGCAGGGTCGCAAGCTGCAGATTGTGCGGCTGGCCCTGCCGGGCTACAAGCAGCCGCAGCAACTGATGGCATTGAATTATGTGCTGTCGCTGGGGGGTGAGTTTGATGCGGTGCTGAACATTGACGGCTTCAACGATGGTGCCCTCAGTATTCTGGAGAATGCCCGGCAAAAGACTTCCATTTCCTATCCTCGTTCGTGGCATGCGCGATCGCTGGTGATGACGGATCCGCGAATTTCGGTGGAGGCGCTGCGGTTGCTGACTTTGCGGGCTGAGCGTCAGCGGCTTGGCAGACAGGCGCTGCAGTCACCGCTGCGGTGGATGGCACTGTATCAGCTGTGGTGGCATTTGCGGGATGAAGAGTCGAGGGCCGAGTTGTCGCGACTGGGCATGCAGATTTCTCAGTCGAATTCCGGCAGTTTCCTGCATCACGGTCCACTGCCGGAAAAGGAAAGCACGGAGGAGCAGGCTGTGACTGCAGCGGATCTCTGGATTCGCAGTTCGCAGCAGATGCAGGCTGTGTGTCGCGGGCTGGGGATTCCATACCTGCATGTGCTGCAGCCGAATCAGTATGTGCCGGATTCAAAGCCGTTTACGGAATATGAGCTGGAACGCTGCATTGCTGACGGTCAGGATCTGCAGACTGTGACGATTGCGGCATATGCTGAGCTGCGAGCGGCCGGAGCGCGGGCGAAAGAGCGGGGACTGGCCTTCAGTGACCAGACCGGTGTGTTCAGCGGGGTCACTGATACGCTGTATGTGGACCCGTGGTGTCATTTCAATCGTCTGGGGAATCAACTGCTGGCGAAAGCTGTGGCTGGTGAGTTGGCGAAGGTGCTGCAGACTGATCGTCAGCAGCCCTGACTGTACCGCGGTCACTGATGCTCGCGGCAGTTTCTGAAGTGACTGGTACGACAGGCTGCCGAAACACAACGGATCGAGGTATTGGGTCTGCGGCCAGCCTGCCGGTGCACCGACGCTGCTGCGTCACCTTGAGAAACTGTACAGCGTATTCCAGCTGCGCAGAAACAGCTGTTTGCCGACAGCGACCGGGCTGGCATCGAAATTGCCGTCGAGGTGGCTGCTGGCAACCACTTCAAAGGGCGGCTGGTCCTGCAGCACAACAGTGGTGCCTTCGCGACCGGTGATGTAGATATGCCCGCCGGCGGCCAGTGGTGAGGCATAGCAGTTGCCGACTCCGCTGAGGCGTTTTTTCTGCAGAAGTGGTTTGCCGCTGGCAGCATCGAGCACGGTCAGGATGTCTCCGGTGTTGCCGGTGAAGTACAGGCGGTTTGCGCTGAGTGTGGGCGAGGGGACATACGGAGTACCTTCGGGGAAGCTCCAGCGGATTCTGTCGGTGCCGGTGATGTCTCCGGAGCTGTTCAGTGGAATGGCGAATGATGCGGCACTGCGGTATCCGCTCATGCAGATCGCCAGTTCTTCGAATCGCAGGGGGCTGGGGATGGCATTGGTGGTCTGACCGCCGCATTCCCAGAGGACTTTTCCATCGGCCACGGAGTAGGCTTTGGCTTTGTCAGATCCGTTAACGACGGCGATGGTGCGACCTTCAGATTCCGTGATCAGAGGAGTATTCCAGGAGGTCTTCTCTGCCGGGCGTTCCTGCCGCCAGACTTCTTCGCCTGTGTCAGATTTCAATGCCATGATGAAGGAGCCCTCTTCGGCGTCCCAATTGACGATGAGCAGGTCACCGGCCAGTGCCGGAGTGACGGCTTCGCCCCAGCCGAAGCGAGTTCGCATGTCACCGGGATCCTTCTGCCAGATGAGCTGGCCGGACAGCGAGTAGCAGAACAGTCCGCGTGAGCCGAAGGACACATACAATCGTTTTCCATCGGTGGTTGGTGAAGCCGCAGCGTAGGTGTGTGTGGTGTGTTTGCCTTCGTGCGGCACCTGTTCGATGGCGGTCTGCTGCCAGTTGATTTTTCCGGTCTGTCGATCGGCGCTGGTGACGATGAAGCGATAGTACATGTTGGGGGGCTGAGTTTTGGCATCGGGGTGCGGCTGGACGGGGGTCTCGGCCGGCCGGTCTGTGCGTTCTGCGGACAGCGTGAACACCTGATTCTGCCAGACAATGGGTGTGGAGGCCCCTTCACCGGGCAGCTGCAGCGACCAGTTGCCCGGGGCGCTGGGATCCAGCTGGACCGGTGGAGTTGCCTCTGGTGCGGCCGAGCCGTTGCTGAAAGGGCCGCGCCATTGGTGCCAGTTCTGCGAGGCGTCCTGTGGTGGCTGAGCGGCGGCGTGGTGCGTGAGTGTGGCGATGCAGAACGCGGTCAGCAGGGTCTGGCCTGCAGCCCCTGCGACGCGAAAAACCCAGCTGAATTCCACTGTTCTGCCCATGTTGATCTCATCCCGATTGTCGAAAGATTCCACACAAATCCGTTCCATTCCCGGTGTTTTACCGGGGTCGGCGATTGAATTCCATGCCTGGTGCCCTATGTTCAGGACGATCTTCTGCCAGTCACTCCGCCGTAGAGTTTCCGCCCGATGTCTTCCAGCCGTTCAGATGAAGCGACTCCGAATATCTGCTCTGACGCTTTGGCGGAGCCGGCGGTGGACGTGCGGGATCTGGTGAAGGAGTTTTCGACGGCCACGGGAATTCTGGTGGCGGTCAACGGCGTATCGATGCGGGTGTATCCGGGCGAGGTGTATGGATTGCTGGGGGCGAATGGTGCCGGGAAAACGACGACGCTGCGGATGATGCTGGGGCTGCAGCGTCCGACTTCGGGGACCGTGCAAATTGCGGGATTTGATGTGGCCACTCAGCCGATTGAGGTGAAACGCCGTGTGTCTCTGGTGTCCTCCAGTTCGGGTCTGTATCAGTGGCTGACGCCGCGAGAGATTATGCTGTATCTGGCGGATCTTTACGGTGTGCCGGACGACGAGGCTGCTGCGCGTGCGGAGATGCTGGCGGATCTGTTTGACCTGCGTGGATTCATGGATCGTCGCTGTGCAGGTATGAGCACTGGCCAGCAGCAGCGGGTGAATCTGGCGCGTTCGCTGATGCATGATCCTCCGGTGGTGCTGATGGACGAGCCGACTCGGGGTCTGGACATCGTTGGCAGTCGTCGGATTTTTGAATACACGGCTCATCTTCGCCAGCAGGGCAAGGCCGTGATTTTCTGTACTCATCGGCTGGACGAGGCGCAGCGACTGTGCTGCCGATTCGGGCTGATGTTTCGCGGCCAGTTGAAGCTGGAGGGGACTCTGGCGGACCTGCAGCAGCGCACCGGACGAGAGCATCTGACGGACATGTTTCTGGACCTGATGCCGGCTGAATCCTCGATGGCGGCGCGTCTGACATCGCTGCAGGGAAGTGGTGAGCCATGAGCAATTCCGGTGGCCACACATCAGACGCTGCTGCTCTGACATTTCGCCGGCTGGTTCGACTGGCCCGCAAGGAATGTCGCGAATCGCTGCGTGATCGTCGAACTCTGGCGACGCTGCTGCTGATGCCGCTGATTGTGTATCCACTGCTGGGGATGGTGGTGCAGAGATTTGCGTTTTCCAGCGTCAGCCCGGAGGCTCCGGAGGCGAACGTCGTGATCGACGATCGGCTGTCACCTGACGATGCGCGGGTGATGCTGGCTGAGCTGGATGATGCAGAGAAAACAACTGAGCCGTCAGCAACTGAGCCGTCAGCGGGTGCGGGTGAGAATACGCCAAAGACGTCGGCCGTGACCGCAGTGGTGCCAGGTCTGGAGCTGCCGCTGCTGAATCCGGGAACCGGGCAAGTCAGACCGCAGCTGCGGATTGATTTGGGTTCCACTTATCCGGTGGAACTGATTGAGCGGGGATTGCGGGAGGGTATTGTTGATGTGGCCGTGGTGCTGCGTGCCCGGGCTGCGGATGCGCCGCGGGACGGCACCAATACCATTGAGGTACTTTACCGCAGCGGTGATCCGGTCAGCGAGTTGGCGGCCGAGGAGGTGGCCTTCAGGCTGAGAGAAAATCGAGATACGGCGATTCGTGGTCTGTTGAACCGTGTGCAGATCGGTGGCGACGCGCTGGTGATGGTGCGGCAGAAGGGGCTGCAGACTGCGCGCAGAAGTGAATCACCGCTGGCTGCCTTCGTGCCACTGATGCTGGTGCTGATGACAATGACGGGGGCCGTCTATCCGGCGATTGATCTGACGGCGGGTGAACGGGAGCGTGGGACACTGGAACTGCTGATGGCTGCTCCGGTGTCGCGGCGGCAACTGCTCACTGGAAAATTCTGTGCGGTGTTTCTGGTGGCGGTGCTGACGGCGGTGATCAATCTGACCGCCATGATGGTGACTCTGGCGGCAACCGGATTCGATCGGGTACTGCTGCCTCAGGGCATCGGCGTGCAGATGCTGCTGCAGGTGCTGCTGCTGCTGGTTGTGTTTGCATCGTTCTTTTCATCGGTATTGCTGTCGATCACCAGCTTTGCACGCAGTTTTCGCGAGGCTCAGGCGTGGCTGATTCCGCTGATGCTGGTATCACTGGCTCCGGGGATTCTGAGTCTGATGCCGGGGATTCGGCTGACGGTGGCGTTATCACTTGTGCCGCTGGTGAATATTGTGCTGCTGGGGCGTGAGTTGTTCCAGGGGATCGCCCCGCCCGGGTTATTCCTGCTGACACTGGTGGCTACGGCCGGCTATTCGGCTGCTGCGCTGCGGCTGGCTGCGGGGATCTTTGGCAGTGATGCGGTGCTGTTTGCCGCGGATCGTCGGGAGCAGCAGCGTTCGGCGACGCAGCGGCTGGACTTCGTGCCGCGGCGAATTCTGCTGGGCACACTGCTGGCACTGTTGCCGCTGTTTGCGGTGCTGGCCGGACTGAGGGGCCGTCTGGTTGCTCCGGAGAACACCAGCGGGCAACTGCTGCTGTCTGCCGGGGTGCTGGTGGGGGTATTTGTGCTGCTGCCGTTGCTGGCAATGCGATTGGGACGAGTGCGATTGACGGCCGGTTTTCAGCTGACGGGGTTTCATCCGGTGGCAATTCCGGCCGCGTTGCTGCTGGGGTGCTCAGCGTGGGCGGCTGTGTACGAGCTGCTGTTGCTGGCTGGAAGTTCCGGAGCACTGCAGAAGATCATGGACAATCCGGCGTTGCGGCAGATGGTGGATCGGCTGACCAGCAACACGTCATTACCGCTGCAGTTGCTGTGCCTTGCGATGGCCCCCGCCATTTGTGAGGAGTTGTTTTTTCGGGGGTTTCTCTGGAAGGGGCTGGAAAATCTGCTGCCGGGGAAGTTGCGCCCGCTGCTGATCAGTACGGCTGTGTTTGCAGCGGCACATGTTGTGACGGATGCGTCACTGACGGTGGAAAGACTGCCTGGCACTTTCCTGCTGGGGCTGTTGCTGGGTCTGATGCGAATGCAGACAGGCAGCGTGATTCCGGGGATGCTGCTGCATTTCTGCAATAACGGGGTGTTGTTGAGTCTGGAACGGCTGGTCCCTGCCATGCGAATCGTGGGGATTGAGCTCGATGTCACTCATCAGCAGCATTTGCCCGGGCGTCTGCTGGTGCTGGCGGGCGTGCTGGCAGGTGTTGGTGTGCTGCTGGCTGTGATTTCCGCCGGCAGGGGGCGCGGGCGGGACAGTTGATTCGACACTGTCAGCGGATCTGTGGCCGGCGGACTCAGTGGTAGCGGTGTGTGTTCAGCCATTGGCAGACCGCCGGGACTGGGTCTGGCGGCGGTAATCAGCGAAGGTTTTTCCGGCAGCGCTGAGGGCATCGGAGCTGAGTTCGTCAATGCGGCTGCGGAAGAAGGCCAGAGCAGCGATGCAGGGGATGGCCACTGCCAGTCCCTGAAGTGTGGTGACGAGGGCCTTGTAGATGCCGGGGGCCAGCTCGGAGATCTGTGGATTGGCTTTGACTTCGAACTCCATGAAGGCGACGATCATGCCCCAGACGGTGCCCATCAGTCCCAGCATGGGTGCGAGAGTGCTGATGACGGAGAGGTGTTCGATGCGGCGTCCGCTGCGGACCAGTTGTTCAGCGGCGGCATCTTCGAGGGCTTTTTCCACGGGCGGCCACATTCCGCCGGGGACTTCTTCGAGGCCTGCCAGCAGGATCTGACTGAGTGGTCCCGGGGTCCGCAGGCAGTGCGAGCGGGCTTCGGTCAGTTTTCGTTCAGACAGCAGCCGCTGGGTCTCTTCTGCCAATCCTGGGGGAATGAACTGTTTGCGGCGGAGTGAGATGGCGGCATCAGCAATGAGTGCGACCATGACGAAGCTGAGCAGCATGATGACGTAGCCGATGGCGCCGCCGGCAGCGAGGAATTCGCGCAGGGTCAGGAAGGAGGCCTGAGCGGCAGCAGTGTCAGGCTGGGCTGTGGCCGGTTCCTGAGCGGCAAGTGCTGTCAGCGGCAGCCAGAGGAGCGGGAAAACAGTGGTGCAGGCAGTTTTTGCGGAACGAGCGAACCACGACGGGCACATACGAAAATCCTCTGAAGAAACCGGTCCCTGCGGAGCATTTTATACGGGCGAGGGAAAAACGGACAGAGCGCACGCGCGATGAGGGGGCTGTTGCGCTGGATATGGTTGCGGGAAACCGCGTTTGGCATGGCGGAGCGGTTTGATTGGGTGGGTAGCACGTTGGTATTCTGCGGGGCCTTTCAAGTTTTCCCTGGGACCTGCTGAGCTGTGCTATGTCTGTTTTGCTGCAATTGACGGATGCTGTCAAAAGTTACGGGGATCAGATGCTGCTGGATGAGGCCAGCGTGACTCTGTACGAGAACGTCAAGGTGGGATTTGTGGGCCGCAATGGTGCCGGCAAGTCCACCCTGCTGCGTGTGCTGCTGGGTGACGAAGAGCTGGACAGCGGGACGGTGATGCGTTCGCCGCATCTGCGGGTGGGTTATCTGCGGCAGCATGATCCGTTTCAGGCTGACGAGTCGGCGATGGACTTTCTGATGCGTGACAGTGGCCAGCCGGACTGGAAGTGCGGTGAGGTGGCAGCGGAGTTTGAGTTGAAGGGTGAGTATCTGACCGGACCGGTGAAGCGGCTGTCGGGTGGCTGGCAGACGCGAGTGAAGCTGGCGGCTTTGCTGCTGCACGATCCGAATCTGCTGATGCTGGACGAACCCACCAACTTTCTCGACCTCAGAACTCAGATTCTGCTGGAGCATTTTCTGCGTCATTTCCCGGCGGCCTGTCTGGTGGTTTCGCACGACCGTGAATTTCTGACCTCCACATGCACGCATACGCTCGAGCTGAACCGTGGTCGTCTGACGATGTTTCCGGGAGTGATTGGATCGTATCTGGAGCATCTGGAGGCTGAGAAGCTGCGAGCTGAGCGGACGAATGCGGCGGTGCAGGCGAAGCAGAAGCAGTTGCAGCGGTTTATTGACAAGAATCGGGCCAAGCCGACGGGTGCCAGTCAGGCGCGGTCGAAGCAGAAGCAACTGGATCGTCTGTCGCTGGAGGAGATTGAGGCGGATCTGCCGACGGTGCACATTCGTCCGCCGCAAATTGAGCCTCGGCAGGGCCCCTGTGTGCGTTGTCAGGAGCTGTCGATTGGTTATGGCGGGACAGCGGTGGTCACGGGAATTGACCTTGAAATTGAGCATCAGCAGCGTGCTGCGATTGTCGGGGACAACGGGCAGGGCAAAACGACCCTGCTCAGGACTCTGGTGGATTCCCTGAAGCCTGTTGCCGGTCGGATCAAATGGGGATATGGCTGTGAGATTGGTGTCTATGCGCAGCATGTTTACACCAACCTGCCGCAGGACAAGACGGTGCTGGAGTATCTGGAGTACAAGGCGAAGCCCGGCACCACGACGCAGGAGTGTCTGGCGGTCGCGGGGTCGCTGCTGTTTCGGGACGGTCACACGAAGAAGCCTGTGCGGGTGTTGTCCGGGGGCGAGCGTGCGCGGTTGTGCATGGCCGGACTGCTGCTGGGGACCTACAACATTCTGGTGCTGGACGAGCCGGGCAACCATCTGGACGTGGAGACGGTGGAGTCTCTGGCTGACGCGCTGCTGACTTACAAGGGGACGGTGCTGTTCACCAGTCACGACCGGCATTTTGTGCGGCGGGTGGCGACGAACATTATCGAAGTGCGGGACGGTCGCGTGCGGAACTATTCGGGTTCGTATGATGACTATCTGTACTACGTGAACAGGGAAATTGAGGAAGGCGAGCGTGAGCGTGCTTCGGGGCGGATGTCGGCTCCGCCGGCCGGCAAGCTGAATGCGGGCAAGGGCGAAAAGGGCAGCAGTGGCAAGGATCAGCATCAGCAGCGAAAGACGCTGCGGAATCTGGAGAAGACGATTTCGCGGCTGGACGAAGAGAAGAAGTCGCTGACGGCAGAGATGATGCAGACTGCGGACCCGAAGAAGGCGATGGATCTGCACGCGAAGATTGCCTCGGTGTCGAGTGAGCTGGAAGAGGCGGAACAGCGGTGGTGTGAATTGCAGCAGGAACTGGGAGAGTGGTGATGTCTGAGCACGTGCTGTTTTTTGATATTGACGGCACGATGCTCAGTACCGGCGGCGCCGGTCAGCGGGCGATGGAGCTGGCATTGTCTGAGGAATTTCGGATCGCGGATCCGTTTCAGCAGATTCTGACTGCTGGCCGTACGGACCGTGGCATTGAGGACGAGATTTTTGCTCGGTACGGCATTCCGGCGACAGACCTGTCGCGGCAGAGATTCATGCGGGCGTATCTGGATCGGCTGCCCGATTGTCTGCGGCTGCTTCCTGGGGGGTTATTGCCGGGAGTACCCGAGTTGCTGCAGTCACTGAGCGAGCGTGGGGATGTGCATCTGAGTCTGCTGACGGGCAACTATTTTGAGGGTGCGGTGACCAAGCTGCGGCATTTCGGGATTGATCACTTTTTCGAGGATTCCGGCGGATTTGGTGATCATCATGCGGACCGGAATGATGTTGCGCATGTGGCGTTGGCGGTGGTGCGTGAGCGATTGCAGCGGGCGGTAGTCGGCAGTGAAACGGTGGTGATCGGGGATACTCCGGCCGACGTCCGGTGTGCTCGGGCAATCGGGGCTCGGGCTGTCGCCGTCGCGACGGGGGTTTATTCGACTGAGCAGTTGCGCCCGGCAGCACCGGACCATCTGTTTGAAACACTGGCTGCCACTGATGATGTGATTGGGAAGCTGCTGACGAAGTTCTAGGTCAGTGGTCAGTGGTCAGTGCTCAGTGCTCAGTGGTCAGTGCTCAGTGCTCAGTGCTCAGTGCTCAGTGCTCAGTGCTCAGGGCTCAGGGGTCAGGGGTCAGGGGGCGCACTCAGAGGTGCGACATTCAACGACCAGTGTTGACCATTTCGCGACACTCGCTAAGCTTCGGGATGTCATTGCGATGGCGCGATGAGATGGAAAGCTGGGTAGCGGCGCAGCTGGGAGGCGTGTGTCAGTGGCAGCGACGGAGTGGATAACGGCGTCAGAGACGGCATTGTTGTCGCCGAATTCGGCGAGTGGTCCGTTGTTGCAGCTTACGGGGAAGCTGTTAACGGATTCGTTGCGTGCTGGCAGTACGGACAGTTTTCTGAAGTCCGCGTTGGCGGACATTTGTACTGAGTTGGCGGTGCAGTGGGCGGCGGTGATTCGTCGGGTGCCTGGTCCTGCGTGGGAGGTTTACAGTGAGCATGGCCAGGCTGGTGGCGTGCGGCCATCGGTGTTGTGGGAGGACGCAGTTGATCGCGAGACTGCTGGCGTGCTGCGATCGGATCAGGGGCGAGTTTTTGCGGCATTTCCGCTGACTCGTGAGACACCGGGGGGGCAGTTGCTGGCGACGGCGGGTCGGCATGCGGATCGTGAGCTTGCGGATGGTGGCATCCTGCTGGCTCGAACTTTGTCCCTGTGTCTGACGTTGACGGATCACGAGCAGCGTTCGAAGCGGCAGCTGGATCGACTGCGTTCGACGCTGGAGATAGCATCGCGTCTGTCGCAGGCGGAGGACGCTGCGCCATTGCTGGAGCTGATTGCCCAGGAGGCGACTCGACTGCTGCACTGTGACCGCAGCAGTATTTTTCTGTGGAACCGTGAGCGGAACGAGGTGGAGGCGCGTCCGGCGCTGGGGATTCGGGGAGCATCACTGCGTCTGCCGGCTGGTGAAGGCATCGTTGGCGAGACGCTGAGGACGGGTCGTGCGATTCTGGTGGACGACGCGTACGACGATCCGCGGTTCAATCAGGATGTGGACCGGAAGAGCGGTTATCGGACTCGCAGCCTGATCTGTGTGCCGTTGCGTGCTGCGGATGGAAAGGTGATTGGAGCGTTTCAGGGGATCAATCGACATGGCGGACAGCCATTTACAGCGGAGGACGAGGAGTGTCTGACGCTGCTGGGGATGCAGGCTGCCGTTGCGCTGCGGAATCTGCAGGAGCGGGATCTGCTGCATCGCAGTCATCGCCAGTTGGCGGAGCGTGCGACGAAGGGGATTATGATTGTTGGTGAAAGTGCGGCGATGGCCGCACTGCGGGACACGATTCGTCGTCTGGCTTCGACGGATCTTCCCGTACTGGTGCTGGGGGAAAGCGGGACTGGCAAGGAGGTGGTGGCGCAGTCACTGCATTATGAGGGCAGTCGCGCGGGCTGTCCGTTTGTGGCGGTGAACTGTGCGGCTCTGACGGAATCGCTTCTGGAGAGTGAGTTATTCGGGCATGAGCGTGGTGCTTTCACGGATGCTCGGGAGATGCGGCAGGGCAAGTTCGAGCTGGCCGACGGTGGCACTTTGTTTCTGGATGAGATCGGGGACATGAGTCCTGGTGGTCAGGCGAAACTGCTGCGGGTGCTGGAACAGAAAGTGATTACTCGTGTCGGCGGTTCGCAGCAGATTCCGGTGGACGTGCGGATTGTGGCGGCGACGAATGCAAATCTGAGTGAGGCCGTGCGTTCGAAGAAGTTTCGCGAGGATTTGTATTATCGTCTTGGCGTGGTGAGTCTGGATCTGCCGCCGTTGCGTGAGCGTCCGGAGGACATTCTGTTGCTGGCCGAATTCTTTCTGAAGAAGTTTGCGACTCAGGCTCGTCGTCCTCCGCTGCAGTTGTCGCAGGAGGCGCGTCGGCGTCTGCAGGCTCATCCGTGGCCGGGCAATGTGCGTGAGCTGCGGAATCTGATGGAGCGTCTGGCCTTCCTGTGTGCTCGAGAACGCGTGGAGGCGGAGGATCTGGCGTTCATGCTGAGTCCTGACAGTGATTCGGGGCAACTGCCGGGGCTTGATCTGGGGCTTGAAGAGGCGACTCGCACGTTTCAGCGGGATTATATCCGCCGTGTGATTCGCCACGCGGGCGGGAATGTTACGGATGCTGCTGAGACGCTGCATCTGCATCGATCCAATCTGTATCGCAAGATGAAGCAGTTGGACATGACGGAGGCCGGGGGTACGGAATGAGTGATCCGGAGCCGGAGCAGCAGAGTCTCGGGGGGGTGCTCACACCCTTTTCCATGACAGCTCGACATGGTCGCATCACTGCGGCGGTGCGGACGCTGCAGCTGGTCACCATTGCGGTACCGCTCGCGGGGGCTCTGGGCAGTGGCATTCCGGGTGCCGGTGGCCTGGTGATTGTTCTGGTTTCACTGATACCGGCGCTGATGCTGCAGTTACGGGCTTTGTTCCGTCCGGCTTCACTGTCCCTGCATCAGGGAGATCTGCGGATCAATGCACACACGCGTCTGAAGACGCAGCCGGCGAACATCCAGCACCTGTTTTTCAACGACGGCGTCGGGATTCTTTTCCGGGATCCGGAGCAGGTCAGTGCGGATACTGCAGGAGTGTCCGGTGAGGGGCAGACAGGCATAAGTGCCGGCCTGGTGACCACTCAGCAGAGGTCCGGCGTGCACGTGCAGCTTGATGGGTTCAGCATGGGGGATGTGGAACAACTGCGGAAATTTCTGGGGGTTGCAACGGCGGAGCCGGGCAGTGAGCCGGCTGATCTGGAGCAGTATCATCGCAGCCTGATAGCGAGGACGCCGGTGGTCTGGGTGTCGCCGCTGCTGATTGCACTGAATGTGGGTCTGTTCGCGGTGATGTCTGCAGCCAGTGGCAGTCTGCTGTCATTGGAACCCCGTGTGATGCTGGCCTGGGGTGCTGACTTCGGTCCGCTGACACTGGATGGCCAGTGGTGGCGACTGCTGACCTGCATCTTTCTGCACTGGGGCTGTTTTCATCTGCTCAGCAACATGTGGGGCCTGCATCAGGGTGGCCGGGTCATGGAGCGTCTGGCGGGCAATTCCGGCTTTCTGGCGCTGTATCTGTTCAGTGGGATTGCGGGCAGTCTGGTCAGTATTCGCTGGACCCCCGATGCTGTCTGTGCGGGGGCTTCGGGGGCGGTGTTTGGAATCTTTGGTGCCCTTGGAGCATGGCATTTCCGCCGTCGTCGGGATATTCCGGAACGGATTGTGAGAGAGGTTCGGCGCAGTGCGATTCCATTTCTGGGCTTCAATCTGCTGATTGCCCTTGGAATTCCAGGCATTGATCAGGCGGCTCACATAGGTGGGTTTGCGGCTGGTCTCCTGAGCGGATTGATTCTGGCGGGCACGCGGGCCACGGATCTGCAGGCCGGTCGCCAGTTGCGTCTGCTGGGGCTGTCGTGCCTTGCACTGTTGATCACTGCGGCGGGTATTCTGCAGTTGCCCGGATCTGACGAAGTGCCGGGCCTGATGGGAGAGCTGCAGCGAACGGGCAGAATGGAAGAGCGGTTACTTTCAGTCTATCGGTCAGCCGCGCTGCAGGTTGACTCCGGGCGAATGTCGCGTGAAGACTATGCAGCGGTGCTGCGGCAGGAAATTCTGCCGGAATGGAATCAGTGTATTGAACGCCTTCGTTCCACCGGTGGCAATCTTTCCGAGAATCCGGCCGTGCTGCGTTTAATACAGTATCTGCAGCTGCGGGCTGAAAGCTGGGAGTTGTCTGCTGAGGCCGTGGAAACAGACAATCAGGAACTGATGACCCGGTCGCATGAAAAATGGAGCGAGGCTGACCGGATTGCCGAGCAATTGGCTCAGGAACAGCAGAATCAGTAGCGCCCCTTCAGCGCGGTACCTGCAGATCCGGCACTGCCAGCTGCTCGATCTGCCCGGCATTGATTGTCAGGCGACTATGAATGAGCGGCAGGTGTTCCTGCAACGGTGCATCGGACAATTCCATGGCATCGAGGACCTGCTGGTGAACCACGTCCGGATTTCGGCTGTAAATACGAACCAGTGGCTGTCCGGCCTCAATCTGATCACCGATTCGCACCAGCATTTCGATTCCGACGGAGTGATCAATCGTGTCACTGGTCTGCTGTCTTCCGCCTCCGAGAGCAATCACGGCAGATCCCAGTTGTTCGGTATGAATCCGGTGCAGAAAGCCTGAGCGTGCTGCGGTCAGTTCAGAGGCGGGAGCAATTTTCAATGGCAGGCGATAATCGCCGTGCTGTGCCTGTACCATTCGCAGAAACCGTTCGTAGACGGCTCCTGACTGCAGCAGTTTTTCACAGCGGACGAATGCGGCTTCGTGAGAGTTTTCAGCTTTGCAGTCGACGAGAACGTGGGCTGCCAGGAGCAGCGACAGTCGGCGTACATCGAGCGGGCCATGATTCTGCATGACCATGACGGCTTCGAGGACTTCCACGGCGTTTCCGCACATGGCGCCGAGTGGCTGATTCATGTCGGTGAGCAGTGCGGTTGTGGCAACGTTCATGGAATGTCCGGTGCGCACGAGGGATGCAGCCAGCAGTGCGGCATCGGCTGCTGTTTTCATGAAGGCGCCGGAGCCGTATTTGACGTCGAGGACGAGGGCGTGTGGTGATTCCGCCAGCTTTTTGCTCATGATGCTGCCGGTGATCAGTGGGATGGAGGGGACTGTTGCTGTGACATCGCGGAGCGCGTAGAGGCGGCGGTCGGCGGGAGCCAGTTCGTGGGTGGTACCCGTGATGACACAGCCCAGTTGCAGAACCTGCTGCTGCAGTTCGTGGATGCTGAGGTTGGTGCGGAAGCCAGGGATGGCTTCCAGTTTATCGAGGGTGCCGCCGGTTGGTCCCAGTCCGCGACCTGACAGCATCGGCACCAGAACTTCGCATTCAGCGAGGAGTGGAGCGATAATCAGTGACGTTTTATCACCGAGTCCGCCGGTGGAGTGTTTATCGACCACGGGCCGTCCATCCGGTGGCCACTGGAGGCGCGTACCGGAGTGCAGCATTGCGGCGGTCAGTGACGCGGTTTCGCGCGGCGACATGCCGCGCAGAAAAATGGCCATCAGCATGGCTGTGGCCTGATAGTCGGGAATTGCTCCGCTGGTCACACCACCGATGAAGCTGTCAATCTGCTGGTCGGAGAGTTCCAGTCCATCACGTTTGACAGCAATCAGTGAAGCTGGCTGCATGGGAGTCCGTAGCGGCGACGGTGTTCAGCGAGCGGACAGTTCGAAGTTCAGTTCACTGCTGCCGCCGGAAGGTACGGTGACCTTCAGGCCGGAAGTTTTCGCCACGCCGTATTTGCGGGGCACAAGGTAGATGGTCTCGGGTTCCTTTTTTCCATCCTTGCTGTCGGCTGCCGGTATGTCACTGAGTGCCATGGCAGGATCGGTTCCTGCAGGTGCGGAAGCACCTTCGCCGGTGATCTTGATGATGGCGACGAGGTGATCGCCGACAGGGGCTCCGTCATTCGTCTCGATACTTGTGATCTGGTAGATGCCTTCGGCGTTGGTCATACCGGAACAGGGGCGACCACCATTGACGGGTTCGAAGCTGACACTGGCCCCTTCGACGGGGATGCCGTCAAGAGTCACTTTGCCGGAGGCTGGGGCAAGTGGCGGGCCATCGCCACGATTGCATCCGGTGGAAAGAACGGGGATCAGGAGCAGGCAGGTCGCCAGTATGAAATTGCGCATGGAGCGGGCTCTTTGAAATGCAGAAGTTCCGGGAAGCGATAAGTGTACGGGCAGGTTAAGCAAAACGCCCCTGAGCGACTGAGCGATCAGGGGCGAAGAATCTGCGGTTCGATCGGCGCGATCAGTCGCCGGGAACGGTGACAACCATACCGTCGTTCTTGGCACCCAGACGGTTGTAGGTGGTGTGGTCGATATTTTCCGAAATGAAGCGAACGGCACCGTCACCCAGCAGGAACTGAGCACCACCGGTGTGGCGGGAACGGAATCCGAATTCGTCGACCCAGTTGTTGACCCAGTTGCAGCCTGAAGTGCTGTCTTCATTGCAGGTGTTGAGGTTGATCGGGTAGAGAGTGGACGCCATGCCCTGGCCATTGTTGGACTGCAGCCACCCCTGACGCATGTGGTTACTGCACTCAGGTCGCACTTCACCCATGTAGATGGTGTTGGACAGTCCGTCAACGCAGTTCTTCATGGCATCGCTGCAGTTGTTGCGATAAAATGGTCCGGGAACTCGGCTGCCACCCTGACCATGTCCCATGATGAATCCGAGATACTTGTCCGGGCATGTCGGGGAAACATTGGGATTGCCGCCGGTGGGACTGCCGGCATTCGTGGCACCTTTGCTGCCGGCATAGTTCTGCACAGTGCTGACGCCGTTGAAGTTTCCGGTGGCCGTGTCAGAAGGGCACAGGTACGCCGGCACGCGAAAGACAGTACGCATCAGACGTCCATCGGGCATGGTCGCGTCATTGACGTTGAGGGAAGCGGCCGGTGGATTGTTGAACGGGATCTGGTTGAACATGTTGGCCTGTTCAACAAACGGCAGCAGGTGCGTCAGCAGACTGCCCTGCTGATACGTGCGACCAGCATTGGTGTTGTTCCAGAATGCCCCAGGCGGAAATACGTTGTGGGTATCATGGTAGTTGTGCAGAGCAATGCCGAGTTGGTGCAGATTGTTCTTGCACTGTGTGCGGCGGGCGGCCTCGCGGGCCTGCTGCACAGCAGGCAGCAGGAGTGCCACGAGAATGGCGATGATGGCGATCACGACGAGCAGTTCAATCAGCGTAAACGCTGACCTGCGCAACCTTCTGGCTGACATTGGGACCTCTTGGTGGTGGGAATTATGTGAACAAATAACGAAAGTGTAAGAATACCCTCCGGGCAGCCTTGATGTCAACTTTTTCGGCGAAGTTGCACGTTTTGGGGCAATCTGACTGCCCTGTGGTGGGGATTTGCACTCCCGTGCAGCCTTGCTGTCTGCGGGGATGCCAGCATTCGGGCAAGGACCGTGCGGGTCCGGCCCCTGCCGCGGCAGAAGTGAAAAACGCCGGATTTACCCGGCAGGTGAAGCGATCTTGACCGGGAATGGGCTGAGCCGTTGTAATGCGTTCTGCCTCCGTATGGACGGAATCTGCCTGGCCGGGATGCTGTGGAAATCGCAGGGACGCATGTTTTCGACGTTCGACCGTTACCTGACGTGGCGTGTGCTGCATACGTTCGCGATGCTGTTTATTGCCACCTACGGTTTGTATGTGGTGATTGATCTGTTCATGAATATCGACGAGTTCCAGGAGAATTCGCTGAAGGCTGTGGGAGCGGGCGATTCCGGGCGGCAGTTGGAGCTGTTTCGGCGGATTGGCGTGCACTACCTGTACCGGGCGTTTGACTTTTTTGAACTGGCCGGGTCGATTCTGATTGTGCTGTCGACGATTGCGGTGCTGGCATTGATCCGCAAGAGCAGTGAGACATTTCCGCTGCTGGCGGCGGGGATTCCGGCCTTCCGGCTGCTGCGTCCCCTGCTGGTAACGACGGCCGGTCTGAATCTGCTGCTGGTGGTGAATCAGGAGCTGGTGATACCGCGTCTGGCGGTACAACTGCAGACTCCGCGTGGCAGTCAGATTGCATCAGTGCAGCAGGTGGAGCCTGTGTATGACTATTCGAACCATATGATGCACATTTCGGGCGATCAGGTTCTGGTCGATCGGCGGCTGATCGTGGGGGCGACGTTTGCGGTGGATTCGAAGGAGCTGAGCAGTCGTCCATTTGTGATGAAGGCCGAGCGGGCTCGGTACGTGAAGGACACGGCTCGCAGTGGTCGCAGTGGCTGGTTGCTGGAGAATCTGACGGCGGTGCTGGATTCGCAGATCCTGACGGAGGAGGGGCGGAAGCGGATTACTCCGTCAGCCAACGGTCGGGATGCATTTGTGGAATCGGACGTGACGTTTGAGCAGTTGTACAATCGTGGGCGGAACATGAAGCTGCTGTCATCGTGGGAGCTGGTGCAGCAGATCCGGAATCCGTCGACTGGTCAGAACCCGCTGCGTGCGCGCAGTCTGGCGCTGCATTCCCGGATGACGAGGCCCTTGCTTTCGCTGCTGAGCGTGACGATTGCTCTGCCGCTGGTGTTGCGGCGGGAGTCGAGTAGTCTGATCGCGAATCTGGCTCTGTGTGCGGGTGTCCAGGGCTGTTTTTTCGGGCTGGCCCATGTGTCGCTGGCACTGGGGGGTACCGGGGTGATTGAGCCGGATCTGGCGGCGTGGCTGCCGGTCATTCTGAACGGCATGGCCAGCACGTGGGCGGCTGGTCTGGTGCAGACCTGAGGCAGTTCCGGATGTCTGGCCTGCGGAAATGACATTCTCCGGGTCACCTGTTATTCTCTTCCGACTGGTGGTTCAGTGCGTCTCGGTCTGCCTGTGCGGGCAGGGCGGATCTGGTGCTGGTCGGAGTAGTTTGCATGACGATTGCAGGTGTTTCGATTGCGGGGCGTCTGAGCAGCCTGCTGCGGCTGGCGGCCCTGTCACTGGTGGGCCTGATGTTGCTGGTCTGCGGCAGTGAGTGTGGGGCGCAGCAGCCGGAACCTGTCGCGGATGCTCCGGGTCGCTGGGACCGGCAACGGGCGAACGAGTGGCAAAAGGGTGTACCGTGGCTGGCCGGGTTCAATTATCTGCCCAGCAACGCGATCAATCAGCTTGAGATGTTTCAGGCCGACACGTTCAGTCCTGACGTGATTGACCGGGAGTTCGGCTTCGCGGAAAAGCTCGGCTTCAATACGGCGCGGATCTTTCTGCACGATCTGCTGTGGCTGCAGGACAGTGCAGGGTTTCTGAAACGCTGTGATCAGGTGCTGTCAATTGCTGAGCGGCATGGTATTCGGGTGATGTTTGTGCTGTTTGACAGTTGCTGGCATCCCCTGCCGCGTCTCGGGCCGCAGCCTGCTCCCCTGCCCTTCACTCACAACAGCGGCTGGGTGCAGAGTCCGGGTATCGAGATTCTGCAGGACCCGGCGAAGGGGGGGCATCTGCAGGCTTACGTGCAGGGTGTCGTGAAGCGGTTTGCGAATGATCGGCGGGTGATCACGTGGGATCTTTGGAACGAGCCTGACAACTTTGACGGCGGGGCATCGAAGCGTCCTGACCTCGAGCCTCGCAACAAGCCTGAGCTGGTGAATCGTCTGCTGCCGCAGGTCTTTCTGTGGGCTCGTGCAGCTCAGCCGACTCAGCCACTCACATCGGGTGTCTGGCGTGACAGTGAGAACACGGCGGAGCTGGACGACTGCAAGCGCATACAGTTGTCGCACAGTGACGTGATCAGTTTTCACACTTACGGTGATGCTGCGTCGCTGCGGCGCTGCATTGATCGGCTCAGTGTTTACGGTCGGCCACTGCAGTGTACCGAGTTTATGGCGCGACCGAATGGCAGTGAGTTTGATCCGCACCTGGGGATCATGAAACAGCGAAATGTTTCAGCATGGTGCTGGGGTTTCATCAACGGCAAATCGCAGACGATCTATCCGTGGGATTCGTGGCGCAGGGCTTATGACGGTCCGCCACCGATCTGGTTTCATGATGTGCTGGAGGCGGACGGTCGTCCGTTTCGGCAGTCGGAGGTGGATTATATTCGGGCGGTGACTGGCGGGAAGTGACGGCGTGTTGTCCGGTTGGCGCGGTGACTGCGAGGACTGAAGATGAAGCGGTTGGTTGTGATCCTGTGCTGCTGTGTGTATTCGGTGTTGCTGTCGGCGGGTGTGGCTTGTGGTCAGACTGCTGTGCCGGCAGTGGGCACTGCAGCGGTGCAGGAGGTGCTGCACAGCGGATTGTCCTACCGGGACCCGACCGGTCTGGATACTGAGGCTCGGGAACGCTGTCAGCTGGATCTGTTGGTTCCTGAGGGGCAGCGGGATTTTGCCACGGTGATCTGGTTTCACGGCGGCGGTCTGACGAAGGGTCGGCGGGCGATTCCGCCACAGTTGCGAGGTCAGGGATTTGCGGTGGCAGCGTGCGGCTATCGTCTGAGTCCCTCCGTGAAGGCTCCTGTGTACATCGAAGACGCGGCAGCGGCGGTGGCATGGGTGGTGAAGAACATTGGACGTTACGGCGGTTCCGCGGATCGCATTGTGGTGTCGGGGCATTCGGCAGGTGGCTATCTGACGCTGATGGTGGGACTGGACCGCAGCTGGCTGCAGGCCGAGGGGGTAGCGGCGGACAGTCTGGCGGGGCTGGCGCCGTTCAGTGGCCAGGCAATTACTCATTTCACGATTCGGGGCGAGCAGGGGATCAGTGACAGGCAGCCGGTGATTGATCGGTATGCGCCGCTGTTTCATGTGCGGGCGGACTGTCCACCGATTGTCCTGATCACGGGTGATCGCAGCCGGGAGTTGCTGGGGCGATATGAAGAGAATGCTTATCTGTGGCGGATGTTTCAGGAGGTGCAGCATCCGGATGTGGTGCTGCACGAGCTGCAGGGATTTGATCATGGTCAGATGGCGGAGCCGGCGTTTCCGCTGCTGACGCGATTTGTCAGGCGAACGACGGCGAAGAAGCAGGAGTTACCGTGATGGGAGATCTGCGGGTGATGAGCAGCGTGTGGCGGTTCTGGGCGGCGCTGGTGCTGCTGGCATCCGGTTCTGCGTCTGTGGTATCGGGGGAAGACTGGCCTCAGTTTCGCGGTCCGGGTTCCGGGGGTGTCAGTCATGCGCAGCGGGCGCTGCCTGGTCAGCCGGCTCGTGACCAGCAGTTGCAGTGGCAGGTGACTCTGCCCACCGGTCATTCTTCGCCTGTTATCGCGGGCGAGCGGATATTTCTGACGGGAGTGGATGGTGAAGATCTGGTGATGCTGAGTCTGGAGCGAGCGAGTGGGAAGCTGCTGTGGAGGCAGAAGGTGCCGTGGGAGACAAAGGAGAAGTTTCATACCACGGGCAGTCTGGCGCAATCGACGCCGGTCACTGATGGTGAGGTGGTGATTGGTTTCTTTGGCAGCAGCGGGCTGCATGCGTGGACGGTGGCGGGTGAGCCGCTGTGGAGTGTGCGGATGGGGCCGTTTGCCAATGATTTTGGGGCGGGCAGTTCACCGGTGATCGAGGGTGAGCGGGTGGTGATGGTGCAGGACCACGATGTGGATTCCTTCATTGCGGTTTATGATCGTCGCAGCGGGCGGCAGATCTGGCGGCAGGACCGGTCTGAATTTCTGCGGAATTATGCGACTCCGCTGATCTGGAATGTGAATGGTCGGCGACAGATTGTGGTGCTGGCAACTCTGCGTATCGTCTCGTATGACCTTGAGACGGGTGCAGAGGTGTGGAGTGTGAGCGGGGTGTCGCGAATCATCAATATGACTCCGGTGATCGGTGACGACAACATTCTGTACGCGGCCTGTTTTTCTCCGGGAAATGATGCGGAGGATCGGGTGACTCCGCTGACAATTGACGAGTTGTTCGGGGCGGATGGCGACGGGAATGGCACGATCGAGGAGGCTGAGTTTCCGGATCATCCGTTCAGGGGGCGATTTTCGCAATTGGACCGCAACAAGGATCAGCATCTGACGAAGGCCGAGTATGAGGTGGCCAGTCGTCCGCATGTGGCTGGTCGCAATGTTGTGCTGGCAATACGTCCGGGGGGAACCGGGGACATCACCGGCACGCATGTGCTGTGGGAGCATCAAAAGCAGATTCCGTACTGTCCATCGCCGCTGTTCTATCGTGGTCGATTGTACATGGTGAAGAACGGTGGCATTCTGACGGTGCTGAAGGCTGAAACGGGTGAGGTACTGAAGCAGAAGCGACTGAAGATGACGAACGATTATTATGCCAGTCCGGTGGCGGGGGATGGCAAGGTGTATCTGGTGAATGTGAACGGTGGTCTGACGGTGCTGGATGCGGAGTCGTTTGATGAGTTTCACACGGCGGAGCTGGGTGGCGACGTCCACGCGACTCCGGCGATTTCCGACGGTCGTCTGTTTGTGCGGGTGGGTGACCAGTTGTACTGTTTTGGTGAGTGAGAGTTGTGTGGGCAGGTTTGTCGTGCAGAATTGTGGGTTGAGAGCAGGTGGTTTAGACTCTGTGTGAATTTCGTATCCGTGAACTGATCAGAAAGGCGACTGCCGTGTCCGTGGAAGCTCGACTTGTGGAACTGGGGATTACTCTGCCTGCGCCTCCGCCACCGGGTGGCGTGTATACTCCTGTGGTGATTGTTGATCGCCTTGCTTATGTGAGCGGGCAGGTGCCATATGGTCCGGACGGCAAGCTGGTGACGGGGCGAGTGGGTTCGGAGTTGACGGAGGAGCAGGGGGCCGCTGCGGCGCGGGTGGTCGCATTGACAATGCTGGCGACGATCAGGGCCAGTCTGGGCAGTCTGGATCGAGTGAAGCGGATCGTGAAGGTGCTGGGGATGGTGAATTCGACGGCTGACTTCCAGCGTCATCCGGCGGTGATGAACGGGTTCAGCAACACGATGGTGGAGATTTTTGGTGATGCCGGGAAGGCAGCTCGCAGTGCTGTCGGGATGGGTTCATTGCCGTACAACGTGCCGGTCGAGGTGGAGGCGATCCTGGAGTTGCAGGACTGAATTCCCGGGAATCCGACAGCATCTGCCGTTTTTTTCCTGATTCCCCGTTTTTTTGAGTTCTCGATTGATTCACCCTAAGGCGCGGGGCTGGCCGATTGATTCGCAGTTGCGGAACTGTATGCTGATTGTCGGTGTGGAGGGATGCCGGCGTGTCCGTGACGGTATCAGGGAGCGGGCAGTAGTTCGGCAGTTGCTGGAAGGGCGACCGATGAAGGAGTGGATCATCATCATGGCGGCGGCGAACCGGGCTGGAATCCTGGCCGCGGTAACTCGCGCAATCGCCGAATTGAAGGGGGATCTGCGTGAGGCCAGTCAGACGGTGGTGCGGGGCCATTTCACGATGATTTTTTCGGCTGAGTTCCCGGTATCTCTGGAGCAGTCGATCATCCGTGATCATCTGCAGGACGCCTGTCGTCCGTTTGGTATCGAGCTGGTACTGCGTGAACAGGATGCACCTGCGGCGGCGCCTGTGGAGTATGCTGCGGGCACCAGCCATTACCGGCTGCGTCTGGGCGGTCGCAACGAGCCGGGTGTTCTGCGAAAGCTGAGTCAGATCATGGCGCGGCACAGTGTGGACATTACGGGGATGCATGCTGAACGATCGGAGGACGGTCATTCGTTTGAGATGATCCAGCGTCTGGCGTTGCCTGCGGGTGTGGATCCACTGGTGCTGCAGCAGGAGGTGGAGGCGGCTGGTCAGGACTTTGGAGTGACGGCGGATCTGCGAGTGGCGGACTAGGCGATGCAGCAGCCATTTGTGTTCATGATGGGCCAGTACGAGGCTCAGATGCCGGCGGATCGGATGTATTCGAAGCGGCATTTGTGGCTGCAGTCCTGTGGTGCGGACGTTTACCGTGTGGGGTTTACTGCTTATTCGGTGCGACTGCTGCAGGATGTGTATTTCCTTGAGTGGACGGTGGACGAGGGGTCGATTGTGCGGGACCGGCAGGAGATCGGCGAGGTTGAGAGTGCGAAGGCCGTGTCTTCAATGTTTCCTCCGTCCGGCGGCAGGATCATGCGTTTCAATCCGCAGCTGCTGCGGGATCCGGCGGGGATCAATGCGGACAATTACGGCAGTGGCTGGCTGTACGAGTTTTGTCCGGACGGTGAACTGCTGACTGCTGAGCAGTATCTGGAGTATCTGCGGACGGCGTGGGAAGAAGCGCAGCGGACGATCAAGGGCCAGATGAACGAGGGTTAGGAATCAGACAAGGTTCAGGTCGGACATGTCAGCGAGTACGACGGGCACATTGACGGTAGTGATATCCCAGGCGCAGGGGCGTAATCCGACGAAGCGTCGTCTGGAGGAGGAGCTGGCGCAGGCGCTGCTGGCGGAGCCGGGAATCAGTGTGACTCTGGTGCCGCACCTGTACGACATGTCTCAGAATCATTCGGGCATGCAGTTTCTGCGTGAGGTGCGGGGTGATCTGCTGGTGCTGGGCTGGCTGTATGAACGAGCGATCCGGTGGACCCTCGACCGTGCCGGCGTTCGTGGTCGGCTGGCAGAGACGCTGCTGCGCCCGGCCGATGAAGTCGAGGAGGACGATGACGATGAGGCAGCAGCGGAGGACCATCATGCGTCCGGTGGAATTGGCAGTGTGGATGTGCCGGATCGTGCATTATGGTGCATCGATTTCCGGGCATCAGAGAAATGCCAGGATTTTGTGAATGAGATTCGTCGGATGCGGGATGCGGGTGCACCGGCGGACGCTGCCGGGTTTGACCTGTTGTCCTGGATCAGTGGCAGTCCATCGGCTGAGCAGTTGCAGCGGTATCTGCAGCCCGAGCGTCTGCTGGAGGCTCGGCGGAAATCGGACGGTGGTGCGGCCAGTCTGGAGGACAGGGCGGTGCTGCCGGAGGACACGGGGCGTCGCTGGTATCCGGTGATTGATTACAGTCGCTGCACGAACTGCATGGAGTGCATCGATTTCTGTCTGTTCGGTGTGTATGGGGTGGATGCGCTGGATCGCATTCTGGTGGAGCAGCAGGACAACTGCAAGAAGGGCTGTCCGGCATGCAGTCGCGTGTGTCCGGCGAATGCCATCATTTTTCCGCATCACAAGACGGCGGCGATAGCCGGGGCGGAAGGTGAGGTCAGTGGCCTGAAGATTGATCTGACAAAACTGTTCGGTGGTGACGAGGGCGAAAGTGCGATTGAGATGGCGGTGAAGGAGCGTGACCGCGAATTGATTCTGGATGGTCGGGATGCGGTGGGGATGAGTGTGGGGATCAGGCAGCGGCATCGCGAGCAGATGGACCAGTTGCTGGCCGACCTGGATGCTCTGCAGTTCTGAGCTGGTCATTGCGGGGACCCGGCGTGAATATTGACGCGATTCACTATCATTTTGGTGATAAGGAACGCCTGTACGTAGAGTGTGTGAAGCACGCCCATTGTCGGCATGGGATGACCTCGTTTGACTGGCCGGCGGAAACGTCACCTCGGGAGAAACTGTCTGTTGTGGTGACGCATATGCTGACCACGATGCTGGCGACGGACCAGCCCGAGTGGCATCTGGAGCTGCTGGTTCGCGAGTTGGCTCGTCCGACGGCCGCGTGTCGTGTTCTGGTGGAGCAGTTTATTTCGCCCATGTTTGCTCAGTTGCTGGCAATTGTCGGTGAGCTGATGCCAGTGGAGACACCGCTGCTTTTGCGGCAGCAGGCGACGTTCAGTGTTGTGGCGCAGTGCCTGCTGTATCGTTATCATCGACCGATCGGGCAGTTGTTGATCGGCGAGCAGCAGTTTCAGCGATTGCTGGATGTGGACGCTGTCAGCAGTCAGATTATTTCGTTCAGCCTTGGGGGGATACAGCGGTGTGGCGTAGACAGCTTTGCTGAGACCGCAGCGGAGGCGACGTCATGAACTGGCTGGCGTGGAAGATGCTGACCGGTGATCGGACGAAGTATCTGGGAATTGTGTTTGGCGTGGCGTTTGGAACACTGCTGATTGCACAGCAGGCATCGATTTTTGTCGGACTGATGCGGCGGACTTCCAGTCAGATCATCGACATTACGTCTGCGGACATCTGGGTGATGGATCAGCGGCAGCGGAATGTTGACGACATCCGCCCGATGCCTGATTCACGGCTGGGTCGTGTGCGTGGCGTGACGGGTGTGGAGTGGGCCGTACGGCTTTCGAAATCGATGATCCGTGTCAGGACTCTGAACGGCGACTTTACTCAGGGGATTCTTGTCGGCGTGGATGATGCGTCGTTCACCGGGGCACCTCTGGAGATGCTGCAGGGTCATCATGCGGACCTGCGTCGTCCGGACGGTGTGATTCTGGATTTCGACGGTTACCGGCAGTTGTTTCCGGGTGAACCTGTGACGGTGGGTCGAGTGCTGGACATGAACGACCGGCGGGCCGTGGTGGTTGGAATCTGTCGAGTGACGCCACCCTTTCAGACATTCCCGGTCATCTACACTCGCTACAGTCAGGCGGTGCAGTTCATGCCGCCGCAGCGGAATACGCTGTCTTTCATCCTTGCGCGGGCCGAGCGCGGGCAGCAGCCACAGAAGCTGGCGCGACGCATTTCGCGGCAGACCGGGCTCAAGGCCCTGACGTGGGACGAGTTTTTCTGGCTGAACATCGGTTATTACATTGAGAACACCGGAATTCCGGTGAACTTTGGCATTACGGTGACACTGGGATTTATTGTGGGCGGAGCGATTGCCGGGCAGACCTTTTATCTGTTCACTCTGGAGAATCTCAGGCAGTTCGGCAGTCTCAAGGCGATGGGTGTGACGAACTTCAGGCTGATCGGGATGATACTGCTGCAGGCATCGATTGTGGGGATCATGGGGTACGGGATCGGACTTGGAGGATCGGCTCTTTTTTTTGAGCTGATGGAGCGAAGTGGCCAGGCGGACCTGCGTGGGATGTGGGTTCCGTGGCAGGTGGCGGTCATCGCTGCGGCAGCGGTCGGGGTGATCATTGTGCTTTCCAGTCTGCTCAGTCTGCGTCGTGTTCTGGTTCTTGAACCGGCCATGGTCTTCAGGTAGCAAAGGGTGCGATCGTGATTCGTTCCGATGTACCGGCGGACCGGCGCTCGATGACTTCGGCATCGGGACCAGCGGTTTGCTGCCGTGGTGTAACGAAGGAATTCGGCTCCGGCGAGGCGCAGGTCAGGGCTCTGCGTGGTATCGATGTGGATATTCAGTATGGCCAGATGACTCTGCTGGTTGGTCCCAGCGGTTGTGGCAAGACGACATTGATTTCGATCATGGCGGGTCTGCTTGATCCGTCGGCCGGTGAGGTTTCGCTGCTGGGCTGTAATCTTCGCAGTCTTGCCGGCAGTCGGCTGGTGCGATTCCGGGCCGAGCACATTGGTTTTGTGTTTCAGCAGTACAACCTGCTGCCTTCCCTGACGGCCGTTGAAAATGCTGCGGTACCGCTGATCATTCGCGGTATGCGACGTTCGCAGGCGATCGAGCGTGCGCTGGAATTGATCACAGAGGTTGGCCTGCGTGACCGGGCGCAGGCACTGCCTGCGCAGCTTTCCGGGGGGCAGCAGCAGCGTGTCGCGATAGCTCGAGCACTTGTGCATGAACCGCGTCTGCTGGTTTGTGATGAGCCGACCGCCGCACTTGATGCACAATCCGGACGTACCGTCATGAATCTGATTCGGCGAGTCACTGTGCGCAGTGATCGGGCCGTTATTGTGGTCACCCACGACAACCGTGTGTTCGATCTGGCTGATCGCATCATCGCCATGTCGGATGGCCTGATTGATTTGACGGCCACCGAGTCTGAACAGTCGGTACTGCGAAACCATCAACAGAGGACCACAGAGAACCATGCGTAACATCCTGCTGCCACTGATTGCGCTCGGAATGCTGCTGTTCGGAGTCAGCCATATTCGTAACAGGCAGCAGGAGCCTCCGCAGAGTCCGCCGCCGATTACGCCGGTCGTATCACCGTATGTCGAACGCATTGCGGGAGCGGGGCTGGTGGAAGCAGCCACGGAAAATCTCGCGATTGGCACGCACCTGCAGGGAATTGTTGACCACGTTTTCGTGAAGGTCGGGCAGCGTGTGCGGGCGAATGACCCACTGTTTGAGCTGGACACGCGACTGATTCGCTCGCAGATTGCAGTTCAGGAAATGCGATCCGTCAGTTCCCGTGCTGAGTTGTCCAGGCTTGAGCAACTGCCGCGTGCGGAGGATCTTCCACCGGTGGTGGCAAAGCGGGAGCAGTCGGATGCGATTGTCCGGCAGTGGGAAGACGAGTATGCGCGGCAGCAGAAACTGGCTCAGGATGGTGCCACGACTGAGTCCTTACTTGTTGCCAGTCGGCAGAAGCTGGCTGCAGCACGTGCCGATGCGGCGGGCATGCAGGCTGAGGAGGATCGGCTGCGGGCGGGAGCGTGGGAAGCGGACAAAACGATTGCACGTGCCGCAGTCGCCCTCGCCGACGCCGAGGTCCTGCAGTTGAAAACTCAACTGGATCTTCACAGGGTCTGCACGCCGGAACTTGAAGATGCGGCTGGTGCTGTCGAGCTGACAGTGCTGCAGGTGAATGTGCGTCCCGGAGAGGCTGTGGACACCGCGAGCGGGAAGACACTGGTGATGCTGGGAGACGTTCGCCGCAAGCATGTCCGGGTTGACATCGATGAACATGATGTCCCGAGATTCCGCAGCGACGGTGCTGCGACGGGAGTCTTTCGGGGCGACGTCGCACGCAGTTTCCCGCTGAGCTTTATGCGGGTCGAACCTTTCGTGCTGCCGAAACGCTCCCTGACCGGTGACAACACCGAACGCGTTGATACTCGTGTGCTGCAGGTGCTGTACGAAATTGCAGCCGATGCGGATGCCATATTTATCGGACAGCAGATGGATGTGTTTATCGAGTCGCATGCTGAGGCAGCCACCACCGGCGAAAACACCGGACCCTGAAGACTGCAAACTGATCCCGTCAGCCCTGCAGCAGAGGTTCTGCGCCGCAGGACAGCAGCAGATCGGCAACTTTGCATCCGATGGATTCGGCGTCAGCAATGTCGCCGGTGGCTGACTGTTCAATGCGTGTGTTGCCGTCGTGTGAAAGGAGGACTCCTGTCAGAGAGAGCTGCTGTTCCTGAATGCTGCACCAGACACCGAGCGGTGCGTGGCAGCCGGCGCGGAGCGTTCTCAGCAGCGATCGTTCGGCCAGTACTTCCGCCATGGCGGTTGGGCAGATGAGTTGCGCGAGCAGGTCGCGGGTGGTTGTGTCAGCTTCGCGAGCTTCAATCCCGAGTGCTCCCTGACTGACGGCCGGGAAGATCAGCGGGGGTGACAGGATGAGTGAGATGCGTTCGGCCAGTCCCAGTCGTCCCAGTCCGGCTTCGGCAAGGATGATGGCGTCGTACTGACCTTCGTCCAGTTTTCGCAGTCGCGTATCGACATTGCCGCGGATTTCGCTGAGCTGCAGATCGGGGCGATGATGCAGCAGCTGGGCCTGGCGTCTGGGGCTGCCTGTGCCGATGCGGGCTGCCTGCGGCAGATCATGCAGAGTGTTCGGTGTGTCTGTACCGAAGGGCAGCAGCAGGGCATCGCAGCGCGGCGCTCGTTCCGGAACACATGCCAGTACCAGTCCATCGGCCGACTGTGTGGGCAGGTCCTTCAGGCTGTGCACCGCCAGATCGGCTCGACCATCCAGCACCGCCTTCTGGACTTCGCGAGTGAAAACGCCTGTGCCACCGAACTGTCGCAGGGCGTCGGTCTGATTGGTATCACCTGAGGTGACGATTGGTACGAGTTCCACCAGTGGTTGTGCGGGCAGCTGACGCAGCCGATCTGCCGTATAGTTCGCCTGCCAGAGGGCCAGCGGACTTTTGCGGGTGGCAATACGAAGGATCGGCTGTGACATGCTGTGAAACCGGCGGCCGGGCAGAAATCAGGGGAATGTGGATGACTGCACTTCAGGGCTGCAGAATGTGCTTGCCATCTTCAAACTGTTTGTGGCAGGCATTGCAGCTTTCCAGCATGGATTTCCATGCTGTCGTGGCGGCTGCAAAGTCCTTTGCCTTGCCGGCGGCATACAGGGCAGCGCCTTTTTCGCGGGATGCTTTTGCATGAGCGATCCAGTCGGCGGCGGACCCGTCCGGTGCCCGACTGAACAGCAGGTTACAGCTTTCGGCCAGTACAAGTGAGTCGGCTTTGATGGCTTTCCAGCCCTTGTTGTCTGCCGGGGCAGTTGTCATGGTGGCTTTCAGCCGCAGGTAGGTGGGCTGAAAGACGTATTCCATGAACTCGTGCATGCTGTCTTCGACGGGTTTGACATCTTCGGTCGGTGCGGCCGGGCCGGACCATGCCACGCGGGAAGATTCGGGGGCGAGTACAGCCAGCAGGCATCCGGCGGCGGCGGCAGCACCAATCAATACAGGTCTCATGAAGTCACACTTTCGTTATGGGGTGGCTGGCATCGCACTGTTCAGCGGACATTCAGTTTGAGCTGTGCTTCCGCGGTCTGCATGCTGTATTGATCCCTGACTCGTACTCGTACGATCCATGATCCTTCCAGCAGCGGTGCAGTCAGTTCGATGCTTTGGTAGTAGTCGGTGCGCTGTTCGTCGCACTCGTCGGGGATGGACGGCAGCCGGACCGGTTCCAGAGCTTCACCATCCTCCTCGCGAATATACTCAATCACCGCCGCGGATTCTGTTCTGTAGCGTCCTTCAGCAGTTAATTCCGAACGAAAATTCCTCAGACCGACGTACAGCAGCAGTCGCTGTCCCGGTTCGAAGTCGGCGGCAGGAAATGCGACGACGCTGCCGAAGCCGTTTATGCGGCTGCAGAACTGCAGTCGGTTGATTTCAAGGCGTGCCAGTGGCTGCAGTCGACGTTCGGCAGTGCGAATCTGTCGCAGTGTTTCTCCGAGCAGATCGCTGCGGGGGATGGATTCGTCGGTCGTGCGATACTGATTCATGGCCAGCATCATGGACTGCCAGAATTCCTGCTCTTCGCGGGGAAGTGCTTCAATCGTTCGGATGGATTCAGCGCTTCGCCCGGCGATCATCAGCAGCAGCCGCAGGTCGGTCTGCCGACGGCGCCATGCGGGCAGGTTTTCGGGGCGTCCGGCGGAGTTTCGTGGCCAGTGTTTGAGTTCGTCTTCCAGCAGGGTGATAGCGGCTGTGAGGGCCACGTCCCGATCCGCGAGTGCGGATGGTTCCGGTGGTGTGGGGAGTTCTTCCGGGGTCGATGTGTTGGGTGTTTCCGTTTCGGCTGCGGCGGGCAGCTCGGCCGTTTCTCGCTCGTGAATGAGCCCGAACGGGTCACTGAGGCGCAGCATCTGTTTTCGCAGGCGTTCTGTATTCTCGTCGATTCTGGGTGAATACAGACCTTTGAGTCGGCTCAGCATTGACGGATCGCTGATGTCTGCGGGGGAAGTTTCCGATTCGGCTGCCGGTGCGGTTCCGACCGGTACTTCCTGAGGCGGTTCTTCTGCACTACCTGGGGGTGATGTGCGGTCAGCGGGTGTGCGCGGGCCGCGGTTGGCCAATCGCAGTCGTTCGGTCATTGATTTGCCGGATTCTGCTGCTGGCCTGCGGGGCGTGATGCGGGGACCGGTGGTTTCTTTGACCGGCTTGGGAGTCGGTGATTCCTGTGTTTCAAGGAACGGATCGGCAGCTGTTTGCGGGCCGGTTCTGCGAGTACGCAGCAGTGAGTGTCCGGGCGCTTCCGGTGTGGGTTTGTCGAGTGCTGCCCGGCCACTGACGGCCCGGGTATCCGCACTTCCGGCGGGTTCATCTGCCACTGCTGTCGTGCACAGTACGTACCATCCCGCCAGCAGGCAGCAGAGAGCGGCTGTCCGTCGGTCGTGGTGGGGGCTGCGGATGGGAGTGCAGGGGGTCATACGGCGTATTCGGGAGCCGAAAACTGCAGTGTTTCGGGATTCAGCCACTGCTGCGAAACGGCACTGCGAATTCTGATCGGCGGAATCTATGGCTGGGAGGAAGTGGATCACAGGCCGGATTCCGGTGCCGCTGCGTTTCGGCTGGCACTTGGCGGCTGGTGCTGGCGAACAGCGGCAGATTTCGCCGCAGGTCGGCTGATTCTGCGGTGACTGGGGTGTTTCCGGCAAAACAGGTAAACCGTGGCGATGGCTGATTTCCCGCTGAATCGGGGCTGTGCATGCAGCATTCCGGAACGTAAGATTCGGCTTGCCGCGGCGTCTGCCGGGAAGGACGGTACGCGGTATCCGCAAGCAACGGAGCACATTTGTGTGGAAACTCGTTCTGGTGCCAACATCGACGCTGCTGTGGCTGTGGCTGTGCTGTGTTTCCGCGTGGGGTGTTCAGGCACCTGACGAGTTGCCTGTTCCGGCGGAGCAGGCTCCGGAGTGGCAGCAGCGTTTGTTGACGGAGCGTCGGGTTCCGGACCAGTTGGCGGACCTGAGTGCGGCGATCGACCGACGGGATGTTCAGGAATTTGAGATTCAGTTGCAGGCGCTGCGAGAGGTGAACGGAGCGGTGATGGTGCCGGTGCTGAACGAGGGTTATCAGCCGCTTTCCGCTGCGCTGTTTCAGCGGTTGCAGAATCTGGATCCGGAGTTGCGTCGGATTGTCAACTCGACAGAGCCATCAGCGGCGGGTGAATTGCAGCGAGTTCTGCAGAGTGGCAGTGCGGAGGAGTTGCCGGGGCTGCTGCATCGATATTCCGGGACGACGACATCGCAGCGGATTCATCTGCTGCTGGCGGTTCTGCATGCGGATCGGGGTCAGCATCTGGCAGCGCGGCGCTGGCTGCGTCCGCTGCAGTCGCCGGCGACGGCCCCGGACATTCTGCGACTGGCGAATCAGCTCCTGTCGCGCCTGCCGGGGGATCAGGGGGAATCGCAGGGAGCTGAAGTGCAGCAGGCTGCCCCGGCCGGAGCTCCGGACGCCCCCAAAGAACCTGCAGTTGTGACTGGAACTGCCGGGGCCCCTTTGCCGCGGTATCTGCAGTGGCTGGAGCTGCTGCCGTTGTCCGTCAGTGAGCGACGTGTGCATCAGGAGTCGATCAGGCAGTCGACTGATACACGGCGGGGTGGAGAGCGTGGCCTTCCCTGGATGTCGGCGGAGCCTGAGCTGGACGCTGAGCGGGTTTATGTGAAGCAGCCGGATCGAATCACGGCGTGGGAGCGTTCGACAGGGCGTCATCTGTGGAGCCGCGGCCTGAATCCTCGAACTGCCGTCGGCCGAGAGGACTTGCCGTCGTTGGGTTTGTCCCGTGGTGGCAGTGGCGGTGGTCTGACGGAGCGACATGAGTTCCTTGGTCGCGTCAGCAGCGATCGTGACCGATTGTATGTGGTGTATGGTGTCAGTCACTCCGCAGCGACTCGTTCGGTGGAGGAATCTCTGCAGTTGCGCATGCGGCTCAGTCGCAGCCGGGCAGAAAGTTCGCCGGAGTTGTGGGAACTGATTGCGATTGAAAAGAGCACGGGGCGCAGGTTGTGGACGGCCGGTGGTGAGGCTGTGGAGAATCGGTTTCGCAACGAGCTGTCACAGGTTTGGTTTTTTGGTCCACCGATAGTGTCTGAGGGGCGACTGTATCAGATCTTTGAGCGGGACGGCCTGATCAGCGCGGGGTGCCTTGATGCATCCAGCGGACAGTTGCTCTGGTCGGTGCCATTGATGACTCCGGAGTTCAGCATTCAGCAGGATGTGCGTCGGCAGCTGCTGTCAGCTCGAGGACTGGTGCACAAGGGTCTGTTGATTACTTCGACGACTGCGGGCTGGGTTTTCGGCATTGACCTGCTGACTCGCAGCGTGGTCTGGGCGCAGCAGCTTCCGGAGATTCTGGAGGGTCAGGTTCGGGGCTATCCGCAGGCGCGTCGATTTGGGGGCCTGCAGTTGCCGCAGCCATTGACAAGTGTTCGTGTCCAGAGATCTCTGGATCCGCTGCTGTCCGGTCAGTCGGTCTTCTGGATGCTTGCTGAAGCTCCGACGCCGGTGCTGCTGGATTCTCTCAGCGGGCGACTTGAGAAACCGGATGCCGTTGATGGCACCGTGTGTGTGTACCACGGGGGTGATCTTGTTGTGCTGGCATCGGTGCTGAAGACGGCGGCATACCGTCTGCCGCGATTGCAGCCTGTGTGGCAGCAACAGCGAGCGGCGGATGCTGCACTGCCGGTGGGGCCGGGCGCTGAGTCTGACGGTCGACTGCTGATTCCGCTGTCGGATGGTTCGGTTCAGGTGCTGAATCTGCAGGATGGCAGTGAAGTGGAGACCGTGCCTGGACTGCGTGCGGGGCGGACGTCGGGGGGGCTGTACGGAGCAGGTTCGGGGATCGTCAGTTTCGGGCTGGACCATATTTCGCTGCTTGGTGCGGAGCGTCGTGAGATTGGCGGTCCCGAGGACTGGCTGCAGCGGGCTCAGTTCCTGCTGGAGACAGGTCAGGCTGCGGCCTGCCTGCAGGTACTGGACAGTGCGGTGCCGGAGACCGTTCTGCAGGAACGCGTGCAGCGGATCAGATTTCGGGCCAGTCTGTCGATCTACGCGGCGAATCCTGCCGCGAACAGGCCACTGCTTGACGAATTGCACCGACTGGCACCGGCCGGATCCAGTCAGGCGCTGGTCTGGTATCTGACACTGGATGCACTGCAGGAGGATCAGGACGATGCTGTGGCGCAGTTATCTGATGCACTGCAACTGAATGACTCGCTGTTGCAGCAGGAGGTTCCGACGCTGGAGGCGGTGCTGGCTGCAGCTCAGACCAGTGAGGAGAACGTGCTGTCCGGGCGTAATCTGTCGGGGCTGGACAGTCGCAGGACGCAGTTGCGTTCATGGATCTGCCAGCGGATTGATGAGCTGCTGAACTACGGGACTGAGCTGCAGCGGCAGCAGGTGCAGCAGCGGCTGGCCGGTTATGGGGACGAGGTTCTGCTGCGTCTGACGGGAGTCTCTGCGGCCGGCGAGGCCCTGCGGCGGGCCGATCAGCGAGTGTCGGCGGGCGAGCTGAGTGAGGTGACTCTGCAGTTGCTGCTGCGGGCGGCGACAGCGGATCCGCGAGCGGAAGCAGTGAAGGCGGGAGAGAGCGTGGCTGAGTCACTGCAGCAGCGACGTCAGCGGGTGCTGGAACTGCTGGGGCGTCTGCAGCAGCTGGCGGAGCAATTGCCGGCCGGTGGGCGACGGCGACTGACTGTGCAACTGCTGGGGTGGATGCGACAGCAGGCGGGGGCCGATGCAGAGGCTGCCGAGGTGGCAGCACTGGCAGCGGAGCGTGATCAGAGCTGGCGAGAGGTGGCGGAAGGTCAGTGGAATCTGGTTCCAGTGAGTACGACCGGGGCGATGACGCTGCGAGCCAATTCCAGTACGACGCTGCGTCGTCATGGTGTGGACGATCCGGTGCTGCAGGGAATCGACTGGCGGCTGCGACGTGAGTCGGATGAGATCATAGGTGAGGCGGCTTATGCTGCGGGTGGGGAAGCGTGGCGCATCCGACCTCAGGCTTCGGACGCGCGGCAGGCAATGGTACTTACGGAGGAGTCAATTTCGCGGGCTGGTACAGTGCTGATTCATCGCAGTCGGGAAGCGATCAGTGCCTTTTCGATTGTGGATCGTCGTCTGCTGTGGACGAAGGCCATGACGGGCGATGCCGAAATGCTGCTGCTGATGGACCGCACCTTCGAAAAATTCAATTTTGACGAGAAATGGCAGTTGTTGTACGAACGCAGTCGGCAGATTTGCGGGCACAGTGCACGCTGGATCTGTCTGTTGGGAGATGCGCGGCTGGAGATGGTGGATCTGCTGACGGGCGAACTGCTGTGGAGTCTGTCGTCGGCAGGTCTGTCGCGGCAGGTTTTTGCGGCCGATCAGGTTGTGCTGCTGCGGGATCCGCGCAGTGGTCGTGAAGTGCAGCTGGAACCGCTGACCGGGGTACCGCGACGTCGTACAGCAGCGACTCAGCAGATGGCGTCCGATCAGCCGCTGCGACTGCCATTCCGGGTGCGGGCAGCGGCGCTTTCGGGAAAGATCATTCGTGCGACCGGGAACCAGCTGGTGGCGTGGGATCCTGAAGCCAGTCTGGATGATCGCAGCACTCTGCAGTGGCTGGATGCTGTCACGCTGGAGGTGGTTCGGACGATTGAGCTGACTGGTCTGGTGCGTGCGCAGTTTCCTGCGAGTGGGCTGCTGGCTGTGCTCCGGCAAACTCCGGAGATCCAGCTGATCAATCTTGAGACGGGCGCGGAGCAGGTGCTGAGTTATGCGACGGCGGACGGTAAACCGCTGAACCTGCAGCGGGTGGAGCTGGCAGTGGATTCCGGCAATGTCTATCTGTTCGAGGTCCCGGCTCGTCAGAACGGACTGATTCAGCCACAGATGATGCTTGGGTTACGGGGCGATGCAGTTCGCGGTGAGTTGCTGGCCATCAGTCGCAGCACGGGGCAGCTGGCATGGAGGGCGACGATTCCTGAAGATTCGCTGGTGACGTTTGATGGTTCGGAGAGTGCGGGGCTGCTGCTGACGTCGATGACGACGCTGCAGCGGGCGGCGAATGCCAACAATATTCCCGGGCTGAATTTTCCCGGTGACACGCAGTTCATTGTCACTGCACTGGCTCGCAGTAATGGACGGCGGCTGCTGAGCTACACTGTGGTGTCTCAGTTCCCCAGTCCGGGGCTGCGATTCAGTCGGGTGTCCGCAGATGCTTTCGATCTGGAAGCCTTTGGAAATCGTGCGCGGTTGATACGAAAGATGCCCGTGGTGCAATAGACTGCGACTGCGGATCTGCGGTTTACAGCCACCGGCATCAATACAGTTTGGGAACAGGGACCATGAGCAGCGGGAAGTCGACCGACGTAACAGTTCAGGAGGTGCAGATCAGTTTTGCACCAGTGCCGTATCGATCGGCTCTGAAGTTCGGCGGTCGTGTTGTCAGCAGTGGCTGGCTGGTGAATGTGCAGGTGGTGATTGAAAGTCGGCTGGGGCAGCGGGCGACTGGTTATGGCAGCATGCCGGTGGGGAACGTGTGGGCGTGGCCGTCGTCGCAGCTGGAACCGGACCGTACGGAACTGGCGATGAAGGAGTTTTCGCTGGGAGTGGGCGAACTGTTCCGGGGGTGTGGTGAGAGGGGGCATCCGCTGGAGATTGAGGCGGCTGTTGCCGGACAGTATGCGGACCTTGCCGTGCAGACAGCGACGTCGCTGGGATTGTCCGAGACGCCACCGGTGCTGGCACAACTGGTCTCAGCAAGTCCGGTGGATGCGGCCGTGCACGACGCGTACGGTCGACTGCATCAGCTCAATGCATTTGATACGTTGTCGCAGCACTTCTGCAATCGTGATCTGTCGACGTATCTTGATGACCGCTTCCGGGGTGAGTTTGCGGATCGCTACACACTGCGGGCTCCGGCCTCTTCGCTGCCCTTGTATCATCTGGTGGGTGCGCTGGATCCACTGACTCCGGAAGACGCGGGGCATCGACCGTCAGACAGTCTGCCATGGACGCTGGGTGAATGGATTCTGGCGGATCAGTTGACGCATCTGAAAATCAAGCTCAATGGAGATCAGCTGGACTGGGACGTGGAGCGAGTGCTGGCGATTGAGCGAGTGGCATTGCAGACGCAGCAGCAGCGCGGGTGTACGGAGTGGTTTTATTCGTGTGATTTCAACGAGAAGTGTCGGTCTGCAGATTACGTGGTGGAGTTTCTGCGGCGGATTGAGTCAGTCAGTGTTTCGGCCTTCCGGCGAATACAGTATATCGAGCAGCCGACCAGTCGAAATCTGCAGGCCGCAGATGCTCCGGATATGCATGCGGCGGCGGCGGTGAAGCCGGTGGTGATTGATGAAGCTTTGATTTCGTATGAGTCCCTGCTGATGGCTCGTGACCAGGGGTACTCGGGGATCGCACTGAAAGCCTGCAAGGGGCAGTCGGAATCGATTCTGATGGCGGCAGCGGCGCAGAAGTTCGGTATGTTTCTGTGTGTTCAGGATTTGACGTGTCCGGGGGCCTCATTTCTGCATTCCGCCAGTCTGGCAGCGCATATTCCCGGGGTGGCTGCCGTGGAAGGAAATTCGCGGCAGTATTGTCCGGCAGCAAACGCGGAATGGTCGGCGCGTTTACCTGCGGCGTTCCTGCTGCGCAACGGAAGAATCGACACAAGCGGTCTGAACGGAGTCGGTCTGGGGTTCTACTGAATCTTCCTGTGGGCTGCATAACGCTGGTATTCGGCGTGGGGCGAGCGAAGTGTGGCAGGGGAGAAAAAAGTGCTTCGCCCGGGGAAACAGGCTCTGGCAGGCACTGACAGCCTCCGTGGAAGGCTCGGAATATAACGAACCTGCCAGGAATTCCGGAAAGTTCTGAAAACAACAGTTTTTCCGTCTGCGGAAATCTGGAGTTTGCTTTTTGGGTATGGGTATTATGGTCGAAGGATCCGTCGGGATTTTTTAGTCTCGACAGGGTCTTTGCGCGCAGAATGCAAAGGTAGCCTGGCGCCCCTCCCGGTTTTCTGTCCTTCGGCGGATCCTCCCCATGAATCCTGTGTTCCGAAAAGGTCTGTTGCTGGCACTTTCAGGATGGGTGCCCACGGTGAATGCTCAGGAGGAGACACCCCCGGCCCCTGCTGCCCCTGCTGTGGCTCAGCCGGCCGAATCTCAGGATGGACGGGCGATTTACTCGGTCCCCAGCCTGAAACCGCAGTGGCAGGCTCGGGCGGTACTGAATCGAGCTACGGACAAGCTGAAGCATCTGACGGCGGATGAGGACGTCGTGGTGGCTCAGTCCATGTCCGGCGTGATCACTGTGCTGAACTCGGAAAACGGCCGCGAGTACTGGTCCAGTCACATTGGCCGCATCAACGACGCGACGATGCCGGCGGCGACGGACAGTCAGTTGCTGGCGGTAATCACCGGCCCGACCATTCATGCATTTGAAAAATTTACGGGGCGGCGACTGTTCAGTTATCGCATGCCGCAAAGCCCTTCGGCAGCGCCGATTATCTTTCGTCGCGAAGTGACCTACGGGACTTCCACGCGCATGCTGCGGTGGATCGTAGTGCCCATGATTGATGGCTCGATCGTTTCCTTCGATGTGGAATCTCTGGAACGGATGGGGCGACTGGGGACACTGCCGGATGATGTGTGGCGTGGTGAGCAGTGGCGTTTTGTAATCAGTGAAGATGTTCGTTTCAGCGTGCTGGCAGGAAGTAGTCGTCTGGGATTTGCCACGGGTGCCGGAAATATCTACAGCATCATGCTGTCGGGATCGGACGCCGGTCAGGGGCGATTTCAGTTCATCATGAAGAGCGGCGCAAGTGCTCCGCCGGTACTGGCAGTGCGGGGTACTGACGAGCGTGTGGTGTCGGCCACAAAGGATGGGCGATTGTTCTGTGTGGATCTCAACAGTGCCGGACGCATGCACTGGGGACTGGCTCTGGCTGCACCTGTGATGAAGCCCATGCTGGCCGTTCAGAATGATCTGTATTTCGTGACCCATGACGGCGTACTGGCAAAACATGACATTCTGTCCGGTGATGCCGGACAGATCAGCAGTGGCACCGGTGCCGTAGCTTCGCAGAGTGAATCCAGCCGTGGTGAACTGCGGGCATACGGGGCACTGGTGGAAGCCAATATCGATGGGCTGACAGCGTTTGCACCATTTCGGATTGCCAACCGTTCCACTCAGCAGGAAGTCCGGTCCATTTCAATCGACCTCAGCCGTACTGCTCTGACATTCACAGCGTCTGCCGCTGATCCGGCTGTACCGGCGATTACTGTTCTGGGGGATGGGCGGGAATCCACCGGGATGACCGGGATGACGCTCAGCCCTGACCAGAAGCTGGCGACCCTTGAATTCACGGGCTTTGATGCTGACGAATACCTGTATCTGAATCTGGGACTGCAGCATCCTGAGCTGCCCGTGCAGAAGATTGCTGACAGTCATCTGGCGGGCGCCGATATCCGGGCCCTGGTGGCTCCGAAACGAGCAGCGTCGGCGATCGCTGCCGGGGCTGCTGAAGCCTATCCGCCGCGTACCATCAAAGGCCGACTCTCCACGGGCTCGCGGCCGTGGAAAGTTTCCGGAGTGGCCTCAATCCTGGCGGCCTCCGAGGCCACGATTTACTGCGAGGATCTGTCGGGATCGATTGTCGGGATCAATCGCAGCAACGGCAGCATTGAGTTTTCGATGAATGCGGCGGATCAGTCCATCCGCCTGTTCAACGATCGGACCGATCGAGTGATCACCAGTACTCTGACCGGGCAGATCACATTGTGGGCTGAGCGTCGGATTCAGTACGGAGTGACACCGATACCAATTGCCGGAGCGTTCACATGGGTTGTAACTCCGGTGGCTGAGCTGCAGACTGATTTTGCCCGGTATCATCGCAATCCGGAGCAGCGTCCGCTGATGCCTGATGTTCCGGCTCGGGAACCGCAGGTCGCCACAGCTCCGGAAGAATCTGGTGCCGGTGGCTGAAGCAAACAGACGCCTGTCTTCCGCAACCGGGTGGCAGGCGTTTTTTCACGCGCGTCGGGGTGGCCTGCCAGGGTCGGCGTTACCGGGAACCAGGGTACCGCTGTCGCTCGATATAGGTCGAAGTTCCCACAGCAGGCTGCGACTCCCACAGAACACAATCCTGCAGCTCTGTGTCAAGCGACAGATCACGGCAGTTGTCCAGAAACTGCTGCAGCAGGCGTTGATCGGGATTTCGGAATCTGGCGACCGTTACGTGTGGCAGCCATTCCCGATCCTCACAGCTCAGTCCCAGTCCTTCAATGACGGTCCGCTGTCGCTGCTGCAGAGACCGCAGCACTTCCACAGCGGCAGAAGACTGCAGCCCTGCCCACAGCACTCCGGAGCCCGACTCACGGCCAAACACACCGCCGGTCGACAACCGCACGCTGACCTGAGGTGTGGGGATTTCGGCCAGAGCATCGGCAAGTCTGAGGGCCTGGACTTCAGCGACCTGGCCGAGGAAATGCAGAGTCAGGTGCAGATTCGAAGCGGAAACCGGTCGCAGGCTGGGGCTGTTGGGAACCAGCGCAAGCAGTGCTGTGGCGACGGCTGACGGAATCGGGATACCGGTGAACAGTCGTGGCATTCAGCGCTACCTGCGGCTGCGGATTTTGTCGACAGCCAGTGCTGCAGGGATGCGCACTTCTCTGTCCGTTGAAGTTGCCAGGGACTCAAGCAACGGCAGACTTGCGGCCGAACCTACATCGCCCAACACTTCAATCAGTGCTCGTTTTCCAGGACCTGTGGTCACATTCGGCCACGACTGCAGCACCAGTTTCTCAGCCTCTGCTCCCTGCGCCGTCAGTGCCTGCTGGATGTCGTAGCTGAACAGGAAATCGTCGAGACTGCTGACGACAGCCGGATCCAGTGCTGAAGTCTGTATGGCGATCAGTGTTTTCAGGGCCTTGCGTCGAGTTGCCATGTAGGTGGGATCGGTGCTGGTGGCCAGTCGCTGCAACTCTGCCAGTTGTCCCTTGTCAGCCCAGACGGCAAAGTTTTCCGCGGCCATGGAGGCCACCATGGGGTGTTGTGCGGCCAGCAGAGGCTTGATCGTTTCCAGCACTTCGGATCGCAGTTCCGGCGTCACGGGACGCAGCGACAGCAGGCCCAGCGGAAGCACTGCGTTGGGTTTGCTGTTACACGACTTGATTTCCAGCAGGAGTTGTTGAATCTGTTCCTGGTCGTTGCCTGTCGGTATCCCGGGTACCGACGCATTCCCGGCAGGATCTGCGGGAGCCGGTATGGGAGGTGTGGCGGGTTCACCAACGCCCTGGGGAGGCCCTAAGGCCCGCGGAGCACCAAATCCCTGCGGAGGTCCGAAGCCCTGCGGCGGTCCGAAGCCCTGCGGCGGCCCGAAACCGGGGCGTGGTGGTCGGCCAGCAGATGGAGGTCCTTCGAAGGAGGGAGGTCCACCGAAGGAGGGCGGTCGGCCAACTGTTGGCGGTTCGTCGAGATTGTTGCGGATGCGTTCCAGGTCCTGCTGTATTTTTTCGCGTATTTCGCTGAGTCGACTGTCCGCCTCACCGGGACCGGGCGATGATGGCCTGCCGACGGGGCTTTCCGCCGTGGTGTTCAGCGAGTCACTCAAGCCTGGTGGCAGTGAGCCACTGTGCGGTCGTATTGCCAGCCGGATTCCGAAGTACATGGCTGCCGTGACAGCGCCGCCAGCACACAGGACGATGGCAACCGCGGTCAGTGGTCCCATTTGCACTCCGCGTTTCACTGGGGTTGCCTGTTTTTCACCGGACTTTCGCGTCCTCGACTTCGCGGAATCACTCTCAGTTCGGACGGGCACAGCGGGAGTCGGTGCTTTTTTCTTTTCCCTGGGAGGCCGCGGACGGGCGTGGCGGGTGTCCAGAGATTCGCCGCAGCGCGGGCAGTGGAGTGGAACCGGGTTGGCCAGATCACGAATTCGAAATTCGGTCCGACAGTCTGGGCAGTCCAGCAGATGGATTGTCATGTCAGTCTGCTCCGGAAGAACCATTTCGCACCCTGCGACCTGCAGCCAGCGGGCCGTGTTATGTAAATCCTAGCGGTCTTCGATTTGAAAGTCAGCCGCTGTGGCGTCAGAATTCCAGGCTCAGGCGCGGCGAAACGTTTCGTTGGCCTGCCGGATTTATTTGTGACAGGGACCCACGAACCATGAAGAGACTGTTCAAGAGCCTTGCCTGCTGTGTCATGCTGACAGCATCCACTGTTGCTGCGGCTCAGGAGATTTTTCTGAAGCCGGAGGAAGCTGGTGCGGAATTCGCCGTTCAGGGCGAATACTCGGGCAGCCTGGAAATCGATGGCCAGAAAGTGCCGGTTGGTCTGCAGGTGATTGCACTCGGTGATGGGAAGTTTGACGCCGTGGCCTATCCGGGCGGGTTGCCGGGGGCCGGCTGGCTGGGGACGGAAAAGCATCGTGCCAGCGGCATGCTGCAGGATGGTGTGGCGAAGTTTACCAG
>Ga0255095_1000078_pt1 | contig 60967 bp, 48 predicted proteins | sample Colum_Law_RepC_8_2_FD_188435 | JGI IMG/M metagenome (GOLD analysis project Ga0255095, IMG submission 188435) | Freshwater microbial communities from Columbia River, Oregon, United States - Colum_Law_RepC_8d | ecosystem: Environmental > Aquatic > Freshwater > River | place: USA: Oregon...
TGGGAAACGAGGCCGCGGAATAACGCAGAATAACGCGGAAATTTGTGCGTCTTGCGTGTCGGTGTAACCCCCTTTGGGAGGGCGAAGCTCCCGCTGAGCCGTGGCCCTTCGGGAGGATTTTGCGATTACTGATCACTGATCACTGAGCACTGACGTCCGGCTCGGCAGGAGCCTCGCCCTCCCGAGGGGACTACCGCGCACTGGTTCGGTGCCCCCAACTTCAGGACAACACTCGTTGGCGGCCTCGCACTGCGCACTTCATTTGACGTTGAGCCCAAAAAACAGCGCTCGCAAAACAACCTGTTCTGCCTCCACCGTTCACAACATTCCCGCCTCCGCTTTCAGCGTCCGTCGAAACCGCGACACCTACGATTTCTTTTCCATGTCTTCCGTGTCTTCCGTGGTGAGCGATGGTTTCCGGTTGCAAATACCGTTATTGAACAAGCGCATGCGCTACTTGCGCGGGCTAAAGCCCACGCTACGGTTGCTGGCGCGCGCAATCCGAGGTCACGTCATTCCGCGTTTTTCCGCGTTCTTCCGCGGCCAAAAGAAAGACACACACAGGCTCGCAAAACAACCTGTTCTGCCTCCACCGTTCACAACACTCCCGCCTCCGCTTTCAGCGTCCCCCGAGATCGCCACACCTACGATTTCTTTTCCGTGTCTTCCGTGTCTTCCGTGGTGAGCCATGGTTTCCGGTTGCAAACACCGTTATTAAACAATCGCATGCGCTACTTGCCCGGGCTAAAGCCCACGCTACGGTTTCTGGTCCACGGTGCCACGAATGCCGCAAAACAAGGTCACGTCATTCCGCGTTCTTCCGCGTTTTTCCGCGGCCAAAAAAAAGACACACCCACGATTCCTTTTCCGTGTGTTCCGTGGTGAGTCATGGTTTCCGATTGAAGACACCGTTATTGAACAGGTGGCTACGCAACTTGCCCGGGCTAAAGCCCACGCTACGGTTTCTGGCCCACGGTGCCACGAATGCCCGCGCAATCCAAGGTCACGTCATTCCGCGTTTTTCCGCGTTTTTCCGCGGCCAAAAAAGGCTCAACGCGAAATCCTGTGCGGAGCTGCAGACTGCATTGTCAGAGTTGTTGACTGCGATCCTGGGAGGGCGAAGCTCGCGCTGAGCCGAATGCCTGTCAGTCCGCTGGATCGTCCGGCTCGGCCGGAGCCTCGCCCTCCCAAGGGGGTGCCGGCTCGGCGGGAGCCTCGCCCTCCCAAGCGCAGGAGCCTCGCCCTACCGAGGGGGAATTTGGGATTACCGCCTGCGACCTTTTTGCCACAGCCCTTTTTTCAGCAGTCGCGCTTCGCTTTCGGCCTGTCGCAGTGCCGGTTCCAGATCCGCAGGCAGACCGAAGGCGTCCAGTAACCGCGACATGCCGGCATTCAGGCTGGCCTGATTGATCAGTCGCCCGTCAGCAGTCCATGCCCACGCCAGATGTCGACCATACTTGTCCTGACCCTGAAACTGCAGGGACACCTGACGACGTTCAATCAGTTCCTTCAGCCACGCCGTCGATTCTTCGGCCCACGTTTCGCCCGGTTTGTCCAGATGCGGCAGCTCTGGGGCATCAATCCCCAGCAGTCTTATGCGGCGACCGTCCTGCAGGTCAAACGTATCACCATCAATCACCCAGTGCACGGTCTGTGCACTGCGGGCTGCCTGCCGACCAGTCTGCTCAACCGGCAGCACAAACCAGCGCAACAGCACAAAGCCGGCGAACAGCAGCAGCGCACTGCGAGCAGGTGTCGGTCGCCGAAATGGTCGGCGGGCTGAGCCTGCACGGCGTCGGCGAAACAGGTTGCGGGGAAGTCTGAGCATACGGGCGAACAGAAATTCGAGCAATTGACTGCAGATCACCGGTCATCCGACCCGGAACTGTTCCACAGATTCGCCCATCCGCGACATTCTGGCAATGGCAGTCAATCGCGGTTCACGGGAAAAACACTCAGCTTCCCTCCGGAAACTCGGATTATGCTGTTTGCCTGCAGCCGTGGCTGCCGTATTCTGCCACAGTCGGCTGCTCAGCCGACCCATTCGACTGCCCCCCTTACCGCTGGTAACCACCGTGCTGGACGCCCTCACAATCACGATGAAAGACCTGTTGCTGCTGCGACGAGATCGCCGCGCACTGGTCATTCTGGTGGCCATGCCCATGGTGATCATCGCCATCGTCGGTTCATCAACTGGTCGACTGCGCGCTTCCCGCGAAAAAAATCGGGAAGGCCTGCAGGTCGAAGTGGCTGACTTCTGCAGTACGGAATCGTCCCGTCGCCTTTCCGGATTTCTGGCCAGCTACGAACATGTGCTGGTCAGACCCCTACCGGTTCCGAAACCGCAGGATACCGGCCTGCTGACCACCCTGCAGCAGTCGCGTCCGGAAGGGGAATCCGACGCCCGTCTGATCATCGGCCCGCAGTTCGAAGCCATCGTACGAGCAAAGACGCCGAAGGAACTCACATCACCCGACCAGACGACGCGTGAAGGCGGACTTGAAGCACTGGACCTGCAACTGGCCTTCAACACCACCGCGCCGGACCCGATGATGGAAGGACTGACCAAAACACTGATCAAACTGTCCCTGCAGAATGCTCTGCTGCCCGTGATTGCTCAGAAGGTCCCGGCCTTTCGCGGCGCTGCGAGGGCGTCCGTCATCCCGCCGGCATGGGAAGACCAGCAGCCCCGCGAAAGTGACGCGGCCGAGAAAAGTAATCGGGTGTACGAGTTTTTTATTCCCAGCTACACCGTGCTGTTTGTTTTTTTTCTGGTCAACATCATGGGACGCTCGTTCATCAACGAGCGTGAAACCGGGACCCTGCGCCGCCTGCGGGTGGCACCGATTCGCCCGGCATCCATTCTGATTGGCAAGACGCTGCCATTTCTGGTGCTGTCACTGGTACAGACCTGTATGCTGATGATTTCCGGTCGACTGCTGTTCGGCATGTCGTGGGGTTCGCAGCCGTGGCTGCTGCTGCCAATCATGCTGTGCACATCGGCGGCTGCGACGGCTTTGGGGCTGCTGTTTTCCACTGTGGCACGCACTGAATCCCAGGTCAGCAGCTTTGGGAACCTGATCCTGCTGTCGAGTGCGGGGATCAGTGGCTGCCTCGTGCCTCGCGCGTGGATGCCGCCACTGACACAGAAGATCAGCCTGATGACACCGCATGCGTGGGCACTGGACGCCTACAACGAAATGCTGGCGAAGGACCAGCCGTCGCTGGCCGTGATCGGCACTTCGTGCGGCATGTTGCTGGCATTTGCCGCGGTATTCTACGTGCTGGGTTTGCTGCGATTCCGTTCGCTGCCGGCGTGAACCACGAGGCAACCTGATTGAGCCCATGGCGAGCCCGCTGGGCCGGTTGGTGGCAGCGCGGGCAGGGTGCTGGTGTTTGTCATGGCGAATGACAAGCCGGCGGCTGGCGCCGGGGCGCTCACAAGGACGCTCACGAACACACAACTGTGAGGCGTTCCACGTGCTCACGCACGTGGCTCTGCTGAAATCGGCCCTTCAGGCGTGGTGCGGGCAGCGGATGCGGCTTGTACAAACACAGGTGCTGATATGATGTCAGGACGTGGCCGACAGCTCGTCGCGGACACTGAATTCCAGTTTCCAGCGACGACCGGAGGCAGCATGCACGCACCACAGTTCAAGTATTCCCAGTTCCGTGAGTTGGGTGTGAAAACGGACGGGGACCCAGCCGTCTTCAGAATCTTCATTGGCGGGCAGTGTGGCTTCCAGACTGTCTGTTTCAATCAGTTCGTCCGCAGCCCAGCGGGTCAGCAGGTCGCCAGGGCGATCCTGTTTTCTGCCGGCGGCGCCAAAGAAGCGAAATCTGGCGGGTTCGCCAACAACGAGGCCGACTTCCGCGGATGGCACATCGACAGCCGTGCCTTCTTCCATGCCCTGAGCCGCAACGCAGAGGGCTTTGAGTGGTCGCCCGATGCCGGGCAGTGCCAGTCCCGCCGTTTCAATGCCGACATAACAACTGCGGGCAGCACCTCCCCGAATCCGGACCCCGCCATGCAGACGCGTCCAGCCGTAGTAGCAGGCCCCGCGAGCCACAGCAAAGTCCAGATCATCGCCACCGTCCACGGAGACAGGCGGACGGCCGGGGAACCACTGCTGCAACTGATCCAGTAATCTCTGTCTCAGCAGCGGACTGCGAAAGACACCGCCGTTGAACAGGACGTGACTGACGGGTGTTTCATTGCCGCTGGTGGCGAGAAAGGCGGCCAGATGTCTGGTGATGGCGGTATCGGCTTCCCACGGCAGGCCCAGTTCGCGGAACCCCGAGCTGCGTGGTCGCTGCGGTCGATCGGTGAGAGTGCTGGCGGGGAAGAACCCGGACAGCAGGATGTCGGCCGCGTGGCTGCGTTCCATCACCACCGATACGAGGCCTCCAATCAGCCGACGCCCGCGTCCGGGGACGGAAATGGTCTGCTGAGCCGGTCCGTCTGCAGCCAGCAACTGTTCCTTGGCGTTGCGGCAGGCGTGCCATAATGAGACGGACTGCCACGGATCCAGTTGCAGTCCCTGTTCAGCGAACAGTCCGGCGACATGATGGGCCAGTGCGAGGTCCATGTTGTCACCACCCACCAGCAGGTGATTCCCCACGGCAGCTCGGTTCAGTGCCAATTCGCCTGAGTCTTCCGCTGCTTCCACCAGTGTCAGGTCCGTGGTTCCACCGCCAACGTCACAGACCAGCAGTCGATCGGCCGGACGCAGGATTTTTCGCCAGCGTTCTCCGCAGCGGTGCAGCCATGAGTAGGTGGCCGCCTGAGGCTCCTCAAGCATCAGAAACGAATCCGGAAATCCGGCTTCGAGTGCGGCTTCGCGGGTGAGTTCACGGGCACTGGCGTCGAAGGAGGCGGGGACTGTCAGCACGATGGACTGCTGCTGAAAGGGTGCGTCCGGGAAGGCCTGCTGCCATGCGGCGATCAGATGTTCAAGGACCTGTCGGGAGGCGGCCACGGGTGAGATTTGAGGAACAGTCTCAGGGGCCTGCCACGGCAGGATCGGTTGCCTCCGGTCGACTCGCGTGTGGCAGAGCCACGATTTGGCGGCACTGACTGTGCGTTCCGGAAACTCGGCCGCCAGACTGCGAGCAGCAGTCCCGACGGCGCAACGACCGGACTGATCCCAGGGCAGTCGGAACAGCCCATTCTGCACTTCGTGGTCTGCGGCGAGGTACAGGAAGGAGGGCAGCGCGGGGCGGGATTCCACGGTCTGAGCGGCCACGAGCTGCGGAATGGGCAGCAACTGCACCTGTGCCGCGTCATCTGAGAGTGCTGCATACGCCAGCACGCTGTTGGTGGTGCCAAGATCGATACCGATTACATATTGAGCAGTCATAAGTGCAGGAGCTGAAAACGAGGATGGGGCGTGAAGGGTCAGGTGGAACGTTGTCGCGTGAATTATTCACTGTGCAGCAGTCTGCGGAGTCCCAGTCGCAGGATGGTCAGGACAGCTGACAGGCTTTCGCGAAAGTTGATCTTGGTGACGCCGTAGCGTCTGTCATCGAAAAAGAATGGCACTTCCTGCATGCGGGCACCGGCTTTACGGCAGCGGAACAGGACTTCTTCCGGAATGGCGTAGCCGCGTGCAATGGCTTTGGACCAGTCAATGCGTCGCAGCAGATCCATGCGGTAGCAGCGGAAGCTGCCGCTGTTGTCACGGCAGGTCAGCCCCAGCAGCATGCGAGCCCACATGTTGATCAGTCGACTCATCACTTTCCGACCGAAGGACCAGCCAAGAACTCCGCCACCGGGCACGTACCGTGAGGCAATGGCGACATCGCAGTGTTCACAGGCGGCGATCAGAGCGGGGATGGTATCGACGGGGTGGCTGAAGTCCGCATCCATATTGACCAGCAGGTCGTAGTTCTGCCGGATTCCGTACTGGAAACCGGCCGTCATGGCGGTTCCCAGTCCCAGTTTTCCGGGTCGGTGCAGGACGTGCAGTCGGTTTTCGCTGAGTCGCAGCTGATCAACAAAGCGACCTGTGCCATCGGGTGAATTGTCATCGATGACGAGCACCTGCAGATCGGGGCGCAGTGCCAGCAGCAGCGGCAGCAGTTCGCGCAGATTCTCGACTTCGTTGTAAGTGCAAAGCGTCACCAGAATGCTCACGTACGGGCCTCCGGTGCAGGTCCATCAGCCGTTTCCGGGAACAGCAGTCGTTCCAGTCTGAGTGGTGGCAGTGCCAGTGAGCGTCGGAGCTCGCGGGCTTTCTGCAGTGCCGCGGCGCGGACGGTCGGGCTGTCGGCCGATCGTCTGCGGACGCAGCGCAGCAGGATGTTTTTGGGAGTATGTTCCATGTCGATGAATTCGAGCAGTTGCACGGAGTACCCGGCAGCGGTCATCAGAGCAGCGCGGATGGCATCTGTTGCGAGGGCACAGAAGCGTTCGCGAGTGATACCGAAGTCGGTGACAGGCCCGAGCGGGCTGTTCTGCATCAGCGAGTGCATTTCGTGCTGACAGCAGGGGACGGCCAGCACCACGCTGGCCTGCCATTGTACGGCCTGAGCGAGGGCATCATCGGTCGCGGTATCGCAGGCGTGAAGCGATACGACCAGATCCGGCGGACATTCCGGTGCAAAACCGGAGATTTCTCCGGCCTGAAACTGCAGCTCGGGCAGGCGCAGGTCACTGCTGATCTGACGGCACGTGGCCACCACATCTTCGCGACGGTCCAGTCCGGTGATGCGGCAGGAACGCTGCAGCAGTGTGGCCAGCAGGTGGTGCGTGGCGAAGGTGAGATAGCTTTTTCCGCAGCCGAAATCCACGACGTGCAGTGTGCGGTCTGCGGGTAAAGCGTCGGCAACATCGTGGATGAATTCGAGGAAGCGATTGATCTGGCGGAATTTCCGGGAGTGGCTGCTGCGAACTGTGCCGTCGGCTGTCATGACTCCGGTGTGAATCAGAAACGGGCAGGGCTGTCCGGCCGGGATCAGGTGATTGCGGTTGCGATCGTGCCCGGGCAAAGCAGTGTCTGTGGTTGGTGGTGGGGTGGGCGAGCTGTATTTTCGATGCAGTTTCCAGCGTCCATTTTTTCCAGCGACAGCCTGTGTTTCACCGTGACTGGTCACGATCCGAATGTTGCGAAACCGACCATCGGCCAGTTCGTACAGGTGCGGGACGGCAGCGGCGAGGCTGAGGTTGGAGTGGAATTCCTGGGTGGTCGTGCGGGCAGCAAACTGCAGTGCTGCCGAATCCTTCAGGCGAACAGGGCGTACATCCACACGGATATGGGGCGCAGCGGCAGAGGCAGGACTGCTGAAGACAGCCAGCACCAACTGACCTGTGGCAGCAGACTGCAGCAACTGCTGCAGTTCCTGGGCGGGATCTGCGACGTCGGTCATGGGTTCCTGTCTCCGGCAGCCTTTCGAATCATGCTTCGGTTCGCTACTCTGCACGTATGTGACGCTGAGGGTCAGTTTTTCGCCTGGGCAGCAACCCAGGCAGGAATAACGCCATAGAGCACAAGGCAGCCCGGACATTGCTGCCCGGCCCGATCCCTGAAAACAAAGGGGTTTTCAAAAGCTGAACCTCCGCTGCACACCACAAAACGGTTTTTGTCCACGGCGTCAGCACAGTAGTCTGCCGGTGTTGTTACAGGCAGGTTCCGTCAAATTGCTCAGAATACCAGAACATGACACTGAACAAAAAGCAGCAGAAGCAGATCGACGCGGCAAAGAACAAGATCCAGCGGCTGCAGCAGCTCCTGAATGCGGCTCGCAGGCAGCCGGATGATCCGGCTGAGATTCCCTCGCTGGAGAAGCAGATCGCGCAGCTCAATGCCGAGATTGAGAAGATTCGGAAGGAAGGCTGAGGTTCCGGGCATGGGTGTGGAGCTGCAGACGGGCAGGGCATGGCCCCGCACGGTGATCGTGATCCATCCGCGTGAGCGTCGGAGCAAGTGTTCTGTCGAGCCACTGCGAGGTGATCCGGAATACATCTTCACGACCTTTCCGCAGCCGGTACCGGTGGATCTGACCGGGTACGTGCGGCTGGGGATCGGTGGTCCGCTGCTGTCGGAGGCTGATGCGGACAGTGGGCTGCTGCTGCTGGACGGAACATGGCGGCGGGCCGCCGGTATGCTGCCATCTTACGAGCATCTGCCGGTGCGGTCACTGCCGCCCGTGCAGACGGCGTACCCCAGAAAGTCGGAAATCTACGACGACCCGGAGGGTGGGCTGGCGACGATTGAGGCTTTGTATGCGGCTCTGCGAATTCTGCGACGGCCGACCACCGGCCTGCTGGACTCCTACTACTGGCGACAGCAGTTCCTGCACCTGAATGGCTGGGATGCGACTCCGGGATTTCAGGAAACCTGATTTTTGTGACCTGCTGCTGGAAGTACTGGCCATGTGGGAGTAAGGTGGGTTCTTTACATCACAAACTGAGCGAATCCCAGGTTCCGGAGCGCACCGCGCAGCATGAAGTTCTACCTGATCAGTGACGACGAGACGGCTGCTTCGCTGATACGTACAGCGATTCTGGACCGGGGACTGGCGTTTCCTGCGGGCAATCAATGTCGCCTTGCCGGGGTACCGGGTCTGATTCGTACTCTCAGCCAGACGCTGGCCACTGAAGCTCGACAGGGGACTGCCGCTGGTCCCGAGTCGCAGACCACCATTCTGCTGGTGATGCCGGAGGATGCCGAGCGCGGGCTGGATGCGGTCGGGCTGATTCACAGTGAACTGCATTGTCGGCTGCTGCTGATTGGCGGGATTTCGGACAGCCGGCTGGTATTGCGGGCCATACGACAGGGTGCGACGGAGTATCTGGATCAGTCTGAGCTGGCCAGTGAGCTGAATCATGCGCTGGATCGGATTGATCAGCGGAGGGCTCGTGCATGCACCATCGGCGTCTGGTCAGCCTGCGGTGGCGCGGGCAGCAGCGTCGTGGCAACAAATCTCGCCTGCGAGCTTGCGAAGAAACCGGGCTCATGTGGACTTGTGGACCTGAAGGTGGAGGGTGGCGATCTGGCGACGCTGCTGAATCTGAAGGTGACACACACACTGGCCGATGCCAGTCGCAATGTCGACGGACTGGATATCACTGTGTTAAGAACCTGCCTCGTGCCACACGGCAGTGGCGTGCAGTTGCTTTCGGCCGCTGCTGATTACCCCAGCTTTGCCCCCGTGGATACTCGGGGGGTCCAGCGAGCCCTGTCCCTGCTGGGCCGGCAGGTGGACTACCTCGTACTCGATCTGGATCGCTGTCTCAGTCATGTGGCGTTTACGATGGCACAGTCGGCGGACTTCCTGCTGTGTGTGATGCGTCCGGATTTTGTTTCACTGCGACGTACCAAGCTGATGCTGGAATGGCTGGGTGAATCCGGGCTGGATCGAAGTCGGGTGCGGCTGGTGGTGAACCGCACCGGCTTATCCGGAGAAGTTTCCGTGGCACAGGCTACGGAAGCCCTGCAGATGCCCTCAGCAGTGGATTTGCCGGACGAAGCAAAAGCGATGCTGCGGGCTGTCAACAATGGTGAACCCCTGCAGTTGACGGCACCCTCTGCGAAGTTCAGCCGGCGCCTTGCGGAACTGGCAAAGGAGCTGCGAGAACCCGCTGCTCGACGCCAAAGCTGATGCGAAAGATCAGAAAACTTCAGCTTTTCCACCGACAAGGCTGAAATTCGGCTCCGATTCTCCTCAGTTCAACCGACCAGCCGGAATTACCGACACGCTCAATTCTTCCGTCAGCATTGGCATATCTGGCCGGCGGATCGTGCTTGATCTGCCGTTTCAGGCTGGAAGCGGGGTGGCGGAATACCCTTAGTGACGATTGTAACCGACGTGACAGTGGTGTCGGTGTTGTCTTTCGTTTGCTATCTCCGGGATCTGCGATCTGTTCGGGCTGTACAGGCTCGACTGTCATCTTCCGGAGACTGGGTTTGGAATGAGTCGGGTGCCATGCGAATCGCGAATCGGCTGATTGGATCGCGTTGGTTTCTGGTGTTTGGACTGGGGGCAGTGGCTGTTACGGCCCTCGGCTCCGGACTGCACGTTGTGCTGCGGGCTCAGGATGAGCCAGTGGCCGACGCGGCCGTACCGGACCTGCCGTCGAAGCTGGAGAATCCCTCACTGCGGCTGAACCGAGCCTCCAGTCTGGTGCAGAAGCTGACGGAATCGGATGCAGCGTTTGAGGTGATTCTTGGTCAGAGTCGCACGATGGTGCTGGAACAGCCTCTGGCATGGCAGGAAGACGGCGATGCACCGGTACCATCCGTTTCGGTGTCTGAACCCGGGGTAGCGGATGTCCTGCTGATTGGTGCTCGGCAACTGCGCGTGCTGGGCCGCCGGCTGGGGACAACAGATCTGACAATCAGCACTGGTAACGGAGAACTGGTGACCTTTGAAGTGCGTGTGGTGCTGGACCTGCGACTGCTGGAAGCTCGTCTGCGACAGTTGTTTCCGGATGCTTCGGTCCAGCTGGCCCATCTGGGTCCGAGGCTGCTGGTGGAAGGGGAAGCCCGGGATGCACAGCAGTTGGCGCGGATCAATGAAGTGCTGCAGAAATCGTTACAGACATCTGTTTCATCAGGTGGTGGTTCTGGTTCCGGTGCGGCTCAGGGCTACGCGGTCCTGCCGGGCGCAGCACGGGGAATTCGTGCGGCGGCAAAGCCTGACGAGGTGCCACTGGACGAGGCACTGGAGACAGGAGAGTATGGAGTGCTGCGGCGCGTTTCCCGGGGGCGTCGACAGGATCCTGTCGTGGACGAACCACCGACTCCGGAACCGCCTGCAGATCCGCAACAAAACGACATGTCTGCGGGCGAATCAGAGAGTGTGCCGCTGACAACAGCCAAAGGAGGAGCTCCTGGCGGCGGCAGCCCACAGGAGGTGGAAATCATCAATCTGATGCGGATTCCGGGACCGCAGCAGGTGATGCTGATGGTGCAGATTGCGGAGCTGAACCGCACGGCCTACCGACAGATCGGCTCAGACCTGCTGTTTGCAGATTCCGGCAACATGATTGGCACGCGCATGACGGGTGCCGCAGCGGGCAGTGCGTCAGCGACCGGGGCGGGTGTCTTTGGCAGTGCGACGGCGAGTGCCGGTGGCGGATCAGCGTCAACCACAGCTTTTGGAATTTTCGAGGGCCTGGGATTCCAGGCATTCATTTCGGCCCTGCGTCGGAACAGTGTGCTGAAGGTGCTGGCGGAACCAAACCTTGTCGCGATGCACGGTCATCGAGCCGACTTTCTGGCGGGCGGTGAATTCCCGGTACCTGTACCGCAGTCGGGAGCCGGCGGTGGAACTCCAACAGTCACCATTCAGTACAAAAAGTTCGGGGTGCAACTGGCTTTCGTGCCCTACGTGCTGGATGGCGATCTGATTCGGATGGAAGTGGATCCCGAAGTCAGCTCCATCGACTACTCGCTGGGCACACAGATCAGTGGCGTCAGTGTCCCCGGCCTGAACACGCGACGCTCACACACCACGGTGGAGATGCGGGAAGGCCAGACGCTGGCGATTGCCGGGCTGATGCAGGTGGATCTGGCTGGTCGGACCGACCGAATTCCCGGGATGGGAGATCTGCCTTACATCGGTCCATTCTTCAGCAACACGACAAATCAGCGGGTCGAGAAGGAACTGATTGTACTGGTGACGCCGCATCTGGTGGCCGCCGTGAATGCCGAGGAGCTGGGACCACTGCCGGGTGCCGAAGTGTATGAACCCAACGACCTCGAATTCTATCTGTTGAATCGGATCGAAGGTCACACCGGACATGCGGAGTTTCGTTCGACGACGAACGGCGAAGACCCGCTCGGCTGTTTTCGGAAGATGCAGGTGGAAGGCAGTTACATCCAGGGCCCTCACGGATTTTCTCAGTGAAGCCGGAAGTACAGGGAGACGAAGCAATGAATCAGCGAAGGCGATGGGTGCGTGCCGGCGGGCTGCTGCTGGTGACAGCGGCATGTGTGCGACCCGCAGCGGCTCAGGATGTTCTGTCCGATCGCAGCGTGCTGACTCCGGTGTCGGCAACAGAAGTGCCACCTGTTCCCACAGCGGACGAAGTCCCGGCAATCCCGGCAGTACCATACGAAGCAGAAGCTGTTGAACCGGCCATGGTTCCGGTGCTGGCTGCGGACTCCGGAATGCGCAGGTCTGCCGATCTGCCGTGTGCGGATGCGGGTTGTGCGGAGTCTGCTGAAGGTGGCTTTTCCGCATGGATGCAGCGGCAGCGAGCGAAGTGGCGGGATCGCATGTATGGATATCCTGAGGAATTTCAGCGTCCGCCGGTTGGTATGGCCGTGCATGGTCTGCTGGCACAGCAGCGTCAGCAGGCACAGCCAGCCCGCATGACGCTGTATCGGTATGATTTCAAGGCGGGCAGTTCAGAGCTGAACGACGCCGGGCAGGCGCGACTGGCCCGCATCAGCCGACTGCTGCAGGTGCAGGCTGGCCGAGTGCTGGTGGAAGCTTCCGGTGCAGGCCCCGTGCTGGACAGCGCCCGACGTGAGTCTGTCCGTGAGCTGCTGGCGGCATTGAATACGCAGGTTGCGGCCGAATCCGTGCAGACTCTCGGGGCTCCGGAGTTCTCACTGGACAGTGATTCGGCACTGCTGATCAACGCCAATCGTCTGCAGCAGACAAAGTCCCGGGGCAGTGCTTCGGGTGCAGCCGGGGCCAGCAGCACAGGCAGCGGAGGATTGGTGCAGTGAGTACTTCAGTCAGGATTCCATGTACCGGCGTCCGGAGAAACGTGGCCATGAAAAACGTCTCATTTCAGATCTGCCTGAGTCTGTCTGTGATCGCTGCAATTACGGGACTCGGATGCCAGTCGACCGGACGCAGTCGGATCACTGCAGCGTCACCGGAACCCGTGATGGATGCCATGGACGAGGATCTGACGGATGGTCAGGTGGCCGACATTCAGACCTCACTGGCGCGGACCATGGAGCAGCGTGGCGACCTGAAGGCGGCTCGAGCGGCGTACGGTCGGGTGCTGGAGCGTGATCCGGCGAACGTTGTCGCAGCATGGCGGATGGCCGTTGTCACGGACCGGCAGGGACACTTTGATAAATCAGAACCCCTGTATCGGCAGGCCCTGAAGGCGGAACCGAAGAATGCGGCGGTCCTGTGCGACTATGGCTATTCGCTGTATCTGCAGCGGCGCTGGTCGGAGTCTGAGCAGGTGCTGAAGCAGGCTGCAGAAATTGCTCCGGATGAAGCTCGCATTCAGAATAATCTGGGGCTGCTGTATGCCAACACGGAACGCTCTCGAGACGCAGTACTGGCATTTCAGCGAGCCGGTTGTTCGCCCGAACAGACTCGCACCAATCTGGCCGTCGCAGCAGCGATGAGTGGCCGGACTCAGGAAGCCCGCTGGATGTTTGAGCGGGTGCTGGAGGAGAACCCTGAGTCGCCGACTGCCAGCCGTGGTTTGCAGGCACTGGCTGCCGTGGCCGAACACGATGCGGGTGTGCAGCAGGTGGGTTATGAGTCTGAGGACAGCCAGTCCGACCGGTACTGATGAAACGCCCCTGCGGGGCCGGCATTCCTGACGCAGGGACAGACTGAGTTGAGATTCGCCACCCGCTGGCTTTCGCCTGCGGATGATCACTTTCGCTGCTGCCGCCGCGACGTATCACCGCCGGTGATACTGATTGGTCATGAACTGCTGCCACTGACCATCCGCGTTCAGAACCAGCGAATACATCCGACGATGATCCAGGGTGACAAATTCAATGATGTCCCTGAAACGAGTCATTGAGCCATCACCGGAAAATGACGGTCCTGTGGATTCCAGCACCAGTTGCTGCCCATCCGCTGAGAGCTGGCCACGATAGGGCCACAAATGGGTCATGGTGGATCCGATAAAGGTTCCGACAAAGGCCTGCTGCAGTGGATCAAAGCCCAGTGTCATGATGGAATCGCAGCCGCCGTCAGGAGTGCTGCCGTTGCCTTCTGCCACAACCCACAAGCCACCAAGTGTCCGCACGACCTCGTGCCCGGACAGCTGGAGAACCGGCTGCTCTGGTGACATCTGACATTCGCCGGCTACGGTCCATTCGCCGATCATTCGCTGCAGCCACTGATGTTGGGCTGACGGTTCTGCTGGATGCATCGTGAGAGATTCACTAAGTCCGAAGGAAATAAACGCAGGCCTGACCAGTGTATCTTACATCGGCTCGAAGCAGGCTGATTTTCTGAAAATCCCCACTCCTGCAAAGCCCGGCATGACTATTCAACAAGGTACACAAGCCCGGCTTTGGCGAATTCATAGCCACTGGGACTGAGCGTCATATCGCCATTGCCGGACCATTTGACGTTGCCAATGACGAACTGAGTGTTGAAGACACCCTGACCTGTCAGCGTCAACTGGCTCCATTTGCTGTAAATCGTTCCGACGACCTGCCCGGATGTTGCGTTACCGGCAACTGTGACTGCGCTGTCGTTGATGCGTCGCAGGTAGAACAGCATCCCATGGAATGGGCTGGACGGGTTATTCAGGGCTCGCAGCGTCGCGCTGGACGTCACCGTGATGCCGCCGCGCTGGGCGTTGTTGGTGGGTGGCAGCGATTCACCATCCTGACTGTCGGGCAGGCCGGTCGTGGGGTTGTAGTCCCTCATGGTCACATAGAACATCACGCCGTTGGCTACGACGTTGCCACCGGTGATCTTCAGTTCGCCACCGGTAATCACGTAGATGCCGGGCTGGAAGGTGACATTACCTCCGGAGATGTTGATTTCTGAGTAAATGCCCGGCTGCAGTGTTCCCGTGTAACCGGTCGAGCTGATCTGGATTCGCCCTCGACTGGTCGAATTGACTCCGTTGGAAATTGTGGGTGTCGGCAGATTGATCAAAGGATCCGGAGCAAGCGGAACGCTGCAGCGCAGCGGGTGGTCTCCACCGGCAATATAGGGCAGGAATCCGGCCGGATTATTGACCCCACCGCAGATGCGAAAACTGCGTCCGCGAAACGTACCATTTGACCCGATGTTTCCGGCATAGCCGTTGATGGCTCCGGGGACCGAGGCCCCGTTTTCGTCCACGCCCCAGCCCTGCGAATTCGTAATGACTCCACCGTCAATGACCAGTTTTCCATTCCCAACGCAATTGAGACCGGGGGAGCAGCGTTTGTCGAGGGCGATGATCATTTCGGGTGATGAAACGGAACGGTATCCAGCGACAGCCCGAGCATTGACAGTGGGAGCGACAGAACTGGCGAACGAGCTGAACAGGGTGTTTGAGGACTGCATCCGGATGACGGCTTCGCAGTAGCCGTAACGACCTGCATAGGGTCCGGTGGCGGGTGGCATGTGCAGACTGACTGTGCCACCGGTGAGATTGTTGTACTGCTGAATGAACTGCTGGGCGTCAGCGGTAGCGGAGGAACCGGACATCTGCCGAACCAGTGCCTGAGCGGCGGCGAGAGCGGCGGAGTCGATGGCATTCTGAGCACGGCGGCGGGTGTCCATCACCATCCCGGTTTCGACGATCAGCAGCAGCATACCAACCATTGCGGCAGCGCCGATGGCGGTGACGATCAGGACAGTGCCTTGTCGCGAGTGTGGCTGGCGAAGTTGTGCGGACTGCAGGAACTGGCGCACGCTGAAATCTCCTGATCAGTGAACGATCGGCATGGTGGAGCGAGCCTGCAGTGGGACGTTTTTGCTGCCCACTACGACTCCCAAAAGTGAACTGAACCGGCCTGTGACGGTCGCTCGAACGCGCTGTTCAGACGCATTTCCGCCATCGATCCATTCCAGCTGCACCTGAAAACTGCTGGTGGCTGAACCACCGGCAATTGGTCGCAGAGTATTGGCGATGGGGTGATTATCACTGACTTGAAAAGTCTGAGTGGCTGGCCCCCAGACAGGCAGCTCAGGTCCGGCATCTGCTCCGCGAACAATGGCCAGCCTGACAACCTGGCGAGCGACGTGAGAGACGAGGTTGCGTCGCAGCGTCGCACTGCCGAAGTCAAAGATACCGACAAACATGACGGTCCACGCCCCCATAATGGCGGTGGCTTCGAGCATGGCGGCACCGCGACGGCGGTTTCTGCTGTTGGATTGACGGTTGGTCGAGTGCATAAGCATGGACAGTCCCTGTCAGCAGGGGAGAGCAGCGGTCATTCATCGAACCATCGGCAGCACAGTCGTGCGTGAGATGGGGATCGAATTGGGGATGAAGCCCCAGTTGACAACGGTGCGAAAAGGGTAGGACACAACAACACGGACACGACCGTGCGGCCATTCGCCTTCGGACGTGATCTGGACGCTCAGGTTCTGTGCATTGAAGCCTGGGACTGCACTGAATTCTTCTTCCACTTTGGCTTTGCAGGTGGTCATGAAGGACTGTGAGGTATAGCTGTCCCAGGGGTGGATGCAGCCATAGCCCGCACCAGCGCGGGATGCGTTACAGACAGCGACGGCGGTGGAGGCAAATCGGCCGTAATCTGCCGTTCCGGCAAGCATGACGACAAGTACGGGCAGAACAACAGCGAATTCGAGGGCTGCGGCACCGCAACGTTTTTGAGCTGCCGGTGCCGTGTGATTCCGTTGCCGGCCGTTTCTCGATCGCAGGTTTCGGGATTTCAGCATGGGAATGATCCGGGGATTGCGGGGGTAAAGTGCCGGGCTGCCGAAAAGGGGTTTCCGACAGCCCGGCTGACGGTCATCTTCCCATGACCGTGAATTCACGGACTGTCCGGAGTGTTTACTGCAGAGTCACCAGTTTGGGTGTGGCCACGTCGCCGTCTTTGATGTCCGGCGGTGTGCGTTCGGAATCAGATTTCTGCGGCTGTTTGTCGGCCGGTGGTTGCCAGTTTCTGGGGACCATCACCACGGGTGAAATCGCCCCGCCGCGAATCATCAGGACGTTGAATGGCTTAGAGCTGGTAGCAGGTTTTTTTGTCAGTTGCAGTGCGGCTGTCTGAGCATCCGTGGCTGGCAACGGTGACTGTTCATTTTTCTCAGTCAGCTCTCCGGTGACATCGGATGTGGCGGCCGAATCTTCCAGGCCACGGTGTTCGCTGGTCAGCGAAGACACGGTGATCTGTGAAACATCGGTCAGCGCTTCATCGAGAGGATTACGCAGAGTCAGTCTGAGGACTCCCTTATTCTGACCGAGGTCCAGTTCCTGGGCCTGCTGAGGTGAAACGACCAGTGTAACGGTCCGCATCTGTTTGAGGTCCATCATGTTCTCGTCAGGGGCTTCGATTGTCTGGTCAACAGCCAGTACAGTGACGTTCTGCAGCAGCGTGATGGTACGTCCGCCACCTGAGGTGTCTTCGTGCCCCGAGCCGTGCATGGTGAGCACCACGTCGACTTTATTTCCGGGCATGACAAACCCGGTGACGCCTGAGCTGACGTTGGGAGTCTGGATGGAAACTGCACGCATGCCTTTGGGAATCAGCGGTGGCAGTCCGCGACCGACGCCGGGTTCGGTAAGTCTGGTGCTGAGCAGCAATTCACCGCGGGCGAGATTATCACGGGAGGTGCGTCCCACAGCATCTTCGATTCTGCGAACAGCACCTTCAGGGATGGCATCCGCGGGAAATCGGCTGACCTTCAGATGCAGGGGTTCGATGACCGTACCCCATGGCAGATCTGCGGTGGATGTCACAACCTCGAGTGTGGGTACCGCTTCCCCGGCGCGACGCTGTGAGACGAAGGCACCAACGGCAGACACGAGGCCGAAGATAACAGCAAAAGCGCCTACAAGTATGGTGCGAGTCTGCATGACGGAATGTCCGAAGAGCGGGATACGAAAAGTTCTGCAGGTAAAAGGCAGCGGGAGCGGACTGAATCCGCCAGCAGATTTAACGGAAAGTCATTTTTCAAGATTTCCGAAGATCTCATTCACCTGAATCATGGCTGGCCCAAGGATGACCAGCAGGATGGCTGGGAAGATGAACAGCAGGGTTGGGAACAGCACTTTGGTCGCGGCTTTCTGAGCCATGGCTTCGGCGTACTGCTGTCGTTTCAGTCGCAGTCCTTCGGAGAACTTGTCGAGGGTGCGAGCCATGCTGGATCCGTATTTTTCGGCGGTCATGACGACGGCGGCCAGGTTCTGCAGCTCGGGCAGATCTGAGCGGTTGCCGAACTTCTGCAGTGATTCGGCAAGTCGTGTTCCGAGCTGGACTTCACGTTCGACGATGCGCATTTCGGCCGCCAGCAGCGGGTGTGCGGCCTGCAGCTCTTCAACGACGCTGGCGACGGCCGCTATCAGACTCAGCCCACCGCTCAGACAGATCACGATCAGATCACAGGCATCGGGCAGAGATCTGCGAAGTGCTGTCTGGCGAATGGATTTGCGTCGATCCAGCCAGAAGCTGGGGGCGATCAATCCGAAGACACCGGCCATGGAGCCACCGATCAGGGCTTTTTCCATGGGGAAAAACCCGACGATTGCGATCAGAATGGACGTGACGAGTGGTCCGGCGATGAGCAGGAATTTGATACCCAGAAACAGTGTCATGGCGCTGGGGCTGTAAAGTCCGGCATGCAGCAGTCTGGTGGCCAGTTTGGAGCGTTCTTCGGCGTCATTCGGCAGCAGCGTCTGACCGACTTTCGGCAGCGTGGTCTGTACGATCTGCCGGATATTCTCGACCAGCTGCGGATCATCGGGGGAACCGGGCTGGACGCTGAGCGATCGCAATCGCTGTTCGGTCTGTTCGGTCTTTTTTTTCAGCAGCATGTACAGCAGACCGGTCAGTCCACTGGCCATGGCGGCGGCAAACAGTACGGGCACCCACATCTTCAGGTCCCTTCTTCAGAAGTCAAAATTGACGATTTTTCTGATCCACAGCCAGCCGAGTCCCATGCTGACGCCCATGCCGATCAGCAGTTCGGGATGATCCAGCAGACTCTGGGTATAGTCACGGTTGAGAAAGATCATGATGACGAGGAGGAAGGGTGGCAGTGCCATCAGGATCAGGGCCTGCAATCGACCTTCCGCAGTGAGTGTGTTAATCAGGCCCATGATGCGGAATCGTTCGCGAACAACGTGGGACAATCCCTGCAGAATTTCGCTCAGATTCCCCCCGACCTGTCGCTGGACAAGGACGGCAACCACGAAAATTTTCAGTTCGATGATGCCACAGCGTCGGGCCAGCTGTCGCATGGCGATTTCCGGATCAAGTCCAAGGTTCTGCTGTTCAGCACACAGCATGAATTCTTCGGCGATGGGAGCGGGGAAGTCGACGGCCACCGCCTGCATGGACTGGGTCATGGACTGTCCAGCCCGCAGAGTGCTGCTCATCAGCTCAAAGGCATCCGCCAACTGGGCTCGCAACTGACACTGGCGTGCGTCTCTGAGAAATCTCACGCGGACAAGCGGTATGGCTGCAGCGGCAGCACCGGCCGGCAGCGCCAGCAGGATGCTGCCGCGAAGCAGGAACGCGAGGACCGCGACGACAAATCCGGCGAGTGCCATGTGGCGATAGAGAGTTGCGGGCTTTGTTGTGAGCCCGGCCTGATCAAGCATGTCGCGGATTTTTTCGTGCCACGTGCGATGATCTTCCGAGGCATCCATCAACTGATGCAGATCTGCGTGGCTCATCTGTCGCAGCATCGAGCTTTTTGCCCGGGTTCGCTGAGCACCGCGGAGCTCTTCTTCGATGCGACTGCGCAGCTTCTGTCGATCGCGAAACAGAACGTCCGAGGCCAGAGAATACAGGGCCACGACACAGAAGATCGCAGCAAAAAATGTGGACACGACAAACAGATTCAGTCCCATGAGCCCCCCCCGGTGTATCGCGGTTCGCTTTGGCGGCCAGCCAGTTCAGCAGGTCATCAGTGAGCGTCGGTCAAACAGTCCCGGAGACAGGCGAATGCCCATGGATTCGAGGTGTTCGAGGCAATGTGGGCGGATCCCGGTACTCATGAAGACTCCGGAAGCAATTCCATCCGCATTCAGACCTGTCTGTTTGAAAACGAACAGATCGTGCATGGTGATATTCTCGCCCTCCATACCGGTGATTTCCGAGATCTTCATGACTTTTCGGGTACCACCGGTAAGGCGAGCGGCCTGCACGACGAGGTGCACTGCGGAGGCGATCTGTTTGCGAATCACCCAGATGGGCAGGTCAAAGCCGGCCATCCCGACCATCATTTCAAGGCGGCTGATGGCATCACGGGTGTCGTTGGCATGCAGTGTGGTCATCGAACCATCGTGGCCTGTATTCATGGCCTGGAGCATATCGAGGGCTTCGGGGCCTCGGGACTCACCCACCACCAGCCGATCAGGCCTCATTCGCAGTGCATTTCGTGCGAGGTCTCGGCAGGTAACGGCTCCCTGTCCCTCCACATTGGGTGGCCTTGTTTCCATGCGAACGACGTGGGACTGCTGGAGTCGGAGTTCAGCGGCATCCTCGATTGTGGCGATGCGTTCGTGATCCGGAATGTAGCCGGACAGCATATTGAGGAGCGTGGTTTTTCCGGAGCCGGTTCCGCCGGAGATGAGGACGTTGAGTCGGGCTTTGACGGCCCCGGCAAGGAACTCCATCATTTCCGCGGCGACGGACTTTTTGGCGATCAGATCTTCGGCCTTGAGGGGCCGATCGGGAAATCGACGGATGGAGACGAGTGAGCCATCGAGCGCGAGTGGCGGGATGATGGCATTGACGCGACTGCCATCTGCCAGTCGGGCGTCAACCATCGGACTGGTGGCATCGACTCGCCGACCCACGCGACTGACGATGCGCTGAATAATCTGGAGCAGGTGATCATCACTGGCAAAAGTGACATCGGATTTTTCGAGTCTTCCGCGTCGTTCGCAGAAGATGGTTTTGGGTCCATTGATGAGGATATCGCTGATGGAGGGATCCCGCAGCAATTGCTCGAGCGGTCCGAGGCCGAAGGTTTCATCCATGACCTCACTGACAAGGAGTTCGCGATCTGCAGCACTGAGCAGATGGCTGGACTGTCGGCAGAGTTCTTCTGCTGCCAGCCGTATTTCGGCACGCAGTTCTGTTTCTGAGCGGGTCCCGACGGTTGACAGATCGAGACTGCCGATGAGCCGCTTGTGCAGCTCGCAGCGGGTGGCGTCATCGATGCGTCGCGGAACAGCGGCGGTGGCTGCCGGTCCGGAGTCCGGTCGCGGGCTGGCGGCTTCGACACCGGCCAGTCGTGGATTCGGGTGGCTGGGGGCTGAATTCTGGAACACTGCCATCCGCGGGTCTGTTGGGAAAGCCGGGGGTGGCGCAACGACCGGGGAAGCAGTCATGAGCGCAAATCCGTAAAAATGGCCGGGAAGAAAAACAACCGGGCCGTCTGCAATTTCCAGTCTGCAGACGACCCGGTTGGCGACCACCTTCCCGTAGCCGTGTTGGAAATGATCGCAGCAATACAACAGCGGGCATCCGAACCCGCTCGAGATCTGACCGCTGTGGCAGGCAGCGGACTATGTGTCTGGAAAGGCAGTCCGAATGCTGATCAGCAGCAGCTGGATCAGCGTTCCGGCGGCAATCATTACCCCGAATGGCAGCAGGCGACTGCGGTGAGGCGAACTCTGCAGTGCCTGTTCAACGGACATGCGGGGCAGTGGATCATGGGCGGGCTGCGGCTGCGACAGTCGTCGCAGCCCTGCAAATGCACAGCCAGCCAGTCCCGCCAGAATCAGTACCTGCAGAGCAAACAGGGCTCCAAGCCACGCACCGATTCCGGCCATCAACTTGACATCTCCTGCCCCCATTCCACCGGCAGACCATGCTGGCAGCAGTGGCAGGCTGGCGGCCAGCAGTCCGCACACACTGCGGGTGACCCCGTCAGCAGCACCGCAGGCAAGATGCCAGAGGAGCCCCGACAGAACCAGCGGCAGGGTCAGCCGATTGGGCAGCCGAAAACCACGAAGATCAGAGACCGCACCGATGATCACCGCTGCCGAAATCACTACGGCGGGAATGATGTCGACATGCAGTGCCGACATCAGAAGGTCAGTCCTTCAAAGGTGTCGGAAACCCGACCGCCAAGTGTGCCAACGGCAGCCACAGCAACAATAGCGATGAGAGCGACCATCAGGCCATACTCAACCATCGTGGCGCCTTCTTCACGAACCAGCAGACGACGAACAGCAGAGATGAACTTTGACATCAGAAAAACTCCTGGAAATTTATCGGCACAAGTCGGGAAGATTTGACCGGATACACCGGTCGGTTTCAGCAATCTGTTCTGCTCAGGAAAATCAGAAGGTCAGACCTTCAAAGGTGTCGGAGACGCGACCGCCAAGCGTGCCAACGGCAGCGACAGCAACAATGGCGATGAGAGCGACCATCAGGCCGTACTCAACCATCGTGGCACCTTCTTCACGAACCAGCAGACGACGAACAGCAGAAATGAACTTTGACATGGCAGCACTTTCTGAACACAGAACACCCTGGATTACCAAGTGCGCAGAACGTCTGCGCACGAAGAACACGGAAGGACTTTTCAGTCGAACACGCAGCAGAACAGCGCGTGCTTTCCGGACTGTCACAAAGCTTCTGACGACAGTCCGCTCATGACGTCAGCCTGCTGCTGACCGTCATTCTGTTTCAGACTCGCAATCTCGTGCGTGTCTGACGTGTTAAGGCTGAAAACCGCCCGTCAACCGCCAGGGTATTTTTCAGAATCTTTTTTTGTCAAATTCGGCCGACTGTATCGATTGCAACAGCCGAATGGGGGTTTTGGTAATCCTGGAAGCCCGGAGCATCCAGGGAATTTGTCAGCCAGCGCCGAAAAAACCGCGCCATACGATATCCACGGCTGCCGCATTGATTTCCAGAGGGCGGCTGTAGTAGCGACTCAGATCGCGCATGCGTTCAATCAGATCCCGGGGCTCACTGCAGCGCAACTCCCGATTTTCGCGGTGATATCTGTCCAGAATGGACTGCAGCAGCTGTTCATCCACGGTCACGCCGCAGCGGGCTGCATAATTGCGAAAAATCACGGCGTACTGCTCAGGACTGGGCGACTTCAGATTCAGCCGATAACCCATCCGCCGCAGAAAGGCGGGATCAGTCACATCTTCCGGATTCAGGTTGGTGGCGAACATCAGCAGGTTTCGTACGGGCACACAGATTTTCTGACCGGTCTGCAGCGTCAGATAATCAATGTGATACTCCATCGGAACGATCCAGCGATTCAGCATGTCGGCCGGTCGGACCTGCTGCCGACCAAAGTCGTCAATCAGCAGAATGCCGCAGTTGGATTTCAACTGGATGGGTGATTCGTAAAATCGCAGCGACGGACTCCAGGCCAGATCCATATCCTGCAGTCGCAGTTCTCCGCCCACAACCACCAGCGGCGGTCGTATTCGAATCCACCGCTGGTCTGTACCGCGACTGGCGACTGGCTGCTCAAGAACTTCGTGGACCTGAGCATCGAAGATGCGAATCACCTGCTGTTCGATGGCGATGCAGTGGGGCACCCAGACGCCCTCAGTGAGTGCCTTGCGGAGACTGAGGCAGATGGAGGTTTTTCCGTTTCCGGCAGGTCCGTAGACAAACAGGCTGCGATTACCGGTGACGGCCAGCCCTGCCAGCATGCGGGCTTCTTCGGTCAGCGTGAGTGCGGCGAGCGATTCGGAGATTTTTTCGGGCTCAACCGGTGGTCGAGCGGCAGCCTGGTATTCCACCGACGCGGTATAGGCTTCCAGTGAAACAGGGGCCGGTCCGACGTATCCGGACACCTCCATCGCCCGATTGGCACGCTCACGGCCCTTCTGAGAGAGTGTGAAGCGGAAACCAATGGGTCCGCTGCTGCCAAGGATTTCGACAAGGTTATCCCTGCGCAATTCTTCCAGCATCTCGGCAACAAGCGGGATCGGCAGCAGCATACGGGCCGCAGCAGCTTCTGTGGACGTCTGCGACGACGTATAACAGATCTTCAGCAGCAGAGAGAGCAGGACTTCACGGTCAATGCCTGTATCACGCAGTGAACCGGGAACCACGGGTGCAAGGATGCCGCCGGCATCACTGAGCGGGAAATTTGTGACTGGACTGTTCATGCAGGAGACTCATTGAGATTGGCTGACAAAATGATCGGACACAGAAGGCCAGTCGCGTTCCACAGCCCGCCTTCAGCGTCCGCCGGTTTCCAGAAATGTCAGCAGATCAGCCAGTTCCTGGGGACTGAGAATCGCAGCAATCCCGTTCGGCATCGGGGAAACCGCCGACGGCAGAACCTGCACAATTGCAGACCGCTCCAGATGCAGTTGTTTCTGAGCATCAACAGTGAGAGTGATCTCGCTGGCAGATTCCCCGGTGATGATGCCACCGACGACTCGACCATCCTCCAGTTCCACCACGACCGGTTCATAGCCGCGCACAATACTGGCGCTGGGGAACAGGATTGCTTCCAGCAGATCACGGCGATTGCGGGCTTTGCCGATGCTGGTCAGGTCCGGCCCCAGCATGCCACCCCCATATCCCAGTTTGTGGCACGTATTACAGGCTGCCTTGCGGCTCATGAACACTTCATGCCCGCGCCGCAGATCTCCGGAAGGCAGAGACTGCAGGGTTTTTTCCAGCACTGCGGTCTGCTCTTCGATACTGGCGTTAAGCTGTTTTCGCAGCGTCTGCCCGGCGGACTGCACGGCCGCAGGGTACTTTGCCAGCAGTGTCTGGATCAGGTCGGCGCGGAGGCCCCGCAATCCCTGAGACTCGGTGAGCGCCTCCAGAAGCTGCATGCCGCGGGTTTCGTCAGCGTGCTGCTCGAAGGCCGGCAGAAGTTTGGGCAGCTCCATGGGTCCCACGCTGCGGGTGAGGGGGATGAGTGTATCGATCTGTGCCGGCGTGAGACTGGCGGACGCCAGTCGACGGGCCGCGAGACTTCGCTGATCAGCAGGCAGGTCGGCATGCAGCGAGCTGCAGAGCAGGCTGAAGGACGCTTCCGGCAGCGGCAGTCCGTTTCCGGCTGCATCGATGGCGGCCAACCGCACTGCAGTGGACAGTTCAACCTGCGCTCCGATCGCAGCCAGCGACTGTTTCAGCAGGGTATGCCCATCTTTGGGCTGCGGCAGATTTTCGGCAGCAGCGATCAGCAGTGGTAATTCTTCAGCAGAGGCCTGAGGCAGCAGAGCTGCGAGGGCATCGAACCAGCCGGCTGGTGCGGCCGTCAGCGTTGTGTCAGCCAAAGCCTGCAGCGCCAGTCGGCGCGCGGCCGCGCTGCTGGCAGGATTGAGCTGTTCCTGGAGCAGCCGCTGAATGTCTGCCGCGGATGCCAGCGTGGCCAGCAGTCCACGAAACACCGTCTGCTGTTCAGCGGACAGGGAATCTGCAGCGGTCAGTTTTTCGGCAAAATACGTGCGCAGTGACGGTCCCCAGTCCGGGTGTCGCCCGATAATCCAGATCGCCGTGGTGCGTATCGCTTCACCGGGATTTTCCAGCAGCGTCAGGACATCGTCTGTCTGCAATCCTCCGCCGGACATCTGGTCCAGCGCCGTCAGTGCTGCGCGCTGTTCGGCCGGAATTCGTGATGCCAGCCCTTTACGAACGACATCCGGTTTTCCGATTTCGATCAGAGCGTAGATCAGGGCATGTTCGCGAATGCGGGCTGCAGCCTCTGCCGGAGCTCCGGCGGCATCAGTGCGTCCCACCGGCAGATCACCGGCAAGTTCCAGCAGGGGCTGCACAGCGGCTGGATTTTTCAGCCGGCCAATGGCCTCCAGAGCAGCGCGGGCGGGGCCCGATTCATCTCCAGCCGCCATCTGCAGCAGTGCAGCCAGTGAGTTCTGGTGGCGGAACAGCCCGATGGTGTGAGCAGCGGCGTGACGGACGGTGGCATCGGAGTCGCGAAGTGCGATGGCGGTGGCGGTGGCCGCGGAATCCGCGGCGGTCATACCGGCGAGTGTCCAGACGGCGCGACGGCGGACGGCAGCCTGAGGATGATCGGTCAGCAGCGTTTGCAGTGCCGGCACGGCGGAATCTGCCAGCAGACGCAACTGTTCCGTGGCTCGACGCTGCACAAACAGTCGCTCATCAGCCAGCCGTGCCGCCAGTTGCCGGGGTGACTGATTCTGCCATGGCAGCTGCAGACCCAGAGCATCGCTGACTGCCGGCATATTGCGGCGACGCACTCGGTAGATGGCCCCCAGCACGTCCGGCTTGGCCAGTTGCGACGTGGGGCAGCACACTTTGTACCAGCCACCCGTATCGACGATCAGCAGGCTGCCGTCAGCATCCTCAAAAACATCCGTGGGGTGAAAGTCCGGATGATCGCAGGCCAGAAACTCCGTGTCCTCCGTGCGATACGTGGGTCCGTCAGGGATCAAACGGTGCTGCACAACCTTATGCAGATTGAAGTAACAGGCGAACAACTGCTGATCGTGACCACCGCCGAACAGCCCGTCACTGCCGGCAATCAGCCCGCAGGGCGCTGCAGCCCCCTGGTGACTGAGCACCGGCATCACGTCACCGGTCATCGGATGCGCGTAGATGGACGAGTGTTTTTTGCCGTAGACTCCGCCATAAATGGCGTGGATCAGGCCATCACGACGCCCCGCTTCCGGAAGCTGAAAGAAGGTACAACTGAGGAATCTTTCGCCATTCTGCAGAAACGCAACGTTGACGGGATTATCCATACCGCCGGTCAGCACGGATTCGATGTGGGTTCCGTCAGGGCGGGCTCGGAAGATGTGGGACGACTGAGTTTTCAGCAGACTGCCGTCGGACAACTGGTGCTGCTGCTCGGCAAAAGCCCCTTTGCACCAGTACAAACGCCCGTCGAGGCCCAGATATGGTCCGTGGAGGTCATTTCCGCAGCCGGTAAGAGTTTTCCCGTCGAACCAGACTTCCCGCCGATCCGCCACCCCGTCATCGTTGTCATCCGTGAGTTTCCAGATTTCCGGCGGGGCGGCCACGTACAAGGACCCGGCGAACCAGAGGCAGCCCTCGGGGAACATCATGCGATCGGCAAAAAGTGTGCTGCGATCGTAGACACCATCACCATCCGTATCCTCAAGACGACGAATGCGATGGGGTTTCTGCTCCAACTGCTGCTCGGCCCGTTCCGTCATGCCACCGGAATCGGTGACATACAGCCGTCCCCGCTCGTCGCGTGCGACAGCGATGGGACGTTCCGCAAGGGCAGCATCTGCAGCGAGACTGACTTCGTAGCCCTCAGCCACTCGCAGCAGACGATTGCCGATCTGTACCTCTTCGGCAAGCAGCAGGGCAGGGTACCCGCTGAAGAACAGAACGCTGGCAGCAGCCAGGAAAGCAGCAGAAGATCTTCGCATAAATCGACTCCAGTCCAGGTGATCCGGGCAATCGGAAAGATTAGCCGGAGGACCGTGGGAAGTCGACCTGCGAGGATCGTGAAAAGCGTGAGAAGTGGAGGCGTTTCGTGTCTGAAACGCGTGGAGATGCTGAGAAAAACTGAAATTCGTTTTAATGGCAGACAATCGCAGAATTCCGCGGGCCAGCTTCGATTGCCGTGCGATCAGCCAGCAACTACTCGACTGCAGGGCGATCCGGGTTCAAACCGGCTCCGCCACGCTGGCCTCCCTTCTGACCGCCACCACCTTTCTGGCCACCGCCACCTTTCTGGCCGCCGCCACCTTTCTGGCCGCCGCCACCTTTCTGGCCGCCGCCACCTTTCTGTCCGCCGCCACCCTTATTCATACCGCCACCCTTTTGGCCACCCTGTCCACCGGCTCCACCCTGGCCGCCAGCAGGTCCACCGGGGCCGCGAGTTCTTTGAGCCTGAGGGTCGAAGTCGGGGTTGTCCTGAGACGGTATGGCGGCTTTCGTTTCCTGCTGCCACGTCTTCAGAATTCGGGTCATTTCATCGCGTTTCTCGGGCATTTCGGTGGCGAGGTTACGTTGTTCGCTGGGGTCCTGCTGCAGGTCGTACAATTCCACATGGCCACCATCCTCGAAAAACTCAACCAGTTTGTAATTGCCGATCCGAACAGCGCTGGAGGGGGCTGAGCGACCGACGTAGCAGGGGAAGTGCCAGAACAGGCGGTCCCGCTGCAGGGTGGTTTCACCGCGGAAGATGGGAGCCATGCTGACCCCGTCCTGAATCTGACCGGCGGGGGCGCTGATTCCGGCAAGCTCCAGCAGTGTGGGATACCAGTCGACGCTGGAGACCGGCACATCACTGACTCGACCGGGACTCTTCAGGCCGGGCCACGACACCACCAGCGGGACTCGAATGCCACCTTCGTATAACTGTCCCTTGGCACCTTTCAGCGGTGCCGTGAACTGGTTGGTGCCACCATTGTCTGAGGTGAAGATCACGATGGTGTTTTCGAGCAGGTTCATGGACTTGAGACCTTCCATGATGCGGCCGACATTCTGATCCACGGCCTCCACTGTCGCTGCAGCCTCGGCGTTATCCCGACGATCACCGGACTGTTCAAGCTTCTGCTGATATTTTTTCAGCAGGTCCGGTTTGGGGTTGTAGGGGGCATGCACGGCATGGTCCGGCAGATAAACAAAGAACGGTCCGCTGCGATTTTTTTCGACGAACTGCAGGACGGAATCTGTCAGGCGATCACTGAGATAGTTGCCGTTGTCATCGAAGTACTGATCCTTGCCGAAGCCGATATTCTCCGGAAAGACGACGGTTTCAAAACCCTGTCCACCGGGGGTGACGGGGCCCGAGCGACCTCGCCCCAGATTCCACATACCGAAGAATCCTGTAGCATATCCACCGTCGCGCAGGGATTCAGCGATCGTGACAATCTCGGTGTTCAATTCAGATTCACTGTCGGCAGCCAGCAGTTTCTGCCATGGAGATCCGGGTGGCTGCCGCGGATCAACGACGGTGTAGATGCCATGTCGGGGCGTATACTGACCGGACATGAGACAGGCGCGAGTGGGAGCGCAGTTGGGGGCACTGGCATAGGCCTGAGAAAACACGAGGCCACCAGCGGCCAGCCGATCAAGGTTGGGCGTTTCCGTGAACCTGTTGCCCATGAAACCGACATCACGCCAGCCCATGTCGTCCATCAGAATCAGGACGATATTCGGTTTATCAGCGGCCGTGGCGCAGCTGGTCAGACAGGCCAGCAGAGTGATTGCAATGAGGGACTTCAGAGGATTCATTGTTCCTGCCGTTCGTACTGAAAATCGAGGGTTGTTTCAGCGAGGGTGATCTGCTTTACCGCGTCAACAATCGCAGCACGGTTGGTACTGGCCGGATTCAGTTTTAACTCTTCCGACAATGCATACACGGTGATGTGGTAGGTTTTGACCCCGGGTCCACGCGAGCACATCGGATCGAAGCTGCGTTCCTTCCGATCATTCAGGCCGGCCATGCCAACCCCCCGCACATTCTGCGGCAGCGACGTCGTGGATGCGGGAATGTTGTACAGCAGCCAATAGGACTTTTCCTGATCCGGAGCAGTGTGCCACAGGCTGACCACGAAGGACTTTGTGCCTGCCGGTGCATTTTCCCAGGCAACTGCCGGCGACTGACTTTTGCCATCACAGGTGCAGTCAACGGACAGGCGTCCAGCAGTGCTGACGGAGCTGCTGGTCAGTTTCATATTGCCGATCTGAGGGTGTTGCTTTGCCGTTGTGGGTCCGCCAGCGCCTTCACGAGGCGGGCGGTTACCACCAGGACCTCCCGGAGGTCGCTGACCGCCACCAGGAGGACGATCACCAGGAGGTCGCTGACCGCCACCCCCCGGAGGTCGCTCTCCGGGCGGACGCTGCCCACCGCCACCACCCGGGGGACGATCTCCCGGAGGTCGCTGTCCGCCACCACCCGGGGGTCTGTCGCCGGGTGGTCGCTGTCCGCCGCCACCCGGGGGCCCGTCGCCAGGTGGTCGATTTCCGCCACCACCACCTGGTGGTCGACGTCCACCGGTGCGCGGCTGATACTCTTCCTTTGTTGTCTGACCATCCGGAGAACGGAATTCGAAGCTGACGCCACCATTGGCGGCAATGGTGTAGCTGACAGTGCCGGGGCGACCATTGATGTCGTAGGTCAGCACATAACTACCGGTCTGCTTCTGCTCGAAGCGGACGATTTTTGCCCCCCGCAGAGGAGGCAGGGCGGGGCGGGGAGATTCAGCGCGCGGCTGCGGATCCACCTGTCCATCACGTTCAACAACTTCGCCGTGGAAACCACCATTCAGATAAGGATACGTTTTCGTTGCGTGATAGTGGTATTGGCCGTCAGGTCCGGTATGTCCGTTCAACGCATCCAGAGGAGCAAAGTCCTTTGCGGCCGGGTCCTGGTAGCCGTAGATGGGATAACCATCAAGCGCCCAGCCGACTGGTTTCCCTGGTCCCGTCTGCTTTTCGAGATGGACGGGTGCGATGTGATAGTGATAGTCGTCCGCGCGACCGCAGTGGCCACCGAATTTATCCAGTTCACCAGCCAGCAGCGTGTCAGTCCTGCCATCATTCTTGATGGGATTGAAGATCGGCACGCCATTGACAGCAATCGCGATGGCACCACGAAAGAAATTCGTTTTTGCTGACATGGGTTCTTTGGCGGGGACCGGGTTCAGGGGAATCCGCCACGCATTTTCCCCAACGTATTTCTGAGGCAGCGGCACCTGCTGCTGCCATGCGGTAATCCCCACCATCATTTCGTGATCGGGGACTCCATTGGATTCCACGTAAAAGAAGCTGTCGTCGGAGCGTGTTTTGACGACGTCGCTGAAGGGCTTGAAACTCTGCTCAAGTTGCTGTTTCTGAGCAGCGACGTCAGCAGATGCGGGGCCGGCCGGCACAACTGGTGCACCAGCAGTCGGCGCCGGGAGTCTGGCGATGATGTAATGTGGCAGGGTATTGAGCTGTTCAATCTGTCTCTGTTTTGCAGCGACCCACGATTGATCGTCTGCGGACAGCCGCTGCAGATTCAGTGGTCGCAGCCAGCCATCACTGCGGCGAATGACCACCTGACCATGGCGTTCTGAAACGAAGCTGCCGGTCATGATTTCACCGGTATCCAGCGTCCAATGCCGATCGGCTGCAGCGTGCTGGTGCGGCTCGCCACCATCATGTGCGAGGGCTGTCAGGGCAGACTGACAGCAGAACAGGACGAGCCAGAGCGTACGAGTCATGGAGATTTCACCTCGAAAACAGGTGTCAGGAGCATCGGAATTACTGCTGGTCGGAACCCGTCAGGTATTCCAGCTGCTGTTTCGACGCAGACTGGCGGATCGTTTCAAAGGAGACGGCTTCAGCCAGAGCGGCTGTAAACTGCAGTTGTGCACAGGAGACTGTGGACTGCTGAACTTTTTTTTCGTCCATGACTTTCGACGTGCGCAGTCCCTGCAGGCTGGCCATGGCGGTGGTGGTCAGCAGTTGCTGCTGGCGTCGGCAGCGCAATTCGGCATCAAACACCCTGCGCAATTCCTCCTGCTGCTGCGGCAGCAGTGATTTCAGGAAATTCTGCAACTGTGGATCCGGACTGCGTTCCTTTTTTGGTGGGGGCTGTTCGCTGCTGTCGGTCGGAGCTGCCACGGCATATTGCGCGGTCCATGCGGCGACGCGACGAGCCATTCTTTTCAATTCATTACGCTGCTCACTGTCAGCGTTCTTCAATTCCGCTTCCACTTCATGCATACCCGGCAACCCGGATTCGGGCACGAAGGATGATGTTGAGGCCAGCAGCAGCGACTGACGCTGTTCATCGGACAGACCTTTTTCGAGCTGAGAGAAGATGCGGGCCTGGCGAGCAGCCAGCGCAGCCTCCACGCGCCCGAGTTCCTGTACGTCGCGGCGTGCCTCGGTTTCCAGCGCGCGTATTCTGTTCGGTTGTTTCTGTTCGCGGACTTTTTGCAGCACCTGACACAACTGCTGATCCAACTGCGAAATCTTCTGCTGATCACTGATGGTGTCGGCCAGAACAGAAGCCAGCAGCTTACGCTGCTGCAGAGAAAGTCTTGCCAGAATCAGCAGACCCACCTGCGGATTGTCGTCAGGTTCCGCAGTAAAGCGAACTCGAACCGGGGCAAACGGCGATTCCGGTGCGGTATCATAGAGCAGCCAGCGTTTTGCCCGCAGAGCGACCTGCTGCAGGATCGCCAGATCTTCGTTGCTGATGCCCTGAAAAGGCCCCGGCAACTGCTCGGACAGCAACGGCTCATTCCGGCCTCGACCGCCGCGCTGTCCGTTCTCCTGAACCGGTTTCATGCCCTTTGGCTTGCCTGGCTTCTGAGCATTCGCGGTGCTGCAGACAAGCAGACAGGACAGCACTGCCAGAGCAAGCACGGTGACGCGCTGCCGGCGGTGAACTGAGCGTGGATGGTGGTCAGACAATGAGGAGCACATGGTCGGTTGTGTCAGAGAAGAAAAGGATCGAATCGCCAACAATCGCTGCGAGTTCGGTGGCTGAAACGGACTGGCTGAAAACTACTATTCGGCGGACGGCGCGCCGCGGTTGCCACCTTTGGCGGCTCCCTGTGCACCACCTTTGCCACCGCCACCACCTTTGCCACCGCCACCCTGTTTCATACCACCGCCCTTGCCGCCCTGGCCACCCTGACCGCCGGCCGCATTGCGACCGCCTTTTCTCTGCACAGGTGGAGCAGAGGGATCGTAATCGGGGTTCAGTTCGGGCATTTGAGCATCGATGTCGGTGAGGTACCGCCCGAGCATGCGATCCAGCTTTGCAGCCTCGTCGGATCGTGCCTGAGCCAGGTCGCGCTGCTCACCCGGATCCTTTGCAAGGTCATAAAGTTCGACATGGTTGTCTTCAAGGAATCGAATCAGCTTCATGTCACCCAGCAGCAGGGCAGACTGCGGACCGTCGGATGCCTGATAGTGAGGAAAGTGAAAGACCAGCTCGGGCCGCGGTCGCTTGACTGTTCCCTGCCCCTGGTTGCGCAGCAGTGCGGCAAAACTGCCGCCTTCAACCTGCTGCGGGATGGCATCCGCAGGAACGCCGGCCAGTTCGCAGAATGTGGGCAACAGGTCATACCCGACAACTCGGGTGTGGCACCAGGAGTTGGCGGGCAGTCCGGGACCACGGACAATCCACGGAACCCGAATCCCTCCCTCCCAGACGCCACCCTTGCCACCTCGCAGCGAAGCACCACGGCTACCACCACCTCCGGCACCGTTGTCTGAGATGTAGAAGACCCAGGTGGAATCTGTCAGTCCCAGTCGATCGATGGAGTCCATCACTTTGCCGACACCGGTATCGAGGTCTTCGGTGATGGCCGCCACGGCAGCGCGTTTGCCGGCACTGGCTCCCAGCTTCTGTTCATACTTCGCCATGGTGGCCCTGAGCGCATTTTCTGACGCGTGCAGGGCATTCCACGACAACTGAATATAGAATGGTTTACCGGCTTTCCGGGCCTGTGCCATGAACTTTTCGGCCTTGTCTGCCATACCGAAGATATCCACAGGATTGGGGTCCTGGTACTGGAAGGCGTTTTCGTTACCGGTGTCTCCATCAGACTGGTCGTAGCCGTGCTGTTCGGGTCCGCCGCCTGAGATATGCCATTTTCCGTAGTGAGCAGTGGCATAACCGACGGACTGCAGCAGTTCACCGAGCGTTTTTTCGGAGCTGCTGATCTGTTTGATCAGTCGCGGCTCGGTAAGTTTATGTCCGGGTTCAGCGGGAGCCGCCTTTGTCCAGTGCAGTTGCGCCGGACTTTTACCGGTCTGGATGCTGATTCTGGTGGGTGAGCAGACGGGCGCGGGGGAGTAGCCGGCGGAAAATCGCATGCCCTGCGCCGCAAGACGTTCCAGGTTCGGGGTATGGTAGATCTCACCCTTCGATCCAGGGATATCCGGGTGCATGGCTACGGAAGTACCATTCCAGCCCTGATCATCCGACATCATCAGGATGATGTTGGGACGATCAGCCGCAGTGAGCGGAGCCAGCAGCAGGCTGAGCAGACAGGCTGAAGACAGGCAGATGATACGCATGAGTCGAACCCTGTGCAGAAGTAAGTAACGGAAGGCGATCAGCGTTTTTTGGCCTTCTTTGGAGGACTGTCAGGAACGACGTTGTTGATGTTGGTAAAGTCCGGTCGTTCCTTACCGTCCGGAGCAGACTTCACGACATGGCGAAAGAGAATGGTATTGTCGATGGCCACATCATCAGTCCAGATGAACTTCGCACCGGCAAAGTCATTTTCAAAGTAGGGCTGTTTGGGATCGACTTCTGCTTCAGTGTATTCCTTTGCTGATTTCCAGCTGCTGTCGTCGAAGTTCACGGCCTGCCAGTTTTCGGGGATCGGCAGATTTTCAACGTGGGGATTCTGTGTGTCGCGATTGAGCGGGCCACGGGACACGCACAGCGCTTTCCACGCCGAGCTGGTGACTGTGCCGTCCGAGAACTTCAGGATGAATCCACCGTCGCCGATGTTGGTGTTGGCGTATTCCATGCCGGTTTCAGGGCTGGCGTTATCGCGAGCCATCACGGCAATGGTCATGGGGTAGGAAGGCAGCAGGTCAACGGAAATGACATTGTGCGGAATGAAGGTTATGGAATCCACGGCCACAAGTTCGCCATTGATCCAGAGCATAAAATTGTTGTCAGCGTAGATGTTGGCGCGGATGGTATCCGTCATTGACGGCTTGCGGATTTTACCGGCCGGCGGCTGACCGTTCTGGCGCGGTGGCTGAGCGGAGGCAACCGCCCAGATGAACAGCGCAACGCCGGCGAACGCGGCAATGGCAGAAAACACCTTCCTCATTGTCTACTCCTGTTCAATCCGCCATTCCGGCGGATGGTGACTGTCGTGGCTGAAAAAAGCGGGCTCCAGAGAATCTTCAGAGACCAGCGTCATGCGAAGTGTCAGACGATCCGGGCCGTAGGGCATGTCGATAAACCGCAGCTGATGGATGTCTCCGGTGAGTGCATCGTAGGAAATCTCCACGCGACCCGGGCCCGGCACTTTGCGACGCCGCACGGCAATCATTAACTGATCGGTCTGTTCCGCAGATTCTTCAGCAGCGCTGGTGGCTGTCGCACCCGGAAACACCTGCATGTGGTAATTGGACTTCAACTGAGCCAGCAACTGATCGATCTGCACAAAGGACATCGAATGTTCGTGGCCGGGAATGTCGCGACTGAAATGTGCGGGGTTGCGACTGACGCGGACAGACTGATCCGGGCGCACCGCCCAGCTGCACACACCGTCACTGCCGGTCAGAAACTGCGTGCCGTCCGGCAGCGTTCTGGTGAGTACAAAATGGCCCCCGCTGCGAACGCACAGCAGAGCACCGTCAAGCGAGACCTTGGGCGGACGCTGCGCAGCCCGGCCTGGCACCGTGCGACGCCGGCGAAGATCCGGAACCACCGTTTCTTCAACCGCCAGCTGCCACGTGCGATCCACCTGTCGAGCACTGGCCTGCAACAACCGCTGCAGTTCGGCCGAAGCTGCGGCAGCAGGAGTCCCGGCAAGTCCGGACCAGAATAAAAGTCCCGCTGACACACCAATCAGCAGAACGCAGACTGCCGTCAGAAACCTGCGCAGTTGACGACGACTGACGAACGATCGACCTGAAACCGGCACAACAGACGCCGACCGTGCAGACAGCGTCCCTGCCGTCGCAGCAGACGCCAGCATTCCCATATTCCGCAGACGATCATGCAGCAGATGCTGCCGAGCAAAATGATCGGTCAACGGAGGTGACTGCAACAGCAACTGCTGCAACTGCTGCAACTGCTGAGCATCCAACTGGTCGTCCAGATAGCCACTGATCAGCAGGTCCGTCAACTGCGGTTCGGATTCGCTGCTCATGCCGGACCCTCCATCGCAGCACGCCGCTGCAGACACTCACGCAAGTGATCACGAATCCGCTGCAGGGCCTTGGAGACCGTGTTGGGGTTCATTTCAAGAATGCGGCCCATGGCGGCGGGTTTCAGATCCTGAGCATAACGCAATTCAAACAACTGCCGCTCACGGTCCTCGAGACCCGCCAGACATTCGCGAAGATATTCCAGCTGACGCAGATGCTCGGCCGATGAGACACGCTCAAAAGAGGCCGCCACCAGCTCGACAAGACCCTCATCCAGCAGCAGGCGATCGCGACTGCAGCGCCGCAGGTAAAGCCGGATCTGGTTCTGAGCAACACCCAGTGCCCACGCCAGAAACGGGCGGTCGGAATCATACCGAGGACTGCTTTCCAGTACCGCGACGGCCGTTTCCTGCAGAACATCGTCGCGATCCGTGAAATCCCGCACGATGGACGTAATGAAGGCCGACACAACAGGCTGAGCAAGTGTCCACTGCCTCATTACGGTTCTGGTGTGTTCGTTCATTTGGTATGCTTCCGCCTTTCCGTGAATCCTTAACCAGTGCGTGCGGAACGTGACAGAGAAAAGCTGCAAAACGGATGACTCACTGAGAAAACCCGGGAATCAGCGGAGTGAAGCCGGGGATTTTCGGGTTTTGACTCAGAAATGTGTGCCACTTTTGCTTTTGTGCCGGGGGAAAGATTCATGAATTCTGCTGTGTCCGTTGTGCGGTCTGGTGTGTGCGTTTTGGCGGGCCTGCTGGCGTCAACGGCCGGTGCCGTGCAGCCACCGGCAGGCCGGGGTGAGGCCACCGCAACAGCCAGCGCTACGGTATCCGTGGCAGCCGCCGATCAGTCTGAGCGGGTGGTGGTGGCGGCTGAATTGCTGCTGAAGCAACTGTCGGCTGAACAGCGGCAGGCGGCCTTGTTTCGATTCAACGATGATGAGCAGCGTGTGCGATGGTCGAATCTGCCGTCGGGAATCTTTGCCCGTCGTGGCCTGCGGATGGGGGATCTGAATGCGCAGCAGCGACAGGCGGTGCTGGACGTGGTCAGGGCGACTCTGAGTCCGGCAGGATATCAGGCAGTGCTGGACAACACGGCAGCGGACGAGCAGTTGAAGTCTGGTGGCGGTGGAGGTCGAGTCAGGTTCGGCAGTGACGAGTTTTATTTTTCGCTGCTGGGTCAGCCTTCCCGTGAGGAGGCGTGGATGTGGCAGTTCGGGGGTCACCATCTGGCTGTGAACGCGACCGTGATTGGTCCCCGGATAACTCTGGGGCCGACTCTGACGGGAGGTCAGCCGATGCATTATCGGGCCGGCGATCGTCAGGTATCTCAGATGTCGGAGGAGATTGCGGCGGCAGCGGCATTTGTGCAGTCACTGACGGCCGAGCAGCGTAGTCGGGCAGTGCTGGGCGGGCGATTTGGTGACATGCTGCTGGGCCCCGGCAAGGACGGCGTGGTGCCGCGCCCCGAGGGCATCCGCGGAGCCGATCTGACGGCGGAGCAGCGACAGCAGCTGCTGTCGCTTGTGATGCTGCGAGTGAATCTGCTGAATGAGGAAGACGCCCGGGAGCGTCGTACTGAGCTGGAGCGGGGCCTGGACGAGACGTGGTTTTCGTGGCGTGGGCCACTGACGGCCGACGGAGCATCAAGCTATCGGGTCCAGGGGCCGGTTGTATTCCTTGAGTATGCTCCGCAGGCCATGGGCGGAGTTCCGGCTGAGCACATCCATGCGATGTATCGCGAATTCGGCAATGATTATGGTCAGCGCTGGTTTCAGGAATCGACAGGGTCCGGGAAGGCAGCAGATCCGCAGCAATAAGCTTCCCGGGAGCCGTGATCAGGTATCGCAGGAACGGACGATGCGATTCTGAGCATCCACGAGCACGATGCGGGGCTGGTGAGTGCTGACTTCGTCTTCGCTGAATTCGGCATAGCTGCAGATGATGACCAGGTCACCGACCTGCACCAGCCGTGCAGCAGCACCGTTCAGACAGATGACTCCGGAACCTGGCTGACCGGCGATGGCATAGGTGGTCAGTCGGCTGCCGTTGTTGATGTCGTAAATATCCACCTGCTCCCACTGCACAATATTGACGGCATCCATCAGCAGCGGATCGATGGTGACACTGCCTTCGTAATGCAGGCTGGCATCAGTCACGGTAGCGCGGTGGATTTTGGATTTCAGCAGGACTCGTTTCATGTTTCCACAGTCGAATTGGTTCTTGAACGCGATCAGGCGCGGAGTGTGGCGGAGAGCTGTGTCTGGCAGGCGACGATGATTCCGTGCACGGAAGCGTCCACTTCATCGGCTGTCAGGGTACGATCGGATGCGAGGAAGCGACAGGTGACAACATAGGATTTGTGATCCGCCGCAATCTGTTTGCCGCGGTACTGCCCGCTGAAGGAGACTTCGTGCAGCAGTGGTCCGGCACTGCTGCGAACGGCAGAGACCAGCTGCGCCCACGAGATGGTTTCCGGCAGTACGAAGTTGAGGTCCCGGGAAACGACGGGGAATCGCGGCAGCGGAGTGAAGCTGCGTGCCGGCTGGAAAAGTGTTTCCAGTACGGGAATTCGCAGTTCGGCCACTGCAGCTCCGTCCTGCAGTTCGCTGGCGTCCAGCAGTGATCGCGACAGTTCGCCGATGCAGCCGAGCGTAAGCTCTCCGACCCGCAGTTCCGCACCGCGTCCCGCCAGAAACTCGGGGCGATCCAGCGGGCTGGCTGCCAGCACAGCGTGGGGGGCGAGTGCGTGCAGGAGGTTTTCGACGATCCCGAGAAGCTGTGCGAAGGAGCGTCCGGCGACGAGGCTGACGGTGAGCGGTTCCGCCTGCGATTCCGGCTGCCCCTGACCGGCCGACAGATAAACGCGGGCAATTTCAAACAGTTCGGCGTTCAGTGTGCCGTGTCGTTCGTTTTGTCTGCGGCACTGCAGCAGGCTGGGAATCAGGCTTTGCCGCAACTGATTTTCGTGGCTGCGGCTGGAGTGGCTGACAGCGACAGGGCTGCGGGGACCGGCTGCCTGAAACATGGTGCGCTGCGATTCACTGACGAAGGACAGTGTCAGAGCTTCGTAGAGTCCGGCTGCGACGAGCTGGGCGCGAACTGTATCGAGGACTTTTTCCCGCAGTGTTCTGGTAGCTGCGACCACGGGCAGCGGTGCATCGGTGGGAATGTGTTCGTAGCCGTGAATCCGCGCAATCTCTTCGATCAGATCGCATTCGCGAGTCAGGTCTGCGCGCCACGACGGGGGCCGGACAACAACTTCCGTGTCGCTGCTTTGCAGCAGCTGCAGGCCAAGCTGCTGCAGGATACTGACGCACACTGCGGGCGGAATATCAATTCCCAACAGTCCGCTGATGCGGGCGAATCGCAGTGTTACGGGTGTGCGCTGGCCGTCATCGGTGGAACCGGCGACGACAGACCCCTGCAGCAGCGTGCCCCCGGCCGTTTGCAGGATCAGCTCACAGCAGCGACGGGAAGCCCAGTCGAGCCGACTGCGATCGACCTTTCGTTCGAACCGATATGATGACGGACTGTGAAGCCGCAGGCTGCGCGCGGTGGCGCGGACAGACATTGATGAAAAGGCGGCGGCTTCGACCAGTACGTTCACAGTGCCGGCAGAGATTTCCGTGTCCAGTCCGCCCATTACCCCGGCGACTGCCACGGGACGTCGAGCATCTGCGATGACACACATCTGATCCGACAACTGATAGTCGCGCTGATCGATGGCCCGAATCTTTTCTGATGCACTGGCGCGGCGAACGACAATGCAACCACCCTGCAGACGGTCAAAGTCAAAGGCGTGCAGCGGCTGACCACATTCCAGCATCACGTAGTTGGTGACGTCCACCACGTTATTGACGCAATTGATGCCGACGGCTTTCAGTCGATCCTGCAGCCATGCGGGAGACGGCCCGATTTTCACTCCGCGAATGACGCGAGCATGGTATTCGGGGCAGAGGTCCGGGCAATCGATGGAAACGGCGACTGCGGCAGCGACGGCCTCAGAGGACTCTGTGACGGCTGCTGCGGGAATCGCCAGAGGCTGCCGGAACAATACTGAGATTTCCCGAGCGACCCCGATGTGTCCAAGGCAGTCCGGACGATTGCTGGTGACTTCCAGATCCACGGCCACGTCCGGCCTGCTGAGCCCTTCGGTGACGTCGTGAAATTCTTCCAGATTGAGCCCTGCAAGCGTCAGTCTGCGAGTCAGTTCGGCAGTGGATTCCGGCAGCGGCACATAGTCCGCCAGCCAGCGGCGGCTGACAATCATGGGTATCAGTGCTGATGAATCGGGTGTTTGGAAACGGCCAGACGAATCGATCAGTGTAATCGAATCAGACCATGACGGAAAACAGCAGACCGGCATCGTGCCTGGAAAGAGGATTTTTTTGCAAATTCCGGGGTTTGGCGTGTCAGACCTGTGCCGGCCGGGTGGCTTCGAGAAAGTTGCGGAGCAGCTGCATGCCGGCGGCCTGACTTTTCTCAGGATGAAACTGGGTGGCCATCACGTTTCCCTGAGCAACAGCGGCGACGAATGGTCCGCCGTAGTCCGCCGTGGCCGCAACCCACCGGGAGTCTGCGGCGACACAGTGATAGCTGTGCACAAAGTAAAACCATGGCTGTGCAGGCAGGCCCTGCAGCAAAGCGGGCACCGGCTGCTGTGAAAACTGCAGTTGATTCCAGCCCATGTGGGGAATCTTGAATTCCCGAGGCAACTGGAAACGCCGGACGGTGCCGGGAATGATCCCGAGTCCCGCGTGTTCGCCATCTTCCAGAGAACGGTCGAACAGCAACTGGAGACCGAGGCAGATTCCGAGAAACGGTCGATCCGCAGCGATGTGGTCCCGAATGACCGAGCCGAGGTCATGACGGTGGATGGCCTCAATGGCATCACGAAATGCGCCGACACCGGGCAGAATCACGCGATCCGCCTTCGCTACCTCGTGCGGATCCGAGCTGATCACCGCAGCTTCACCGATGCGTTCAAAAGCCTTCTGCACACTGCGAAGGTTGCCCATGCCGTAGTCAATGATCAGCGTTGACATCCGAAAACTGCAATCTGAGAGTGGTCTGAGGGGATCTGGGGGGGATCTGAGTACCGGCGGGTGTGCGTATCAGAGTTTGAATTCGAATTCGTTGGGTGCGGAATCGGAAACGGTTTTTCGCACGTCGTCTTCCGGCACCTGCAGCGGCACTCCGGATTTGTCAGAAAGGCCAACAACATAGTTGCCGGCCGGTGCACCGTACTGGCCGGCGAAGGCTGACAACCGAAACCGTCCCTCGTCGTCGGTAATGGCACTGGCCTGCAGCACCTGCTCTTCACTTCCAGGAGCTTCCGGGCCAAATTCCACTCGCACACCCACCAGCGGCTGACCACCTTTGGTGACCACACCGCTGACTTCAAAGAGTGGCGGGCCGTCATAGATTTCCCGGTTCATGTACCACGAATAGCCCCATGCGAGCACGAAGAAGGCCGCCAGACCGGGCAACAGCCGTGTTTTCACGAACTCAACGGCAACCGCACGCTGTTCAGCAGCACGAGCATCCGTGCGACTGAGTGGCGGTGGAGCGGAGGCGGCATCGCGTTTCTGCTGATAGCTGCGAGCCAGCACATCGGCAGCGGAACTGGTGGTCTCTGCGGCAGACGGTGCAGATTTGACAGCATCCGCTTTTTTCGGAGCTTTGTCCTTCTTCTTTGTCGACTCGAAGTCCTTCATCAGCTCAGCAATCGACGGACGGCGATCCGGTGGCACAGACTGCGAAGCGGCGGGCTGAGGTGCCGACGCGCGAGCCGTCGATCGACCGGAATTGAGCACATCGGCGGGATCGAACTCTTCCGCAGCCGGGACTTCCGGAGTCAGGTCGATGGGCATATCCACGGGCAGATCAATTGGCAGATCCACCGGGGCGGCGACGGCGGCTTTTCCGGACGGAGCAGCTTCGATTTCGATGCCGTCATCGTCCTCCGGCTGCGGCACGACAAACGGCCGTTTGCATTTCGGACATTTGGCGTCGGTGCCGGCCTTTTCATCCTTGATCTTCAGGACGGATTCACAGCCTGGACAGGTGAAACGAATTGTCATTGCTGTACTCTGACCGAAGTGGGTATGAGATGCCTGATGGGATCTTACAGAGAAAAGGCGACTGGAGGGCCTGAATTCGGCTGAGGCGCTGACTGTCCGCCATGATTCCCGGCGCAGAAAAAAACCGGGGGCCAGTTCCCAGGCCACCCGGCAAAGATTCTGCAGTGATCAGCAGGGCCTAAAAGTTGGGCACCGGGATGCCCGAGCTGATGTTGCCAAGGTTCTGCCAGACCGGCAGACCGATGGATTTGGTGACCGTACGGCCGGAACCGTCTGCGAGACCAACCATGATGATGTCACCGTGGGCCGAGCCGGCGTAACCCCAGAACAGCTTCTTGTTGGGGCCGTCGAGCGTCGTAAACAGGGTGGACGGACCGCCCCACGCCCAGCCATCGCTGGCCACCTGATCGACGGTCCGTTGGTTCGGAACTCGCAGTCCCTCGAAACGCTCGGCTTCGCTGAGCATGATGGTCTGGGACAAACCGTCCTTGATATCCCCGAAGCGGACCGAGCTGTTGACCGAGAAGATCCCGGTGTTGAAGGACAGTTGGTTGAAGTTGTTGGTGGGCGTACGAACCTGAGCCGAGTAAAACTGAATCTGCTCGGCTGTCAGGTCATAGACTGAACGGCTTTGAGGATTGAACAGGCGACCGGAACCGGCACAGCCGACGTAGTCATTACCACCACCGCGGATCCCGGTGGACAGTCGCTGAGGAGCATCCGTGTCCAGAAACTTGTTGTGGGAGAAGGTGGTGGTGTTATCAATTTTCGATCGGCGTGAAGGGCAGTAGAAGGCACCGATTTCAGCCTGCGCCGGGGCATAGCCCAGTTGTCGCCAGATCAACTGTGTACCGTTGTCGTACAGGATCTCGGAGTTTCCGAAGACGTTGTAGTCCGGGCGCCACAGTTCGTAGAGGTTGGACTGTTCGAGATAGGGCAGGACATGGTACATCCAGCTGGTGCCGTGCAGCCCCAGATTCTGATTGTTCTCGTAGGGTTCAACCGGATTGCGGAAGCGCGTTCCCGTGGGGGTTGCGTCGCCCAGGAACAGCGGGGCGGCCACATATCCCGGTGGCAGGGTGTTGTGCGAATCGTGGTAGTTGTGCATGGCGAGGCTGATCTGCTTGATGTTGTTCAGGCAGCGAGTTCTGTTGGCCGATTCGCGGGCCTTCTGAACAGCCGGCAGCAGAATTGCCACCAGCACCGCGACGATGGCAATCACCACCAGCAGTTCGATCAGGGTAAAGCCCCGAATCCGCTTATGCACCGATCTCATGGAAAGCTCCCTTGATATCCCGCAGTCATAATAAGCACAGCCGATCATGCCCGTAGTATGCACGACTACAGATGACAGACCATTCAAGCAGGAATTATTGTCCACAAATCCCGTTTCGTCCCGAATATCATCCCCGGATTTTCGCTCCCAGGCAAGAATTTCCGAGCATTTTCCGTATTGATTGACAGGTCTGGTTCCGGAACTTAGGGCGTTCCGGGAATTTTTTCGGGGGCGAGGACAACTGCACGAGGGCGTTTTCGCCGTCGACTGGAGCCTTGAATCATCCCGGACTCAGAATCCGCAAGTCCTACGCAAAAAGCAGTTTACAACTTTGGACCACCCTGCTCAGCGAGGCGGCAAAGGACCTCTGCGCCCGCGCGGATCACGTCGTCGGCCGCCGCAAACGAGACTCGGAAATGCGAATCGCGACTGCTGAAGACTCCGCCGGGAATAATCAGAAGATTATTCCGGATGGCTTCCGCCACAAACTCGCTGCCGGTTCCCCACGGGGTTTTGAGGAACAGGTAGAAGGCACCTTCGCCACCAAGAATTTCGTAGTGTCCGCGGACGCCATCCGCCAGCAGGTCGCGTTTGCGGCGGTAGTCTGCACGGTTACCCTCAAGGTCCATTTCCCAGGCCGTCAGTCCGGCCCACTGCACGGGGTGCGGAGCACACACAAAGGTGAACTGCTGCAGTTTCAGCATCTGCTGCATCAGGTATTTTGGCCCGTGCATAAAACCCAGACGCAGTCCGGTCATGGAGTGTGATTTGCTGAATCCATCGATGACGATCGTGCGGTCGTTCCATGTGGCGGGGCTGGTGAATTCGCGATCGTAGACGAAGGAGCGATAGATTTCGTCGCTGATCAGAGCAATGTCGTGCTCGGCCGCCAGCTCGGCGATCGCCCTGGTTTCCTCGGCGGTGGCCACAATCCCCGTGGGATTGGCCGGGCTGTTGAAGATGATCAGGCGAGTGCGGGGTGTGATGGCTCGGCGGACATCCTCGACGCGAATGCGAAAATCCGGATAGGTGGACACCGGGACCACAGTACCGCCAGCCAGTGTGGTCAGATGCCGGTACATGACAAACCACGGGTCAAAGACGATGACTTCGTCGCCGGGGTTCAGCAGAGTGAAGAGTGCGAGGACGAGGCCACCGCTGGTGCCGGAGGTAACGAAGACGTGGCGATCGGCGTGCTGATAACGACTGTCGACATCCGCCTGCAGCACTTTCAGCAGCGGAGCAATGCCCTGCGTCTGGCTGTAAGCATTGCGGCCTTCCTGCACAGCTTTGCAGAGGGCATCCTTGACGGGCTGCGGAGTATCGTAGTGCGGTTGTCCGATGCTGAGGTTGATGGGGCGCTGCATGGAAGCAGCCAGATCGAAGACTTTGCGAATGCCCGACGCATCAATTCTGTGCATGCGATCGGCAATCCAGCGTTCACTCATGGATCAGGCTCCTGAACGGACAATCCGGACCTTTTGCGAGTGGCAGGTTCCCGGCCATCGCAGCCTGGGGATTACAGGGAAACAAAGACATCTTCGGCGACGAAGCGGACTTTGGCATCCATTGCCGCGCGATCGGCGGCATGGCGGTAACCAAGAGCACAGGCGACGACGCTGGTGTAATCTGAACCTGCAAGGTTCAGCAGCGGATCCAGTCGATCCGTCTGAATGCCTTCCATGGGGCAGGCATCAATTCGCAGCAAAGCGGCCGCCTGCAGCAGAAACCCGAGCGCGATGTAGCACTGCCGCGAATTCCACGCCAGCTGTTCACTGCCCATGCGTGAGGCTTTGCCGTTGATGGCTGTGCCGAGTCCCTCGAGCGCAGTGACGGGCACCGCACGAATCTCGGCAATCCGCTGCAGGTACTGCTGCACGAACTGCGGATCGACTGTTCGGCGCGCGGCGAAGACGACGAAGTGCGAGCAGTCGCGGGGCTGAGTCTGGCCCCAGCAGGCCGCCGGCAACTGCTGTTTCAGGGCCGGATCCGTCACAACCACAAACTTCCACGGCTGCAGCCCGTAACTGCTGGGCGACAGCAGGAGTGCCTGCTGCAGCGAGCTCCAGTCGGTCGCGGTGAGACTGCGGAGCGGATCAAACTGCTTCGTGGCGTAACGCCAGTGCAGCGCATCGTGCAGGTGAAGATTCAGGTCCGTCATGGGGAGTGCATCCTTTCGTGCCGCTGAACTTTCGTTACGCTGTCAGGCGCGGCGAATTCTTTCGCGGCCCTCGGTGACAGACTTCGTGGCGTTGCGAGTATCGACCACAAGCCGTGAATGTCTGACAATAAACGGATAATCAAAGGCGGAATGATCGGTGGAAATGAGGACGCAGTCCTGTTCAGCCAGGAACTGCGGTGTCAGCGGAGTACTGTTCATGGGCGGCAGATGATAGTGCCGCATGGTGGGCAGTGATGGAACATGCGGATCACTGTAGCTGAGCACCGCACCGCGATTCATCAGCAGTTCCATCAGCTCGAAAGACGGGCTTTCACGCGGATCATCCACATCCTTTTTGTAAGCCATCCCAAGAATGCAGATGCGACTGCCTTTCACTGAACGGCCGACGTCGTTGAGGAAGTCGCCGACGCGACTGACCACGTACCGCGGCATGAAGGTGTTGACTTCTCCGGCCAGTTCGATGAAGCGAGTACTCATGCCCTGACGACGAGCCAGCCAGCTCAGATAGAACGGGTCGATGGGGATACAGTGTCCGCCCAGACCGGGGCCTGGATAGAACGCCTGGAAGCCGAAGGGTTTGGTCTTTGCAGCATCCACCACCTGCCAGATGTCGATGCCCATGCGGTCAAACAGCATCTTCAGTTCGTTCACCAGAGCGATATTGACGGCGCGGTAGGTATTTTCGAGGATCTTGCAGGCTTCCGCCACCTCCGCATTGTCCACTCGCACCACACTGACAATGGCGTGCCCATAAAGCGCAGCGGCCAGATCACCGCTGGCCTGATCCGTGCCGCCGACCACTTTGGGAATGCCGGCCGCCGTGAAGTGCGGATTGCCGGGATCCTCACGCTCAGGACTGAAGGCGGCAAAAAAATCGCGACCGCACTGCAGACCAGCGGGGTTGCTGTTCAGAATGGGGACCATGACATCGCGAGTGGTGGTGGGGTAGGTGGTGCTTTCCAGCACGACCAGCTGGCCTGGCCGCAGCACCTTTGCGATGCACGCTGCGGTGGATTCGATATACTGCAGGTCCGGATCACGGGATTCGTTGAGCGGTGTGGGGACGCAGATCAGCAGGGCGTCGGCTTCGCCCAGGCGTGACATATCACTGGTGGGGTCCAGATGCCCCCCGCTGATCCAGCCGGCCACGGTTTCTGAGGCAATGTGTCGAATGTAGCTGCGTCCCTGCAGCAGAGTCTGCACCTTGCCGGCATCGACATCAAAGCCAATGCAGCGGAAACCGGCGTTCACAAACGCGCTGATCAGCGGCAGGCCGACATAACCGAGGCCAATGATCCCCACTTTGGCAGTGCGATCAGCGATCTTTGCGGCAAGTGAGTCGACAAGCTGCTGGGAAGTTGAAATGGGCATGCGTCGGATTTCGGCAGGGACCTTGAAGGTGACAGGCAAGACTGCGACGGGCGCACGTAAGTGTTATTCGACGAACAGTCTGTTGCAGTACAATACGATGCGCTGCGTTCGTTCTGCCCAGGGAAAAACGCAGGAACTGAGCGGATTCCTTTGACAGGGTCCGTTGGTACAGCCTGCCGCACCGTCACAGGCCGAATAATCGCTACGGCTGGACCGGCGGAGGGGCTGGGTTGGTAGAGATCCGAGTTTCGGGGGGTCCTGTTCATCATTCCGCACTCGGGAGGGCGAGGCTACCGCAGAGCCGGACGTCAGTGTTCAGTAATCGCAAAATCGCCCTCGGGAGGGCGAGGCTCCGGCCGAGCCGGACGATCCAGCGGACTGACAGGGATTCGGCTCAGCAGGAGCTTCGCCCTCCCAAAGGGACGAGGCTACCGCAGAACAGAGGGAGCGAAAGGCCAGAAAACGGTTCGGCTCAGCAGGAGCTTCGCCCTCCCAAAGGGACAAGGCTGATGCAGAGCAGAGGGAGCGAGAGACCAGACAACGGTTCGGCTCAGCAGGAGCTTCGCCCTCCCAAAGGGACGAGGCTACCGCAGAACAGAGGGAGCGAAAGGCCAGAAAACGGTTCGGCTCAGCAGGAGCTTCGCCCTCCCAAAGGGACAAGGCTGATGCAGAGCAGAGGGAGCGAGAGACCAGAAAACGGTTCGGCTCAGCAGGAGCTTCGCCCTCCCGAAGGGACAAGGCTGATGCAGAGTAGAGGGAGCGAAAGGCCAGACAACGGACCGGCTCCAGCAGGAGCTTCGCCCTCCCAAAGGGACAAGACTGATGCAGAACAGAGGGAGCGAGAGACCAGACAACGGTTCGGCTCAGCAGGAGCTTCGCCCTCCCAAAGGGCGAGGCTACCGCAGAGCCACGAGCATCCTGCTGCTCACACCCTCCGAGGGCCGCTGACAATTCAGTCGACTCGATCCGATATCTTCAGAGACTTGCGAAAATCGGCTGGTTGCCGGCCCACCAGACGATGGAAGGCGGCGTAGAAACGGTTCGGGGTGTTGAATCCGCAGGCTCCGGCCACATCGCGGATTTTCATCGTGGTGGTGGTGAGCAGGTGCTGGGCGTGCCAGATACGGTGCATCGTGAGATACTCCAGAATCGTCAGACCGCAGCTCTGACGAAAGAGTCGCATGGCGGAGTTGGGGTGCATGCCAGCCGCCTCGGCCACGTCTGCCACATCAATCGCGCAGGTGTAGTGACCAGCGAGAAACACAGTCATCCGTTCGAATTTTCCGAGTTGTCCCCTGGCACCAGTGGAAGGGCCTGTGGGATGCGGGATTGGCTGCCGCAACGCCAGACGCAGCAGTCTCGCTTCGGCTTCCAGCAGAATCATACGGTGGGCGTCGCGCTCATCCGAGACATAGGCCTGATGCCAGCGACGCATCATGGCCAGATCAGAACAATCCCGATCGGGTTCTGTTTCGATCACCATTTCACCACCCATAAGTCGGGTGACTAGCGACTCCGGCAACTTCCAGTTCAGAAACCATGCCAGCGGCACCTTCAGCGAATAGTGAATTCCGCCCGGCGCAAAATCGATGCTCTGGTGCGGAATAGCAGCCCAGCGAACACAGAATTCTCCTCCGTGATATCGCACCCGCGAACCACCAAACAAATATTCAATCCATCCGACCTCGAGGACTGTGATTTCGATTTCGTCATGGCGGTGCGGCCGTGTCATCCGGTTTGTCGGAGCGTTGCTGACGTGAAAGCCCAGCGTCACGAACTCAACATGATCAGAGACGGTTCGCAAAGTTCCGACTCTCCTCGTTCACAGGATCGCTGTGGAATACATGACTGAGCACAGCGAGATCTGTGCCGCGCTGGCGTTTCCGGTTTGGATTTTGTCGGTGGACCGTTCGCTGGTCTCCGGCAGGAACTGGGCCCGCAGCTGAGCCTTTTGTTACGAAACAGAACAAAATAGCGCATTGATCGTCATTTCATTGCATATCCATCGTGGTAAGATGGGGGGTAGTCTGTCAAGCTATCCCGCCTCTGTCGTTTGCACTCTCGCCTCCCATCCCACCCAAAGAGAGTCTCCGATTCCAATGTCCAACTCCTGTCGTCACCAAACCGGCATGGCGCTGGTGTCTTGCTTTTTGTGCCTTCAGGCTGTGTCACTTTATGCGGGTGATACAGTTTTCGACGTGAAGAGGTGGTCGCTGCGTGAGGAGTTTCGCGGGAGCGATCGCGGAGCGAATCCGCTGAAGGATCGCGAAGAGGAAGCGATTTGGTATTTCCTGCGGACCTCAAACTCGGACGGGCCAGTCGAATCTCGACGCTGGATTCACGACGGGAGGTATGAACTTCTGGCCGCCGGGGGAAACGGTCTGTTTGGGTCGCCGCTCGAAGGCTGGGCCTATCGGATTAATGAGCCACTTGCGCCGGCAATCGGCCGGATCACTGCGGATTATGACATTGGCCTGCACTTCGAGCCCGGAGATATTCTGCTGGCGCCGGGGCCGGATCATGCCGTCGTAGTGGGCTGGCGGAGTCCGGTTGGTGGTACGCTGGAAATTGAGGGATCGTTCGAACATGGGCAGTCGTGTTGCGGAGACAACTCGCGAATTCGCTGGTTCGTGGAACGAGGTCCGGCTTACAGCTCATCAGCAGGCTTCACTCCGACACTACTGGCTTCCGGCGATTCCGATTTCGGCACTTCAACCCGGAAGAGCGTTTTTCAGATTCGCAATCAGGTTGTTCGACCGGGCGACTTTGTTTACTTCATCGCCGACGCATACGCCGATGGCACCACAACTCCCCATTATGGAGATGGAACTCGATTCGAAGTCACTATGACGGTCCGTGACGCCGTTGTCCCCCCGGCACCGTCGTTCGAAACAGAAATCCTGCCATTGCTCGTGGCTAAGTGCCATGACTGCCACGGCGGGGATGTGCGTGAAGCTCGGCTCGATCTGCGAACGCTCTCAGAAATTCTGCGGGGCGGGGAAAACGGACCTGCGGTCGTCCGCGGCGATCCGCATAACAGCCTGCTGATTGACCTCGTTGCCAATGGGCAAATGCCTCCCGGCGAAGACGACCGGTTGACGGAGTCAGAAGTTTCGTTATTGAGTCGCTGGGTCAGGGCTGGTACTCCTTCAGAACAGCAGGTCATCGCTCTGCCACCGCACGCACAGGTCACCGAGACAGATCGTCGTTACTGGGCCTTTCAGTCGCCGCGCAGGAGTGCGGAACCCGAGGTCCGGAATACGGACCGCGTGCGAACGCCGATCGACCGCTTTCTGTTGGCGAAGCTGGAAGAGAAAGGCCTCGGCTTTTCGCCTGATGCGGACAAAGGGGTTCTGGTCCGGCGGGCATATCTCGATTTGATCGGGCTTCCACCGGAGCCGGCAGCGGTCGCAGCGTTTATTGCAGATACGCGTCCGGATGCCTATGAACAACTGATTGACGAGCTGCTGAAATCGCCACATTACGGTGAACGCTGGGGACGTCACTGGCTCGATGCTGCAGGTTACGTCGACGGAAAGCTCGACAACGATCTCGGAACGATGTACCCGAACAATGGCATCTGGCGTTATCGGGACTATGTCATTCAGGCCTTCAACGACGACATGCCGTTCGACCGATTTCTCACCGAGCAGATTGCCGGGGATGAGCTGATCGATTGGCGGCAGGCCGAGACATTCGACGCGCGAACGAAGTCGCTGCTCACGGCCACCGGCTTTTTGCGAAATGTGGACGATCACACGGATTTTCCGCAATACGGGATCGAAAAACGCTACGAAGTGGTCAATGAAACACTCGACATGTTCTCGACGGCCGTGCTCGGTCTGACCATGGAATGCTGCCGCTGTCACAATCACAAGTATGATCCGCTGCCGCAGCGTGACTATTACCGTCTGATGGCCTGCTTCGAACCGGCCTTCAATCCGCATGCATGGAAGATGCCGAAGGATCGTTATCTGGCCGACGTTTCTCCCAAAGAGCGCGCCGCGATCGATCAGCGTAATGCAGAAATCGATACCGAGGTTGCGGAGCTGTCCAAAGGTGAGGCGATGACGCGCGAGCAGGTGCGGGCGCGATTGTACGAGATGCGTCTGGCGACTCTTCCGGAAAAGATTCGAGCTGATGTGAAACAGTCACTCGAACTCGCGGCGGACAAAAGGACCGAAGCTCAGGCAGCTCTCGTGGCCACCCACGAAGCAACACTCAGAATCTCCGCTGCCGATATTGACACTGCCCTGAACGACGCGGAGCAAGAGGCACTGAAAAAGAGCGCCGAACAACGAACGGCGCTGGTCTCGCAGAAGAAATCCTATGGAGTCATTCAGGCCCTGTGGGATGTCGGCGAGCCGCCCGTTTCGCACGTGCATCGCCGCGGCAATGTTAAGGCCCACGGTGTGCTCGTTCAGCCAGGATTCCCCGAGATCCTGCAACCCGTTGCAAATGTCGGCTTTCGCTCCGCGAAAGTGAATCCTTTCGCGGAGCGAAAGGCGACGATCCCATCCGATGCGAAAGGAACAACCAGCGGCCGGCGCCTGGCGCTGGCGCGGTGGCTGACTCAGCCTGACCATCCGCTGACCGCACGAGTTTTTGTGAACCGTGTCTGGCATCATCACTTTGGACGCGGAATTGTCGAAACGCTCGGCAATTTCGGCCGCTCGGGAAGTCTGCCGTCACACCCCGAACTGCTTGACTGGCTGGCTGTGGATTTCATGGAGCACGGCTGGAGCGTCAAGCGGCTGCATCGACAGATCATGTTGTCGACAGCGTACAGACAGTCGTCACGTCGACCTGATCGCGGCGAGGAGCAGTCAACGACTGCAGCCTCGGGTGAGAGTGTTGACCCGGAGAATCGCCTTTTGTGGCGGATGAATCTGCGTCGGCTGGAAGCAGAAATCGTCCGTGACGCCGTGCTGACGGCTTCCGGTGCCCTTGATCGCACCGCCGGTGGTCCGCCGATCGAGATCACGAATCCCGCCGATGGTTTATCCGAAGCGAAGCCGGCTCCCACGCCGAGCAGTCCAAATCGCCGCAGCATCTACCTGTTCGCCCGCCGGGTTTATCCGCTGAAATTCCTTGAAATCTTCGACGCCCCCATCATGCCGGTGAACTGCACGCAGCGGACGAACTCGGCGACGGTGCTGCAATCGCTGGCGGTACTAAACAGCGAGTTCCTGTTCGCACAATCCGAAAATCTGGCGGCGCGGATCAGCGAGATGGCCGGTCCGGAGACCGAGCAGCGCGTCAAAGTCGGTTTCCAGATCGTCTTCGGGCGACAGCCAACGGCGAGCGAACTGACGAGGAGCATTGCCTTTCTGAATGACCAGGCGCAGGGATACGTTTCTAACGAGACCCCCGCTGACAAGACGCGGCAAATGGCCCTGGCCGACTTCTGCCACATGCTGCTGTCGTCCAACGAGTTCCTGTATGTGGAGTGAACGAATCATGCATCCAACGCGACGGGAACTCCTGCAATCGATGGGCAGTGGCTTTGGCACGCTGGCTTTGGCGGGATTGCTCGACCACGCGGGCCTGTTGTCGCCTGCCCGAGCGGCGGAGGCCTCGCGCGGGGCGAATCCGCTCGCTCCGCAGCAGCGACACTTCCCAGGCAGGGCAAAAGCAGTCATACAGTTGTGCCAGAACGGCGGTCCGTCGCAGATGGATCTGTTCGATCACAAGCCCGAGTTGTCTGCTCGAAGCGGCCAGCCGCACCCGGAGCAGGTCGAGGTCTTTCAGCTCGGCAACAGGAACGTGCTGCTGGGGACACCGTTCAAGTTCTCAAAACGCGGCCAAAGCGGGATGGAGTTCTCGGAACTGATTCCGCATCTTGGCACCGTTGCCGACGAACTCTGCCTGATCCGCTCGATGTTCACAGACAACAACAACCATCCATTCGCACTGAACATGCTGCAGACGGGCAAGACGTTTAACGGTCGCCCCGCCATGGGTTCGTGGATCGGTTACGCGCTGGGGACCGAGAATCAGGATCTGCCATGTTACATCGTGCTCCGTGACCCGGCTGGCTATAACACGTCTGGAAAGATGGTTTGGTCCAGCGGTTGGCTGCCACCTGTGTATCAGGGAACCGAATTCAGTTCGTCCGGTACCCCGGTACTGCATCTCAATCCCGCGCGTTCTGTTACTGCTGACTCACAAGTGCGATCTCGCAGATACCTGCAGGAGTTGAATGCGATTCATCTGCAGCAACACCCGGGAGAAACAGAACTCGAAGCGCGGATTCAGAACTTTGAACTGGCGGCCCGTATGCAGCTGACTGCCACACAACTGCTCGACCTGAACACGGAAACCGAAGCCACACGCAGACTCTATGGACTCGATAACCCGGCCACGGCAGGGTATGGGACGCGGTGCCTGATGGCGCGGCGACTGGTGGAATCGGGCGTGCGGTTCGTGCAGGTCTTCCCGCCGCTCGATCCGTCGTTTCAGCCGTGGGATAACCATTCGAATCTGAAGAATGACCTGCGGAAGATCTGCGGTTACGTCGATCAGCCGAGCGCGGCCCTGATTACCGACCTGAAGCAGCGGGGACTGCTCGATGACGTGATCGTGATGTGGACCGGGGAGTTCGGGCGTCTGCCGATCACCGAGGGGGCGGATGGTCGCGATCACAATCGGCATGCGTTCAGCACGTTGATGGCGGGCGGTGGCTTCAAAGCAGGCCATATTCACGGAGCCACCGACGAATTCGGATACAAGTCGGTGGAGAACCGCGTCAGCGTCCCCGATCTGCATGCAACGATCCTGAATCAGTTGGGCATCGACCACACGAAACTGACCTTCACCCACAGCGGTCGCCCTGAACGCCTGACGGATCCGGAAGTAACCGGGGCGCGGGTGGTTGAGGAGATACTGTCATGAGGCTGCGTATGACTGCCGTATGCACGGCGATTGTGGCGACGCTGTTGTGGATGTTGATTTCGACATCCAGCGCGGCCGAGCGTGAAGACCACTTCGAGCGGCATGTCAGGCCATTGTTCATCGAGCGTTGTCACAAGTGCCATGCCGGCGATGAGGCGAAAGGAGGGTTGCGTCTCGATTCGCGAACGGCAGCGTTGAAAGGGGGCGATACCGGAGCGGCGATCGTTGCTGGAAAGCCCGAGGAGAGTCTGCTGCTTCAGGCGGTTCGACATGAAAATGGCCTCGAGATGCCGCCGGATGGGAAGCTGACCGCGGCGCAGGTCGAGGCCCTCGCACTGTGGATTCGTGATGGTGCGGTCTGGCCCGGTTCGACGGCCACCGTCGCGACCGAAAGTGCCGAACCGACTGCGATCACGGTTCCGAAGCCACCGAACAGCGCTGAGTTGGCTGCAGCACTGCAACTGTGGCTGCGGGCCGACGCATTACAGCTGGACGATGGCGCAAGCGTCTTCGTCTGGCCTGATCAGAGTGGCCACGGTCGCGATGTTTCAGCGACGAAGGGAGTGCGTGATGGGGGCGTCGGCGGGCCGGGAAATTTCGTGCGGCACAGCAATCTGTATGGACGCCCGGCGGTGCGGTTCTCGCAGTGGACCGGACTGGCGTCTTCGCCGGGGAATCTGGTGGACATTCACGGGGATGCCGCACTGACACTGACTCTCGTCATACATCTCCAGCCGTTTGAAGGACAGCACTCGCATACCACAGTCTTCAGCGTGGGCAATCCCGCTCATTCGGGTGATCCCGGCAAGCCACTCGCCGCACTTCTGGAAATTGACCAGACGCAGCAGTCTTCGCTGGACTTCGCAGGAGGCTGGGGGCACGACGCGGTGCTGGCGCCGGGTTCGTTTCAGCCGCACTTCGGCAAGCCCGTCATTGTCACGATTATCAAAACGCCAGGCCCGATTAAAGACACGACTCGGTTCTACGTCAACGGCAGGCTGGCCGGGCCACTCGACGGCCATCCGGTAACTGGTCGTGACACGGTGCCCGAGATCCAGCATCGCTCCGACGTCGGCGTCGTTCTGGGAAAGGCACTCAGTTGGTGCGGCGCGTTCCAGGGAGATGTGGGCGAAGTGCTGCTCTATAACAGAGCCCTCACCGATGCTGATCGACTGGGTGTGGAAACGTATCTTGGCGAGAAATTCGGCTTATGGATCGATGAAGAGCGGACCGTTGCGAAACCAGCAGTCTACACCGATGTCGAGAAAAGTCATTGGGCGTACCAGCCGGTTCGCGAGATCGTACCACCGGCAGTCAGGGACGAAAGGTGGGTGCGTACTCCGATCGATCGGTTCACATTGGCGGCATATGAGTCTCACTCACGGACTCCGTCGCAGGAAGTCGACAAACGGACCTTTCTCCGCCGCGTGTCGTTCGATCTGACCGGCCTGCCACCGACTCCCGAGGAGGTCGATGCCTTTCTTGCGGACATATCGCCTCAAGCCTTCGAGACCGTTGTCGATCGATTGCTCAGGTCGCCTCACTATGGCGAGCGGTGGGGCAGGCACTGGCTGGATCTGGTGCGGTATGCCGAATCGACCGCGAACGATGCCAACGCCGTGATGGGATACGCGTGGCGATATCGGAACTATGTCATCGACGCCTTCAACAACGACCTCCCGTACGACCAGTTCCTGATCGAGCAGCTCGCCGGGGATCTCCTGCCGACAACGGAATCGGTCGCCGTCAACACGCGGCGGATGATCGCCACGGGCTACCTGATGGTTGGCCCGAAGGCGCTGGCGGAGACGGATAAGGAGCAGTCGCGGCTGGACATCGTTGACGATCAGATTGACGTGACCGGTCGGGCGATGCTCGGCCTGACGCTCGCGTGCGCTCGCTGCCATGACCACAAGTTCGATGCGGTGCGCACGACCGACTATTACGCCCTGGCGGGGATCTTCCGCAGCACCGAACCGTTCCAGAACGAAGTCCGCAATGCCACAATGTGGTGGGAATTTCCGGTTCCACAAGGCGCGGGCGTCGAGCCGATCACGGTCATGGCGCCGAAGGAGACTCAACCTCGCAATCTCCGCGTCCACCTGCGAGGGAACCGCTTCACGCTGGGAAAGGTTGTCCCCCGCGGCCCTCTGGGGATTGTGGCTTCGCACTGCGCCATTCCCGAGACCGATACCACGCCCATCATCGATCCCCACCAGATGACCAGCGGACGGCTGGAACTGGCCCGCTGGATCGCCAGCCCCACGAATCCCCTGACCGCTCGCGTCCTCGTCAATCGCGTCTGGCAGTTACACTTCGGACGCGGCATTGTCGAAACTCCCGACAACTTCGGCACGCGCGGAGCACTCCCCACTGATCCTGCTCTGCTCGACTGGCTGACAACGCAGTTCCTCCAGAGTGGCTGGAGCATCAAAGCGTTGCATCGGTTGATGGTTCTGTCGAGTACCTATCGGATGCAAAATGCGGAATCGGGGGCTGCGAATGCCGGTATCCCGATTCCGGCACCACTGTCGGCCTGTCAGGTTCGCCGTCGTCGGTTGTCTGCCGAGGAATTGCGCGACGCGATCCTGTTGACGAGTGGGCAGCTCGATCGTGTCGCGGGGACTTCAGAGAGCGGAGATTTCCTGATCTCGAAGTCCGAGGACATCAGCGCGATCATTCGGCCCAACCGCGTGGGGGCCGATGACGAGTTCTATACGACTTTCCGCAAGCGATCGGTCTACCTGCCGATCGTCCGCAATATGCTGCCAGACGTTCTGGCCCTGTTCGATGCCGCCGATCCCAACGGCGTGACCGCCATTCGCAATGAAACGACGGTGGCCTCGCAAGGCTTGTTCCTGCTGAATCATCCGTTTGTTCGACAACAGTCGATGGCGTTTGCCGAGAGGCTGCTGACGGTTCCCCGGTTGACGGACGACCAACGGATCGATCTGGCCCATCGCGTGGCATACGGTCGGTTGGCAACACCGATTGAGAGGGAAGAGTCAATCACCTTCCTGAGTACGTTTCAGGAGTCGTCCACACTGGGCGAGACGCCCGATGCGGAGCGGCGTCGAGCGGCCTGGCAGGCGTTCTGTCAGTCGCTCCTTTGCAGCAACGAGTTCCTGTATGTCGAGTGAGTATTAACAAAGACAGAGGAACCGCTGATGAACACTAATGAACGCTGATATGGGCGACCAGTCCTTGTGAGTGAGACGGTACGACGGACTTCCAGTCCGTAGTCGACTCAAGCGGGCGTTGACCGGAACTCACGGACTGGAAGCCCGTGGTACGCCAGCAACTCCATTCCCGCCGTCACTTCACCTTACACCAAATCCATACTCATCAGCGTTGAATAGCGTTTATCAGCGGTTCCCAACCCGGAGGAAGCCCCATGACCAATCCACTCACCCGACGACAAATTCTCCAGCAATCTGCCTGCGGTTTCGGCTCACTGGCCCTGCAGGGGTTGCTGGCCGAGACATCAATCGCCGCGGCATCCGGGCCGCTCGCTCCGAGGCTGTCGCACTTCCCCGCCACTGCGAAGCGGGTCGTCTTCCTGTTCATGCATGGGGGGGTGTCGCACGTTGACTCGTTCGACCCCAAACCCAAACTCGCGGAGATGAACGGCCAGCCGCTGCCGTTCGCAAAACCGAAGTTCGAGTTTGGAGGGACCGGCAACCTGCTGGCATCGCCGTGGAAGTTTCGGAATTACGGTGACAGCGGCATTGAAGTCAGCGACCTCTTTCCGCACATCGGCAGTTGCATCGACGACATCGCAGTGATCCGCTCGATGAACGGAGCCGATTTCGTTTCGCACGGGCCAGCGCTGCTCAATATCAACACGGGCAGCGGTGTCTTCGCTCGACCGTGCCTCGGGGCGTGGACCCTCTACGGGCTGGGCAGCGAGAACCAGAACCTGCCCGGCTTCCTGAGTTTGAGTCCCTCTCTCTACCACGGCGGAGCCCAGAACTACGGCTCGTCGTTCCTGCCAGCAACGTTTCAGGGAACGCGTCTGGGCGATGGCAGCACGCATTTCAGGGAGGCCCGCCTATCGAGCCTCGCTCCCGGTCAGACGCCTGAACTGCAGCGGCTGCAACTCGACCTGCTCAAACGTCGCAATGAGCGGCATCTGGCCAGCATCGGCTCCGACTCAGCTCTGGAAGCTCGCATCGACTCATTCGAGATGGCGTTCCGGATGCAGGCTGAAGCGCCTGAAGTCATGGATATCGGACGTGAGACAACTGCCACCCACGCAGCCTACGGTATTGGAGTCGAACCGACCGATGAGTTCGGTCGGCAGTGCCTGTTCGCCCGCCGTTGTCTGGAAGCGGGCGTCCGTTTCGTGCAGGTCAACTTCAGTTACCCGCGCAATTACTGGGATGCGCATGGTGATCTGCGAAACAACCACACGAGTAATGCCGCAAAGGTCGACCTGCCGATCGCCTCGCTGCTCAGAGATTTGAAGACACGCGGCATGCTGGCCGACACGCTGGTTGTCTTTGCCACCGAGTTCGGCCGGACGCCCGCAGCTCAGGGGACCGATGGTCGCGACCATCATCCGCATGCATTCAGTTGCTGGATGGCCGGTGGCGGGATACGTGGCGGCACAGCCTGCGGCCAGACCGACGAATTCGGTTACTACGTGGTCGAGAACAAGGTCACGATGCCCGATTTTCACGCGACGATCCTGCACCTGTTGGGGCTTGATCATGAACTGTTGACCTTCCGCCATGCCGGTCGCGATTATCGCCTGACCGATGTGCATGGGCAGGTGGTGAAGCCGATTTTAACGTGAGGGAAGACTTATGAATTCAACATCAAGCCGTCGGGACTTTCTGCAACAGACAACACAATCATCCCTGATTCTGGGCGCTGCGGCCGCGCTGGGTGGCGTGCGGGCGTTCGGCGCTGACCAGCCAGCGAAGCTGCGACTGGGAATCATCGGCTGCGGCGGGATCATGACGCATCATGTGCAGGGTCTGGTGGGACGACGCGAGGCGGTGTCGATCGCCTGGCTGTGCGATGTGGATCCGGCTCAGATCGACCGGATGGACAAACTGGTGACGCGCGACTTCCAGGCTGCGCCGCCGAAACGGACGGCTCGGTATGAAACGATCATCGAGGACAGGGACGTGGACGCGGTGATCATTGCCACGCCACATCACTGGCACGCGCCCATCGCGTTGGCGGCGATGGCGGCCGGCAAGGACTGCTACATCGAGAAACCGATCTCGCATGTTTTTAACGAAGGGCCGCTGATCATCGCGGCGGCGAAGAAGTTTGGCCGCGTCGTGCAGCAGGGCAGCCAGATGCGGAACAGCCCTGTGACTGCAAAAGCGGAACAACTGCTGAGGGACGGCATCATCGGCGAGGTCAGGGTCGCCCGTGCATGGACGGCCGAAACTCGGACCGTGGAGCCACCGCTGCCCGATGGCGAGCCACCACAGGGTGTGGATTACGACCGCTGGCTGGGGCCGGCGCCGAGGCGACCATTCAATCCGCATCGCTGGCACCGGAACTGGCGGATGTTTCGCGACTATGGCAACGGCGAGATCGGTGATGACGGCATTCATGACATCGACATGGCAACGTGGGGACTGGGTGTCACCACCCTGCCGAAACAAATCACCGCCCGCGGCAGCCGAATGATGCTCGATGGCCACGCCAGCGAATACCCCGACAACCTGAACGTGACTTACGAATACCCCGATGGTCGCCTGCTGATCTATGAGAACTATCCCTTCACGGCCTACGGTCTGAACGGATTCGACAATGGCAACGTCTTTTACGGAACGGAAGGGTACATGATCTTCTCCCGCCGTGGTGCCTTCAGCGTCTTTCTCGGGCCAAAGTCGACGCCAGGACCGACAGAGGGCAAAGATCTCCGCGGTCAGCGCGGCTACGCGGAGCACATGGCCGAGTTTTTGGACGCCGTCCGCCAGCGTACGCCCACCAAAGCCTCAGCCGAAGTCGCACATCGCAGCTGCGCCCTCGTGCACCTCGGCGAAATCGCGTTCCGCACCCGCGGCCGACTCGACTTCGATCCCCGGGCCGAACGATTTATCGACTGCGACGAAGCCAATCAGATGCTCACAAAAGAGTATCGCGCCCCGTATCTTTTGCCGGAGGTCTCATGATGCCTCGACACTTGCCCTCGACCGCACACCCGCGTCGTTTCAGTCTGTTCCTGATCGCGGTCATCCTCATCACCGTCATCGCTCAGGCGGATGATCCACCGACATCAATTCCTGTTCACAACCCGCAGCGATTGGCCGGTGCCGCAATCTCCTGCGAACGCATCGCCCTCGGTGAACCGGAAGATTACAAGCCATGCATTGCCAGACTGCCGAATGGAGAACTGTTGCTGACGGCATTTCATCAGTACCGTCGGGACAACAATCAGGTCATGGAACAGACACTGCTTTTTCGTTCAAATGATGGCGGCAGAACCTGGTCGCAGGCCGAAAAACTGAACCTGCTCGGCCGCGAGCCTTACCTCACAGTCCTGCCGGACGGCACGATTTTTATCACCGGTCATCTGCTCGCCGAGGACGTGCGTAACGAATGGGGCTACACCTGCGGTTTTCTGCATCGCTCGATCGATGGCGGTCGATCATGGCAATCGATCCGCATCGAGTCCGAGTCGATTCAGCCGAGGAAGTCCAACCATACAACGAGAAACGTGCTGCGGCTTGCCGACGGTACACTGCTGCTGGGTGTTGACTACGACGGCGGGGACGGACCGTGGCTGATGTGGCGGTCGAAAGACAACGGTGCGACATGGGACAGGACCGCCACCTGCAAACCACGCGATTTCAAAAGTGTTTATGGCTTCTTTGGCGGCGAGACGTGGCTCTGGCAGTCGAGGTCCTCACGGATCTGGGCGCTCGTCCGCGTCGACAGCAACGAGTTGCCCATCAGCAACAAACCGATCGCGGCGGAAAACGACCAGGCGGATCACTTTATCCTCTTCTCGTCATCTGACGACGGCAGGACCTTCGACCGTATCCGTGACTTCGGCGACTACGGTGAAATGTACATGTCGCTCCTGAGGCTCCATGATCGACGCCTGCTGCTCACATTCACGGTCCGCGACCTGAATCCGCCGCTGGGGGTGCGCGCCCTGCTCGGTACGGAGACAGAGGATGGTTTCCAGTTCGACTTCACCAAAGACCGACTCATGCTCGATACCCGTACTCCCGTCGGCAAGTATCAGGGAGGTGGCTTCGGCCCCACCGTGCAGCTTGAAGATGACACGCTTGTCACCTCGTATTCCTATCGTGGAGAAGATGACAAAACACATCTGGAGGTCGTCCGCTGGAAGCCTCCGCAATGGTGACCACGGCTCCCCGTCATTCGTTCTGGCCACCCGTTATCGAAACTGATTCGATGTCGAAATTCCATCGTTAACGGGAGCTTTTCGGAGCGTTCTCAATGAAGCATTCAGTGACGGTTCTCTGCGTCTGGCTCGCATCGCAGACGTTGTTCCCTCTGCGGCATGTTCCTGCAGACGAATTCTCTCCACAGCAACTCGAGCT